>Ga0247843_1001496_pt1 | contig 47081 bp, 48 predicted proteins | sample LaCruzMarch2017__FD_192420 | JGI IMG/M metagenome (GOLD analysis project Ga0247843, IMG submission 192420) | Freshwater microbial communities from meromictic Lake La Cruz, Castile-La Mancha, Spain - LaCruzMarch2017_8m | ecosystem: Environmental > Aquatic > Freshwater > Lake | place: Spain...
CAGGTATGATTGAGGGCAAAGAGGGGATCGAACTTTCCCTTCTTGATCTCGCCATGGCCAGTAGATGCCGGCCGCCTGCCCAAATACTGCACGTGCCGGGCTTTGGGGAAGAATTTTGCTACGTCGGGCACGTAGTGAGGATTGCTGTCTGACTTAATCATCGCTTCTTCATGCACCACGTCTTGAAGCTTGCGGAATAGCTCAGCCCTGGCAATTGCTCTTCCGTCAAAGCGGTGGCCATATTTTTGTCTAGCCTTCTCCGCGATCAATCCCTTGGCCGGCATCGTCGATACTTCAAGGCCCAAGATCCGCCTTGTTCTCTTTTGCACGGCTAGCGTGATCGAGAGAGGTTTATACTTGGTGTGCTGGAAAGTCTCCATGTCGTCGAACTCGACTATACGAACTTTATCTCTAGCCAGGCTTTCGATCCGAAGGTTGGCTTCGGCTTCAAAGCCAAGCGCCATGAGCTTTCGTTCGACGGTTTTGCGGTTGAGCGAGAAGGTGCGTGCCGCTCTGCGAATCGTGCCGGAGCTCGCAAAGTGGCGCCGCAGCTGCTCGTTCTTTACGCGTTTTTTGTGGCGAAACCACCTCGAGAAGGAGGCCCTGGAGCAGGTCTTACGGCAGGAGCGGCAGCGAAAGCGCTGGATCCAGCGTGAGTCACAGGTTCGGTAAAAGTACCCAAAGCGGACAAAAATTGAACCGCTGAGCTCTCTATTCTCGCAACTAGGGCAATGGGAAGGCATGCGAGGGTGAAAATCGCAAAGCCCGGGCCAGCTTTCATGGGAGAAACAGGCTACTCATCAACAGGCATGGGGGCCGGTTTGGTCCGCAAAGAGCGACGCCGCCCCCAGGATCGCCCCGTGCCTGAGCTTGCTCACTTTAATGCTCAGCGCTTTTGTCACGGAAGGGTATGCGAAATCCGAGAGTGCTTCCTGCAGTGGCACGCGGTAATGCGTATAGGCTCCGCCCACCGAGCCGCCGAGGATGATCCTTGGCGGCGCGAGGCTGTAGAGAATCACCTTGATCGCAAACGAAACATGCACTGCGAATTCGCCGAAAATTCTCGCTGCTTCGGCGTCGCCCTCGCCGCAGGCTAAAGCAAGCTCTTTTCCCTCTCGGCCAAAACGACGGAAAAATTGCCCGCTCGCGTAATTCTCTAGGATCCCATCGAGGTAAGGAATCGTGCCGAACTCACCCGCGCCACAATCCGTGCCGCTCAACAGCCGCCCGCGCGCGATGATCCCCGCGCCGAGGCCGGTGCCGAGCACGAGACCCACGAAGTTCTCGCAGCCTCGTCCCTCTCCGTAGTAATGCTCCCCCAGCGCGAAACAGTTGGCGTCGTTGTCGAGGCGCACCGGGAGGGAGTAGCGCTTTTCCAGCAGCTTTCGGAGGGGCACCTTTTTCCAGGAGGGAATGTTCACGGTATCGAGCAGGGTGCCGGATTGGCGGTTCACCAGGCTAGGCACGCCGACCCCGATGCTTTTTGTCTCATTGTCGATCACGGCGTCGATGGCGGCGTAAAGATCGTCGAGCACCTCTTGTTTGGTGCCTTTGGCCCGGATCGGCAGCCCGTACACCTGGGCCAGCTTGCCATTTTTCACGAGCCCTGCTCTTACGTTCGTGCCGCCTAAGTCTACGCCTACGAGGGTGCTGTTGGTCTTTTTCATTTTTTACGGCCCAGTGTTTTGTTGGTCACGAGGGGCTTTGCCCAGAATCCCACGGAAAAGATGTAGGCCAGCGGCAAGTAAAGGGAAGTGAGGCCAAAGCGCAGGCTCACGAGATCGCCCAGGCTACCGATCAGGAGGGGCAAGAGAGCGCCGCCGATCACGCCGGTGCAGAGGATGCCAGATACCGCTCCGTGATGGCTCGGCATCGAGTTGAGCGCGAGCGAAAAGAGAATGCTCCACATCACCGAGATTGAAAAACCTACCAGCGGAAATGCCACCATGGCGGTGAGTGCGTTTCCGAAAATAGCCGCACTCAGAGTGAAAAAAGAAAGTCCGCTGAAAAACAGCAGCACTTTTCTCGAGTCGGCAAACTTGAGCAGGAGCATGCCGAGTCCCGCGCCGGCGGTCATCATGAGCCAGAACCGCGAAACCGAGGCAGCTCCATCGGTAAGCGGGTTCAGCCCGTGCTGGGCCGAGAGAAACTCCGACATCCAGTTTGATAAGCCCTGCTCCAGGCCAACGTAGGCGAAGATCGCCATAAAATAGGCCCATACGATGCGGTTGCGCAAGAGAGCCTGGTGCACCTTCAGGGAGGCGCTTTCTCCGTGCGCTTTTTCTGGGAAGCGAACGGGGAGGAGGAGCAGCAGCATCATCACGATGAGGGCGGTGAGCACCCAGTAGACCGAAAGCCAGGGCAGGGCGGGTGGCGCGAGCGAAGCAAATAGGCGGCTGAGCGCATCTCCCCGACCACCGCCGGCAAAGTGCGTATAGAGGGAAGGGCTCAGGAATGAGCCCGCGCCGAACACAAACTGCACGATCACTGCATTGAACGCGTAATGTTCCTCGCCGCCTGTAACACGGAGCAGGGGATTTACCGCTACCTGTAGAGCGGCCATCCCGAGCCCGATCAGGAAAAGTGAAAGGAGCGCTGTCGGATAAAGGGGCACGAGCGCGAAGAGCAGGGAGCCTGCGAGCGAGAGAAGAAACGCGCCTAGCACCGTAAACTTCTCGCCTTTCCTTTCCGTCACGATGCCGGCGGGCACGCTCATCACTCCATAGGCCACGAAGAAAGAAAAGGGGAGGAACGCGGCCATCGTGAGGCTCAGTCCGTAGGCGCGGATAATCTCCGGGATCAGGGGGCCTAGGATATTCGTGAGCAAGCTCATCACGAAAAAAATCACGAAGATCACGGCGGTAAGAAATGTTCTGCGGGCAGAGCTCATGTTCGAAAAGACTATGCGTAAGCCATCAAAAGAAAAACCATTTTCCCCTGATATTTACCTGAGCGGGTCTTGCGCCTGAGCTGGGCCCGGAGGATAGTAGTACTACCGGAGTAGTTCATGACCCTGCCCCTCTTGCTCGCGCTCATGCTTCCGTTCCAAAGCCTCGCGGGCATTTCGGAAAGTGCCGCCTATGCGAACCGCGGGTTTCATGAGGTGCTGCTCCGTTGTCCGGAGCGAGTATGGCCCGGGATCGACTGGAGCGACTTACAGTTCCTTTTCTCGGATCCGGAAAACAAGGACGCCTGGCTGATTTCAAAAAGCAGCGCCGTTCCCGAAATCGTGCGCAAAGACCAGACGATCGAAGACATCTTCGAGCCTGGCTTTAAGGTCGGCTTTGTGGACTACCGCGGCCAGCGCACCGTTGCTGTGAATACTTCAGACTTGACCGCAGAAGGCTCGTTTCGCCTGGCGGTGCACCAGCTTTTCAAGGAAACGGCGCAGAGCCAATGGGAAATTCAGGACTACGACGACCGCGGAGTTCTTTACCCGCTGCTGCCCGAGCCCCGTTACTTGCGTCGCATGGGCTTCGAAAGCCTGAAAAAAGCGTATCTTGCGATCATCGAAAAACGCAGCCCCAAAAACGACCTTGCCGCCGCCGCCTGGTGGTTGCAGCGCTGGCGGAAATCCTACCCCGAAGAGCTGCCGATGCGCACTGACAGCCTGGAAGGCACGGCGCTGTTTACAGAGCAGATGTCCTTCCTTTTCACTGAGGCTGGCTGCGGGGTGGGGGGCGACAGTTTTTATTCGGCCTATCTCGATTATCTCGAACCCGAGATGCGGCTTTATGCTGATGATATGCTTTCGTATGAGGGAATGTCGCTCGGCTCCTTGTCCAGCTTCGTTCTTAGTTCGCTGCAGCCTGGCTGGTTCACGAAAATGAATGGAAAAGTAATGCCTTCCGACCTGGTGCTCGAGGGTATTCGCCCTGAGCCACAGGCTGACGACCGCGTGCTTCGAGATGCCTATCGGGAAATCGTGGCAGAACAGCAAAAGCAGGCCCACCACCGGATAAACTCTAGCCTCGATAAAGAAAAAGACAAAGACTATGTGCGGGTTTCCATTCCGGCGCGATGGCAAAAGGGCGAGCTGAGCATCGACTTGAGTTATGTGCTTCGCTATCGCCTCGATACGACTTTGCTCATTTTCGACAATGCCAATGACTTCAAGGGCGAGCGGGGGTCGATCCATATTCCCGGAAAATCAATCGTGTTCCAGTCCCGCCGCAATGGCTGCGGAAGCGTTTTTCATTTTCTGATGCCTGTGACGGCTATCACTCAGGACGGCAAACACTTCGAGGGCCGCAACTGGTGGCACCGCTTCAGCTTCGATGGCATCCGGAAAACGGTGAACGGCTTTACCTGGCTCTGTCCCCGGGAGTAAGATTCCCGGCATGATCCGCCTCGCCCGGTCTTCCGACGCCGCCCGACTCGCCGCCATATTCGCCCCTTACGTGAAAGGCGCGATTACCTTCACGACGGTGACTCCCTCGGCGGCTGATTTTGAAAAAAAGATCTCCGAGATCCTGCCCGATTTTCCGTTCCTTGTTTTCGAGCACGAAGGCGAGGTTAGCGCCTATGCCTATGCTTCAAAGCACCGTGCGCTGCCGGCTTACCGCTGGTGCGCGGAAGTCTCGATCTACGTGGATCAGGCTGGGCATAAAAAGGGAGCCGGCACTGCGCTTTACACTGCACTGCTTGAGATGCTCCGGTGCCAGGGAATGGTAAATCTGTACGCGGGCATTACCCTGCCGAATCCTGGTAGCGTGGGAATTCACGAGAAGTTTGGCTTTCGCTCTTTTTCGCTTTTTGAAAAAGTCGGGTACAAGGCAGGGAAGTGGCACGACGTGGGTTGGTGGGAAAAAAAATTCACTGAAAACCTGCTCGATCCTCCGCGTGAGCCTGTTCCTTTTGCGGAGCTGAGAAAAGGCAACCCCTCGCTGCTTGCGTCTATCCTGGGAAAACATTGAAAATCATGAACTTGAATGCGACAGCTCAAGTGGAAAAAGCCTTTGCGACTGCATGGCAGCGCCTGCCGCTCTCTGGCCGAGTGGTGCTTGCCGTTTCGGGCGGTATTGACTCCATGGTGCTGCTTGAATGCGCAGCCAGGCACGCCGGAAAAATCTTTCAAAGTCAGAGGCTTCTGGTGGCGCACGTGAACCATGCCCTGAGGGGCGAGGAGAGTGATGCCGATGAGGCGCTCGTGCTCGAAGCCGCGAGCCGGCTCGGCCTCGAAAGCCGCTCCCTTCGACTCAGCTGGCATGGCGAAAGGACTTCGCAAAACGCCTGCCGCAAAAGGCGGGAAGCGTTTTTCGCCTCTTTGCTCGGCTCCATTGATGACCGCATCTTCTTCGCGCATCACTTGAACGATCAGGCCGAAACAGTGATGTTTCGCCTGATTCGCGGCACGGGCGCAAAGGGCCTGAAGGGCATGCTTCCCGCCTCCGGCAGAAAGTTGCGCCCGTTTCTCGCGCTAGAAAAACGCGTGCTCGCAGCGGCCGCGAAAGCCTGGAGCGTGCGCTGGCGGGAAGACCGCTCCAACCTTACGCTCGGTTATGAGCGCAACTGGATTCGTTCCCTTTTCCCCTTGATCGAGGCGCGTCGCCCGGGGTTTCAGGGCAAGCTCGCCGCTCTCGCGGAAGAGGCGAGAGGTTGGGAGCTTTCCCCGCGCTCGCTCGAGCATTTTTCCCACCGTGAAGGCATCACATTTTCCTGCCCGAACCCAGAGGCGAGCACCGCGATCCTTGCGCACAACTACGCTCTCAACCGGCGCCACTCAGTAGTGCTGCGTGAGCTGCTGCAGAAGTCAGGCGGTAAGCTCGAGGCCGAAGGAGTGCGTTTTACCTGGTCGGCGGGCGTTCTGCTTGCTGAGCGTGCCGGCGCAAAGTTCTCTGCTTCACTTACAAGCAAGGGGGGGCGGGAATGGGAAAGCGGGCTCGGTACCTGGATCGCGAACGACCCGCTCCAGTTGCATTTGTCGGGCGGTGATAGCGCGAAAAAGGAATTCCAGGCCCTGCGGGTTCCTGTGTTTTTCCGCGCGGCGATCCCGCTCGTGGCTGATTCAAGGGGCCGTCTTCTCGCGCTGCTGCCCGAGCGCATCGCAAAATTCGGCTCCCTCGATTATTCCCCCAGCGCACTCGCCGAGTGGTGGTTGGCAGTGCGCTCTTAGTTTTTCATCTCGATCCCCCGGTAAGCCGGCTGCTTGGATTTCCAGTAGAAAAAACCTGCTACAGCCACCGCCGCGGCCCCAAGCCAGAGCCAGGCATGGCTAGCGGGCTGCGCCTGCACTTCCAGCTCTGGCTTGTTCAGCGCGGGCGAGGGTTGGGGTTCAGTTTCAAAAGTTTTTTCTCCGGGATTCGCCGCGGGCTCGAGCAGGTCGCAGGCTTCGTCGCTACCCCCTGCTCTCAGCGGAAACGCCTTCGAGGATTTGCCGCGATGGTAGTTGCCCAGCAGGGCCCCTGACTTTTCCGAAACCTGAAGCCAGTGGTTGCCGCGAACCTCACCAGAGAACTCCCAAGTCGTATCGCTCCGGGCGGCAAGGCAGTGCAGGAGCAGGATCGCCTCTTCGGCCAGCGCGTCGCTTTCTACACGGGCTACAAACGCGATCGGCTCTTTTCCGTCGGCATTGGTCGGCAGAAGATGCAGAAGGATGAGCAGCAGGCAGCAGATTTTCTGTTTCATGGGATCTCCTGAATGAAGTGGGGTTCTGAAATTTCGCGGCAGGGCGACGTCTGCGCCGGCAGTGGCAGGCTTGCGGCGAGCGAGGTGGAAGCTGTAAGTGCATATGCCTCGACCGTCTTGCTCTCCCCCTCGATCTCGTAGAAGTTGCCCGGCAGAGTGGGATTCGTGCAGGGAAGGCGATCCGTCTTTTGCCAGCCGAGCGCGAGCAGCGTTTCCGCCTTGGCGTCTTCGGTCACCTTCCCGCCCGAGAGTCCGAGCACCGCTGACACAAAAAGCAGTAGGGAGGCGGCCAGAAGGTAGAAACTAGGGCGCCTGCCGCCGGAGCTCGCGCACTTTTTCGTTCCGGTCGTCAATGATCCTTTCGAAGCGCGCGTGAAAGGAGCGATGGATGCGAGCCGTTCCCGAAGCGAACGCGAGCAGGATAAAAGCCATAATTGTGAGCTCAAGCAGGATTCCCCCATTTTCATTCCGTCCACACATCGGTAAATCCATCCGTTAGTAAGTCGCCGTTGCCCCTTAGTTCCACTGCCGCCGAAGCGAGGCCGCCACGGCAATGGAAGCTCGCCAAAGCTTGGCCATTGCGCTCGTGCCGCAATGTGCCCTTCACGTCAGGGAAAAGCGTGCTGTTCCTGCTGGTCGCCTTAAATAGCGTGGGGGAGGGGAGGCAGCCCGCCGGCTCCCGGGAATACCTTCCCGTTTCGCAGCCGAACCGCCCGAGCTCCTTCAGCCCCGCTATGCGCAGCTGAGAATCCTGCAGGAGAGCCAGTGATTTGTTCGTTCGCAGAAGCACCGCTTCTGATACGCCACCAAGAACGGCGCCAACCGGGCCGGCCGCCTTCGCCCCCCTCGCTGCATAGATTCCAAGCACAGTCAGCGTGATGGCCTGGTTTTCCCGCACCAGCAGAGCGAGAGTGGCCTTTCGTTCCAGCGCCATCCGCAGGGCGCAGACGTCGAGCCTCGCCTGTAGCGCCACTTTTGCCTGCGTTTTCCAAGCCACTTTCAGGCTTCCAGCCAGAAAAAGTGTGAGCAGCAGCAAGACCGGAACGAGGAATAGCAGCAGGTACCCTTCCTGGCCCTCGGTACAGGAGACGTTCCCTGGCCCGCTGAAACTGGCGGTACTCTTCGAGCCTCTGCTGCAGGCCTTTCCAAAGAAGCAGCCCCGCCAGGCCCGCAAGAAAAAATGCGGCCGGAAAAGCCAGCAGGGCCTCGACGGTGATGGCGCCTTTTTCATCCGCTAATCTCATGGGCTCAGACGAACCGGGATGCCTTCGTCGATCTGATTGCGGATCTCGTTGAACTTCGTGTTCACCTTCTGGCCGAGAAGCTTGGTGGTGCTCACGCAGACGAGAACCACGAGCGCGAGCAGGATCATGTACTCGATGAGACTCTGGCCATTTTCATTGCGGGTAATTCGATGCGACTCATTGCGAAATGCGCTGAACTTCATGGGTGCTCCTATTGCGTTACCGTGAGATTTACGGAGAGCGTATGGCAAGTGATATGCCGCGTGAGGAGGGGAAAAAGGAGCCCGCCGACAGCGGAATCGGTAGAGAATCTAAACCCTTGGTACATTGACAGAGCTAAAAGTGGAGTAGATACTGAAAGTATCGGATTTCAGGTCGCTGGGGTTAACCATGTCGGACAAGCCGTCCCTTTATGTTGTGGAGAAGAAGGAAGTAGTCATCCTCGTGGTGCTCTTCGTTCTCGTAACCGTGCTTTCATTCACGCTGGGCGTTCGCTACGGCGAATCGGTCGGCAAGAAAGCCGCCCATGAGCAGGATCAGGCTGCCAAAGAGCACGGCGAAGCCGTGAATGAATCTGCTGGAGGCACACTTGGGAAAGCAGTTGCTCCCGGGGCCCACGAAGCCAAAAGCGAACATGGCGAGACTAAGCACGACGAGCATGGAGAAACCAAGGCTCCCGAGGCGCACGGTGAGCACGCTGCCGCGCCTGCGGGTCACGATGCTCCTAAAGAAACCAAAGCGGAAAGTCATGGGGAAGCCAAGCACGAAGAATCCCATTCTCCCGAAAACGCCGCAAAAACTTCCGCCCGGAGTGATAGCGCATCGGTGGATAAAAATTCTGACGAGTATCTGCTCAATGCGCTTAAGGAAGCGGGTGTGGAGCCCCCGGGAGGCAAGTCTCCGAAAAGCTCCAAGCTCCCCGACGACTTGAAAGAAGCCGCTTCTCCCGCCCGCGCCAAAGCGATGGGCGGCACTTATGTGATCCAGGTGGGGAGCCATCCCACCCGGGCAGAAGCTGATAGTCAGGTGCGCCAGCTGAAAAGCCGCCGGGTTTCCGCCGAGATCTTGCCTCCCTTCAAAGATCGGCAGGGTGAATGGCATCGCGTGGTGATTGGCAGTTACAAAAACAAGCGCGATGCCGATAAAGAAGCGGCCGGCCTGAAAGGCAAAGGTTCCATCGTCAGCTTCTTCGTTTGGAGGCTTCCTTGACTTCGAGCCAGCAGAAAACTGTTACCAAGCCCTGGGGCCACGAGATTATTTTCGCCGTGACTAAGGACTATGTGGGCAAGATCCTCGTAATCAAAGCCGGCCACCAGCTCTCTCTCCAGTTCCACAAGGTGAAAGAGGAAACGATCTATATGCAGTCGGGCGAGATGCGCTTCGTGATCGAAAACGATCAGGGAGAACTCGACGAAGTGCTGCTCACCAAGGGCCAGAGCTTCCATATTCTTCCTAACCGTAAGCACCGCATGATCGCCGTGACCGACTGCGAGGTTTTCGAGGTGAGCACTCCCCACCTCGACGACGTGGTTCGTCTCGAAGACAGCTACGGCCGCGTGCCGGGCTCGGGATCTGTGTCGTGAGCGAGCCAACACCTTGGTTGATGGTGCTGGCCGGAGGGTCTGGCACCAGGCTCTGGCCGCGCTCTCGTGTGAAACGGCCTAAACAGTTTTTACAGATCGGCAGCGACGATCCTCTGCTCGTAACCACGCTTGCCCGTTTCAAAGGCTGGATCCCGAGCGAGCGCATGGTGGTGCTCACCACCATGCGCCTCGAGGCCGAAACCAAGGCCATGACCAGCGCTTTCCCCGGGCTTCGCGTGATCGCGGAACCTGAGAGCCGCAATACCGGCCCGAGCCTCGTGATGGCCATGGAGTGGATCCGTGCGCAGGACGGATCGGCGACCTGTATCTCTGTGCACGCCGACCACTGGATCACAGAAGTGAACGAATACATCGGCGTGATGAAAAATGCGGTCAAGGCCGCGGAAGGCACAGGCAGCCTCTGCACAGTGGGCATTAACCCGCATCGGCCCGAGACTGGCTATGGCTATATTCGCACCGGCGAGCAGATCGTGCCCGGTGTATTCAAGGTAGATCGTTTTGTCGAGAAACCTTCGCGCGAAGTGGCCGAGACCATGGTGCAGAGCTCGGAATATCTCTGGAATAGCGGGATGTTTGTGTGGACCGCGCAAAGCTTTTTTCGCGAACTCGAACTGAGCGACCGTAAATTCATCGATGCCTTCGCTCCTTACCGCAAGGCTCTGCAGAACAAATCCGGCGTAGACGAAGCCCAGAAAAAATCCTTCTTCGACGCACCCGCTATTTCCATCGACTACGCTCTCTTCGAGAAAAGCAAAAGCGTCGTCGTGGTGCCTGGCTCCACTTTCCACTGGAACGATGTGGGCAGCTTCGTGTCGCTCGAAGAGATTTACCCCAAGTCGGAAGGGGGAGTGGCGCGCGCCGAAAAGGTGATCGCGATCGACAGCCTCGCCAATATCGTGGACGCCCCCGGAAAAACAGTGGCCCTCCTCGGCGTGACCGACATGATCCTCGTAGACACCGGCGACGTGATCCTGCTCGCCACGAAAGAGCGCGCGCAGGAAGTGAAGAAGCTCGTGGAGCGCCTTAAGGCGGAAGGCCGCGGCGATCTGGTCTGATTGTAAAAAATCCGCTAACTCTGTCAGTGAATGTCAGTACCCGCCCCAGTGTGCGGGTGCTCTAATTTTCCCATAGCACTTCACGGCAGGAGCGCACGCACGCGTTTCTGCCTTCACGGATAGAGGGGAACCTGATGAAACTGATTTCACTGTTGGCTTTGCTTTCGCTGCTCGCCACCAACGCACAAGCGGGCGATACACTTCGCCTGAAGGCTACCGGTCCCGTAAAAACCGAAAGTCTCCAGGCTTTCCAGCTCGCCAGCGCGAATGCCGGCAGCGGGCTCTTCGTTGTACAATGGAAAAGCGCCATCTCCGAGAATGAGAAAGCCCAGCTCAGGGCGCAGGGCCTGAAGCTGATCGCTTATGTGCCCGACGACGCGTTCCTCGTGAGGGGTGACGTGAGCTCTGTTTCTTCGCTCTCGTTTGTGAATGCCGTGGTGCCATTCGGCGCGGCTCTCAAGGTGGAACCCGAGCTAACCCAAGCTGGGATCTTCGGCTTTGGCAATCAGGCTGAAGTTTCGATTCAATTGGCTCCAGGCGCGAACCTCAAAGAAGTGATGGGGCTCCTCTCCCATTCCTTCCACGCCGGCAATGGCCTGATTACGGGAGGCTCCGACGTGGGTGGCCTCTGGAAGCTGGCCGAACGCAGCGACGTGCTCTGGATCGAGCGATACCTTCCCTTCCGCTCCTCTTCCTTGTCGGCAAACGACATGGGTGTGAGCGCCGACCTCGGCGGCCTGGCTGCCCAAACTGGTTATGAAAGCGGAACGAAGATCCTCAACGTAGACGCGATGCATAGCCAAGGCATCAATGGTCAGGGGCAGATTGTAGCCGTAGCGGATACCGGCCTCGATTCCGGCAATACCGCGACTCTCATTGCTGATTTCCAGGGCCAGGTGAAAAAAGGAATTGCGATCGGTTTGGGCGGCAAAAGCTGGGGCGACCCGATGATGCACGGCACGCACGTTTCGGGCTCTGTGCTCGGCAACGGCCGGAGCTCGAACGGCCTCATCCGCGGCGCCGCTTTCGGTGCTCAGCTCGTGATGGAAGGTATGTGGAGCGACATCATGAACAATATCATGCCGCCCGCCATTCCTAAGCTGTTCGATGCTGCATACGCCGAAGGCGCGCGGATCCATTCCAATTCGTGGGGCGCTCCTGGTTCCAACGGTCGCTATGATAACTGGGCCGTGCTCGCCGACACCTGGCTATTTGACCATCCAGACTTCCTCGCGCTTTTCGCCGCGGGTAACGAAGGCGCCGACCTTTCGAAAGACGGCGTGATCGACCAGGGCACTGTGAGCTCCCCGGGTACTTCGAAAAACGTGCTGACCGTGGGCGCCTCCAAGAACTACCAATTGGAAGGCGGCATCCAGCGCACGATGAAGGAACTTCGTGGTGGGGCCGATAAGTGGGGAGTGGAGCCGATTGCCTCTTCCAAGCTTTCGGAAGACCAGCGCGGTATGGCCGCTTTCTCGAGCCGCGGCCCGACCGCTGATGGACGTCTGAAGCCAGAAATCGTGGCCCCTGGCACGAATATCGTTTCGGCTCGCGACCGCCATCCGAAAGCGGATCCTGCTTCCATGAGCTGGGGTATCTACGACGACAACTACGTTTTCATGGGCGGCACCTCTATGGCTACTCCTGTAGCCGCAGGAGCAATGGCGCTGGTTCGCCAGTATCTTGTGAAGAGGGCAGGCACTGAAAATGTGTCGGCTGCGCTCATGAAGGCGACTGTTTCGAACTTCGCGGAAGATCTTTTTCCCGGACAGTTCGGCGAGCGCGCCGCTGGCCAGGAACAGCCGACCCGTCGTCCGAACAACCATGAGGGTTGGGGTCGCGTGAATCTCGCGAGCCTCATGAACAGCCCGAAGAATCAGCTGGTGCAGGACAATACGGGCCTTGCTACTGGTCAGGAAAAAGTATTGAGCTACGCCCATCCGGGTGGAGCTCTCCGCGTTACTTTGGCCTATACGGATGCTCCGGGCACTGCTTCGGCCCAGAAAACTCTCGTGAATGACCTCGACTTGTCTGTGGTGGACGCCTCTGGACGTACGTACTTCCCGAACGGCCGTGCTGACAAAGACTCGACCAACAATATGGAGCAAGTCGATGTTTTGGGGGCTGCTGCAGGCAACTTCCAGGTCAAAGTTCGGGGTGGCCACGTGCCCCAGGGCAAAAACGGCGCCCAGCCCTACGCGTTGGTGATTTCGTCGGCTCCTTAGTTTGACGGCTTAGCTAAAGCTTGATATTTTCGCACCGGATCGCCTTTATTGGGGTCGCTGCTTCGCAGCCTCCATTCACGAAAGGGATCCGGTTCTCTTTTGATAGAGAATCTAACCAGCGCCCAGGAGGCTTAGTCTGAAAAGTAATTTTGGTGGTGGTCCCCGTCCCCCTTTCTCCGGTCCCCGTCCTAATACGGGAGGCGAACGCCCAGATCCCCGCGATTCTCGCGACCGTGAATCCCGTTTTAACTCAGATGAAAATCGCATCAACGAGCGCATTCGCGTGCCCGAAGTCTTCGTCATCGACGAAAATGGCGTGCAAGTTGGCGCCATGCCTACGCGTGAAGCCCTTGCCCTGGCCCGCGAGCGTGGTCTTGACCTCGTGGAAGTAGCCGCAACGGCGCGTCCCCCGGTTTGTAAATTTCTCGATTACGGGAAGCTTAAGTACAAAAAGAAAAAATCTACCCAGGAAGCCAAAAAGAAGCAGAGCGTTGTATCCGTAAAAGAAATCCAGCTCCGCCCTCGTACCGAAGAGCATGACCTGGAGACCAAGTTTCGCCACATGGTTGAGTTCCTTCTTCGCGGAGATAAGGTAAAGATTACGGTGATGTTCCGTGGTCGCGAGGTGGCCTACGCCCAGCAAGGTCAGGCGATGCTCCGCCGTCTGATCAAGTCAGTGGAAGAGTTTGCCGTGCCGGAATCCTATCCGAAGCTCGAAGGCCGCCGGATGATCATGGTTCTGGGCCCCAGCAAAAATAACGATAATTACAAGGGAACTCCGAATTTGGCTCCGGAAGAGGCGCTCGGCGCTCCGTCCCTGCCGATGCCCAAGCTTCCTGCGGCCGAAGGGGGAGCGCCGTCTTCCTTGCCGACCCCGAATGCCGGACCATTGCCGAACCCGATCGGTGGCCCTGTGGTGGCTTCCGCGGTAACTCCGCAGGCGGTAGGCACCCCGGCGGCTCCGGTGCCTGCGCCACTGCCCAAGCCCAACAAGACCTGAGTGGGCCGAGAGAAAACAACTTAGTCCTTTCAGACATTTGCAAAAGCCCTTTGGTTTGAGTATAACCGGGGGCTTCCATAGGAGTTTTTATGCCCAAGCAAAAGACGAAGTCTGCCGCCAAGAAGCGCTTCAAGATCACTGGATCCGGCGGTATTAAATTTCAACACGCCGGCCGTCGCCATAACCTTGGCGGCAAGAGCCGCAAGGGAAAGCGCCAGAGCAAGGCGATGGCCATGATTCACGATACCGACCACGAGCGCATCATGCGTGCTCTGCCTAACGGCGGCGGGATTTAAGGTTTATAAAGTTAACTAGTTTAGGAGTATCGTATGCCAAGAGCCAAACGGGGCACCAAAGCCCGCGCCCGCAGGAAAAAGGTCTTTAAAGAAACCGAAGGTTTCTTCATTGGCCGTAACAACCAGTACGCCCGTGCTGTGGAAACCCTCCACCGCGGTTGGAAATACGCCTTCCGCGACCGTCGCGCGAACAAGCGTAACTTCCGGAACCTCTGGGTTGTGCGCATCGGCGCCGCCGCCGCCGCGAATGGCACGAGCTACAGCAAGCTCATCAATGCTCTGATCAAGTCGAATATCAAACTGGACCGCAAGATCCTTTCTGAACTCGCGACCAATGATCCCAGCACGTTTACCGCCGTGGTTAAAAAAGCCTCGGCTGCGCTCGCGCAGTAAGCGTTAGACGAAACTCGGGCGCGCCATGCGGCGCGACAGGGTAAAAAATCGTTGATACTCTAAGGAGGCTCCAAAAGAGCCTCCTTTGTTTTTTTATAGAGAGGTGTCCGCCAGAGGCGGGCAAGGATATAGCCATGAGCATCCACGACAAGCTGAATGAGCTGAAAACTGAATTCGAGAAGGGGCTGCCGGGCGCTGCCACCCTCGACGAGCTGCTGCAGTTCAAGTCAAAGTTTGTCGGCAAGAGCGGCGCGCTCTCTGAGGTGCTTAAGGGCTTGAAAGACGTGAGCCCCGCGGACCGGCCCAAAGTGGGTGGGCTCGCCAACCAGCTGCGGGATCTTTTCGAAACGAGCATCCAGGCCAAGGTGCAGGAGCTCGAGAACAAAGCGATCGAGAAAAAACTCTCGAGCGAAAAAATCGACGTGACTCTTCCCGGTCGCCGCAAGCATATCGGCGGAGTGCACCCATTGGTGCAGACCCAGGATCGAATTGTGGACATCTTCACGCGGCTCGGCTTTTCGCTGATCACGGGCCCCGAAGTCGAAACCGACTTTGCCAACTTCGAAGCGCTCAACGTGCCGCCCGATCATCCCGCGCGCGATATGCAGGATACCCTCTACCTGAAACAGGGGCATCTCCTGCGCACGCAAACCAGCGCCATGCAGGTGCGCGCGATGCTGGCGCAAAAGCCACCCCTTCGCCTCGTGATGACCGGCGCCGTTTACCGCTCCGAGAGCGTGGACGCGACCCATTCCGCGATGTTCCACCAGCTGGAATGCCTCTGCGTGGACAAAAACGTTACGATGCAGGAACTCAAGGGTACGCTCGAATATTTCGCGAAAGAAATGTTTGGCGCAAAAACCAAAATTCGTCTGCGCGGCTCCTATTTTCCTTTCACCGAGCCAAGTGTGGAAGTCGACTGCTCCTGCGTGTTCTGCAAGGGCTCGGGCTGTAAGGTGTGCAAACAATCTGGCTGGATCGAAATACTCGGCGCCGGCATGGTGAATCCCGCCGTGTTCGAGAAGGTTGGGTATCCGGCTGGCGAATATACGGGCTTTGCCCTAGGCATGGGGATCGAGCGAATCGCGATGCTGATGCACGACATCCATGACCTTCGCCTTTTTTACGAGAACGACCTGCGCTTTCTGAGCCAGTTCCTCTGATCGTTGGCGCGCCTCCGGCGCGCTGCTAAAGGGCTCTTCGATTAGTTTTTAGATTGGATAACTTATGAAAATTTCCTATAGCTGGCTCAAAGATTATATAAAGCTCCCGCCCGAGGTGACCGCCGAGGAGGTCGCTAGACGGCTCACGTTCTCCGGTCTCGAGGTGGAGGGGCTTACCAGCATGGGCAAAGGGCTCGAGAAAGTGGTGGTGGGGCAGATCCTCGAGAGGAACAAGCACCCTAACGCCGATCGTCTTTCTGTCACCAAGATCGACGTGGGCACGGGTACGCCGCTCAATATTGTATGTGGCGCGCAGAATATCGCGGCCGGGCAGAAGATCCCGGTTGCCCTGATTGGCGCGAAGATTCCAAATGGCATGGAGATCAAAGCCGCCGAAATCCGCAAGGTGCCCAGCCAGGGAATGCTCTGCAGCCTTGACGAGCTTCAGTTCCCGAAAGAGTGGCAGGCGGAAGACGGGATTTATCTCCTCGATGAAAAAGCGATCGTGGGCACGCCGCTGGCGAATTTCCTCGACCGCAATGATTCTATTCTCGAGATCAACGTGACCGCGAACCGGGGCGACGCGCTTTCGCATTTCGGCATCGCACGCGAAGTGGCCGCGCTATTTGGTCTCGCCGCCAAGCTCCCCGATCCGACTGTGCACGACGAAGCGGGCGGCATCAGCGCGGTCGTGACGAACAAGGCCGGCAAAGACATGTGCCCGCGCTACTTCGGTCGCGTGGTGGAAGGGGTCAAGATCGGCCCTTCGCCCTACTGGCTGCGCAAAAAAATCGAGAGCATCGGCCTCCGCTCAATCAACAACGTGGTCGATGCGACCGCATTCGTGATGTTCGAGATGGGGCAGCCGCTACACGCCTTCGACGCGGATAAGCTTCGCGGCGCCGATAAAGACATCAAGATCACCGTGCGCGCGGCGGCCAAAGGCGAGAAGTTCACGACCCTGGCCGCCAAGGAAGTAATGCTGGAAGAGGGCGACCTGCTGATCGCCGCCGGCTCTGACGCCAAGGGCGTAGCGCTAGCCGGCGTGATTGGCGGCGCCAACTCCGAGGTCGACGACAAAACGACCAATATTTTCCTCGAGAGCGCGGAATTCCATCCCGTGCGCGTGCGAAAGACCGGCCGCAGGCTCGCGACTCTCACCGATGCGGGCTATCGCTTCGAGCGCGGCGTGGATTCTGGCCGTGTGGACTGGGCCCTCCACCGCGTGACCGACCTCATCGTGCAGCTCGCGGGCGGCAAGTCGCGAGCTCTCGTGATGAGCGAAGGCTCCAGTCAGCTGGAGGCTTTGCCGCAGGTTCGGCTGCGCATTACCGATCTGCAGAAAACGCTCGGCAAAGCGCCCGATCTGCAGCACGTGATCCAGATCCTGCGCGGTCTGCAGATTCCCTGCGAAGCGGCGGCCGGAGAGCAGGGAGTGGTCAACGTCCAGATCCCGCGCTGGCGTAAAGACCTTAAGAAAACGATCGACCTCGTGGAGGAGATCGCGCGCATCTGGGGTTTCGAGCATCTCGAGAGCAAGCTTCCGCTTGGCGGGGTAGGAGAGCCGGAAAATATCGGCAGCCGCAGCAGCTCCTATTTTCAGGTACGCAGGATCCGCCGCCACCTGGCTTCTTTGGGCTTTCATGAAACTTTGAACTACGGTTTCACGAGCCCGGAGGCGCTCGCCAAGGTTCTCTCGCCGGCGGAGCTCAGCGTGGCGGTGGAGATCGCCAATCCTGTGACGAGTGACTACTCCGTACTCAAGCCCAGCCTGCTGCCGGGCCTTCTGCAGAACGTGGCGCACAACTTCGCGCACGGCCATAAAGACCTCCGCTTCTTCGAGGCCCGCCGGGTGTTCCGTAAAGCCGAGGGGCCGATCGAGAAAGACGCTCGAATCGAGACTGGTGTGAGCGAAGACGTACATATTGGCATGCTGATGACCGGTGCCGAGGTGGACGAGTTTTGGCAGGGGAAAGCGACTTCGGTGGATTTCTACTCCATGAAGGGCACGCTCGAGTCGATCTTTGAGCTGCTTGGGCTCGTGAATATCCAAATGCAGGCTGGCTGTGATCGCTCCTTTCTGCACCCCGGGCAGGCCGCGACGCTTACCTCGCAGAACAAGACGATTGGCTATATGGGCAGGCTGCATCCGAGAGTGGAGAAGAACTTCGACCTCGAGCAGGATGTGTTCTACGCCGAGCTGCGTCTCGAAGCGCTGCTTTCGAACGAGAGAAAGATTTACTCCTTCCGCGAGTTCAGCTTATTCCCCGAAGTGGAAAGAGATTTCTCCGTTCTCGTAAAGGACAACGTGAACGCGCAGAAGATCCGCTCCCTCGTGGCGAAGGTGAGTAAGCCGCTGCTGCAGGAATTTCACTTCTTCGACGTCTACAAAGGGTCGCGCGTGCCTGAGGGGCATACGAGCTACGCGTTTCGCGTGGTGCTGGGCGCTATGGACCACACGCTAACGGATGCGGAAATCACGGTAGCGCAGGAAAAAATCATGAAAGAGCTCGAAAAAGAGCTCCAAGCCAAGTTCGCCGGCCAGTCTTAGTTAAAAAACCCAATAAAAAAGACTGGTTCGGTATTGTCTTTTGGTTTGGATAGTTTAGCCTATTTCTATACTTCTCTTTAGAAGTCGCGGGGGGCTAATGACCAAAGCTGAGCTGATCGAAGCGGTATATAGCAAAGTGGGGATTTCCAAGAAGGAATCCGCAGATCTCGTCGAGCTAATCTTCGACACCATGAAAGATACGCTTTCGAAGGGGGAGAAGATCAAGATCTCCGGCTTCGGAAACTTCGTGGTCCGAGAGAAACGCTCCCGCATGGGACGCAATCCCCAGACCGGCGAATCCATGGAAATTTCCGCCCGCCGCGTGCTTACTTTTCGTCCATCCCAAGTTCTCAAGAACGACCTGAACGGCGAAGTCGGCGGTGTTGAGGAGGATGATGATGACGAATGAGAATGTGTCGGACGGAACGTCCGCCGATCTACCGCACGGAACGTCCGCCGATCTACCGCAGGACGAAATGAGCTCCGCCGCCCTTTCGGCGCAGTTTCCCGTCGACGACAAGATTCCCTCCATTCCGGACCGCATGTATTTTCGCATCGGCGACGTGGCTGAGATTGCCGGCGTGCAACCTTACGTGCTGCGCTTCTGGGAAAAAGAATTCGATTTCCTCGCGCCGATCAAGAATGCCGCCGGGCAGCGCCTTTACCGCAAGGGCGACGTCGAGAGCGTACTCCTGATTAAGCGACTGCTTTACCTTGAGCGTTATTCCATCGAAGGCGCGAAGAAGCGCATTAAGGAACTGCGCAAGCAAGGCGGTCTCGGAGACGCCAAGCGTGAACGCGGCTCGCTCGACGACCACAAGCTCGAAGCGATCAAGCTCGCTAAGGAAGAGCTGCGCACGCTGATCGACTTGGTTTCGTAGGTCCCCATTACCTTTTGGTGCCCGGTGGGTCAGTCCATTGGCTGATCGCAGCTGCGTTAATTGCTTTAATAAGGAAACGCGCTGAGCAGAACCCATTTGCTAGTGGGTTTGACGCGTAGGCGAAACCAAAAGGTAATGGGGTCTTCTCCAGATGAAGCCGTCGAGCACGTAGTGCGTGCTTTGCGGCAGCGAGAGGAGAGGCACGAGCCAGGCGAGAGTTGCCTTGTCGAGCACGCTGGGCAGGAAGCTGAAACCCGCGAAGATCGCACGGTGCTCGCGCCAGATGAGCCCGTCCCAGAGGCCTTCCTCGAGGAAGCCGAGCAGCAGCAGGATACCTAGGAATACCGGCAGGAACGCGAGCGAATAAACTTGGCCGAAGCGGAGCCCAAAGAAGGATTCCCTCGCCGGATTTTGGGCCGCCTCTTTTCGCCCCATAATCCAGACTAGCGCCACGTAAGGCACCCCGTGCGCCACGACGTTCGTCACGGTGAACACGAAGTCGCCATTCAACGCCACGATGCCGACATACCAGCTCGCCATCGTACCGAGCAGCACAAGCTGCTTGGGCACATTGAAGCGCTCGCCCCGCAACTGCCCGAAAGCTTCCTTCACTAAGTAAGCGGCGATCACAGCAAGGTAAAGGTAGCCCGTAAGCTCCGACACCAGCGGGCTGAGCCCGGGCACGAAATCCCCGTCTATGAACCAATGAAAGTTGCGGGGCAGGTGCGAATGCCAGTAGAGGATCGGATAGAGCGTGGCGAGGTATACGAGCGCCTGATCGAGGCGGCGCGCACGCGACGGGGCCTCAAAGCGGGAATAGAGCATAAGGAAGCCGTATTGCTGGCGGGCGAAATGAAATACGGCCAGGTAAGCGAGCACGGTCCAGAAGGCGGCGGCGCTCAGGGTATAGAGAATGGTACCCGTGAGCCAGCACGCGATCGGAACCATCGCGAGCAGCGTGCGCCTTTCCTCATAGACCGACGGGTCGAGGTAAGTGCGAAAGAGCGTGGAATACACGTGGGCCACGTCGATGCAGAGGATAAATGCGACCCAGGCCCAGGGCGGAATGCCGGAGGTCATCGATGCACCATTGAGCACAAGCGCAATTGCGATGGCGAAGAAGGGCGGCGCGAGGAGAAACGGCAGGTCAAATTTCCAGGAGTGGATCCAGGTGGGTTTCAAGCCAGCCTCCGGCCTCGTAGCACATCCTTGGCTGCCTCTACGCCCCGAAACTGCGCTTCCTCGAAAATGGAAACACCGCTCATATCGGAGTGAGCGAAGCGGATCGCGCCGTGATTTTTTCTCATAGCTTCGCGGCTTTTTCCCCAGAGGAAACCGGGCGCGGGGCTGATCATTCCGTGGCCCCAGACCATTACATCGATGTTGGTGATTTCGGAGCGCAGGCCAGGATGCATTTTTTCAAGATTCGCGGCTACGAGCTCTGCCCATTCGGCGTGCTTTTTAGCGAGCGCAGCTTTGCGGCTGGAGCCTGGATCGGTATCGTCTAGCGGGAAGAAAACCGTGAGCACGGTTCGGTAGGGGTGGAGGCCGAGATTCTGGTGGGTGGCCACCACGTAGCCAAGCGAGCTGCCGTAGTAGCTCACGTTGTCCCAGGAGAGCGGCGCGCCGCGGCCGGCGGGAATTGCCTTCAGCGATACATTGGCCACCATCCAGGGCGAATACTCGAGCTCTTTCAGATATGCCTGGTCACGTAGCCCGGGAATCACTCGAGCTGCCACGAAGCGGGGAGCCGCGAAGATCACATTCTTGGCGATAAAACGGGAGCTCCTGTTGGTGGTGGGGTCGAAGGAATCGACATGCGATAAACCATTTTTTTCGTTGATCGAGAACACAAGGCGATTGCCTTGGATTTTCTTTTCGAACTTCTCTCGCAACTTTCCGACGATCCAGCCGTTACCTTCGGGCCAGGTGAGCACGGTCTGGGAATCGGCATTCGCTGCTGCGCCGGCGCGGGAAGCGAAATAGTGCACGCCAGCCCAGGCGGAAATATGGGCAGACCCACGGCCGTAATCGTCGCGGCAGCAGTAGTTCACATACCAACGGAGAGGTGTGGAGTGCCAGCCGTTTTCCTGCAGGAAAGCATCCATCGAGATCGTGTCGAGGCGGCGGAACTTGGGATCTCGGGAGCTGGCATCGACGGGAATAGCGAAGGCGCTTCGCAAGTCGCGGCCCTTGGCGTTTTTATACTCCTGCATCCTGCCAAAAAATTCTTTGTACTGTCTCTTGTCACTTTCTGTGATGCCTACTTGGGGCACGAGCCCGTCCTGCCACTGGCCCTGGATAAAGAGGCGCTCATGGGGGTCAGCGCAGAGGTAATATTCGTTATAGACGGGCAGGTCTTTTTCATACCCCGTGATTACGCCGAGTTCCTCAAACAGCTCGCGCACGTAAGTGGATTCTTCGGTAGGCAGCGGCACATAGTGGGCGGCCCAAGGGTAGGCGGAGACTGCATTGCGCCCGCTGCGAGAATTTCCGCCGATCTCATGTTCAAGCTCCAAAAGGCGGAAGTTCTTATGGCCATTGCGTTCCAGCCACCAGGCGGCGGAAAGGCCTGCGATCCCGCCGCCCACGATTACTGTTTCGACGGCTTCGGAATTTTCGGGGGGCGGGGGAGGATTCTCTCTCAGCCGATGCCCAAGCGCCGCAGATGCCCCAATCAGGGAACCGGGAATCGCTCGCGGTGCGAGTGTACGATACTTATAGAAAGCTCCCGCGGCCGTGAGCGAGGCGCCCGCCACTCCGAGCGACGCCAGAAACGCCCGGCGGCTCAGGCGGCCGTCAGTGAACATACTCAGACCACTCCTCCTCAAAGAAACGCACGAGCTGCTGGTTATTCAGCTTGTTCACGGCGGTAACCAGCGCACGCATATCTTGGGGAAAATGGAACATCTCGCGCACCGTTTCAGCAGTGGCGAACTTGAGAGCCGCCGGGAGCACGGAGGAAGGCGTGAATGTATGGTTGGCGGCGATCACAAAGCCCCATTCACCAAAACTGGGAACATACGCGTGGTACGGCGCGGTTTCGAGGCCGACAGAGCGCAACGTGGAATCGATGCACCAGAAGGATTTTTTGGCGACGTAGGGCGAGGTGCTCTGGATCGTGATCACGCCTTTTTCACTGAGCGCGGATTTGAGCACCTTGTAGAAAGTATTGGAGTAGAGCTTGCCGATGGAATAGTTGCTGGGATCCGGGAAGTCGACCACGATGAAGTCAAAGGCTTCTTTGTTCTCTTTCAGCCATACAAAAGCGTCCGTATTGATCACTTGCACCTTAGGGGAGCTCAGGCTGCCGCCATTGAGAGTGGCGAGTGCTTCGTGCGATTTGAAAAGCTCGGTCATCGCAGAGTCGAGATCCACCAGCTTCACGCTTTCAACACTGGGATACTTCAGGATTTCGCGCACCGCGAGCCCGTCACCTCCTCCCAGTACGAGCACGTGGCGAGGGGATTCAATGGAAGAGAGCCCAGGGTGAACGAGCGCCTCGTGGTATCGGTATTCGTCGCGGGAGGAGAACTGGAGATTTCCATTGAGAAAGAGGCGAAGGTCAGTGCCAGCCTTCGTGAGCACGATGCGCTGGTAGCGGCTGGTTTTGGAGTAGATAACTTTGTCCTGGTAGCTCGCGGCTTCCGACCAGGAGAGGATATGATCAGAGTAGACAAAGCCGGCAACGAGCGCGAGAAGAGAGGCGAATGCGGCGCCACGGAGTAAGCCTGCCCAGTGCACATCACGTCGGAAGAGGTGCAGGGTCCAGATGGCGACGACTATATTGAAAATGCCGAACAGGAAGGCCGAGCGGATCAGGCCGAGATGTGGCACGAGCACCAGCGGGAAAAGCAGAGAGGCGAGCAGGGCGCCGATATAGTCGAAGGTGAAAACACGGGCTACGAGATCCTTGAATTCAAGGTAGCCTTTCAAGATGCGCATGAGCAGCGGGATTTCGAGGCCCACGAGGATTCCCGTGATGCTCACAAGCCCATAGAGCAGCACGCGAAACTGCTGCACGTGCTCGAAAGCCGCGAACAAAATTGCCGCCGAGAAGCCGCCCACAAGGCCGATCAGAATCTCTACCTGCACGAAGATAAAGGTCAGGTTGCGATTGATGTAGCCCGAGAGCCATGAGCCGATGCCCATCGAGAAAAGGTAGACTCCAATGATCGTCGAGAACTGCGTGATCGAGTCACCAAGGAGGTAGCTCGCCAATGCGCCAGCGATCAGCTCGTAAACGAGGCCGCACGTGGCTATCACGAAAATGGAGAAAAGGAGTGCGAACTGCATCAGCCGTGGATCGCAGCGGCTACGATCTGGGCAATCGCGAGCACCATAGCTCCTGCGGTGATGGCGAGTGCCACGTTATGCTCTTCGACGATCTCTTTCCATAGGTTGCCGGGGGTGAGCTTGTCGAACACGACGAACGAGACCGCCAGGATCACGAGGCCCACGATCGAGAATACCGCTGCATTGGCAAGGAACTTTAGGTTGATGAATGCTTCCATGTTTTTTCTCCATTTTGCTATTTGTGATAAATACTTTTGCCGTGCGGGCCCCATTTTCCGCTCGACATCGAGTCGGTGATTTTCCAGCCGTAATGGTTGGAGTAGGCGAGCAGCAGGCTCAGGGCGATCCCGTAAACCAGGAATGCTTTTTTCATTCGTCGTCTCCTCCAGCGTAATCTGAACCCGACCAGCGCGCGGTTTCAAAAACGTGCCGGCGCCAGAGCATGAAGGCGGGGTAGGCCGAAAGGAGAGAAAAAATGAGCACGAAGTTCGACCAGAGCGCCGTGCCCTGCACTGTTTCAACCGAGAAGCTCATTCGTTCCATTTCTGAACTACCCTGCAGGTTGAGATGGTATTTTCCGGGTGCGATCGACGAGAGAACTTTGCTGCCTTGCTGGCTGCCTTCCGACCAGGAACCGTCGGAGTCATAGCCAGAATAGTATTCGACGCCGAGCTCAAACTCTTCCGTGTCGCCATCGGCCTCATTCACGAGGTCTCCGGAAATTTCAAACCAGTTATTGGAAACGGGCGCCTGCAGGCGGATCTGGAGCCCGGAGGTTTTCGTGACTTCGAAGGACGGCGTAGAGAAGCTTGCGGTGGCTGCGTTCTTTTCCCAGTTGAAGGAGGAAACGTCGAGCACCTTCGAGGAGGAGAACATCAACGACAGCAGCTGAATCAGGAACAGAATTGCCGCAAAGGCGCCCCAGTAGCCGCGCAGGTCGGAGTTCCCGTCGAAGGCGGAGGGCTGATTCGGAGCCACGCCGATCGGCGCAGGCATGTTTGCTGTGATGGAGAACGCAGAACGTACTTCCTGCGGCAGCAGATATTCTCCCAGGGAATACGTCTCTTCGCTCTTGTCGCGCTCGATTGAGAGAACCTCGGGCGGGTTCACGTAGTCCATTGCCTGAACGGAATCGCCCACCTTCACACGCCAATAAAATTCGCCGAGCACATACTGTACGGAAACCTGGCCTGTGAGAAAGTGACGGTAACTTTTACCGAGAACGCTGGCGGTATTACCGGAGCCCTTTTTGGGGCGCTCGTGCAGGGGGATCACGTAGCTCCAGTGGCCCTGGCTCTCGAGCAGCCAGCGGAAGCCCTGCGTTGGATTGAAGAGGAGATATTCGCGCCAGTTGTACTGGCCGCTGCCGTCTACCCTTTGCATGAAGCCGATCACTTCCCAGAGTGTGCCGCGCAGCTTGCCGCGCGTGCCGAGCGGGATCAGGGGCTGGATCCGCATATTGACGGCGGCCTTCGACAGCACAGCATGGTTGGGGTCTTTGGCGTCGATCACCGACGCGCAGGAGCCGCACACTACCGAGATTGAGCTGCCGACCGCACGCACCTGCACGCTTCCGCCGCAGCTCGGGCACTGGAAGCTCAGGGCAGCGGCTTTGGTTCTCGGTGGCGCAGAGGGGGTCACCGCCGGCGTAACAGGATCGGCCTCGGCTACCGTTTTCTTGGTAGCCCATGGCAGAGGCGGCATCTGGCTCCGCTTGGGCGGAGGTGGCTTACCATCCATCGAGCTCTCTCAGTCCCGTGAGCTTGAGTTGCTCGAAAGGCACGTATTTGCCTACATAGAGGCGCGTTTCTTCTTCGCTGAAATCCAGAGTTGCGAAATCCCCTGCATCGCCGATGAGATCCACGCTTGTGCTTTTGCGGCCGGCAGGCGCCTTCATCGGCAGCTCGCCTTCTGAACCAAGGCAGACAACTTCTTTGATGTCCTTGACGGTGAAAAGCTTGCCACCCGCATTCAAGGGGTTGCCGGCACGGAGCTCCCCGCGGCCAGGAAGTTTTTTTCCGTCGCGAATCTGGAAGCTGATCATGTACTCGCCCTGGGCTTCGGCGAGCCAGCCATCACGGCCGTCGTTGAACAGGCAGTACCACTCGTTCCACGAGCCGTCGCTCCAGTCGATTTTGAGGCGGCCCACGACCTCAAAGCCGAGGTTGCCAAAGCGTCCCATCGCGCCAACCTGGATCGGGCTCATGTCGGCGGGAAGGGTGGCCATCTTGCCGAAGTCTTCCACGTTGAGGTCGTGCCGCACTACCATGGAGGCGCAAAAAGTGCAGACTCCGAAAACGGAGACGCTTGACTTGAATTTGATTTCGGCCCCGCAGGAGGGGCAGGAGATTGTCTTCACGTGATTTTTTTCAGGAGCTCGGCTTTCTTCGCGTCGAACTCGGCTTGGCTGAGTACTCCCTTGGTGAGCAGCTCATGCAGCTTTGAAATCATCGCTACGGGATCTTCAGCTGGAGCGGAACTGCCCCCGCCCATCTGTTGGCCCATAGCGCCGCCCATTTGTTGGCCCATGGCGCTAGCCATTTGTTGGCCCATGGCCAAACCTGCGCCCATCCCGATTCCCGCGCCGGCCGCGCCGCCGCTGTTGCGGGCTGCTTCGTCGATGCTGTCGGCTGACTGGAAGTTCGCGTAGCGGCGAAGGTCGCCGACCATATTCATCGAGGCCATCTTGTCGAAATGCTGCTGCAGCTCTTCTGGCAGAGAAATGCTCTGCACGAGGAAGGACGTGAGCTGGAGGCCATACTCGGCGAAGGCAACTTCAAGCACGCCTTTGAGCGTTTCGGAGAACTTGGTCTGATTGCCGGCCATATCCACGAAGCTCATCTGCGAGCTGCCGAAAAAAGTCGCCATGGAAGTGAGGATGATCGAGCGCAGCTGGCCTTCAAGTTCCTGCGTTGTGTAGCGTTCCCGCGTGCCGCTGATCTTCTTGAAGAAGACCTTTGGATTTTTGATTTTGTAGGCGTAGGTGCCGTGGGCCCGGATTCGGGTAGGGCCGAAGTCTTTGTCGCGGATCACGATTGCGTTCGGCGTGCCCCAGCGCTGGTCGATCTGCTCGCGCGTAGAGAAAAAGAAGAGATCACTTTTAAACGGGCTCTGGAACATTTTGTCCCAGTTTTTCAGGTTCGTGAGAACAGGTAAGGTATTCGTCGCGACCACGTGGCGACCGGGTTCGAAGAGGTCGGCTACCTGGCCTTCGTTCACGAAGAGGGCCATCTGGGTATCGCGTACCGTGAGCTGGGCGCCGTTTTGGATTTCGCGGTCGGCCATAGGATAGCGGAACGTGAGCACTCCGTTTTCCTCGTCCATCCAGTCGATTACATCGAGGAACTGTTTTTTGAAGACGTCGAAAATACCCATGGGTGCTCCTAATCCGGCCGCGAGGCCGGGATTCAATCCGGCTGCACTATAGAAAAATTAAGTTTATCGTAGGAGGGAAAGGCAGGTTACGCTACCAAAATCGGGCAGTGCCACCATGCGAAAAATACGAAGAAAACGAAAAAAACGAAAGCTGAAGGAATAGCTGAACATGTCCTCCACCCCTCCGCAAATCGCGGGCTCGAACTTGCCCACTCAGCGAAGAATTCCTGTTCGGCCCGTAAGCTTGGCTGTGGCAGGCGGGGGAGTCGTTTCGCTATTCGTATTCGGCCCAGGCATTCTAGCCGTTGTGGCCGTTCTGCTGGGGGCCGTTGTGTTCATGGCCGCGAGCCTGCTACGCAAATCCCTCGAAGCCACCAACGCGCAGCCCCAGCACTTAGACCGCATGAAAGAGCTCAAGCGGCATATTCTTAAATCCCGTTACCTGGAAAACGTAGGTGACCTCGGCGATCGGGTCGCCGACCAGATGGAGCTCGCGGCCGGACGCTTTGACAAGATGCGCGCGCTGCTCGGGCTGAAGTTCGATATCACCGAGCTTACCTACGCCCGCTACTACGGGGTAGCAGAAGCCGCTTACCTCTCCGTGGTCGACAATTTACACGCGGCCGCGATCTCGCTTGTGTCGCTCGATGTGAAAGACACTTCGGCCGACGCCGAAAGAACTGCGCTCCGCCAGCAGCAGCTGGCTAAAGTTAGGCAGCTGCTAGCGCTGAACGAGAAGGCGATCACAGAACTCGAGCGCGTGAGCGCGGCGCTCGGAGAAGTGAAGACCCGCCGTGGGGAGGGATCCCAATCTCTCGACGCCGTAATGGAACAGCTCGCGGAGCTCGCCAATCGCGCAAAACTTTATTCGGTGGAAGCGATAGACACCAAAGTTAAGGAAGACCTCGAAGCCATAGGAGAGAAGAAATGAGCAAGCTGAAGCTGGACGTGATCGACGTGAAGGCCGTGAAAAAAGAGCTGAACCAACCCGACCCCAATACGGTGAGGGTGGCCCCGGGCGACGAAAAGGAACTCGAAAGCCAGGCCGACCAGTACGTAGACCAGCTGCTGAACTTTACCCCGGAAGCCATGCAGGAAAAGGAAGAACGCAAAGAAGCGGTCGAGAGTATGGGCGTAGAATTGCAGAAGCGCGCCGCGAAGCAAAGCGAGCTGCTCCGCCAACCGATCAAGAACATGGCGGGCAAATCGGGCGAAGGCTCCGACGTGGCCAACGCTCTGATCGATCTCAAGGTCAAAGTGGAAGACCTCGATCCAGGCAAGTTCGACCTCGAGCCAGGCTGGTTCGCCCGCACCCTCGGGCGCGTGCCTGGGGTCGGCTCGCCTCTTAAGCGTTACTTCACCAAGTACGAAAGCGCGCAAACGGTGGTGGGCGCGGTGATCCGCTCGCTCGAGAACGGCCGTGACCAGCTCCTCCGCGACAATACGACCCTCATCGAAGACCAGAAGGCCATGCGCGAGAGCTCCATCAAGCTCGAAAAAGCTGTGCGCCTTGGGCAGCTCATCGACCAGAAGCTGGAATATAAATTATCGCGCGAGGTAACGCAGGAAGACCCTCGCCACAAGTTCATCCAGGAGGAGCTCGTGTTCCCGCTCCGCCAGCGTATCATCGACTTGCAGCAGCAGCTCGCCGTGAACCAGCAGGGCGTGCTCGCCGCCGAGATCATTATCCGCAACAATAAGGAGCTCTCGCGCGGCGTGAACCGCGCGTTGAACGTCACAGTTACCGCGCTCGAAGTGGGCGCAACGGTGGCGATCGCATTGGCCAATCAGAAGATAGTGATGGATAAAGTGGATACCGTTTCCAAGGCGACCTCTGACCTCATTGCCGGCACAGCTTCGCGCCTCAAGACCCAAGGGGTGCAGATCCAGAAGCAGGCCTCTAGCGCTACGCTGAACATGGATTCGCTCAAGAGCGCCTTCGCCGATATCCAATCGGCTATGGACGATCTCTCGACCTTCCGCCGGAACGCGCTGCCACAGATGGCGGGCACGATCCTCGAGCTCGACAAACTGAGCAAGGAAGCCGAGAAGGCCGTCAAGCGGCTCGAAGAGGGCAATAAGTCGAAGCCGACAATCCAGATCGACGTGGATTCGCGTTAGAGTCATCTCCGTTACTTTGTGTTTTGGTTGGCCAACTCTCATTTTGACGCGGCAGCGAAACCAAAATGGAATGGGGACTATTCGACGATCTTATACTTCGCGCGCACTTCGGGCCCCGGAAGCCCGTCGAAGTGCCACCACTCGTTCGAGATCGGGATGAAGGCTCCGGCCTTCATCGCCGTGCGCAGGATCATGCGATTCGCTACCTGTGCCTTGGTCAGCTTGCCATTTTTGAGAAAGCTCGCCTCGTAGCGGGGCTCAGCAAGCGCACCGAAGAAGTCGTACGAGGTGCCCATGTCAACCTCGTCGCCGTTTTCGTCGGACAATGACAAATCCATAGCGAAGCCGTAGTTGTGAACGGAGCCGATTCTCGGATTGACTACGTAATGCTCCTTGGGAGTGCCCTTCACTATGTTCCAGAGAATCGCCTGGGCGCGACGCGGGCGGAGGCAGTCGAACACGCGAAATTTCCAAGCCGGCTTCTGTGCTTTGAGTGAAGCCTGCGCACGTTTGAGCATCTCGGCGGCCTTCGAATGCAGGAAGCAGCTTGCATACTTGCCGTATACGTTCTTGCCCGTGAAATTGTCGCTGGTGGCGTAGCGCACGTCGAGCTCCAGGCCCTCCCACGCGGAAACGTCGGTCAGGCTGGAGTTACGTGCGAGCTCTTCGGCCAGGCGGTCGAAAGCGCCGGCGCGGGCTGGGCCGGGGAGGAGGAGGCTGAAAATGACTAGAAGCACGCGCATCCCTATTAGGATAGTCCGGGTGGCTCAGGGCGCCAAATGCTAATATAGCGTTATTAATTTCAATAGCTTAGGTAGCTATTCCTTCTTGATCGACGGCATCGGGTCGGAGAGTTTCCCGGCGATCTTAATCCCGTAGAATCCATCGGCCCGTTTGGTCGACATCATCGTGAGCATGCTGCCAAGCGTGGGCACAGACTTCTCTAAAGAAGGCGAGAGCTTCACGAGCACGTGTAGCTCGTACTTGGTCAGTGGCATAGCGTCAGACAGGGTCACAGTGCCGCTCGCGACTTGCACTTCGAGGTCTTTGTTGGCGCCACCGAGCTTGAGCTTATCAACGCGCACAGTTCCGTTATTCACGGTGGCTAGCATATCGAGATCGCCAAGGTTGAGATCGGGCAGGGACATTTCCATGCGCAGGTTTTCCCGCAGAAGCACCTCGAGCGCGTCGGGATCGTATACGAGGTTTGAGCCCTGCAGGCGGATCTCTCCGTCGGCGGTAGCGAGCCGCTGGCTCTGGGTGCTCAGCTGCACCAGGAGATTCGAGAACGCGCCTTTCAGGTCGAAACCCATCTGCGCCAGGAGCGGCATCGTGGCGAGGTTGATTTTGGCGCTTTCGAGATGAAAGCTATTCATAGATGCCGAGCCCGTGAAGGTGCTCTTATAGGCCTCCGCGCGGAAGCGAACCCCAAGCACGAAAGGATTCGGGTAGACGGTGACCTCATCGAAAGAAAGCGGGATGCCGGCGCCAGGGAAGCGCGGGTCCATGCCGAGCTTCTCTATCTCGAGATGGGGGAGCGGGAAGAAGCGCACGGAAACTTTCTCGGCCGAGAAGTTATGAGTCGTGCTCTGCTGGTTGGCGGAGTTCAGCAGATAGTTGGCGATGGCGGAATCGGGGATCTTGATCAACGTGAAAAAGATCAGGGAAACGAAGAAGAAGAACCCGTAGGCAAGGCTTTTGAGTACGAGTTTCTTCCGACGCGCGGCGGGGCTCAGCGGTGCTTCCTCGCCGCCCTTGGACCGGCGCGCACTCTGGAGAAGGTTCGTGTCTAGAGTCTCTGTTGCCATCAGCCGCCTGCCTTTTTCAGCACGATCTCAGCCCAGAGGTAGCCTTCGGGGTCGTCCTTGGTGCTGACGCCGAGGCGTTCTACGGAGGCGCCACCCCCGCCTTTTTCAATAAGATAGAGCGCGCGTACCAGCTGGCGAAGCGAGATCTTGTTCAGTTTCATCTCGGCTCCGCCCTTGCTAGGGGTCACGGCTACATCGTCCTTTTTAATCAGCGACTTCTGCGTTACTCGCTCGGCGTAGGATACCGCATCGCCGCTGGAGTCAAAACTCGCGAGCAAAGGATCACGTAGGCGGCTTTGCTCCTGGGCCTTGAGCTCTTCGATGCGCACAGAGGAGTTCTGGGTCATGCGGATCGCTTCGTCCATCTGGGCGAGCTCGTTTTTGAGCGAGATAGTTTTGCCCCAGAGAACGAAGAAGGTGAGCAGCAGTACCAGCACGAAGCCCGCGAACGAGCCGATCAGCACGTAGCTCTGGGTCTGGGTGTCGAGCTCGGCGAACTTTTGCCTGAGTTTCAGTACCTGTTCGTTGTTCCAGATCTGCTCGCGGAATTCTGTTTTCAGCTTAGCCAGCATCTCAGTTTCCTTTCTTCGCGGGCAGGTTGGCGTTGAGGGTGAAGCGGCGGGCGTTTCCTTTACCAGGAGTGAGCGCCGAAGCCTTCGCGTTTTGCAGCACGGGGAGCGCGGAAAGCGCGGCGGAGGCGGCCTCTGCGTCGCGCTGGGTGGGGCTTTCGACTTCGAGGGTGAGCTTGTTGCCGGTAAGGTCAAAAACCTTAACTTCCATTACGCTCCCCTGGGGCATGCCTTTGGTAAGGTCGTGGAGAAGATCGATAGAATAGGAGGCCGCGCCTCCCGAGCCTTTGGATAGATGCTCATTTTCCTTCTCGCGCAGCTTCGCGCGAAGGCGGTCAGGATTCGTTTTGAGAGTCTCTAGCTGGGAGGCCGAGGTTACTCCTGTTGCGCTTTTCAGCACGCGTGTGAGCTGCACGTCTTTTTTCTCGCGCTCCTTTTTCAGCATGATCGACTGCCCGATCACGCTGATCATCGCAACCACATAGAGAATGAGCGCGAGCTTGGCCGGGTATACGAACTGCTGGAAGTCGAGCTTGAGCCCGCGGCTTGCCCCATGAAGCTTGCCCGTGCGCAGGTTGATCAGGCTGCGGCCTTCGCCGCTCACCTGGGAAAGGCCCAAACCCGTCGCGATGGGCAGAAGCGTTTCCAGGCCTTTCTGCGGGCGGATCGTGATCTGGGGAAAAAGCTGGGTGACCTGAAGCGGCAGGATTTTTTTCTGCCAGCGCTGCGCGAGGTATTCAGGTAGCCCCGGAAGCAGTGCCGTACCGCCACAGATGTAAATCGCATCTAGCGGCTCGTTGTAGCGGGAGGTGAAGGCCATGAGACTCTGCTGGAAATCGTGGAATACAGGTTCCAGCGCGCCGCGGATAGTCTCTGAGAAAGCCTGTTGGTCGGCGTTTAGCTGCATGCCTGGCACAGCCAGGAAGCCTCGGTCGGTTTTCGCGAGCTCGGCCTCAGCGATTCCGATCTTGTAGCGCTGTGAGATCGCCATCGTTACGTCGTAACCGCCCACCATCGAGTTTCGGTGGAGCACGGGCATACTCTCGCGAAAAAAGAACATGCCCGATTTACGATGGCCAAGATTTAGCACGGCCACGCAGCGGGGCTTCTCGCCCTTGATCCGCTGGAACTGGGCCGCGAGCGCGGCGTCTTCGGTCATCAGGCAGTCCGGGGAGAGCCCTACCTGCTGGATGCTTTCCAAAAAGCCCTGCAATGGGGCCACGGGCGCAAAACCCGTGATCACGTGCGTTTCCTTGGTTTTTGTCGGGAAGAGGTGGCTGGAGACCACGCAGTCGTCGAGGTCGAACGGAATTTCATCTTCAATGGCGAATTTAATCGCCGCGTTTACCTTGCGCTTGTCTTTGATCGGGAAACTCTGGAACCTCGAGCTGTAGAGAGCAAAGGGGAGGTTGGTCACGATCCGGTCTACGCCGGCGCCATAGCGATTCCGTATCTCACCCAGCACAGCGACTTGCCCAGGGCTCAGCATGCGCTCGCTCGGCACGGAGGGTTCCCAGGCGTCGGGCACAGAAGTGATGTCGTGCAGGGAGATGTCGAAACCTTTGAAGCCGAAGCCCTTGAAACGTGCTTCCACGATCACCGATTTGATATGCGCCGTGCCGATGTCTATCGCGAGTATCTTCATGGATAGGCCCTCAGTCCGCCTTCAAGTATAGTACGTTCAGCGAATCGGTGTCACTGGTATCTGTGCTCGTATTCGTAGAGGTACTGGTCGAGGTGCCCTGGGGGGCCGGGGCCACGGGTTGTGCGGTTCCTGGCTGCGCCGGAGTTGCATCCACCTTGGGCGGCATCTGGCCCACCTCCGCTACCCATGTTTTCTTCGCCATCCCGGCTTCTGCCTGGATCACGATCCGGTAGCTCGTCTCGGATTCCAGGATCTTGAAGCCCTTGTCCTCAAACTTTTTCTTGGCGTCCTCGTAGTTCCCGAGAGTGCCCACGTAGGCCCAGAAGTCGGCGCCGTCCTTGAACTCGCCGCCCATGGAGGAGTCGCCGCGCCGTTTTTCGATCCGCTCGAGCGCATCCGGCGTGAGCTCCGGGATCAGGCCGCTGATCAGTGACATCGAGGCTTTGTTCACGTTCAGCGAATTGGTGGCCTGGATCGAGAAATTATCGGTCACGAGCTTGGTGATCGTGTCGTCGAAGCCTTTGATCATATTGTATTCGCTCTCGCTGGCGATCGGCTGGTCTTTGAGAGAGTAGGGCGTCGGGAGCGAAGAATAGTATTCGTACTTGCCGCGATTTTCCCCGTCCTCTTTGCTTTCCGGATCCATCCACGCCACCAGGTTTCCGACAAGCGTCGCGCCGTTCAGGTTTGGGTATTTTTCGCGGAACTTATCGTCGCTCTGGCGCTTTTTATCGATGATCCCGTCGAAAATCTCGGCGTATGATTTGCGAAGCTCGGCCATCTGCTGCTTTTTTTGCTCGGGCGTTTGCCCGCCGGAACCCGAGCCCGGCTGCCCCGGGATCGGCTGCACCACGCCGCCCGTAGCTACGCCAGCCGCTGCTGTTCCTGCGGCTCCGGCATTTTTTCCGGAGAAATCCGGCCACACCAGGCCGTTTATGCTCATCCGATTATTGCTGCCTACGATCGTCGAGATCACCGACGCATCACCATCGAAGCCGAGCGATTTCTTGAACTCATTGACTGTTCCCTGGTCTTCGCCCGACAAACCCGGGATCTCGGGCGGCGGGAGGTACATCGGCGTCTGCCAAATTTTGTCGATAGCGCTCACGTTGTCGCCCATGCCCATCGATTTAGCTTTCGCTTTGGCTTTTTTGGCCGCTACGAGCTGCAGCATCGCCATCCGCAAGCCGGTTCTCGCCATCAGCGTAGCGCGCAATCCATCGCGTTCTTTGAACACCACGCTGCTGTAGACGCCACTAAGATACACGAGCTCGCCCACGAGGATCGCGATTACGGTCATCGCGACCATCGCCATCAGCATCGCTACTCCTCGCTGATTGCGCATCACACGTCTCATTCGAGAAACCTCTGCTTGGCGGCGGCTTTGGCTTTCGCGTCCAGGTAATTGAGGGGCATATTGGGGCGCACCACGATCTTCCATTCCTGGAAGTTGGCCGTATTCTGCGGATCAGGAGCCTCCACCGTGAGTGCGATCAGGTCGGGAAAGCGGGTCTCCTCTTTTACATACACGCCCTCGGAATCCCACTGGTCTTCCCATTTCTTGGTGTCTTTACGGTAATAGGTGAATTTGGCGCTTGAGAGGTTGTCCATCACCGGAACGCGCTTGGGTTTGGTGGCCGAGCCTTCCTCATAGTGGAAAGCATCCCAATCGGTGGCGCGATAGAGCGAGAAAGTATTCTGCGCGTTGCGCTCCACTTCCCAGGTGATCTTCTGGAAATCACTCACCGGCGAATCGGCTTCGATGCGGCGGTTATTGTTCGCAACGAACGTGATCTTGCTCGCTGTGCCCTTGAGGTGCGTGCGACGGAAGCCGTCGGAGCGCACTTTTGAGCTCCAGAACTCCTCAATTTTGTCGTCGGGTTTGGCGGGAATAGTTCCGAGCAGCGGGGAGTAAATCTGCGCCAGATCACTTTCCACCGCCGCCATGCTGAGCAGGATAGACGTGGCCTCGTTGGATTCGGCGCCAAGGCGGAAGTTCAGGTCGAAGGTACGGGTTGTCGCCTGGAAAACGCCGATGCTTAAGAAGGCGAGCAGGGTCATCGCGATGAGCACCTCGATGAGGGTGATGCCGGCCTGGCCGAGATCAAGAGATTGGGCAATTCTGAGCTTGGCTTTAAATGGCGACACTCAGCTCCTCATCGTAGCTCACGAGGAGCTGGGTAAAGGTCTGAGTGCTGGTGCCGCCGCCATCGGGCCACTCGATCGTGACCGTCATGCGCCGCACGCTTTTTTCAAGGTAGTCCTTAAAAATCCGCAGCACGGTGCCGATGTTCTCGTCGCTAGCACCGTTCTTGTCTTTGCTCGCGCGGGCGATCAACTCAGTGAGCGCAGAAAAGTCTACCTTGGTATACTTGATGGTCCACTTGAAGCTGGCATGCGGGGCCGCAAAATTGGTCGGGCCTTCGGCTTCCGGCAAGCGCGACAGCGGCATTCCCTCGTATTTGAGCTCCTGTTCGTTGATCAGGTTGCGCGCAAGGTTCGTGGCCGCGATCATATTCCGGTTGCGCGAAGAGCTTGCCAGGCTGTTTCCCTGTGAGGTGAACGCGGCGGCGAGGATCACGACGATGATGGCGAACGCGATCATCACCTCAAGGAGGGTAAAACCCCGCTGATTTCTCATTTGTCCTCCGGGCGCTTGGCCACGAGCCGGCTCATGCCGGTGACTGGATGGAGGATGATCGCCTGGTACACGTCCTCGTCGGATTTGATGTAGATCGTCGCGGCGTCGGTATGGCCGTTGTTGAAGAAGTAAATGTCGACGAGGCCTTCCGTGGCGGGTTTTTTCAGGCGCGGCGAATCGACCTGAATAATCTTGAGCTCTTTAGGCAGCGCGCGCGGCTCCTTCATGATCGTGGCGACGGGCGCGTAAGCTTCGCTCTCCAGCTTCTCAAACTCCTCTTTCTCCCGGCCGCTTAACGGGCGCTCGGGGGCTTTCGGCACGAGATAGTTGGAAGGTGCTTCTTCGAGGGTCATGGTCTGTTTCTCGAAGTCGATGCGCAGGCGGATGAGCTTATCGGCGAGCATCGCGCGGTCGCGGGCCTGGCCGAGCACGAGCGCGGTCTGGCGAGCGAAGGCGTCGGCGCCTGTGCGGAACGCGCCGGTGATGCCGGGGAGGGCGACGGTGGTCACGAGTGCAAGGAGGCCGAGCACGATGAGGATTTCGATGAGGGAGAAGCCTTGGGACATTGCGAGCTGGGGGAGCGTGCGAAGTCGGGGCGAAGTCTTAATTTTGAAATGAGCCTTGAATGTCTGCATCGTAGCCTTCGCCTCCTTCCTTGCCGTCGCGGCCCAAGCTGGTGAGGGTGAAGGCTTTGCCGTCGGAGGCGTAGACGAATTCGTTAGCCCACGGGTCTCTTGGCACCTTGCCGTCGAGCAGAAAGGCGTCTTTGGGATAATTCATGCATTCGGGTGCATGGTTGGGCTTCAGTACCAGAGCGCCCAGGCCCTGGTCTGTCGTCGGAAAACTTCCACAGGTTTTTTGGTAATCGAGAAGGGTGGTTCTTAGTCCACTCAGTTGGGCCTTGGTCAAGGTAGGATTGTCGTCAATGAACCCGTTAGACGTTCGGTAGATCACAAACCCAATGAACACCAATACCCAAGCGAGAATAAACAACCCAACGCGGAAGCGGAGGCTTCGAACGGGGGGTTGGTTTTTCATTCTAATCGCCTCCTTTCCCGGTAAAACAACAGGCCCGCCACCACACACCCGTGCGTGCAGCGAGCCCGCTCTGATACACCGTTACTTCCGGACCGGAAGTAATACTGCCTATAATTCCTAATCGTTGCTGTGCAGGTCTTTGTCGAAACCTTCTCCGCCTTCTTTTTTGTCGCGGCCATAGCTCGTGATCACGAACTTCTTGCCATCAGACTCATACTGGTAAGGCGTGTCCCACGGATCTTTCGGCACTTTGCCGTCCTGCAGGAACGCGGAAGCCGGGTAGTTCGGGCATTCGGGGCCCGACGAAGGTTTTGCGATCAAAGCTTCCAGGCCCTGCTCGGTCGAAGGGTAGTTATTGCAGAGGCGGCGGAAGTCTTCCATCGCCGTCCTGAGCCCGTTCATCTGGGCTTTCGCAGCGCTCGCGTTACCTTCCTGCAAACTGTCAAACACGCGGCCTGCCACGAAGGAGCCCGCCACGGCGATCAGGGTGATCACGATTAGGATCTCGATAAGGGACATACCGCTTTGGCTATTCATTTCTGGGCTAACTGCCGATCGATGCACTTTCATTTTCTCTCCTGGTTTACTTAGTCGAATCATTCAACGGGTTAAAAGTTTAGTTAAGCTTTTGCATATCCATAAGCGGCACGAAAACGGCCATCACGATCACGCCTACACTCAGGCCCATGAACACGATCATCATGGGCTCAAGCAGCGCGGTCATTTTTTCCACTTTCGAGTTCACTTGTTCTTCGTAATTTTTCGCCACCATCTCGAGCATGTTCGGCAATTCCCCGGTGCGCTCGCCGATGGCGATCATGTGCAGCAGCAGGCTCGGGAACTGGCCGCTGCGGCGTAGGGGCTCCGAGATATTTTCCCCCTCGGTGATATTCTCTCTAGCTTCTCCGATAGCTTTGGCGAGCACTTCATTGCCGACGACCGTCTTTACGATCCCAAGCGCGGTCACGAGAGGTACGCCTCCGTTGAGGAGGGTGGCCATAGTGGAGGCGAAACGGCTTACGGCCACCATGCGGGTAAGGTCGCCGAACATAGGCATCTTGAGCGCCCATTCGTCTTTTTTTATTTTGCCGGTTTCGGTGGCAAAGTAGCTCTTGAAGGCCCACACAACCAGCACGAGCACGAGGATCACGAGCCACCAGTAGTCTTTCAGGAAGAAGCTCATGTCCATGAGCATCTTGGTGTACCAAGGGAGCTTTTTATTCATGGACAAGAAGATCGTGGCAATTTTCGGGATCACGAAGGTAAAGATCACCATCATCAAGGATCCGCCGATGAAACCCATGAGCAGCGGGTAGGTCATGGCGCTGGTGACCTTACTTCTCAATCTTACCTGCGCTTCCATGAACTCGGAGAGGCGCACTAATACAAGAGGCAGCGTACCGGAGGCCTCACCGCTCTCCACCATGTTGATAAAGATAGGCGGGAACACTTTAGGGTGCTGGGCGAGAGCATTCCGGAGAGAAATACCTTCGTTCACCTGCTGGCGAATCGTGGCGAGCGTTGTTTTTAACTTCAGGCTTTCGGTCTGGTCGATGAGCGCGGCGAGGGCTTCGACAAGCGGAATATTGGCCTTAATGAGAGACGCGAACTGCCGCGTGGTCACGGCTAGAGCGCTTAGGCTCACGGAGCCGCCACCGGCGAGAGAAGGCAGAAGTTTGGCGAGGCCACCTCGTTTTGCGTTCGACTTTTCGTCGATCGAAAGAAGCACCACGCCCGATTTCTTGACCTTCTGCTTGGCGGTTTTGATCGAATCCGCGTCGACGGTCGACCGCACCGAGGTGCCGAATCGATCTGTGCCTGTGAATTCGAAAAGTGGCATCCGTTATTTGCCTAACTCGTCAGCGTGCAGTGTGCGCGAGAGCTCCTGCACGGTGGTGACTCCGGCCAACACTTTCCGGGCGCCGTCTTCGCGCATAGTGAGCATGCCTTTTTCCTGGGCCGCGCGGCGGATGGTGGCCGAATCCGCGTTCTTCATCACGAGGCTGCGCACGTTGTCGTCGACGATCAAGAGTTCATGCATATTGATTCGGCCGCTAAAACCCGTTTGCGAGCAGGCTACGCAGCCGACGCTCTTGAATAGAGTGATGGGTCCTTTCACATTCTTGACGCCCAACTCTTCCAGATCCATCGCGGTGGCTTCGTAGCTCTCGCGGCATTTGGTGCACACGCGGCGCACGAGGCGCTGGCCGAGCACGGCGTTCACGGAGGAAGCCACAAGGAAGGGCTCGACGCCCATGTCGATGAGACGGGGAAAGGCGCCGGCGGCTTCGTTGGTGTGCAGGGACGAGATCACCAAGTGACCCGTGAGCGCCGCCGTAACGGCGAGCTCGGCGGTCTCGGAGTCGCGCACCTCTCCCACCATGATCACGTCGGGGTCCTGACGAAGAAAGGAGCGCAGTGCTCTCGCGAAGGTGAGGTCGATCTTCGCGTTCACCTGCAGCTGGCCCACGCCGTTGATCTGGTATTCGATCGGGTCTTCGGCCGTGAGGATATTGATGTCGGCAGAATTAATCCGCGAGAGGCAAGCAGCCATCGTGGTGGATTTACCGCTACCAGTGGGGCCCGTCACGAGGATGATCCCGTTTTCCCGGTGCACAAGCTTGTTGATGGCCTCTAATGTTTCGCCTTCGAAGCCAAGTCTTTCCAAGGAGAGAAGCTCGCCGCCCTTTTCCAGGATACGCATTACCATGCGTTCGCCAAACTGGGTCGGGATGGTCGAGAGACGAATATCGATCTCTTTACCGGCCACCTTACGGAAGATACGGCCGTCCTGCGGAATGCGTTTCTCGGCGATGTCGAGGTTGCCCATAACTTTGATACGGGAGGATACAGCAGCGTGCACCTTCTTTGGCTGGTGCAAAATATCGTGCATGATCCCGTCGACTCGGAAGCGGATCACGGTTTCTTTCTCGAAGGGCTCTACGTGGATATCGGAAGCTTTTTCTTTCACCGCGCGGAAAATCACGGAGTTCACGAACCGGATTACGGGCGCTTCATCTTCGGTGGCATCCAAGATATCGATCGGGCCCTCGAGGTCGTCGTATGACTCCTCGTCTTCCCGGTTGATGTCCTGGATCATGTTCGAGGTATTGCGCTCGTACACACGGTTGATCGCGTCCTGCAGGCGGTTCGAAGTCACGACCACGGTGCGGATGCCAGGGCAGGAGTAAAGGATGCGAAGATCTTCGATGCTCTCGACGTTGAAGGGGTCGGAGACGGCGACCGTGAGCACGTTGTCTTTCAACTCGATCGGGAGCACTTCGCGCGTACGGGCGTAGTTGATCGGCAGTTTATCGACGAGTTTCGGGTCGATCTCGTTGGGTTTGAGATCGTCGAGATAGGGGAGGTCGATCTGCGCGCAGAGCGCGCGCGTGATCTCGTGGGGCATCACGTATTTTTTCCGCAAAAGGATGTCGCCAAGGCGGCCGCCTTCGTCTGCCTGGATCTGCACGCATTCTTCCAGCTGCTCCTGCGTGAGGGAGGTATGCTGAAGAAGGAGATCCCCGATTCGGCTGTGCGCGGAAGTTGCGATGCTCATTACTGGGTAATCCCTCCGCTGCCATCAAACTGGGGAGTGACTACGGGAGGAGGCGAGCCGTCGCCGCCACCCTGGAACTCAGCGCCGCCGCCAGGCATGGGCTCGATCGGCTGCAGCGGAATGGAGCCGTTGCCGTAAGGATCATAGAAATTGTTCTGGTCGTAGTAGTCCTGCTCGTCGTCGCGCGAAGGCTCAGAAGGGCCCTGGAAGGAGGAGCTTTCGTGTGTCTTAGCCTGAGGGAGAGGCTCTATCACGGTGAGATCCGGCAGGCCTTTCTTGAGCTTGTTCACTTCGCGGCCGAAAGGATCGATCGAACCTTGCGTTTCGCGCACGAACTCATCCCGCTCTTCCAGCTTAGAGGCCAGGATCTTGCGGATCTTGTCGTACTGCTTGATGATGCGCGGAGTGATGAAAACGAGGAGATTGGTTCTCGTGTTATCGGTTTTGGAGTTCTTGAACAGCCAGCCCAGTACCGGAATATCACCGAGAAGCGGCACCTTGCTTACCACTTCCGTGACTTTGGAGCGGATCATGCCGGAAAGCACGACAGTGTCTTCGCTCTGAACGAAAACTTTTGTGGTGGTCGCACGCGTGTTTTTCGCGAACGTTTTCCCTGCTAGCTCGGAGGGCACGCCGGTCGGATCGAAATTCTCCAGCTTCTGAAGAATTTCGAGCTTCACGTAGTTGGAGCCCTTATTGATCTGCGGAGTAACCTCGAGGCGGAGCTCCGCCTTGTCGGGCTCAAAGCTCTGCACAGGCACACCGTTCGCGGGCACTGTGGTCTTCGGCACCGGTATCTGTTCTGACACCTCGAAGGTCGCCTTCTCGTTGTCGAGGGCGATGATCTGGGGAGTGGCGATCACTTGAGAGTCTGTATTGGCCTGCACGAATTCGAGGAGTCCATTCAGAGAGTTGGTATTGAAAGTCTTATCGCCGACTTTAATGGGGGCACGATCCGGGCCCTGCTTGAAGCCAAGCACGAATCCAGTCGCTGGAAGCCCTTGGAGCACTTTTTGAAGGTTTCCGCTGGCGGAATCCAGCATTACGCCGTTGGAGGCATTGATGAAACTCGTGCCGTAGGCAGTATTGCGCGTGATATTCAGCTCAAGGATCATCGCTTCGATGTAAACCTGGTCTCTCGGCTGGTCGAGGCGCTCGATTACCTTTTTCATGGTGATGAAATCCTGCGGGCTCGCCATGATCACGAGGCTCTGTGTGGGCTTGTCGGCCGACACTTTAATTTCGCTCGTAAAGGCCGCGGGCGCCTCCCCAAAAGTCGGAAAGCCTGTATTGCGTGTGCTCTTTGCTCCACCGCCGCTCGTGAGCGAGCTCAGTGTTTTTGCCATGTCTTCGGCGTTCGCAAAACGCAGTGTGACCACGTGGATGCGGCCGCTGCCGTCGGCGGCGGCGACCTTTGTATCAAGGCGGCGGGTGAGCGCGCGGATCTCGAGGATACCGGCGGCATTCGCCTTTACGATAATCGAGTTGGTGCGGTCATCAGCGATGATCTTGCTGATCGTGCTGGAACCCGTGCGGCCGCGCGTGGAGCGGGCAGGTGCACCATAGGAGCCTCCCGGGCGGGGTGGCATGCCAAAACCCCCGCCGGAGGACGCGCCTCGGCCTTCATTCAGGATATTCTCGATGAGTTTCGCGATGTCTTTTGCGGCGGCGTTGCGGATCGGAATCACCACGAGGCTTTCCTGGTAGCCGGCCACATCCAGGAGCTGAATGAGCTCCAGCATGCGGTTAATGTGGGCTGCGGTGTCGGTGATGATGATCGTGTTCGTTTGCCCGTAGGCCTGCATGCGGGCTTCGCGCGGCATCCAGAGGCGGAACGCGCTCTCAAACTCGGTGGCATCGATATAGCGAAGCGGGATCACGCGGGTGATGAATTCATCATTGCTCGGCGCTTTCTTGTCGGAATAAATCGGAGTCTGTTTCTCTTTCGCGTTCGCAATTCTTTCGATGCGCAGGTATTTGCCGCTCGGAACGAGCGCGAAGCCTTTCAAGTTCAGCGCGGTGAGGAAGGCGTTCCAGGCATCACACACGGTGATCTGGTTTTGCGACACAACCGAGATGCGGCCTTTGATGTCTTGCGGATTGTAGATGAAGTTTTTCGCGGTGAGTTTCGCGATGGCTTTCGCCACGTCGAGGATCTCAGCATCAGGGTAGTCGAAGTTTTCCACGACCTCTTTACAGCTCGCGGGGGGAGCGAGGCGTTGGGATTTGCCGCCTTCTGCCGATACGGTGCCGCCAGAGGAAGGAGTGGGGCGCCCGGTATTTGCAGGAGGTTTGCTGCCGCTTCCGGTCGCCTTGCCACTGTCGCGGTTCATGAAGGCGGTGCCGGGATCGCTGCCTGTGTCGAAGCCGCCGCCGTCGTCGAAGTCGTCGTCGAAAGGTGTGAAGCCCTCGCTACCGCCGCTCGGCAGGTTCGAGAAGGGATTTGGCGGCGGAGGCGGCAGAGGTGGGTCTTCCGCGCGGGCGACAGGGCCTAGGATCATGCTGAGCAGGAGCGCGTGAGTGATTAGCTTCATTAGTTTGCCACCTCTTGGGCCTGTATGGTCTTCTTCGTCAGAAAAAAATTTAACTGCTTTGCCATTCTCATCCCTAATTGATGTCGAACTGAGAGTTCTTCACCACTCCATTGCGCTTGATGCAAACGTTCATGCTTCGGGTATTGGTATCTTTGAGCGCGGCCAATTTCGCGAATGCCTTGGAAGGATCATTGAGCGCCTCGCCATCGATACCGCAGATTACGTCGTTGTCCTGCAGGCCGAGCTTCTCGTAAATCGAGCCAGGCACGATCTGGAAGCAGCGGTAGCCGGCGGGTTTGCCGCCCTCAAATTCCGGCACGCAGCGGGCTTCGGTAAGGATCTTGTTGAAGTCGTCGCCGAGCGCGGTGTCGATCGCCTTGCGGTCGAGGGTATAGCGGTTGTCACTCGTCTGGGTGATGCCGGCGGTGGGCTTGGCGGGAGCCGCGCGGCGCGTGGCGGTGATCACGTCCTGGGGAAGCTCGACGAATTCCATGCGGCCGGTTTCCTCGTTGCGGAATACCAGGCGAAACTGGTCGATCGATTCGACGATTGTGGAATTCGTGATATTGTCGCCGACCCGCACGGCCACCACCTGGTTCGCGCCTTTGTCCTCGACACTCGCCACGCTTTTCACATTTCCCTGGATCACGATCACGCCGAGGAGGGTGAGCGGTAGATTGGTTTTCACGGGCGCGTTGTCGAAACCCATTCCCCCGCCGCCCTCGTCGTTGTTGGGGATCAGGCCGTCTTTGTTGAAGAGGTTCGCCTTACGCATGGGCATGATCACCATGGAATAAGCCATAAAGTCTTTATTGGCGCTTTGCGTAGCCGCGCGCGCGCGCGGCGCTTCCGTGGGCGGAAAGTAAGGGGTGAGGCTCGCTACGAGAAGATCCGCCATGAAGTAGCCGCAGATCACGGCGGCGAGGGAGTTGTAGACGAAGGATTTACGGTAGAGTTTTTCCCAATCGATGATGGGCATACGCAGCTTGCCTGCACTTATGGTGCTCGACTCGCCGGGAATAGCGGCAAGGCCGGAAGGGCGCTTAGCGCCACCGACCTTTGCCAGTAAAGAGCGAATCCTTTCGCCCCAGTTCTTAAAGCTGAACTTCATCCTCGTTGCGTTCCTCTAGCGTTCCATTGGCTATTCACAATCGTTGTATCGATAGCTCTCTTGCGATGTGCCTAATCCTGGTTCTGGTGGAGCTGCAATACCGAAGCCACATCGCACAGTGTACCTTCCGGATTCACCCGAGGGAAACCAAAGAAAGTAAAAGAGAATATCTATCTACACGGTAGCGTGAATGGCGTAGCCATGCTGACAAAATGGCGAAATTTTCCAGTTCCCTGATTCTTTTGCCAAATTGTCTGACGCACTGTTTTGTTCGCGCGTTTTATAGAGAGATGACGCGGCTCCGCCCAGTAGTTGGCTTCAGCATTTTCCCTTTCAGGCCGAAAAGCGCCTATGCCGTTCCATGCGTACGGTTTGTGAGAGAAAATCTTCTCAATAGTTTTATTTGGAGAAACTAATATGACTACTCGACAGTTCTTGATCGCCGGAATCGTTTTGAGCTGCGTTGCCCTTGCCCCAAAAGTAACCATTGCTCAAAGCACACTTAGTTCAACCAAGGAAGCCAGTTTTGAATCGAAGAACAAAAAAAAGAAAAGGAAGCCGTCCAGCGTTCAAGTTGAAAAGGTAGACGAGATTCAAGGAAAAGAGGGAGAAACGATTTTTAGAGGAAAACCATCCTGCGAAAGTTGCGAGCCGGTTTGCGTTCCCGGCACAAACCTTTGCTATTGCCCAAAGAGCTGCTGAGCTCGTAGGCGAACGAACCTGTGCTGAGCTCAGTAACCATACCTTAAACTAAATCTGTTGTTTATTGAATGAGCGTTTTACGGTGGATTTGAAGCTGTAGCGGTGCCCGTTTGCCGCTGCCCAGCCAATGGGGCTTGAGCTTAAATCCGCCTCTATTTCTTGGCGACTTCTACTTCGTCGCCCACCATCACGTTGGTGTAGTTGCCGAGAGGGGTGGAGTCGGGGGGAAGCATCTGCACCACGCGGGCAACGGCCATGTCTGCTTCGGAGTGGATCACCTTGAGTTTGGCGATCTTGAAGCTCATGTTTTTGCCGGTGCGCTGGTTGATCTCGTCTACGGTCGTCAACACTCGGTAAGCGTCGAGGGTGGAGCCGGTTTTGATTCCCTGGTTCGTGCCCATGCTCACATATACGTCGCGGAAGAGCGGCTGCCCGTCGACCATCGGAAAGTCGGTGCGGATGCCGAATACTTTGTATTCGCCCCCGAACGCGGTGGTGGAAAAGAGAACGCCCATCATTAAGATAAAGATCTTCATCACTGTCTCTCATCGGAGAGCGCGAAGCACATCTTTAGGAAGTAAAGCTGGAGCTGTGTGCTCCGCTATCTTACGGGCCGGGAATTGGGCCTTCCGAAGCAGCCCGCAGCGTTGCAGTCTTCGCCGCCGTCCTGGGAGCCACCGGTACCGGTACGGCCTACCTTTACGCGACGGTCTTCGTCCACTACATTCAGGATCGCTGGTTTTTGATTCAGCAGGTTCGCAAAAAACGCGGGGTCAATGGGGTAGGACACGTTGCTCGAGCGGAGCTTAGGGGGATTTGCGCCGATACCGCACTGGGAAAGCACTACATTGGTGAAGTAATCGATCGCCTGCCTGCTCTGGCAATTGGTGGAGTTCACGAACTCATTGAGCTTGGCGTCGCTCATGCAATCCTGTGGCTCAACCAGAAGCTCCATCTTGTAGAGGTGGGTGAGTGTGCCTCGGGTCTGCGCGAGGCAGGTAACGGTGAAGAAGTTTCCGGCGGTTTCATACTTCACGTCCACGGCTTCCGGGGCCTTGATGCAGGAGGTGCCGGGCAGGAGCGAGGGAATATTTCTGCTCACCATCGTCGCGTAGCCGGAGCGTTTACCCTGGCGCCAGTCTTTGAGATAGGCGAGGGCAGCTGGCTTATTCGCGCAGTTGGCTGGCGCGCCCGGGCCGGAAATCTGGAAATTGCCTGCCACAGAGTTCTGGCCTGTGGGCTGCACCCAGTTTGGAACATCAAAGGCGAAAGCGGCCTTTGCCAGTAGTGCTGCGGTGATGGTGAATGCAATTTTCCACATGGCCCTGATTCTCCCTATTCCAATTTTCCGCCGTAGATCATTACGAGCTCGGCAAACAATGACTTGTCCACCTTGTGCATCATCGCGCCCTGGATGAGCTTGAACGCCTCGAACGGGCTTTTGGCCTTCGAGTAGGTGCGGTCGGTGGTGAGCGCGTTGAAGATGTCGGCGATCGTGATGATCTTGGCGAACACAGAAATCTGGTTATCAGTCAGACCATGAGGATAGCCGCCGCCGGCGCCTTCCTCGTGGTGGTGGAGCACGGCGAGTTTGGAGCGCTGGCTCACGTCGCGGTTGTCCTTAAGAACTTCGTAGCCCCAGGTGGAATGCTGGAGCATCTGCTCCCACTCGGCTTTGTCGAGGGGGCCGGGCTTGTTGATGATGCCGGGATCCACACGGGTCTTGCCGATATCGTGGAGCAGGCCGGCGATGCCGAGATCTATCAGGTCTTGCTCGCTCGGCATGCGCATTCGCTTGCCCAGCGCGATCGCATTAAGGCCGACCCCTACCGAGTGCTGATAGGTATAGGGATCGTGGCTCGAGAGGCGAATGAGATGGTAGAAGGCTTTCGGGTCGCGCACGAGCAGATTCACAAAGCCTGATACTGCTTTCATTCCTTTGCGGATATTTTCGGGCGACGGATCCTGAAATAGCTCTTCGGTCATACGCACGGCGGCCGAGCGCATGAGACCAACCTGGGCGTCCACGCTTACCTGCGGGCTGCCTTCGGATTTTACGAGAAAAGTTTCAAGGTACTGGCGCACGAGTGGAGCATCAGCACGGGAGAGAAACACGCGATCAACCCCGGCATCGAGCAGGCCCTGGATCTCAAAAGCGGTAAAGTTCTCGCGCTGGTCGCGGAACATGCGGTAGCGTTTTCCGCGCTTCACGTAGAGGGCGACAGAAGGAATAGAATCGGGGCGGATCAGGTGGAGTTTCAGGCCCACGAACGGTTCTTTGTTCTCGGGCGCAAGTTCGCCGAAAAACTCGTTGAGCGAGCGGCTAACCGGGTCGTCGCCGGAGATCGGATTCACGCTGATTTCTTCTGCTGCGCCCATTCGTTTTGTCGCGGCGGAGATGCCGCTCCTTATATCTATTTTACCACTAATTTTATCGGTAAACCTTTACGCGGAATTGAGTTTTAAGTTGCCCGTCTCTGCGCGGAGACAGGAAAACCTACTTCCTCGCCGCTTTACAAACCGGCCCCCTTGCCTGTTGATCGAGCGGCCGCTAAAGCAGGCTGCCAAGTAAGACTGGCATTTTCGCTCACTGTTTCTTCAGATGCTGGTTGTGATATTCGGCGTAGATGAACAGGTGGGCGC
>Ga0247843_1001498_pt1 | contig 47073 bp, 41 predicted proteins | sample LaCruzMarch2017__FD_192420 | JGI IMG/M metagenome (GOLD analysis project Ga0247843, IMG submission 192420) | Freshwater microbial communities from meromictic Lake La Cruz, Castile-La Mancha, Spain - LaCruzMarch2017_8m | ecosystem: Environmental > Aquatic > Freshwater > Lake | place: Spain...
CCAGCCTCTGTGAATTGCCCCAGACTTACCTACGAAGTACGTAATTACTTCGTCGAGGGATGAATTCCTACGACAATCAACTGCCTACACAAACTTGTACTCAAGGTGTCACGTAAATGCTGGTGATGCTCCTTCCTTTTTTTACCCTAAAAAACCTTGATTCCCCTCCGGAGGTCTGGTACAGGTGTGGTGCGCGATGGATGCGACGTTGAGCGACGCTGTAGTAGACGTTACAGTCGAAGAAGACGTGAAAGTGCACTGTACAACAACTGCTGGACCAATTACTTTTGTCCTACACTCATCATGGTCGCCACAGGGATACGCTCGCGCCGCATTGCTCTTCCAACGTGGATATTATGACCAAAGTCATTTCTTCCGCGTCATACCTCATTTCCTCGTGCAGTTCGGTATTTCATACACCACCGATGTGGAATTGAAACGCATTGCCGAAGCGACGATAGAAGATGATCCAAAGCGCGAGGACCTACTGCCTTTTCGTGAGGGTATGGTGAGCTTTGCCGGCAGTGGACCGAATAGTCGAACAAGTCAGCTTTTCATCGCCTACGATGGCGCGGGTAATTTGGGACAATCACCATGGGAAACTCCCTTCGGAGAGGTTATCGAGGGGATGGACAATGTGAGGAAGTTGTACTCGTACGGCGATATGCCACCCTGGGGGAAAGGTCCGGAGCAAGGTCCCATACGCAATCGTGGCTCAAAGTACATAGAAGAAAACTTTCCTTTGTTGGATAAATTCGAGACCTGCACAGTGAGTAAGATGGATCCATCACTTAAGGTTGGACAGAAGGTAGCGGAAGCAGACTTCCCGGATGAGAATATTCATGCAGAAGACGAATTGACTGATGACGTTGACGGAGAAAATGTAGATCCAAACATGTCAGGAAAGGACACCACATATCCAATTGGGGCAGAGAAAGATCACCGTGCAATGAGAGGTAGCAGCAATGGTAAGGCTTCGTCGAGTAGCCTCTCCTTCGTCAAAATTCTTGCCTTGAGTTTAGTAGTGGCGATTTTTGTGGTTAAATTATTTAGAAGGAGGAAGAGGGTGCACTCTGAGTGAGATATAGAGTTCATATGCTGCTGCTTGTTTATCAAAATAGTACTTGTCAAATTTTGTACAATCGAGTCAATTTATCTATACATTTCCCATACCGACCATGACCCATCCAGATATTAGTAGTAGGCCACCCACGGGCGTCATCGGTCCCAATAGCCGTTTTGGACCGATGTCAAAGCATAATAAGTAGATGCTTCCTGAGAACATTGCCGTGCCTAATGCCATCAGCTTGCCCCCCGACCACGACGAAAAATAAGATGATGGGGATGGTGGATCACGTAAACTTTTCCTATCAATGGCAGAAAGCGATAGCAATGCAGCTGCGTGAATAAGCTGATACGTTACAGCTGTTCTCCAATTATCGCTAGCCCCAGGCTTCTTACTCAGCGTCGCCTTAAATGCATGAGCACCGAAAGCACCAATCCCCACCCCTGACGCACCGAGTAGCGCTGCCAGTTGTCGTAGACTCGGATTTCCATCACTGCCATTCATACTCGGAACGGGAAGTGGGAAGGGAAGGGAAGCAGCGCAGCAACGTTCCCGCCTCTGCCCTCACGGCGGTGGTCAGAAGACCATGCACCCATCAATCCCTTCCGTCGCCGTATTATCTTCGTCGTTGTTGTTGTTCGTGTCTAATCCTAATGGACATGCATTCGCGCCGCCGAGAGTAATATCGAAGTCGTCGTCGTCATCTCGCCTACGAGCACGTGTTGAAAAGGTGCCATACTATGAAGTCTTGTTGAAGGAGATTGACAACGACGCCACCAACGCTGCAGCATCAGATGTGGTAGCTACACCAATTACCGATGCGGCTCCGTCGACACCCATTGGTGCGGACGTGGCCGACTCGGCAATTGATGCAATAGCGAGGGCGGCGACTACTGCTGCGGGTGCCAGTGCGTCGTTACAACTTCAGCAATTTAAGCCAATAGTCTCTGGTGGGGTCTTCACTAAATTCGACGCGGATGCATCAGCTCGTCAGAGGGAGATCTTATGGGCCGACTTTCTTGAGGGGACGAGGGGTATTAGGGAAAGATTTGATATCCCAACGTTGCCAAAGCTGAACGTCGATTTACCTACAGTTGGATCATCGTCGTCACTGGCATCTGTTTTTGCCACTTTGGTGTCCACCCTTCACCTCAAAGAATATGGAGGCTGGTATGCAGCGGGGGTCATGGCCATATTAGCATCATTACAACGTTCGGCGGGGAAGAAGGAAGCGATGTCAGCGTATGAATCTGAATTGGCGAGGGCAAGGGAGAAGGCGATGGAGGCAGCAACGGCAGCAGGGGCTGCAGCCGATGGGGCAAAGATGGCGAAGATGATCGTCATGCAAATGGAGAAAGACATGGCAAAGGATGGAAGTAAAGCACTCTTGGAAAGTAGTCGATCGAAGATGACTCAAATTGAGAAGGTGAGTTGTTGTATCAACTATTGATGTATTGTTGTAAATTGTGTACTTTGCTGGATATTAAGTCATTGCTCTTTCCAAAATATAGGAAATGATGGAGAAGGAAATGCGTGCCCTAAAGGCGGAGGTGACGACTCTAAGGAGTAAATTGCCACGGACGGAGAAATTGAAAGTTACAACAATATCCTTCAAGGATATCAAAACCGAAATCGAGGAGGAATATCCCACGAAAATTATCATGGAGAGTGACTCTGATGAGGATAGTCGCATCATAGAAATACTAAAATTACTGGATGAAGAAAACGCAATGAAGAAGCAAAAGGCGGAGGGGATGGAGAAGAAACGGGAGGAAGAAGCAATTTTTGTGGCTTCAGAGAAGGCCAAGGTTGTAGCAGCAGAAAAGGCCGAAGCCGAGGACTTTGCTATTAAGGCTGCCGCCGAAGCTAAGAAAGCGCTTGCGGCGAAGATGGCAGCAGACGAAAAACGTCGTATCGACGAGGCTACTGCTGCTGCCGCACGGGAGGCAGTGGAGAAAATGCTAGAGGAAGAGGCTAAGAGTAAGAAAATGACCAAAGGGGTTGAGACTGCACAGGCGAAGGCAGAGACCGTGAAGAAGACTGCAACTAGAAAGGCGGCGGCAAAGAGTGCCACATCAGTCGCAATTAAATCGGAGGATGGAAAGTCGACGACAAAAAAAGCTACGGTGATTGACTCTGATGATTGGTCAACACTATCAGAATCGACATTGAAACGTAAATCTGTGGCACAACTGAATGAGTATTTGACAAGAAAGGGCGCGACAGTCACTCATCAGGATGGAAAGTCAATGAATAAATCTGAGCTATTGGAGGCGGTGAAAAGTATGACGGTTTAGTAATTCCGTCATCATTTGATTTCTCTAGAAAAAGAGGAGTAGATGACAATTCACTTGGGGTTTGTTGATGAGATATGATGGTAACTAAACAGTGACGATGTCTGTTTAATAATCATAATTCATATTATCTTAAAGCAGCGGCGTTAAGCTAGCAAAAAAGGTTCTAATATTCATGAAAAATAATGAAAGATTGTCAGCTTGGAATCTCTCTAAATTTTTGACAGTGAAATCCAAGCAGTCTATACCACAGAGTTGGTATTTTACATCCCTTATAACCACGAGTCGGCATTACTATCCTCAATCCCGTCTAGAGAATCCATATGCACTGATGTTGCTGCACGATCGACGTCATCTGCCTCCCGTATCCGTTCCATAAATGCATCGCATGCACCCTCCGATCCCACATCGTCCTTCATTTGACGGAATTCGGACGTTTGTTCTCGCATTGCCAACAGGAAGTCCCGCTCAGCGTTTTGTGCCGCAGTGCGAAGATCATCGTTCATTGGTAGATCCACACCGAATGTTTTACGACTGACATTTCGGAGTTCGTCGAGCAATGATTCGTTCGTTGGCAACTTGTCTTCGTCATAATTGTCGCCGTCGCACTCCTGGGTAAAGAAGTTTGTTGTCAACACCACTCGGCGTTGGATGACAAATGCGCGAGCGAGGACGATAGAAGAGAATAGTAGTAGTAGCAACACTTCCAGGGACGCCATCATAACCCGTTAGGGTGTCTCTGTCGTCAGGGAACCAGACGGTGTCTCCATTCTTTCCTCTTCTCCTAATTTTTCTTCTCTTCATTTTCTTCGCTATCTAGGTATCTAATCCAGCAGATCGCAACAGATGATGCGCACCAGAATCTCGTGCTGTCGTACATTCATGGCATGGCACAGGATAAGCAACAAGCGGGCAGGTCGCGGTCAATGAAGCCTCCAGTATCGGTCGATTCGTCTAGCACCAGTGATGGCCGCAGCTCATCGCGAGATTCGACTACTACGTCCTGTCACGCTTTTGCTATCCGCCGACGATCAATCAAGGAGAGGTACTTACATCGATTAGGAATATGTGCCTTACCGATCGAGCATCAGCTTAAAAGATCGAACTCGGCCCCAGCAGGGATAGAAAGAATGGACAGCTTCAATGAATCGTTGAATCACTCCTTGCCTCAAGATTTCATACCCACCACCTTCGTGTTGGCAAATCAAGAAGATATCAGCCAACAGGATGAGATAATTCTTCTACGACGATCTGAAAAGTACACGGCAAAACTCAAGACGGATCCGAATGAAGAGAATCCAGACTGCAGAGCCCCAATATCATCATTCAGGCGTACCTCCTTGTTTGAACTTTCTTGGACAACGTTCGTCTCAAATGAATCCGCAAGCAACGCTTTGTCATCCACTGAAACTATTGATGGTGCATACGATTTATTTTCATTGCCATCAGACAGATCTCTTTCATTTAACCGATCAAAATCTTTCGACACTTTGGAAACAACAAGCACCACAGCTCCAATACGTAAATTTTCTTCAAGTGATGAGTTGAGTGTATCCTCCCACCAAGCTAGGAGGGTATCATTCGACTCTATAGTGCAAACTACGACCATTCCCTCTCGACATGATTACTCTAAACGAATAAAAAGTCGGATATGGTCAAGCACTCTCGAGATACACACCAACGGCATACGCAATGCGAGAGAATTTGAGTATGACGGCAAGAATTGGCGTACAGCAAGCGAGGAGGGTGACTTTCTATGCTGTGAGTCATCTGAGCAACTCCACCTTGTACACCCAGTTCATTTATATGGACTGCCAAATCAGCAATTAGAATTTGAGGTCCAAGAGGAAGTAGAAGAAGGGATGTTTGATGGAATTCTCATCTAGCAAGATTATTCTAGCGTCCAATGCAATACTCCTTTCCTGTATCATGGTTGTGTGGTACAACGAAGTCGTCACCGTTTCCGCTACGAATGTAACCCAATAAACTCCCTTGAAAACAATCGTTTCCAATGTAGCAACCTTTCTCCTTTTTATATTGCACGTAGCTGCATGGAGAGGCAGTATCGCCAGTTCTGTCCGACTTTGTCAACGTTTCCTTATCTGAATTTAACGACGAAGCACTCGCATCTTGAATGTTCGTGCATTTGATGAAACGTCGCAAGAAGCTAAATCGACACAGTCTAGATGCAGAGTCTAATACATCCTTGGGTGCTTTAGCTTTCTTCCCACGCTTTAGACCCGTAGCACCAACCGTGATTTCGATTCTCTCCTTCGTGACTCTGTTCTGGTGCCAGTTGATGCTTAATCCCGTAGGTCTTAGCTTCTGTGCCTCGTTCTCTCCCCCGAATGAAGAATCAACCAATCTCCGTCTCTTGCTAGGAATCGGGCTAGTTGAATCCGTGGTCCTCTTCTTCATGAAACTGGTCTGCCTTTCGTCCGAAGAAGACTTGGAACTCTCGTATTTTATGTCAACCAGGGCTATCTCTGGTGGCTTCAAATGTTCATTACAACAGGCCGTTATTATTGTTGATGCTGTTACATTTTTCATCCTCTCGAGCAGGGCTCGTTTAAGTGCAGCTAATTGTCCGTCATAGCCCCGAGGAGTGTGCACTGAGCGAGGATCTCTACTAACACAGATTGAAGACAGACAAATAGGTTGAGGAATGTACTTGGACAGTAACGATCCTTGTAAGCCAAATACACCCCAACGAACAAGCTTATCAGAGCAGGACATGGATGTCGAACGTAGTTCTGGTGACATGTTCGACCGCGAAGACTTGATTCGGAGTGCCCCAAGCTGTTGTGTACCCTCTCTCCCAAGATTCACACTCTGATCACCATTGCTGGAGCAGGTTAGTATTGACGTTATGGATCCATTATTATTCCTATCATCAATGTTATTACATCCCTCTATTCCAGAAGACAAAATAATCTTGGCACCTGTAAAATTGAGCTCTGTTTCACCATCGGATGTGTCAGTATCTTTCCTAATCTCATAAATCGAAGCATCACCGCAGGGAGAGTCGCTTACATACATGTGCAGACTTATGTCAGACATTATACGGAATGATGGAGGTTGAAGTTTGTACACTTCCAATAACTGTCGTGTCTGATATCCATTCTTCGATTCATCATCCGCCGTCGATGTCGTCGTCCTCGTCGTTCGTTTGTGGCATTGAAGAGAGTGCTCAATCTCATCCCAAAGAACTGACATAAGTCCTCGCCGGGTCAATGCTTCTGCATGTGAATCCTTCAGTACCATTCCATTGTAACACTTGCGTATCGACTCGTCGTCTACATCTAGTGTGTTAGGACGTGGTAATGAAGAAACTATCTTGCGTAGGGAGGTACATTTCGATCCTGTGGCACAGCTCACTACCCACATTTCGTCGCCCTCGTTTGTCGTCTCATCATCATCATGACTCGCAACACGTCGTCTTCGACATGCAACGATTGCCGCGTAGACTGTCCATTCCCTTCCCAATTGGGGTTTGCTCCCATTGTTGCTAGGCAGGGTCTGATGGTAGTGATCGATGGCGCATTGAGCAATGTTGGAAACATTCATGATGACTATCGACATCCAAATCCAAGGTGGTTTTCATTTCAGCGCAAACATTTTAGTTTAGACATGCACATGAGGATGGGATCAATGATTATTCTACATGGAAAGCTCAATTTCTTACATTAACATTGGGACTTGGAATGATTGCCAAACCATATCGACTATTATTTATCAAAGACAAACAGAAAATATCCACATCCACCCACCCACTTCCCTCCCTCTGACATCATCACTTAATTTCAAGTTGCATACCCCCCCCCCACAATAATCAAAACATGTTTTGGTTGCTTACATCTTCCTAAACTCCTTAGGTAAACTATCAGGAAGCGGTCCAAACTCCTCGGTCAAATTCTTCTGCATCCTCTGAAAACATAGCTCAACAGCGGTCTTAATATCATTAATAACAATTCCCTCGGGCATGTCTTTCATCAACTTCGTCGAGTCCAATTCATTATTACTGCGTCCAGCCTTGAGGATCTTACTCTGTTCTTCCAAACTAAAGTTTTTGTATGTGTACGTAGGGTCGATATACTTTGTATACAGATCCAAACACTCATTGTGTGAGATAACACCCGGATTGCAAAAGTTGTAAACCCCCACAAGTCCTTTCTGTGCCATGGCAAGACTGGCTGGGAGCATTTCAGTTAGTACTGTCATGGAATTGGGGATATTAACGACACGTTCATACTTGACAATCTTCGTAATGAAGTTACGATGAATGAGGTCATCGCTAATAGGCATACGCACACGTAGGATGAGACAGGTGGGGTAGCATTTAAGCATGGGTTCCATGAACCCCTTCGTCATGGAGTAGAAGCTTTCGTCGAAGTTCGCTACGTCATCCTCCACAAAGCCAATCCCTGATCCGAGTGGATGAGCATCGTCATATTTAAAGATGCACCCGGTAGCGTAGACGGTACAATGAATGCCACGCTCGTTACATAAGTCGGCAAGGTTGAGTGTACCAATAACGTTCGTACGGATAGTATCAGGCTTGTTATCCTCACACCAATCAATGTTTGGTCGACCAGTAATGCCCGCGCACATGAAGACGTGGGTGGGGGCGTGTGTGTCAAGTTCGACGGCAACGTCGGCACGGTTCTCACACCGGGCATCGGCGAGGACATACTCAATGCTCTTCTCGGCAAGGAGGACGGCCATTTTACCGCCGATCCAGCCGGTCTTACCACCGTAGATGAGGACCTTCATTATTGGTTGCTATGGAGGGCTTGGAATAATAATGAGGGCTGGCGGCTATGAATTTTTTTTCACGTTTGACGCCACATCTGACTTCGTCAGAACTAACGAGGGCTGGTAGCAAAAAAAAGTGAGTATTGTATCTAATAATCCACGGAGAAAGATCTTTGGTTCTCCCCGAAAGGGGGGGGGGAAAGGGGGGAGAAGAAGAGAAAAATCAAAAATCGGCGTGATTGCAAAACAAAATCTTCCATTTTTTTTGTCGCTTCGAACGCATAATCGGCGGCGCCGGAGCCAGCCACCATAGCTTTCGCTTTGTCCTCGCCCTCCTCCTCCGATCAAGATGGGGAAGAAGAGCAAGAAAAAATCAAAGACATTGACGAGTGTCGGGGATCTTCATCAGAACCAGCAGCAGCAGCAGCAGGATCAACAACAAGAGCTCAGGAACAACCGGGAGAGAACACTGACTGAGCAGCTTGGTGGCCTCGCCCTAGACACAGTAGAGAAGGCATTATCCGACGGCGCGGCTTGCTATTTCTGTTTAGACGAGGAGGACGACGAGATGGGTAAGCCGGTGGTACGTGACTGTTCCTGCCGTGGCAATGACGCGGGCTACGCCCACCTCTCCTGTATGATCAAGTATGCCGAACAAAAGAGCACGTCGGCGGTGAATGTAAATGGAAAAATATCGGATTTTGGCGAGCCGTGGTATGAATGCCTCAGCTGCAAACAACCGTTTAAAAATCAATTGGCACTCGCAATGTCATCCGCTTGCCTCTCGTTCACTGAGTCAACCTATGGTCATTCTCGACAGAGCATCATTGATAAACTTTGTGTGATGATTGCTCTTCGGCTTAGAATTGTGTCAATCGTTGATTTTAAGGTAGAGTGTTTGATGGTCGCCCTGTGCCAGGAAGTCGTACCAGTAGACGAGGGTAAAATGCTCAGCAAGAAGTTGTTGTCAATGATTGAACAGATAAAGAAAGAGGAACAGATGACATACGTGCATTTGAAAAGAATTCGCTGTGAATTTGAGGCAGCGACTTACAGCTATTTGGGGATATTGAGTGCCGACTGTCTTGAGTTATGTATAGCTTACTCCGAGAAAGCTCGAGATATTTATCAGTTATTTGGAGTCAAGGACAAGGCCGAAGCGTGTCAAAACAGTATTGATGCCTTCAGAGCAAGCTCGACCAGGTGCAACGACTCGAGCGCAGATCACACTCTCATGAAAAGTTTCAAATCGAATTATGAACATAGCATTGCAATTAATGGCTCGACGTCAGAGCAAACAATTCGGTGTGGTTTAGCATATGCGGAGCAGCTACGAGAGATGCGTTGTGGTATTGAAGCTGAGAGATTCGTCATGAAGTTAGCAGCTGATAGTTGCCGCGTTCATGGCCCAGAGCACAACTGCACTGTGATGGTGAATTTGCTGCTGGAGAAATGCAAGAAGCGTTTCGTTCTGCATGATAAGAAGAACTTTGAGGCATTGAGTTACGAAGATGATGAAAAAATTTGTGTCGTCACAGGCCCCGTCACAGAGCCAAGGCAGGCTGACAAGGAACGAATATTACGCGTTTCAATTTGCCTGATAGTGCCGCCTTGCTGCACGGTGGTTTGTACTGGGCTGGTAAGTTCACCTCACATAAATGGCAAATTGGGAGATGTAAGAGATGGGAAGGTGGTTGGAGATGTATTTCGAGTGGATGTGCACTTTGAAGATGCGGAACTAAAGCCTGCTCGGGTAAGGCCAGAGAATTTACGTATTGCATTCAAATTGCCCTGCAACCATGGTGCCGACTAACACTTGGCAAAGGGCTTATTGGCTAATTAACAATACATTGGTTGGAACTCGACGATGGATTCAGCAACCCCCCACGTCAACTACAAACGACAAAGCATAAGAGTAAATATATAAATGTTGACTTATATCTCATACAAAAACTTAGATCATGGTCAATTTGTCGATGAAGAAAGTAAGACTACACCGAGATTTAACTTCTCTTTCCCTTCTTTTTACTAGACGATAATTGGCTCAGCGGCGCTCTTGCCTTCTTTTTCTCGCTCGACATAAGCGCAATTCGAGGGTGGAGGATACCCTTATCCGGTGTACGAGTGGCAGTATCCCACCGACTCTTGTCTAGAGTTTTAATTGCCTTCATTGATGCCTTATGGCTCTTGGCACGGTTTACGGCCCCAAAGCTTACACGCTTGGAGGGGGAGGCACGACCATCATTGTCATCGCTTATTCCTCCGAGTTCTTCTTCGAATGATGCCTGATCCGGACTCGGCATCGCACGTGGATCGACTGATGGAGGTGATGATGTTTGTTGCTTCTTGATCTTCTTCTTCTTCTTCGATGAATTGACTGCCGGTGTTTCAACATGGGTGGTGATGAAGTCTTCCTCAGCAACATTATCTTCAGTGGACTCATTGCCATTCTGTAGTTTACGTTTCTTCTTCGAAGACTTGGTCACTGGAGTGGTCGACTCTTCAGTCTTGACAGCCTTTTCTGACACTGGTATACTGGTCTTTACTTCTGTTGCTTCACTTTTCACGCCTTTCTGTTTCTCTTTCCTCTTGTTTTTGGATAAAGACTTAGTCTCGGGCTCGTGATCGATTGCTTTGATAACATCACCAGCAGGAGCAATAGCAACGCCATTCTCTTCTGCTTTCTCTGTCTTATTTTTCTTCTTACGCTTTTTCTTCTGTCCAGAGGGTACATCAGTAGTTACCGACTTGCCTTGTTCAATTGATACCGCAACTTCATCTTTAATATTAGACTTTTCTTTCAAGATATCTTCCTTTCGAGTGGTACCTTGCATCTCATCCTCCATATTGCAAAAGTCATCACCTTCGGTTTTTGACTCATACTCCTCCTCATCTTCTTCTTCAGAGTTGTGATCATCGATATCAACGTCCATGCCAGCCAGTCTTATCTGCCGGGTGTATGCCTTGTGCATATCATAGAGCGATTTGCGATACCTCTCATCGGTTTCGCTGTCACTCGCAATGCTAAAGATGAATTTCGACACGGTGCCGGCATGAACTTGCCTAAATATCAACGAGGCGTTGTCATCAGTATCATTCTCTTCTCCGTCTTCCGTAGAGGTAGCAGCAGCAGCGCACACAACACTATATTCGTTCAGAAACTTGAGCAACACATTTTGCATTACCCGTTGCTGTACATTCTTATCCACCGCCCTTTGTGCTAATCCGAAGAAGGGTTCAAGACAGTCCAAGAACGTCGCTTCTGTCAATGGCAACGCTGACTCTTTGCTAACCTTGGCCAATTCGTCAATGCAAATATCTATCAGATGGTACCGCAGTCCATTAGTCAATCCTGGTGTTTCGGCTGCGAGGCCCTCATTGTAAATGGCATCGTTAAATAGTTGGATGATCCCAATATTCCAATTACGTTTCGACATGTACTTATATGCCTCACTGATCATGAACCTAACAGCGGTATAAAACTTATCCACACGGTGCTTGTCAACATTACCCCACTCACGTCGAACGGTGCACAGGAAAGTTGAGATGTAAAGCGATACAAGATGTGCACCACGACAGTGCTTTTCGTTCATATCCTGAATCCGTTGCTGATCTTCGTCAACTTCATCTTCATCATCGTCATCATTAAGCTCATCGTCACTGTCACTTCCAGCCAAAAATGTCAACGTCGGGTTCTCATCATCATCATCATCATCACTATCGCTCTCTTCACTGTCCGTTTGATCCACTTCATAGATTTCGTTCTCACCAATTTCATCCAAGTCGATACCATCTTCACTCGCCTCATCATCATCATCATCATCGTCTTCGTCGTCTTCGTCACTGCTGTTACTATTCATCTCGACGATTTGCATAACATCGCCATCATTGTCAATGTACACACCTTCCTCGTATCCGTTGTCGTAATCACACTCCTCCTCTTCTGCTCCTTCCACGTCATCACAATCATACTCCTCATCATCAAGTATATCAGCAGCAAATCTATCATCTTCCTGCATTTGCAAATAGACATTACCTGCATATTCATCCTCCTCTTCTGTCCCCGCCACCGACCACATTAATTCAGCAAGTATTTTCGATAATTTGTCTTGCACGGGTGCCTTATCGGCCATGTATAGTGTGTACCACAATCCCTATTAATTGATGTATGGGGGGTAGAAAAAGCAAATATATATATATATATATATATATATATATAGTTTGTGAGAAATGGCGACCAATATAAAAATACATAATCATATATACTCTCATTCCTTCTCTTCTTCTCTCTCTTACCTTCCATAATTTCAATAAATCTAACTCACTCAACCCCATTCCACCAAGTGTAAAATCTGCTCTACTTGATAGGTATGCACGTAACATTTTTACAGCACCATGTCGTGAACGTTGATCGGTACCACCTAGTAGACGACCGAATTTAATTTCGGGCGAGTCTAATTCCAATTGTGGATCTAGTAGTGACGTTGCAGTAGTCATGGTAGCCTTGTTGTTGCTGTTGTTGTTGCTGCTTTTGTTATTGTTGTTGTTGTTAATAATACTATAATTCTGTTCATCAGCCAATCCTGCATAATTAATATAGCCCTTGGCACGTGCACTTGCACTTTTAATCTTGGGTTGTTGTTGCCATGTATTTGTGGGATTTGGACCTGCGGCGCGTCGTTGACGTTTGGATTGGTGGATTGTTGCCTTCTTCTTGCCGTTGCCATTGCTGCTACTGCCCTGCTTTTGTTGCTTGGTGGTGGAGGAGTCCATTGTTGATGAGTGCTCACAAGTTTTTGTGTGGTGGGGTGGTGAGTGGAGCTCGAAAACCCGCCATATTATTATCAAGTCAAACAGCCACGACGGAGATGAAGGCTCCGCACTCCGTCCACTTGGTTGCTGCTATGACGACTATTCTAGCGGTGTGCCTATCATCACCGCTTGTTGTCGAAGGTAGCCTGCGTCATCAAACTACTCAAGCGAAACACAGCAGCATTAATAATCGTTCTTCCATCACCGGGAGACAAGCACCGGTTACGGCTTCGTCATCATTCGTTGGATACACTCCATCACTGCTTTCTTCGACTCCTGCCACGACTGTATTTTTTGCTTTACCACCCTTGGCGAGGAGGAGAGGGGGTTATTCCGCTGGTGACGACACGACTGTATCATTTCCTGTATACTCCTTTGTACAACAGCAGCGTCGAAGACATCATCGTGATACAGCGTTTCTTTCTCATTTATTACACAGTTCTAATCGCAATGATGATAACGACTATAGCATTCTTGGGAGTAGCAGCAACAGCAGCAGCAACAACAACAAAGACGACGAAGAATTACTTGGGAGTAGCAACATACAAAGATTGTATGAACAAGTACAGAATGAGGATTCAGAATGGTTCTATCAAACTTTTTCTAAATTATTGGTAGTAGACAATAAGGATAATAACAAAAACAACGAAAATAATGTTGTGAGAGCAATTGATGAGGAGAGAAGAGAGCGTACCAACACAATTGACAATGTCATGTCTGATGAGAATGGAATAGAACGAAGGGCGGATAATCGGCGGTTGATGATGGAAAAAAGTGATGATAAAGGTCTAGTAGCAGACGTCACAGAAAATGCAGCAGCATCAGCTTTAAAAGAATATATTGCTGCAACAAATACTATCTCTACAGACAAAGATGGTCACACAACAAATAGAACTAGTAGCAAGAGTAGGAGAGAAATAGCATTACTGCGACAACGGCAGCGAATACGACAGAGGATTAAAGAAGAAGTCTACGAAGAAGAAACTGATTATCGACCTATAGCAGTCTCGAATGATGGAGTACAACAACGTAAAGAAGAATATAAGGTAGAGATTGAAGACGTAGAGGGTGAATATGAAATTTTGAATAAAGTATCCGACAACAATGCGGATGAAATGTCAATACTACCACCACCACGTGCCAATAAATCCAAAAATGATGATGATAATACGGAGAGCTCCTCCTCATCATCATTACCAAATAAACATATAATACGTCTACGTAATGTATACAATAATGAGATTGAAAATATAGGATACCTCGCACCAATATTAAATTTGGGCTACACTACCAAAGAAGTACTTGTGTTGAAACCACAAGTATTAGAACTAATTATTGATGATGGTATAACTAAACCTAAGAAAGGTTTACCAAAACGATGGGTACGATTGAGTAAATTAGATGGCTATAATACAAAGAAGGAAACAAACGACGACCACGAAGAGGAACAAGAAGACGATGATGATTTTGAATGGGAGGTAGAGGTTGTATCCGGGACTTTGGTGGACAATGAAAAATCCTCATTATTAGTCAATAGTAAGAACAAAGAACAAGAGTTTGTTGTTGCTAAGAAGGAGAGTTCTGATACTGCTGTTGCTGATGCTTCAATTCCTACTAAGTCTCAAACTGAAAATGGTAATCGAAAACAACGACAGCAATCAATATTAGAAGAGGAAGAAGGTGATGATGATACAAGAAGCAACAGGTATAGAGGAAGTGCAAACACAAGAACAGGGCGTTCAAAACCATTAACGAAGTTTGATGATGAAGGTGAGAAGTCTCGTTCCTCGCGGAGAAGGATGATTGATACTGATGAGGAAAGACGACAGAAGAAGAGGATGCAGCAGCAGCGTCCTCCATCGCCACAACGAAGAGAGCTTCTTATCGATCGAGGTGTTGACAACGACGAAGATGATGATAATTTTGGTGCAGGGAACAAATTTTGGATGGACCTACCAACCTTTCGTGACTTTTTACGTAAGGAAGCCAAGTTCCGATTACAAATCTTGGGCCCGGATTGGAAAGAAAGCGTCCTTGTTGAAAGTAAATGGCGATATGATTTATATAAGACTTGGCTAACTATGCTTGATGAGGGTGTGGGTGGCGAGAATCCATTATATGAGTATGGTGACAGACCAAGACCAAGACGAAGGAAATCATCGTCATCATCAATGCCCCAACCTCGATCACGGGGTGAACAACGAAATAGACGACCGACAAGAATAGAAGTTGACGAAGAGGAAAGGGATTATAATAACAATGAACGTGATAGGACTAACAACAGGCGTGAGTCACGTTTTGAAACGCCTCGAGACGGAGGAAGGCGTGGTGAAGGAAATCGTAGTAGAACAAAAGACCAATCTTCAATCAGTTCCTCTACTCCCGCCAGTTTGTGGAAAAATTTCTCTGGAGGAATCGATGATTAAAGGTTCATCGAGCCAGACGAGTTTGAGAAAAGAGAAGGGATCTAGTCTTCCAATGCTGTTGTTAGAGGAAGAGATATGTTATACGCTCATGAAGAAGAAGAAGAAGAGTATGATGAATCTATTTGACAAACAAGATGATGATGTGGACGACGATGCACCTAACAATAGACCCATGGCGATGTCCTCAGAGTGAGATGCGTACAAAAGCGAGGAAACGATGAGGCAAATGAAAGTAATTATGTTATGAGGAGGATGGTGTTGAGAGGAGGGATGACTATCTAGCTTAAGGAATAGAGAGGACGAGTCGTTCTTCACGTAAAATAATACTTGTGAGACATTTAATGATAAGAAAAAAGAATGACCTGCATTTGCACGCCAAGTAAATTCTCTTCACCTCCCAACAAATGCCATCGAAGAATACGAGTCCTTGGAATTTAATCATGACTGATATGTGCAAAAGACAACACCCCAGAATTCCAACGTGGTCCCCCACTTTAGTCTAACTGGGCCTGACAGTGCTTATCGACTTCGCGTAGACATGTTCCTGAATGTAACAATTGATCACGAGTGAAGATCCAAATTTCGTGGTTGCGGCCAGGCCACAATTTTTATAACAGCCTGTATCTCTAACCCTAACCCTAACCCTAACCCTACCTCAGCTCGCTCACTTTCTCGCTTTGGGTCACAGGTTTTCTCGAGGGCTAACTAACTACTTACTATCTCTATTTTGCGTGCCGCGAGGTTTCGAGGGCACCCGTGAACGGAGTTGACCCTCTTGTCGTCTCTAGACTGCTCTGCAGTCTCAGAATGATCATGACCTCGAAATACGATGAAGGAGACGAACACTCTTCCAGTTGTAATGATGATGACAATGACAACAATGATGAATATGACGACCACGGTGAAGAGTACTATAATGAGCACGACGACGACGGTGACAAGTTAGGCTACGACGATAATGATGAATCATCCTCATCAGCACACTCTCAACAGCAATCCTCCATGGCACCCACAATGACCGCCTCTCGTTCCTCGAGAAGTCGTTCCTCCTCACGTTATCGTGACGAGTACCTCCGTCGTACTCTAGTCAGGACCAATACTACCGACGATGACGATGAGGCTGTACTACGTCGAGAACGTACAGTGAATGCCCTACGTCAACTAAATCATATGGTCCTTGGTAGCAGCTTCAGCAACAGCAATTCATCGTCGCGGAGCAGTCGATCGCGTATGCGAGGTAGTGATGATGACACCTCCTCACGAGCACCTCAATTACGAGTTTCGCCCAGCTCTGGTCGATGGAGGGTGGTTACCCCCACGACTAGCAAGGAATATGAAGAAGACAACAATGAGGAGGAATATGAAGAGCACGACTATGTCCAGTCATATTATCATGATGAAAAAGAAGACGATGAAGACAAGGAGGAGGATTATGATGAGGATGATGGCACCTACGTGGACAATAGTAACAACAGGTACATCGAAGCCGAGGAGGGGGTACAGGACTATAATAATAGTCATTATCAGGAGGATCAACAATGGTCCGAACAGCAACGACGTAGTAACAATAGTTATCACGATGCAGGAAGAAATCAACAACTTCAACAACAACCCTCTGGGAACAGTGCCAAGTCTTTTCGGACTGCACCACCTACAACTAACTCCCGTTTCGTTAGTGGTACCGTAGTACGAGAGGATAGTGGTGGGACTGGGAGTAGTTGTTCGCTTTACCCACCACCATTTAAGTCACAAAAGCAACGTACTTATTATCGTACATCATCCAACAACATTATTAACAACAACAACAAGGGGAGGGGAACCCAATCCCTTCCCTCGTCACGTCCAGGCTTTACACATCCCATGCAGCAGCAGCCACGTTCACCTGAGTCAGATCATCCACCTGAGTCAGATCATCCACCATCATTGACAATGGAGGAGGATGTCATATCTACCATGTCGGCATCAGCCATTACTATTGGTTCACGTAAGCCCAAGCTCACACACCAGCAGCAACAACTACAACAGCTTGCTAGGGCTGATTCAAATTCAAGAGCTGTTATCCCAACCAAGGTTGTCTTTCCAATCAAGACAAGCAGGAATGAGGGAGGGACAAGAAGTCTATCTCAACAGCAACATCAACAATATTATAGTAGGCGTACTACCAACGAGTTAGAAATGAGTGATGCCATTATTGTTAGACCATCATATAACAAGCCATTAAGTAGTATCGATTCACGACCACGACCTAATAAAATGGCTGGACGGGGTAAGTCCTTCTCGTCTGCTACTACTACTACTACACGACGAAGTAGTATTGATAGGTCAAAAACGAATAATGTTGTCCAATCACGACGATCATCACTTATGAGGATGATAAGTGATGGTGATAACAGTAGTAGGCGTAGGACAAGGTCATCCTCATGGGGTGGCAGTATTGATAGGTCGACGAGATCATCCTCACAAGGTGGTGGTAGTAGTAGACGTAGGACTAGATACTCCTCACGGAGTAGTGGTAGGAAAGATTCTCAACAAAGATGCATTGTGAGTACTCGTATAAGATCACAATCTTTAGAACGACGGGATGGGAATGGACGACGTCCATCTAGTAACGATTACCGTCGACCATCATCATCATCGACAGTCCGATCCATGTCCAAAGGACAACGAACAACACCAACTCCCTACAGTAACGACATGATTATACCACGTCCCAAGAAGACGCAAGAGGAATATAACAATGATTGGAGAATTACTACATCAAAGTCATTAATGATGCAACAACATCATAATATTGATGATGAGGGATATTGTCATTATCATCCTGACATACGATTAATGAAACTCCGTCAGGATGGTCGATGGAGGGTATTGCGTAAGAAATGTCCAGAATGTAGTAGTGCTAGCAGTAGGTGCGGTGGTAATCTTAGACGTAGTAGCAGTCGTTCAAGTCACCATCGCAGCAGAAGGATTGCATATGATCATTATGACAATGACTACAATGATGATGACAGTATATCATACACAGATTCCACCACCATGGAAGACGAATCCGCCGCAACATCATCATCACCCACAGAATCCATGTCATTCCTTGGTGATCTGGGCATGTCCGTACAAACACCCGAAGAGATGGAAGCCGAAGAAGCAACGAATCGACTAAAACGTCGACTGGCAGCACGTGCCTATCACTTTCCGGGTAATACATGGTGGCAAGATTGGTTACAATATTTATCAAATACACATACAGTATTGGGCTTGTTCTTCCATCATCCATTACATCCTATGCGGTTTAAGGAACGTGTGGTTGTGCTCCTAGGATCGATTGCGATTGGATTAACAATATCCAACTTTACATATATGTATTATATAAAGAATGGATACTCGATGGATGAGGTGGTAGTCGATTTAGGCTTTGTTGTGGTAACAAGATTAATGATTACCCTATGGACATTGGGAAGTTTTATTCATACCGTATTTGATTTATTACTTTGGCATACCAAGGCTTGTACTATCTGTCGATATAAAGGACGGATTGATGAATCTTTATCACGATGGGGACGTGTATTTGGTCTGTTCGTTGTGGGATGTGCCATGTTCGCGGGTGCATATGCTGTATTACTCCGGGCTAGTATTGACTATAAGGATGAGGGTAGTATCTCCGAGGAGGTTATGGAAAGTATCAAAAGTAATGAGATATACCGTATCGAGTTTGAGGACAAGCGATCTTTCAAATTCCTCATGGGGTATCTGATCGAGTTTGTGTTGGCGATGTTCGTCTATTATCCGATTGCAGTTACGATACTCTTTTCAGGTGTTTTGGGTTGTGGTGGACGTATACCCATTCTGGGAGGCAGACCACGTGAGATGAAGAAAGAAACAAGATATGAGATGAACAAGCGTCAGCCAAAGATACTCAAGGCGTTAAATATCGAGGGCGATGGGAGCGACTTGTCGAATTCAAGTTTTTACAGCAGAAGCGACATTGTATAAATATTAGATTGTTGAACTAGCCTATTAATAGTATTAGATTGTTGAACCAGCCTATTAAACCTGCAGTTTTGTATGGCGTGGATATTGCCGTGACGTCAACATTGGTTATACAAGTCTTTGATACAAAAATAGTCTATTTTTCCCCAGCTTCACACAGACGACACAGGCGCATAAACGGCAGAAAGGTTCTTGGAGTGTTGAGAGTTCATGTTCCTGAAATCCGCTCTTCTCGCGATCTCCGCTCCTCTTGAGATAAAGCGACGGAGCTTTTCCGGCGCGACTTGTTCGGCGAATCTACTTTCCAGGGTAGTAAAATCGAGCTTCTCCTTGCCAGAAGCACGCGTTCCACTCGTTCCTCTTCCTCCCAGTTACTGCCAATGCCCTCGATTTCATCAAACGTGTGCCAACTCCGCAAATTGCGTGACAGGAGGGCTTGTATCAATCCGCGCCCCTTCTCGGGACCCATTAGTTTGCATATGTCATTCAGGTCGTCTTTATTTAGAACATATAACTCCACCTTCAGCGTCTTGGCAGTGACTGTTTCTTGTCTCACGCCCGACTCGCTTATGAGACAGGATTCTCCGACATGACTACCCGCGCCGAGAATTAGCCCTATCGAGTCATACTTTTGTCTATTCATGGCAAAGTTTTCTCTCCCAGTTGCATCAAGATCATTAAAATCAGAAGGCAGCCCAATTGACACTACTCCTGATGCTATGAAGTAGATTTCCCAACCAATATCCCCTTGTGAATAGATGATTGGGTGGTCACGACTGGAGAAGACTTGCAATATCATGGCGTGAGCAAGTCGCTTTTGGATAGTGTTCGGCAACGCATCGAGAATCGGAACAAGTTTTATCACCCGTTGTTTTACAGCAAACGCGATATCTAACTGTAGCGGTTCGGGCAAAAGTCGCAAAGTCTCGCGTTCGTCAAGAGTTTGAGAGTCTTTCCAACGACAATTATGAAAAAAGAGGATGCTAGCTTGGATATCTTCTGGGATGTTGCGATACTGGAGATACTTTTTGAGATTTTGGATCTTCTGATCAAATGCGTTGACACCAATCCTGTCACATTCCCCGAGGTACTCAGCGAAGACTGAAATTAGACCAGCTAAGAAACAAGCTCCAGCCAAGACGACGAATTGCTCAAAAATTGTCTCCAGTTCTCGTAATGGTATTATGTCGCCTACAAAGGTGTTTTTAGAGTGTTGTAATGATGTCAAGGAAAGCAAATGTGGCATACCTCATAAAACATCAACTTACCAAATCCAACAGTGCTTAGTGTTGTGATCGTAAAGTGAAGCGATCTGACGTAGCAATCAATCATTTCTAAATCGCAAACACTATGCTGGCCCTCTGTCTCGTTCCAGGTTGCAATGCAGCCTTGAGTTCCTATGGGATCATCCCACGGACAGTCTGCGGTCGCCCATGTTATTTCTTCATTTCGTTCAATGTATCTGAAGATTATGAACCAAATGCATGCAATCCAGTGATTTGCTATGATGAAGAGAAGTATCACGTTAGCCACGAGGGTTGTCGCCAAACTAATCCTCACGCCTCGTAAAGCCAAATGATCATTTATCTTTTTCACAAATAACGGGAGACGAAGCAGTCGCAGAAGACTCAACGAGCGAAGTTGGAGTCTTGGGAAGAATACTTCTAGTACCGAGATAGAGGACAGAAAATCGATGATCATACCACTTTTCAAGTACTGCCGGAAAATTGATCGCCTGTCAGTAATCAACGAGCAACTTCCATATTCAAGCGATACAAAAGCGAAGTGTGACGATCGCAAGTACATATCGATGATGAAGAATGCGTCAGCGATAATGTCGAATATCACTACTCGAGCTTCATCTCCTTCAGGCCGAAATGCGATCCTATATAAAACAAACACCGAAAAATAAAGTATCAATGCCAGATTGATGATGTCGAAGCAAAAGGAGAAGTGAGACCCGGGCATGAAGATGGTCATCACAGTTTCCTTGTCTTCATTTGATCCATCACTCGGGCCGATCAATTTGCCTAGCTTTGTGCTATCCTGTTTGCAAGCAAGTAAATTTGTTTGTATTGCTTTATTGACGCGAGCGTTCTTATCATGGATCGTCGCGAACGACTTAACCATTTGCCCGATGTCGATATTTCGCCGACTTAATTCAGCGAAAACATCTTGTTTGCCCAACTCGAAGATGTCGCAAAAGGTGATCGCGCAGACTGATGAGGTTCGTGGTTGCTTAGTGAAGAGCTGCAACGAAAATCAGAGAAGCGGTATGTTAGTAGCGAATTTCGATTGCAGCCAGGAGTTTGAACTCGCATAGGTATACTCACAGAAGACTCTCCGAAAAATGATCCCTCTCTGAGAGTAGCCACCACGGTGGAATCACTTGAAACTACTTGGGCGGTACCACTTTCTAGGAAATACATCGATTGGCCGAATTCTCCTGCGCCGCAGATGACATCGCCCGCACTGAATGCCAGGGGCATCATGATTAATGCCAGCGCCTTGACAATATCAACTGAGACGCTATCGAAGAATGGGCAATCCAGCAGTAGCTTTGTTCGAGTGTGTGCGAGAACATCTGTTTGGAGGGTATTAGGAAGACTGAGAATGAAATCGTCTTCATGAGAGTTGCCGTTATGCGCCAGCCAAAGATTTCGAGTAAATTCATCAACCCTTGAATGCAGAGAAGGGCTCAAACGGTGCTTGAACATATAATTCCGAATCTCGTCGACTTGTTTATTGAAGACTGAACTATCTGAATCGAGATTAGCCAAAATGTTGCAAACATTTCCTACTATTGCCGCATTCACGGTGACACCTAGGGTAATGACGATGAACACGTACAGCGTTTCTGGAACCGTTGTTGGGGTAGAGTCGCCAATCGAAACAACAGTCAGAGTTGGGAACGCCCAATTGAAAGAGCGTAAATACTGTTGCCAAGCAGATCCACCGTCGAGTGGCAACTTGAACTGCCTAATCTGCTTCATGATCCAAGTTTCATCCCACAAACATTCGCCCAGCTCGGAAGGCAAGGTCGGATATATTGCTGTGTTCCACATATCTGTAGAGGCAGCTATTCCAGCGCAATCTGCGTGGTTATTCTTCCACTTGGCAAATAAGAAGAACCCACAACATGCCCAGTGAGAGATTAATACAACGCCGGCAAGGAATTCAACCAATCGGAATCCCTCGGTTGAAATGTGGTTGTCCTCAAGAAATGAAAATATATGGGCCAACGTTCCGAAATGACTCCCAAAACGGATCATCTTCAGCAATCTGAGTGTATCTCCAATAATTGGAACACCGGGAAGTATATAATGCGCTGCGATATCAAACGGAAGGGTTGAAACTAAATCCAACTTGAATCGCTTTGTCATGTAGTTGTACTTGATCGTCTGTGTATCAGTGACAAGTTCACCTTCGTGGACGTATGCAATAAATCGGTAGTGTAAAACCATGTCCAGTAGAAAGAGAGCATCAAAGATCAAATCAATCCAAAGCGACCAGCCATCACTGACAGTCAGAAATGCTATACGAAATGGAATTGTCCAGGCGTTATAGACACAAATGAAGAGCAGTAGAGTGTTCCATATGAGAAGAAACGCTGATCGAGGGAGGAACACAAATGAGACAGAGGTCTTTGCTGGTGGAATACTCTCTGAAACAGTTTCCATCGCAAGGCGTCGACATTTTGGATGATCGGAGAAGTTTTGTATTGCTTTTTGGTTCGTCGTGTTTGCTTGCCAAACGTAGGTTGCAAGATCAACCTTCACATGCTCAACGGAAGATGACAATGCCAATGCATCCATGAGGTCGTCTCTACTTAGACTGAAACACTCGCAGTACGTGGACGCTTTCACTGTTGCACCGCTCACAGCCGACCCAAACAAGCATCGCTCTCCGAAGAAGTCGCTCGTTGAGAGCACTTTCAAGGGAACGTTGGTTGATGATGAAGTGACTACTGCTTGTCCACGTTTTAGAAAGTACATCTCAAAGCCCCGCTCTCCCTCCCGAAGTATACAATCATTCGGAAGGAACACATGCGGGGACAGAGCCGATGACACTAGCTGCCTTGTGGCTTCATCGCAACTGCGCAGAAACGGCACAGAGTCGATCAAATTGCCGCTAATGTATGAAGATACTGCATTCCGTAACGAGTCCGGCAATTCATCAATCACGTCTTGCTCCACCATACCTCCTTGACAAGACCAATAGTAGTCGTAGTAACGCGAGACTTTGTCGAGGACTTCTTCTCCAATTCCGATACGTAGCAGGAACAACCGCACTTTTGTTACCCGTTTCCTTCATGAGTATTATTCGTGAGCAGCATGATTGGATATGTAAGTAAGATCAGAGTACAATACGTCACTCACCGAAATGATTTTGCAAGCATGCCAAAATTCAATATGTACACTGAAATACCTCCGATTACTGCTGGCAATATCAACCCACCGATTAAACCGAATACTCCAACGAATGATATCTCAACAATGTTCTTCGGAGCCATATCTCCATAGCCTACCGTAGACAATGCGACGAGGGAGAAGTAGCTTGCTCTAAGATACCCACCAATCCCTAAAGAGATTACAAGAGTGTTAGCGAGGTGATTGAAGAGAAAATAAGCAATACCACAAAAGGACTTCGGAGCATAGAGCTGGCTCACCTCCAAGATCTGCGTGGTTAATGAAGTGTAGTGGATGATTTTCATCAGCAAGCCTCCAGTTTCGACTACTGAATCCGCTGCCCGCAGTGTATCCGAGTACAATACTCAGCGATCCCATCATATAGTAAAGGCAACCGACCCAATGAACGATCACTATCATGAGCACATTCAACTTTGCAATGCGATAAACGCAGAGATCGATTTCCATTCGCAGTTCGGTGAGCATAGTATCCACACTTTCTAAGTACATAAAAATTCTGGACAGATGAACCAATTTTACAAGCCGGAAGTAATGACAAAATCTACCACCAAGGAAGCAGCTTGCTAGGTCAAATGGGAATAGTCCGATGAATAGCCACACAAAATTGTGATCTTGATAAAATTTCTGTCGGATACGTCCAGTGTCAAACACAACGAGACCACCTTCGAGGTAAAAGAAGTAATTCCAAGACAATATTGCATCGGCCCAGAAGAAGGCATCCACCAAGTATCCTAGACAGAGCATGGCTGGAGTGCTGCCGAAAGGTGTATTTTCAACCAAATGCATGAAGCTCAGGGGTATCACGAAAGTGTACAGCACCAAAGCCAGTAGAACAAGGCAACTCCACACCTTCCGAAAGAAGCTATTCGGATGGCAATGTTTCTTGAATCCGTCAGTGGGAGTTATGTCGACTCCCGAGCCCATCATTTTGTTTGCCTTTGTTATGGTCTTTGATGTTGCGGTCGCCGTGTCCTTCAGTTGTGCTATATACTCCTTATCACACTGAGAGAGGATGATGGCCTGAAACTCAGTCCTAGGGACCACTATCACCTCACTGAAACCTTTGGATCGAACACTTTCGTGGGCGATTTTATCCACGAAAAGACATTCCTGAGCATAAAAGTCAAGGCGCTGCATTTTGCTTTGGACTATCCCATCCCTCAGAATCTCAACCTCACCTTGGGCAACGAGGAACACACCGCGTATATTGTCACCGTGTTTCACAATCTCTTCATTTGGTGAATGGATGTTCATCTCAGCGCAATCCACCAATGCATTTAGCAGTGCCGTATTTGCCTTCTTGAGGAGTGGAAGTGCATGGATGATGTCTCTGCACATAATGTTGGTCACCTGTTGCTGTAAAGAACGAGGTAATTCCTTGAGGAATTGTTCCTCGTCGGCACCCTGTAACATCCGCCATTGATAGTCATAGAAGTCAACGACTCGTTTTTGAACGACCTTCGGTAAGCCACGATAGCGAAGGAATTTCTTTATCATACCCATCTTCTGCTGAAATGCCAATCTTGCTTCGTCGAACTTCCCAATCGCCATTTGCAGGTTGGCGACCGTCAATGCTGTTATGATGAAGCCGATGAACATGGTGACAATGGACGCGACAGTTTCACGAATATGCATTGGTATCAAATCTCCAAGACCAGTCGTTATCATTGTGATCCAGGCCCAGTACACCGAAGAGATGTAAGCCTCTGCGAGAGTGACATTCATTACGACTTCAACATCCGTTTTACCGACAGCACAAGATTGGCCAATCAATTTACAATGATGTACATTCTTGACGCTGTACAGCCCCATAACTTCCGGCCAAGTCAAGGTATACCCTTTCAACGCGTCCTGATACGCATAGTAGTAGAACCCGATCCCACAGAAGTGTCCAGCGTATGCCATTAGAAAGAAGAGCATACAAGTCCTTCGAACGCCAATGTTGATAATGATTCCTTTCTGTAACATCAATGTCGACAAATCCGTAATGTAGTACCATAGATAGACCGTTCGCAAAAGGCGATTGAGCATCATGTAGTTCGTCAAATTGTTGCCCCACGTAAAGAACGATAAGTATTCCAATGGGAGCGTCGAAATGATTTCACATACTACTCGCACATACGACCAGAAGTTCCGTCGCGATCGCCGCTCTACTGATTCATCGATGATAATTTCTAAATTCGGATCATTGGAGTCACCAACTGGAGGATCAAATTTATCAGGGAGAATCGAAGTCTGCGAGAGGAGACTGCGTGTCTGCTTCACCGACTGTATGGTCTCGTAGGAGAAGAATACTGTGGAGAGAAAATCCAATACGATAAATCCTGGGAATTCACGAAGACTCAACTGGAAGCTCGGGAGGAAGACGAAGCGATAGGAAATCGAAGTCGTCAGGTAAATCGAAATGATTGCTCGTCCCCATGGGACAAAGTCAGCCAAGTAGGGCGTGGCGCTCCGTCGAGCGGACGTCATTTCTCCGACGCGAAATCGATCAATGCCTTAAGAAAATTAAATTTGAAAATAGGTCCTTGACTTCCTCTTTGGACACTGCCTTGTATCGCAGCCGTTAGAAAATGCTTGTGCTTCCTGTTGTATTCATTCTTGTTTTGGCTCTACATGGCTTCTTCGCCGATGCTTCAGAACCTCGTCATATCACATGCGGCTCAGCAATTCGGTTACGACATTTGGAAAGCACCAAATATTTCCTTACATCAACGAGCTCAAAGTATAGATCTGGAGAGCAAGTAGTAACATGCAGCGTTGATGACAGGGGAGACTTGTTGTGGCAGATTAGAGAGGCACACAATACAACCTGGTGTACAGCAGGTGAGCTTATCCGATGTGGTGATGTCGTCCGATTAACCCATCTCAAGACAAATCGCAACCTTCATACCAATATGAATCGAGCTCCATTGACAAGGTCCAATCTTGAAGTGAGCGGCTTTGGCAATAATAACGGCCTTGGTGATACTGGTGATAATTGGCGTATCGAATGCCTGCAACACAAGGAGGGCATGGAGACTGAGTACTCGGCGGTGGATGAGTCAAGTTTATTATGGATGTCTAATACCCTTGTACGATTCAAGCATGTCGAAACCGAGCAGTACCTCACCACCTCCAAGAAGAGAAAATATGATCAAACAAACTGCCCCAACTGTCCGATCGTGGGTGAATTGGAGGTTTCTGCTGGTCGTCAAAGTGCTGATTCGGTCTTCCGCGCTGACAATGGTGTTTACCTTAGGAAGTAGTGATAAGGTTTTATGTTTTATCTACCGTAGATGTTTCATCGACTGTAGATGTTGTATCGTCAACTGTAGAAGTTTCATCTAGAGTTGCAAGATTCTGCATACCCATGGCCAGTTCCAACTCAACAAAATCTAAGTCATCGGCCAACTCATCATCAATCTCGATTTGCTCTTCGATCTTTGCTAACGCAGCTTCTGAAAATGCCTCGCCACCACCATCGTCTTCGAAGTCGTCCAAATCCAAGTAGACGTCCTTATCGGTATCAAGGCCCATCCGTGATGATGCCTCTGCGAGTTTCTTTTGTTTCATTTCCTCTTTTGCCATACGTCGTTCTCTTTTCTTCGAAGCACTTGACTTTGCCTTCGGACGATGTCTCACATCTTCATCATCAGGACGAGATGAGGACTCCTTTGTAACACCACCACCCACACCTTTCACTTTACGAACGAGGATGATATCGGGCATGACAAAGCTAGAATTGAAGGTGTTGTCCTCTGTCTCGTTTGCCAAAACAGTAGAGTTGAGATCGTATCCCAAAACGACATCTCCAATTTGAAGCAAGTTACCAAGATGGGTTACGCATTGGAAAGTGTCATCATTCACACCAAAATCAGACTCCCTTGCCACTTCTACATCAGCAAGGGCATACTTGTTTACTATTCCACTATTCGGTCCTCGGTACAGCCGATTTTTATCGTCTCCGTAAATACCATCATGACATCGCTCCACATCCAACACGATGAATCTTACAAGACGCTTCGACGTAAGCAATGTCCGATACGACTTTTCCTCTCCGCCCTTCCAATATCCCTCGGCATGTAAATCAGCACATATAGAATTCATATTCGCATCTCGTGCCGGAGATGCATCAACTAGATGTACAGCACTTGACATCTTCAATACTAGACACAATCGTCCGGATAATTTCCCAACCCCCCTGGCTCCCTTCTGTACAATAAGTAAATCATCACGACATAATGGGACCATATCACAAACAATCGTCGTGCGGACATTGGCGGTATTATTCTTCACGTCCTCACTCACGACTGCACGTGTTGTGTTGGTCTTCATTGGTGCAGCCTTACCAATGTACGATGCAAAATTTTGTGCCTTATTCACAGATGCAAAGTAAAAATCAAATCCATTACGCTTCGTTTGTACCGAGAGTATATCTTTACGTATTATTGAATTACGAGCAATTGCTAATTCAAGAATTAATAATCCTCGCTTGGTTGGATCATTCTCGCGTTTTTGTCGTAATTGGACTATTGCCTGCCAGGTACGTTGTCGACTTTCCTTCGTACAATCTGGACATTGACGCCATTGTATAATGAATTCCACCTTGATACGTTGTTCGATGGATACACCAGCATTAATCTCAGCACGTAACGTTAGCAATATACGCATACGCATAGAGTTTGGCTCCGTCCATATGTAGGAACTGTCGATAATTTTAAGATTGGTTATACCCGCCTTGCGGACATGATGATCAGCCTTCGTCAATGCTGGTATTTGTTTTAATAATGTAGCCATTAATTCCGGACTTTCTAATTCTACTTGAACAAATCGTTGTTTCCCGTCACCGTTGGGATCGAATTTACGACATTGTCGACATTGGTATATGGTTAGATCACCCCCACCTGGACCACGTCGGACCAATGATGCAATATCTACAGTGGCAAGACATGCCGCACATTGATTCGATGGATTGGGTGTTATGATGGCGCCGCAGGTACAGCATGGGATAAGCGATGTTGTCAGTCCAGTCTTATTCGGCTGCTGGGGGATGGTAATTGGAGGAGGTTGATGATGAAAATGTAGAGGAGCTGGTGACGTAAATTGTTGGCGGTTGTTGCTAGTATCGTCGGGTGATGTCAATGATGGTCGGTGCTCGTCAATCGGATGCATTAATTGTGTTTGGGACAGATAAAATTGATAAATAACCGCCCTATTTCAATATCATAAGATGAAACTGGTCTCTGAGATTTTAATTCGTTACGGAAGCTGTGTGCTGTTTGTTCAGGGCAGCATCAGCGGAGTCGTGCTATGCTCCGTCGGCTTCGGAGATAGTATACGCGAGATCGTGGCCGTATTGTTCCCCGGGGCTCATCGTGCGTGACAAGCTTTAATGATAGGGAATCCGCCTGGACGGGTTGTGAACAAAGCACCGACCATGACGAACATCCATGTAGTCGTCTTCGTCTTCGTCTTTAGCTGTCTCACCGCAGTAGTAGACGGAGTAACCAATCTCAAAATGTTCATAGATCCACGACACGTCTCATCCAAGCGATTAGGTACCAGTCCATGTTCCACAACAGCAACAACGTGTGAACCACCCGACAGTGAAATACTTTCTCAGCAGGGATTCTTCCAATCACGTACAAATAATGCAGACCGGTGTCTCCTGGAACGATTCTTCCCGGGCATATGTCAAGGGAAGTATTTAGATGTGGGAGCACTTGATGGTATACATGAATCTCCCACGTATGCATTCTACAAAGTCATGGGATGGAAAGGTGTGAATATAGAAATTGATCCCGACAATTATGAGAAATTAGCACGTAATCGTAAAGACGATATGACCAATGTCCATGCTGCCGTGTGTAGCGATCCACAAAAGACTGTGCATTATGCCGTATCTAAAAATGATACGCTTCATGGAGGTATTTGGGAGTATGCAAGTACACATCATCGTGAACAGTATTGGCCGGACATGACTATATATGATGCAATACCGGTAAAGTGCATACCACTACAATCAATACTAGACAAGACTGTGGGTATACAAAAGTTTTACTTCGATCTTGCTATACTCAACTTGGCAGGTGCCGAATTCTCAGCATTACTAGGCATTGACTACAATATAATTAGTTTTGGTGTACTAATAATTGAAAAGAATGATGAGGCCAATATTAATCAACAAGTAGAGGATTTGTTACATTCCAAGGGGTATAGTTTATCAAATGTGGAAGAAAAGTGTGGATCAAGTGCCATGTGGTTTATACATCAGAATTTTCATCGTATATATCAACAAATTTAGATGATTTTGATCTAATTTAATAGTATCCCCATTTGTTGATGCCCTGTGGTGGTACACCTTGTGGTAAATTTGTGGCAGCAACTGGTGGTGCAGATGGTTTTGTCAACGTCAGTTTCTGTGGGACAAATGATGCTGCCGAAACATATGTGCTATCATCCCTCGACGTGTCAACTGACTGAGCATCGGAACGAAGACTAAGGTCTAGCGTGCTCATCCTATTACAAACAGCACCCGTCATGTCTGGTGGTGCTGCCATTGATTTTCTATTGTATGCTCTATCATATTCACCGAGATTATTGCGGATACCATCCTCATCGGTAGGTGGTCTATTATTCAATCGTGTTGGTGGGGGAGTACGAACTAATTGATCTCGTTGCCATGGTCTCTCTTCAGAGTTAGAGTTGTGCTGAGACTGCTGTATCTGACGCTGGTGTAGAAATTGTCTTTGTGAGATTGCATTGTTGCTGGATCGACTGAACTCAGTCAATTGATTGTGCATTGTCGCTGTCGATGCTGAAGTTGCAGGTGCTTGAGGAGGAGGAGGAGGAGCTTGCATCCGATTCTTCATCTCGTCCAATTCGCTTGGTGCTGCTGAATATACACCCGACTCCAACCCCGAACTATGCACACCAGTATCGTGCGTGTTGGCACTATCTGTGTGTGCTTTTCTAGCTGGGGAACTTCTAGCTTTACTCATTTCAGCCGATAGAGAATTCTTTCTTGCATCCAACAACTTTCGCTGCTCCATTATTCTAGCCTGTATCGAGTCTTTAGTTTGGCCAGAATTCGATTGATATGATCGCATGCTAGAGTTCAGTACGCTTACGAATGAGGGGTCAGTGGATTGAATTGACGATGGTGGCGCAGATATGACTGTCATCAATCCCTTTAAGCCTAAATCAAAGATCTGGGGCAGCTCGAAAAAACTTGTCCCGTCAATCACTAAGCTGTATTGTTTCCATCTGGGATTGCGCTTCTCTGGAGAACCAGTCGCCGGTTTGTAAGCATAGCACTTCAACTCATAAACATGATCAGAAAGTTTCCACACTGCTTCCAACATATCAGCACGCCGAGCTTCGGTAGCACCACGTTTACCAGCGACGTAATGTGTTTCCCTATCGTCCATCATTATTGACTTTTTCCCACCAGTAATTGACCATGTCACTACAATGTTATGTTCCTCACCTCGACAATCTGAACCAGTCTTTCCTTTCAACATGGAAGGTATATCTGCATAGCCAAATCGAAAATGTATAATCCGCTTAGTAGAGGAAATTTGTTTCCCCTGATTCTGAACTTGGAATTCAATCTGATAAGGATAATGATCTTGTCGACCATTGTCATTATCACTCGAAATTATCGCATGGGATGATGAATCATCGGTGCCACCATTCGTGTAGGTCCTACTGTTATTGTATATCCCAGAGTGACTATTGGTGCGTGTAGTAGTCCCGGTGTTAGTCCTGGTGTATGTTTCCGAGTTCGTGTGCGTTGTTTGTTCAGACCGGAACGAGTCACTCAATGTACCACCGCCTCTTTCTGAATAATTATAAGTATATGCTCCAGTGTAACGAGTGTCTGCAGCTCCTGCGCTATCAGTGTATGATGTCCTGTATGAGTCATTTAGCGTATTACGATCAGAGTAATCGAAATCTAGTAGTGCCTCATTGTTTCTCCGACCTACCTGCTGCTGTTGATGTCGCTGCTGATGCTGCTGTTGTTGTTGCTGCTGCTGCTGATGCTGTTGTTGTTGCTGCTGCTGCTGGCCGTGTCGATTGGAATACATCCTCTCAGCGATTATGAGTTGTAGGTAGGCCACGCTGAATCACTGCACCACCTCCTCCACCACACTAGTACACGTCACGTACTTCTTCAGCCCAAACTGACCCCGCCAAAAATCTCTTCCTTCTTCTTCCCCATGCTTGTCGCTGATGATGGTTCGATCGAGGACGCCAATGGCCACGTGCAGGGCAGGTATACATACTACTCTGACTCCAATATTCCTGTTCGGGTCATATTCATTTTTGGAGTTGGGACCGATATGCGAAGCTCGAATTATATGAATATCTCCAAGGAAATTGTCACGAGATGCAATGATGTATTATTCATCGTTCTAGATCATAATCCTGGTAATTTGATAAAGCTTGATGGGGCCAAATTTGCTTCAAATGCGAATATGATCGCATCGAATCCAAGTAAGTACTTTCCAAAAGTCAAGGTTGAAGGAGGGAGAAGTTCGACGTCAATAATGTTTGTAATTGGTGGTCACTCGGCAGGAGGGTCGGCTGCAATTGATGCAATGAATGATGGACATTTGAAATTTATACCCGCTGGATTTCTTGGATTAGATCCATATGGCACCAGTGGTTTCAAGGGACTGCATATTCCCTGTCCTGCTCTTTTCTGGGGTTTTGATAAGACAACGTGCTTTGTGAAAATCAATAAGGCTGCTGAAGCATGTTACGACATTGCTCCAGCAAATGCACGGGCACTCTACAGAGTACACAATGACGATGGTGATATTCAGCATTGCATCTTCGCCGACGATGGTTGTTTGGCATGTCCAGCGAAGAAGGTTGGGTATTGGATTCGTGGGTGCGTGGGATCGTCGGTGAAGACATTCGTCGGAAATATGCTTATGCCGCCATGGACTTCCTTTTCGCATGATGCATTCTGGACCGCCATCACAGATGAAGATAGATCTAAGTTGACCCTGTATGTCAACACAGATGAAGTGTATGTTATGGTGACAAAACAAAAAGTGTTAAATGTCTGTGACGGCACTCGTCGGATATATGCTTATGCCAGGCGCTTTCTTTTCGCATGATGCAATCTGGGCCTCCCACACAGATGAAGTTAAAACTAAGCTGATCATAGATGAATTGTTTATTATGGTGACAAAATAAAAAAGTGGGATTATCAGAATAGAAATTGCCCATTCCATTCTTTTAAAGTCAGCAGCTGTTATTTGACGATTTCCGTTTACTATCTCTTTCAATGACACCACTGAAATACTCAAAACATAGCCACAATTCAACCATTGCCGACAGTAATCGTCCAGCATAGGACATGTAAATCACAAATAAAAATACATGCTCAGAAAATAGTTGTGATGGCCATGTATCTTTCATACTATCGGCGTACCAGACGTATGTGCTAAATGGTGCCGCGAACAAGCCGTATATGGCGAATATTCCTGGTAACGTACGAAAATTGTTTTTAAACACGGCCTGTACCCAACATGGTGGAGACAATACTTTCTTTTTGTCAATGTTGATTATTCGTTTGTCAACCTTCCAATGAGAATACTGTTCCTGTGTCTGCTGATTTGTTCGTGCTGCAGCACTGCTTTGAGAGCAAAACATTGTTGTCCATTCAAGACAAATTATTGCTATTGCAGCATAATATACACAGTAGAATGAGCTGCTTTCGGTCATCGCTACATCATTCTTTTGCGAAGCAGCTACTGCCATAATAGACGAACTCCATATGATTGTTCGAAGGATGTTATCTGCCACAATGTCAAGCAGTATTCCAAATTCAGAACATTGATTCAACCATCGTGCGGCAATGCCGTCAACCATGTCAAGCAAAGCAGCTGCTATCCATGTGTTCAATGCTTGACTTTGACGTGAATGAATAGCATATTGTAGACCACGGAATGCAAGCAGTATCCGTAGATATCCGAGTAGATTGGGGACGTACAGTATTACCGGCCAAGAAGAACGCCATTGTTGTGATGTTCGATGATCGTTGGGATAAGCGAAAAAGCCACCTTTTGATGAAAATTTTGCTTCAATGCTATTGTCGCCATCGCCATCTCCGCCACTCCATCGCCACTGTTCCTCGTTCATTTCATTCAGGGATAAATAATCATGAGTAGGTATGAAGTATGTAGTATCACGGTCTCTGGGTGTCACTCTCGCGTTTGAGCTTTCGCGAAGCGAGTTTTTGGCGGTGTGACAAATTGATCCAGCGATCGTGCGAGCAAAAAAAGGGCGGACCGAGGTTGTTCAAACGCTATTTTTGTGGGGGGATTTTTTTGAGTCGACCCCGACAAAACGCGGGAGATGTCCCGCGAAGGGGCTCCGCTTTGTAAGACGCGGTCCAAGTTCTCCGCTCGAAAAACAAAAATCACATAATCAAATAGAAAGTGACCATTTTTGGTTGGGCCCAAGAAGCTACTATTGTTCTTCAATTATGGATTTTGATTGTTTTTTGTCTCTCGTCCAAGTTCTCCGGAAAAATAATCGGAAATGAAATCGATGGTGTGTTTGTCCTAGTTTGTTGTCCCCCTCAGCTGAATTGTGGACCGGATGATAAAGACAAGGTTGCCAATTTACTCCCGGATCTATAGTCGAACATGATACCAATGTGGGGGCGGTGATCGTTGGCTCCTTGGATCGTAAAATCAATTATTACAAAATTCAGTACGCACAATTATGCATCAATGAAAATCCGGGTTGTTTATTCATCGCTCATCTCCACGAATACAGACGCGGTCACACACTTGACCAATGCACAGGAATGGGCGGGCAATGGATCCATGGTCGGTGCTATTAAGGGATGTACCGGCAAGGAACCCATTGTTGTTGGTAAACCCAGTCCGTAATGATTGATTACTTGTGTAACAAATTACAATTGAGTGATCGAAAACGTATATGCATGGTCGGCGATCGATTAGATACGGATGTATTATTCGGTACAGAGAATGGATTACAAAGTTTATTGGTATTAAGTGGTGTTACCAGTTAAGTGACGACAATACTATTACACCTGATTATTATACTGATATTATTGCAGAAAGAAAAATGGGTAAGGCTGGGGAAAGGAGTGGCGAGGGGAGATATGCTAGAGTATTATTGAATAGGAGAGATAAAAAACATATCAGAGGAAGGCGAGATACAAAATTCAGATATAAACAAAAAACTGCATCCTGTTTACATCTTACACTACGAACTACTCCTAGCAATATAGCATCAACAGGCAATAAACATATTGTGTGTGACTTGCTTTTTTGCGTGCCTATCCTTGCACCCTTCCTCGGTTCCTTCCCCGATTTGCTTCGGCATAACGAACGTCGTTTTTGCCATGATGAACCTTGTCATTATCGTCTCGTTTGTCGTCAAACCACAACTTTTGCAATGATGGTTACCATCATTTTTCTTGTCGTGATGCCGATGTCGTCCGGGTACTAACAGGTCATACTCCATGATTTCAAAGCCCTTCTCTTCCATGTCCATTATAAACCCCTCACGTCCAGCCGCCGGCATGCCCTCATGTGCAATCTTCGCCTGTCCTTTTTTGGTATTGACCATGACATAATACTTTGGCCCACCGAGGGGTTGAATTTCCTTCACCCCTTCTATCGAACCTGGAGCAGACAACCTCGATAGAGACGTTAATGATGTCGTCGTGCTCGCTGATGTATCATCAGCAGCAAGTGACAAGTCTTTACTTTGGATGCGTCGACAATTGGCAAAATTGATATGAATATCCAACGACCTCTTTCGATCGGGACTTAATAATTGCTCATCATCGGTGCGGGTACCGGCCGTAAATGTAAATGATCTCGATTCCGATGCAGCATATCCGCACTATTAACCACGTTGTTAAAGAAGATATCATTGGCAGGCTGAGAAGATTCCTTATCGTCATCAATTTCGACGCTAATGTACTGGACTGATATGAGCCGATCATCGATCCGACAAGTGGCTTCTCATTGTCCGACTCGAATTCTAATTCCGATCGCTTCTTCCCGGTTGTGATCTCTGCCACGCTGCTACGCTGGCCATAGAATAGCCGGTATAACTACTACTATTCTGCTTCTTACGTCTCGGAGAATGGCTAGGGGAAGCCTTTCCACCGCCGTCTTGCTCATACTCCATGGCGCGACGATAAGGATTTCATTATCGTGAGGCTAAATGATTGATAGTATAACAACAACAGTGACGTGATCCCCCGACCACACTGAAATCACTAATTCGGACGGTATTAGAAATTTACATAACGGCGAAGAAAATCATCGATTTCTACTTCAACTGAGAAACTCTGATCCGAACTTCTCAGTTGAAGTAGAAATCGCAAGAAAGAAGATTATTAAAGATTTGAATTTCTTGGGCCTTTTGATTTGCGATTTTTGTTTTTGAGCCGAGAACTTGGACCGCCTCTAAGTGGGAATTACGTGAAACATACGTAACCAACCCACGCCGCGCACGGTCTCACACTGACCAAGACCATGACGTTGCCTGGACCTGCCATCAACGCTATTAAATCCAAATTGCACAATGCAATCCTAACGAAGGATCCACATGCAATAGCAGCCGCTGTGGATCTTCCCCCGCTACCCAAACGAGTAGTAGCCGGTGGGTCCAGCTCGCAACACGGAGAGTCTCTCAAAATTGATGGTGTGGATTGGTCTAACGTTCTGAATCCACTATTGGATGCACATTTCGCAATTCAATCGGTATGTAAAAACGTCATATTCATGTTCAATATTATATTGATGCGTAATCATATATATTTTCATGCATGAGATTGTTTTTCGGGCGTCGAAGAGAAAAGACTGTGTTCATCAACTAAAAGGGTTGATTTTCCAGTTTTTATTGAAGTGTCGGCTCCTGTTTCAACTTTTGCTATATGATGCGAGGGGATGAAGTCTAGCCTTCATCAGTATGGACCATCCACCCGAGCGATATTCCCCGGCGCATATCGTTTTCCAGATGCCGACGGGAACCCAGTGCTCCAACATGCCGTATTTTATCACCTTGTCACTTTAATCTTGAATCTATTTTCGTTTGGTTTTGTTCAACTCAAACTTATCACTAATGATTATAATTGCAAAACCCACTCTATTCATCATCTGCAACAATCGACCGTTATACGATCAACGGACCAAGAATGATCCAGCGCTGACATATGAGGCACAATCCTCACTCCATTCAGCAATCAATCACGCACTCGGATCATCCAAGGGCAATTGGCTCATCCCTGCCTTACATGTCGTATGTCGTAATTCACACCGTACAGCAACACTGGCCGATACGAGTACGGGGAATAGGAATGATCATGCCCGACTACAGGGTGCAGTAACACTCTTACAGACTAGTTATAGCAAAACGCTGAATGACCGGGTGGAGCTAAAACCGAATGAGCCATTCAGTGAGGAGGGATCGAAGAAAGTCGGTGTACTGTATATTGTCAATCAATTGTTTAGTATGTACTTTAAACTAAACACGCTACGATTGTGTAAGAATCTACTGAAACCGGTCGAAAGTCGTGGTATACATGAAAGTGGGACGATGGGGGAGATGGTCACATATCGATATTACGTAGGCCGGTTGAACATGTTCGAGGATCAGTATGACCTTGCCGAACAGAATTTTGACTATGCCCTGAAACACTGTCACCGATCGGCAGTGTCGAATAAGAAGAGGATATTGAATTACCTAGTCCCTGTCAAATTATTAAGAGGACGGTTGCCCACGAGTAAGTTACTGCACAAGTATTCATTCCATGAATTTGTACCACTATCGAATGGGATGAGGACGGGTAATTTAATGGAATTTAGTGACGGATTGAAGAAGAATCAAGATATCTTCATTCGACGGGGGACATATCTCCTCCTTGAGAAGTGTAAGATGATATGTTACCGTAATTTATTCAAACGAGTTTACAATATCATCGGGAAGGAGCAAATACGATTGGATTTGATTGCACAAAGCTTCAAGTGGCTTGGTATGCCAATTGACTTGGATGAGGTGGAGTGTATCTTGGCTAATTTGATATTCAAACAGTACATACGCGGCTATTTGTCACATGAGAAGAGGATATTGGTCCTTAGCAAGAAGGAGCCTTTTCCAACGTCAAAGGTGATTAAATAACTGGATGGATAATACTTGCTAATGCATGCTAAGTATAAAACGTGGAGAGAAACGCACAAGTTCTCTGCACAGTTCAATGATGACAGTCTCAATATCACTTTCTGCTTTTGATTCTATCTTTTACCCCAAAAGGTTATGTTCATCATATGCCCCTTCGAACCAGGGACTATCATGCTTGTGGCCTGATATCGAGCCCACGTCCAAGGCATCGTCGCACTATAGTTGCCATTCCCCCATGATTCAGGAAATACTGTCATGAAATTTGTGTCTAAATTGTATGAAAAGTAAGCATCCGGTACTGACTGGCCGCCATTGTAATGGAGCATCCCAACATTCGGATACTTTTGTCGTAAGGTTGGTGGTTTTGTTGCCAACGAGAAGTTAGGGTCATATCCCAACCATCTTCTAAGATTGCAACCTCATCAGGGTATGTAACATTCACAGACATCAATACCAATTGATCATTGACATTTTGCCCGTAAGCGTCGGATATATTTTTCATGGGCGAGGCCTGAGCCATTGTCCAGATTTCTTCCGCACGCGGAACATTCAAGACCATAAATCCCGAACACATTCCTCGCCCCCAGTGAAACAGGGCGTCGGGAGTTGCTTCAACCTGCCGCCACAGTTCCTCTAAGTTTGCCATGATCACAACATCGGTGTCCATGTAAGCAAGATGCTTTACCGTTGTTGGAATGACACGGTTTGCAAAGAGGCGGAAGAAGCATCCTATTGTATGCACCGATGTTGAATGTTGTAAAACATCAAATTTTGGATCGTCAAACATTGGGGCGAATGTATCATTAATTAGACGCTTCAATTGTGGCAGCTCTGGAGTGATGTCGTAAGCGTGTACCTCGATCGAATTGCGAGTTTTCCACGTCGAGAGACCCGTGCGGTTGAAAATTACCCCCAAGCTCTGGTAGGCATCTCGATCGGCGACAATGTGCACGTGCATATCGCGATCGAGGGGGGCGTGTAAAAGAGCGCTCTTCAGCGCCACCTCGAATTCGGACAAGAATCCCGGATGATTGCCAGACAACCCAAACGCAAGGTGGATCGTGGAGAGACGGAGATGTTGGTGATTCGTTTTGGCGTACGACGCGTCTTCAACTGTTGAGTTGGACACGTAATTGATCAGATTTGAATTCAGTATGTAGTACACGGGTGAAAACGATGCAATCAACAGGCACCAATGTAACCATTTCCATTTTGGAGTGGACCCAATAATTCGTGATGCATCTGAGCTGGGTCTCATTTCTGATGAAGAATTTGGTCGGCCTTGCACTGCAAGGCAGAACTTATGGGCCAGCAGGAGTATGGATCACAGATTTGCAGGTACTACCATACAGATTGGGAACGTTTGTCCTTTCCCCCCTTTGAAAAAACATACCCTACTAATTCCCACGTAAGTTTTCAGAAAGACATAAAGGCTTACGTGGGAATTAATAGGGTATATTTTTCAGAGGGGGGGTAAGGACAACGTTCCAAATCTGATTAGGGGAGGGGCGCCCACGAAAAAGGTCCTTACCTATTTAAGTTGTATGTATCTTCTCCTCTCTTGGCGCGTCCTCAGCGCCCGCCACTCCGTGTGCAGTGTTCGCAATCACCCCACCACAAATCAAAAGATACGACCACGATGGCACCTTTTCCTACGACTACTACATCAAGATAGCAATCACCCTCGTCCCAAATCCCTACTGAGCAATGAGTTCCGTACTTTCCTCTACTGCGGTGCGGCGTCTTGCCGCTGTTAGCAAAAAGGTTCGTGCATATACGTTTTGCGATGAGGGGCATCTGATGTTGATGGTGTGATGGTGTATCAATGTCTCTCATGTAGGTGCATCACGTTTTTGTTCAATCGTCTCACGTTACTCCTCTTGTCCGAATACCCTCTTCCTGCTACGGGTGGCCGGTAACAACAGGCTGCCGTCGCGTCGAATGCATCGTCTTCCTTCGCGTCGATCGCATCGCGTTCGTTAGCGACACAAGTCTCCGCACAACAACATCAGCAGGGATCAAGACGTACTGCGGATTCCTCAATAATGGTTGCCGCTGCAGCCGTTGCTGGACTATCTGCTGCAGTCTCTGGAGGTGTTGCACTCTGCGAACGAGATGGGGCAGTCCGTGATCCGAAGACAGTCTACGGTATCCACGCAGACAAGGTAATGAAGATGGAATTGAAAAAGTACATGTCAATGCAAACTGAGCCAAGTGACCCGTCCGTGAAGGTACTCGAACCGCTCGTGGAGGAAGTAGTACCTTCTCCTCCCGCCGATGTTGTACCATTGGTGTTATCTCCCCCTCCCGTTGTCAATAATATTGCTGCCGAAGCAGTGAACGACATCAAGGCCACAAGTCCAACACCGTTGAACCCAAGTTTAAATTCACATATATCCCATCCGATTCCTACAGCCACGATCGACCCAACAAGTGCAGAGGACAGCACTCTCATGACACCCGAGGAGGCACGACTGGAGGCTGCAACATTAAAGGCCAAGAAGCACGGTGGTGGACTTAAGATATTTAGTGGTAATGGCAACATGGGACTATCAATCGAAATTGCCAAACTCCTAGGTGTGAATCTTGGCCGGGCGACCGTGTCTAGCTTTGCCGATGGCGAGATTAATGTACAGGTACACGAGAATGTGCGTGGGAAGGACGTGTACATTATCCAACCGACATGTCCACCAGTGAATAACAATCTAATGGAACTATTGCTTATGGTAAGCTGTTTGAACCGGGCCAGTGCACGTCGGGTGACGGTAGTTATACCCTATTACGGATATGCACGACAGGATCGTAAGATGCAGGCACGTGTACCCATCTCAGCCGCTGATGTGGCTCGATTACTTGAATCAATGGGTGTGGATCGTGTCATAGCCGTGGACTTACACTGTGGACAGATACAAGGATTCTTTGGTCCGCGTGTACCCGTGGACAATCTTGAGGGGGGGATTGTTGGCATTGATCACTTTGGTGGTAAAGATTTACATAATCCAGTAATTGTCAGTCCTGATGCTGGGGGTGTATACCGTGCGAAGAAGTTTAAGGAAGGTTTGGCATACAAATATGGTCTTGAGGATATTGGTATTGCCATGATCATTAAGCAACGTGCACGTGCGGGGAGTGTCGATTCGATGGATTTAGTGGGTGATGTGAAGGATTGTGATTGTATCATTGTTGATGATATGATTGACACCGCAGGCACGTTATGCAAGGCGGCCGATGTCCTAATTGCCATGGGTGCACGACGAGTATTTGCATTCGCGAGTCATGGACTGTTATCAGGACCGGGAAATGAACGTATTGCCAACTCGGCATTGGAAGAGTGTGTTATATTGAATACCATCCCCACCACACCGCAGCGGCTTGCGAATCAGAAGCTTACTGAGCTTAGCGTTGCACCATTACTAGCGCAGACTATATTTAATATCCATGCAAAGCGGAGTATTTCGGCCCTCTTCAAGTAAGAGGGCATTAAGTGAATTAAGGGGGCAAGTGCAGTAATCCTTGCACGAAAGATGGGGCGGGGATGAAGAATATTCATTGTCAAAGAGAGGATGGGGAAGCAACTCTAATTGTTCAATTCAATTGGTGCAATTAAGATGAGGATAAAATAGGAGATAACGTTATTTTCTCGACGCTCAATAAACTTGGCATGACTCGATTCAAACAGCTTGTGAGGGTGGCAAACCAACTGACTTATGCTAGGTACATAAAAGTAATATGAGTAGATACACTCGAAGACATTGTGACATAAAACTACATTTTCCTATGAATTATTCTCTGCGACACTGTAAATACTGAATGAACAAATAATGCTCATCATTTTCATTTGTACACCGACAGAAAGAATGCCAAGAAAACAAATGAAATAGCATTCTGTATCCACACCGGAATAAACAATGCCGCCTGGATTAAAACACCCCACCCAAAACCAACCATAATTAACCATGTCTTGAACATCCCGTACACCGGAGATAATGCCATATGGAATGATATCCATGATAGCAGTATGAATAATATAGTAGCGTGTGTTGCGGTTTTAAAGTTTTCATACTCCACTGCCTTGCCTTGTCGCTTCCCTTCGTATAGTTCCACATAGGCTTTTAATCCCATTGTTGCAATACTTGCTGCAATGCCCACCTTGAACCAAGTATGACTGACTAATGGATGATGTAGTACATTATGAAATAAATTCAATTTATCATGGAGGATATAACCCGTCCCCCCAATGATCGATGAGCGTTTCATTATATTGAGAGGGTGACGTGCTGGAAGTCCTGGTGGAGGATTGGGTAAGAGATCACTTGGCCGCACTCGTTTTTGGGACGAAGTATCATTGTCATCATTGGCGAGTCTTCGACGTAAGATCGGCGCTGATTGCTCAACGTCAAGAGGCTGCATATCTATTCTCAATCTGGTTCACGTCCACAACATGCTAAGTAAGACAAATAATACAAACTCGACTTATCGTACATAAATACGTTAAGTTTGAAATCAAACTACTTTCACTTTTCATTTACGGCGACACCCATGGCCGAAGTAATCGAGAATATCACTGCCGCAAAGGGCAAGGATATCATGACCGCGGTGAAAGAGAAGATCGAAGAGTTCATCAATGGTGGCAGCAATGACAACAAGAACGAATTGCCACAGGACTACTTGCTCTCCACGACAGACTCCATTGCAGCTCTCCTCGTCGAAATGAAAAGTGGTGAATCTCCTCGAGACATAGATTCGGACGCAACCGTTGTCACTGCCAACAAAACACAGAACCATTGGGTATCGCCAAACAAGAGTGAAGAAGAAGACGATGAAGCTCCCTCTTCGGGTGTCCCCTCGTCCATGGACGTCTCACCCTCGACTGACGATTTGCAGTTGGAGTTGTCAAGTGTTTCGGACACAATCAAACGACTCATTGATGTATTCGCTGCGAGGAAAGAGGATGCTGAGAACAACTCTGACTCCGACTTCGATTACGAATACGAGACTGGTTTTACGAAGGTAGAGTCGAATGATGTTGAGAATGTTGACTTGACAGTCATTGGAAAGCGGATTGAGATGGTAAGTACTCCAACAGCGTTGACCAATGCTTCGAACGAAGCGCTCCCCGAAGCGCTTTTATATGCGTCAAGTAAGAGCTTTGTCAACATCATTCACGGAGAGAAAGAAATCATGCTGATCATACCCTCTGTGGTAAGTTTTTGACGATGATTCTCTCCCTTCTTTTCAACATCGCAGTACTGTACTGCACTCTTAACTTATACTACATCCTTTCTTACACAGGAAACTTGCGACTTGGGCTCTACTCTCGAACTTGCCGAGACGTTGGCTGAAACACTTGGAGTCAGGGATGAAATTGTTGGTCTCAAAACAACAGCTCGTCTTCTTGATGACGAAACAACGGCATTCATGTTCCACGGAGAGTGCGTCGTACCACTTTCTGTGCTTGCTTCGGGTCAACTTGCGAGGATGATCAAAGATACAGATATCGTCCCGTCATTCAGTCTGGTGACGTCTAAAATTGAATCCTTCATCGATGACGATTACCTATTGCCGTCCACCAAGTCGGAAGAGGAGGATATCAATGACGATGTCTCCACTCGTCGAGAAGGAATCCTTCACACTGAATCGTTCATTAATTTGATGGAAACGTCCAATGAAATCACCCCCTTCGAGAAGAATACACTCTTGAGATTCGGCATTGACAAAGCCGAGCAGAGTAACATTCTCTTCCGGGCCTCGTTTCGTGTTGCGTGAGTTTTGTAATGATGTATGCAATGCAGAAATCTTGCCGCAATTCTAACCAAACCTTTATTTTATTTTGTAGCATTTTCATGGGGGACATGACTTATTTTGCCAAGGGTTTGAAGTCGGTAGCAGGCATTTTGCTAGGAGCCGATAACACGTCAGCCATCGATGACGCTATTATTGCTTCCCCTCGGCAACAGACACCGCTGACGCTTTTCGGACTTACTGATTTCGTCATATGTGCTGACAGTCTCTTCGACTCAGACGATCTCAATGCACAACAGTATACAACTCTTCTGGATGCGATATTCTCAGGAAACGTGGCGGTTCAAAGTCTATTTGATTTGTATCACAATCCTGACTTCCTACTCGCGTGTAACGCTGATGAAGAGATGCAGCAGGAACTTTGCATGAGAGACCTGTCCCACCTTGCGAGGAAGCTCGAGCTCTTGCAGCCCGAGCCTGATGCATTGTCGAGTGTACCTAATGCATTGACGAATGTGAGTGATGACGATCTCAAATTCGCCATCAAGACGGGCATCACTGCTTTCACCGAGACAATGATGGCTGATATGGAAGTCCCACAAGAGTTTATCAATATCATTTATCACATGTTCAGCAGTGGCGATGAGATGATCCTTTTCGCTTGTCAAAACTTCGTCGAAACCAATGATTGTGATGGCATCGTCGACATGTTGTTCCGCGAATGGGATATTTACTCGAGCAACCACCAAGCCGAAGAGGAAAAGGCAACAGTCGAAATCGGGCACCAGCCCGAATTGTCCTTGCTTGAAGCTGACAGGACAAATGCCGATGACAATCGTCCAACTGCATTTCCCACTTGCCTTCTCACTGCAGTTGGAAGCCTTGTCGATGAGCAAGAGATGTCGGAGGACGCAGCCATTCAGATCCTCGTTTCGTTTACCGAGGGAGACAAACTGTTGCATGACATTTACGACCACTTCATCGAATTTGGTTGTGTCGATACCTTTCTCTCAATGGTGAGTTCACTTATTTGCTGTTTCGAGAGTAGTAGCATATCGCAACGTTGAGTCGCTCACACTTATTGGTTATCCAGTTGAAGTCGGTCGCCGTGCATAATAATGTTGTCGAAACTATCTCTCTCATGCCGAACGAAGATGCAAGCAGTAGTATGGACAATGTTTTCCGTGGAGCATTGGAGGAAATGAAGAGTGATGGGGTTCTCGGACCTGTTGAAATTGCGGCTCTTCGGCTTGCGGTGGCGAAGAACGACAAAGGACTAAGTCGCGCTTTGTCAGCGTACCGCGATGAATACATCGATCTTGACACGTTCAAGATGTTCATCCAAGATGTCGCGGGGCGCGTTGTTCACACGACGTGTGGTTTAGTGTAGACGTGACAGTAGGAGTGATTTGGCGCTGGTTTAGTGCCTCATCCCGGCTGAGAAGAAATGTCTAGAAATCATAGTCAAATAATTAGCGTCTCATTTACATCATCCCGCTTGTATCTTATCTTGAGGAATAGGGCTTGCACGGATCAAAATAGCTTGGGTTGCCTTATCTTCTCTTGTAACTTGATAATCTCCAAAGCCTTGACTCAAATCATCATTAGCATTTCTTTTTGAGCACATGGTTTGCCACTCACCACGTAGAAATGCTGGAACAGGCAAATCAAGCGATCGAAGAGCAGATGAAAGGCGTAACTCCTCACTATCTCTGTCCCTAAATTTTAGATACCTTGGTCTGAAATAGACTAATGCATTCCCCACCCCTTGTAGCGGATGAGTTATTGAAATGAGGTAGAAGAGTGTCAAAGCACCAGTAGTCGATAACTTTCTCATTCCAGATGTGATTTCAAGCCACTACCATCAAACAGAACCTGTGAGAGATAGCAGTTTCCATAATATGATGGGTAAAGTCTGCGATATCTACTTAAACTTACCTGCCATAGGTACCATGGAACCCAAGAAAACATAAAAGCCGCAACATACCAAATACCTTGCCAATAAACTTTGATAGACAAATTATTAGTATTGTCTCCACTGTTTCCGCTCATTCTTTCCTCCCTAGATCTGACGTGCTGGACAAGAATTATCACACTTACTACAATCGCTAAATTTCCCAGGCAAATGCAGGTGAAACGGAAGTACGATAGATCCCAAACCTCCTCCCTATGACGTTCACACGTTGTGTACGAATCGAACAATGTGACATTCACTAACTGTTGTTGTGCACATTCCAATTCAGCTATGCTACAAATGGCGAAACCATTTGGATTGTAGGCTTGGTAAAACAGTGGTATCATTGCGACAAACAGACTTATCAATATCGGGAGCACTAGCACCTAAAGAGAGTGTATACACAAGAAAGAGATAAGAAATTGTAGCTCTACTCAGCTAGAGAGAGATTTCTCGCCACCTACAACACTTTCACTTACAATCCGGAGACCGGATGATTTGTATCTCCTCCCACGTTTGACCAATATACAGTAAGTAATTGCCAGAATGGCATTCATAAGTACAGATAATCCGTAGAAAAATGCATCACAGAAACCTTGCACCGTACAACTAAAGGTGTTCCCAGAAGCTAAATAAATCCCAGTCTCCTTTGGGACTGTGAGGTGCAGACACACACTTTAGTAGTGAGTGAGAGAAACAAATTATTCACCTCAAATTCTAGTCTTTCTGACTTACCCATCCAAGTGCTCATGAATGGAGAGAAGAATGAGGCCCAAAATAGTGCACAACTCAACTTTGCAATTATTTCAATGTAAGAAAGGGAAGTAGTTAGTTATCAAGGGAACACTTCGAAATGGATTATGCCCTCACCTCGAATACAATAAGATGTGTTAATCTCATTCTTTCACCCTTGTTATATTTGATTAGAACATCTCGCATAATGAAAGTGCACGCGATCATGGAAAGGAGACCGCCCACCTTCATTATCCATATCATCTTCACGTATGAATTGTAGAGAAAAAATAAAAGTGTTCAGCCAAGTGGTATGTAACTACAAACAATGTAATCATTCTTGTGAGGAAAAAAATAATGTAGGAGTACTATCTACACACCGTTATTTGATGGTGTTCTTCGACATCATAGTCGATGAAATTGAATTCATCTCTGTACTCGTCGACAAGGCCCCGGTCCGGCTCATTGCCCAGCATTTCCAAGCTAGCAGTCGTCGAGGGAGTACACTACTGCTTCTTCTGGTGGCTGTAGGGAGAAGACAGAGTAGTGATATCACACTTTATTAGCTCTTTGCATCATTAACTGCAGCAGAGCGCTCTCATTGCACGTGGTCGCATTAGTATTCGTGTCGTGCGGCCTTGAGGTGAAGGGTGAAGGGTGAAGGGTGAAAGGGTGAAGGGGAAGGTGGGAAGGGGAATAATCTTGG
>Ga0247843_1001505_pt1 | contig 46910 bp, 49 predicted proteins | sample LaCruzMarch2017__FD_192420 | JGI IMG/M metagenome (GOLD analysis project Ga0247843, IMG submission 192420) | Freshwater microbial communities from meromictic Lake La Cruz, Castile-La Mancha, Spain - LaCruzMarch2017_8m | ecosystem: Environmental > Aquatic > Freshwater > Lake | place: Spain...
GCCAAACCGAGTCAGAAAAAGGAGGAAAACCAGGGCTGAAAACGACGGCCCCCTAAAATCAAAGCGCGCAACACCGCCATCGGTCACGATCACCGGAATCGGCGGTCACGTTCGCCGGAATACGCAAGCTAGTGCTTCAGTGTGGCAATCTCAAAAATTGCTACAACGGTTGGAACGCGTAAACGGCACATTTAATCATATTGCTTGCTTTGGCCAACCTTTGGATGGTATGGGCAAAGTTACAATCTGCGTAGAGATGAGTGTGTCTAAAGGCATGGCAAATCATAATATTGATAGCCAAAAAAATAGCCTTTAAGTACTTATAAATCGCTGCTCAACTCAAGTTGTTGAGACGAAAATGCAAAAATTTCAAGTTGTTGTCATTTGTCCTGGCTTGCGTCGAATTTTTCAGACTATCAACCAGCCCCCTAAAGCCCGCCTTTGATGAATCACGCCACCTTGAGCGCCGGCTTAACGCCCACTTGCTGCAAAGCTCGGAACTCTTGCTGCAGCTGCGCGTCATTGGGGTGGGTGGCCAGGCCCTGGGCGGCCACGGTCATGGCTCGGGTGTCGTCACCCATGCAGCGCAGCACGCGCACCCACTGGCCCCATGTCACGGCCTGGGCGGCGTGGCCTTGCAGGCCGATCAACTTTTCCAAGGCGGCGCTGGCGGCTGGCCAGTCTTGGCGAACCTGCGTCACCAAAGCGCGAATGACCAGGATGTCTTCGCTTTGCGGAAAGCGTTGCATCGCCTCATGCGACAACAAATCAGCATCGGCCAACCGGTTTTGGCCGACCAGATCGGCAATGGATTGCCGGATTTTGGCTGGGCTGAGCTCTTGGGTGGCGCTGGCGAGCAGGGCCGAATAAGACGTTTTGGCCAGAAAGGCGGGGGCGGCGTGCAGCATGGGGGCTCCTTGGGTAGACGGCGGCAGAGGTTTGCCGATTCACTCATTGAAGCCTTTGCTCAAGCAAAACGCATGCCTGCACCGATCCATCAGCTTAGTAGAGCTAAGACGTAATAAGGTTGCTGATTGGCTTGAGACAACATGGCCGAACCGGCTTGGTTCATGATCATGGAGCGTGCAAGCTCTGCTGTAGCCTGGGCGTAGTCAGTGTCCTTGATTCGGCTGTTGGACTCAGTCAAATGCATGGAAACGTTGGTTGCATTGTCACCCGCATGAACCAAACGGTTTATGGCGGCACCCCAATTAGCTCGGGCTTCGCTGATTTGGTTGATGGCATCATCAATAGAGCCCAATGCCGTGTTTGCATTGGCGCCTGTTTCAATCGTTCGCGCGGTGGTGAGTGGTTCGTTTGCCAAATCAAAATCGGCATAAGTCACGTTGACCGTGTCATTTGCAGCAGCGCCAACATGGTAGCCAACGGTGCCTGCATTTCCGACCGTGCCATCGAGTAGTTTCATGCCGTTCCATGTTGTGTTGGCTACTGTGTTGGTGATTTGTGTTTCGAGTTGTGCAAATTCGGCATTGAGAGTCGTTCGCTCATCATCACTGTTGGTGTCGTTGATAGACTGAACCGCCAACTCCTTCAGCCGAAAAAGTATTTCCTGGATACCTCCAGCTGCACTGTCGGCAGTTTGCATCATTGATATGCCGTCGTTTGTGTTGCGCACCGCCACGTTCAGGCTGCGGGCTTGAGTGCTGAGCTGGTTGCTGATCGCGATGCCTGCAGCATCGTCAGCCGCTGAATTGATGCGCGAGCCCGTGGAAAGCTGGGCCATTGTTTGACTAAGCACTCGGTTGTTTTGAACCAAAGCGGTTTGTGCCTTGGAGGCCTGCAAATTGGAGTTGACGACTAACATGTTTAGATTCCTCGTTTTTACAAACGTACAGTTCTTAATCGGTATGAGGAACAAAAACTTTAGGGACTTTTAACAATTTAATGACAAACACCGAGGGACGTGAAAGAAGATTGTTACTTTCCTTTGGCATGGTTTGTGCTTTTGATGCTTGGCGTGTCAAATTTTTGGGCACAAATCAACGAAAAAGAGGTCGGATGATGAAAAACGCAACAATTTTAGTTACTGGAGGTACTGGATCCTTCGGTAATACTTTTGTGCCCATGACGCTTGCAAAGTACAACCCGAAAAAGATCATTGTTTTTTCGCGCGACGAGATGAAGCAATGGGACATGGCGAAAAAATTTGAGGGCGATGATCGTGTTCGATTTTTCATTGGTGACGTTAGAGACAAAGATCGTTTGCATCGTGCCCTAGATGGCGTGGACTATGTGGTGCACGCTGCCGCGACCAAAATTGTGCCCACAGCCGAGTACAACCCTTTTGAGTGTGTCAAAACCAACGTGATGGGGGCCATGAACCTTATTGATGAATGCATCGACAAAGGTGTCAAAAGGGTGGTTGCGCTGTCCACTGACAAAGCCAGCTGCCCGATCAACCTGTATGGGGCCACCAAACTGGCTTCCGATAAATTATTTGTCGCTGGCAACTCCTACTCTGGCGGAAAATCGACACGCTTTTCGGTTGTGCGTTACGGCAACGTCATGGGTTCGCGTGGCTCAGTCATTCCATTTTTCATGTCGATCAAAGACAAAGGCGTCTTACCCATCACAGACGAACGCATGACACGCTTCATGATTTCATTGGAAGAAGGTGTCAAGCTGGTTTGGCACGCTTTTGAAGACATGGAAGGTGGCGAAATCTACGTCAAAAAAATCCCATCCATGAAAATGATTGACTTGGCACGGGTGGTCGCACCAGAGGCTCGGCAAGAGGTGGTTGGCATTCGCCCTGGTGAGAAACTGCACGAGCAGATGATCAGCGCAGAAGATGCCCATTACACCTACGAATACCCAGAGCACTTCAAAATTCTCCCGACCATCAATGGCTGGTCCAATTGCCCCAAACGTATCAAAACCGGCAAGAAAGTGCCTGATGGGTTTGTCTATGCCAGTGACAACAACCCAGAATGGATGACGGACAATCAGTTGAAGTCATGGATAACTGAAAACAAAGAAAAAATCGGGAGTATCTGAACCATGATTCCTTACGGCCGCCAAGACATCACGCAAGCGGACATTGACGCGGTTATCGCCGTCTTAAACTCCGACTACCTGACGCAAGGCCCAACCATTGAGAAGTTTGAGCGCAGCGTGATGACGCATACCGGCGCCCTGCACGCGGTAGCCGTCAGCAACGCCACCGCCGCTTTGCACATCGCCTGTCTCGCGCTAGACCTTGGCCCCGGCGACTGGCTCTGGACTTCGCCCAACACCTTTGTCGCGTCGGCCAACTGCGCCTTGTACTGTGGGGCGCAGGTCGACTTTGTAGACATTGACCCCCAGACCTATAACCTGTGCGCCAAAAATCTGGAAGCTAAACTCATCCAAGCCCAACAAGCCAACCGCCTACCCAAAGTCGTCGTTCCCGTTCACCTGACGGGTCAACCCTGCGACATGGCAGCCATCCATGCGCTTGGCCAAAAGTACGGCTTCAAAATCATCGAAGACGCCTCGCACGCCATTGGTGGCCAATACAAAGGCGAGCCCATTGGCAATGGACGTTACAGCGATATCACCGTTTTCAGCTTTCACCCGGTCAAGATCATCACCACAGGCGAGGGCGGCATGGCGCTGACCAACAACAACGAACTGGCCACCCGCCTTGGCCTCCTGCGCAGCCACGGCATTACCCGCGACCCTGCCATGCTGACCCAGCCCGTAGATGGGCCGTGGCATTACCAACAAGTGGCCTTGGGATTCAACTACCGCATGACTGACATTCCGGCCGCACTGGGTATCAGTCAAATGACACGACTGAACGGCTATGTTGAGCGCCGCCAAGCCATCGCCCAGCGTTACAACGATTTGCTAAAGGATCTGCCACTGACCTTGCCATGGCAACACCCTGACAGTTACAGCGCCTATCATCTGTATGTGGTTCGCCTGCAGCTCGACCGCATTGAGTGCAGCCACCGCCAAGTCTTTGAAGCCCTGCGCGCCAAAGAGATCATGGTCAACCTGCACTACATCCCGGTGCACACCCAGCCCTATTACCAGAAAATGGGATTTGGACACGGTGATTTCCCTTGCTCAGAGCAATATTATCGCGAGGCAATAAGCCTACCCATTTATCCTGGAATTACTGACATGTCGCAAATTCAAGTTTGCAATGCAATAAGAGAAATACTTCAATCATAAAGTTTCAACAGCCGAGATTGGCAAGTCTGGAATTTTTATTAAATCGATAATAAGTCCAAAGGAATCAATGATGTCAACCAAAAATTTTCTAGAATTAGAAAAGTCGATGGCAGATTTAGAAAATAAATCTGATTTTTACAAACCGACTTCTTTTTGGCGAGAGGCCGCCATTAAAATTGCAGATCAAATTAAGACTTCCGGAGTTGAAAATTTTAGAAATATCAGTTCCAGCTTGGACTTTTTTGTTCCTAATTTTGGACCACCTGCAAATGGATTTTCGAAAAACGAAGTTAATTCCTTGTTGTCATTTGCCAGTGCCGATTTAAAATTATCTAAAAAAGCACTCATGACCTTGGAGCAATACTTGAGCGGCTTCTTTCATTCGAGATCAGATTACAGAGTATTGCTGGCAAGCGACAATCAAAAAAAACGGCCTTATCTGCACAAATTCAATGAATGCACTTTTGGTCATCCGGTTGAACAATTTCAGTTTGATGATAGAAATTACAGTCGATCATCATTGAACTACTTGCTCGGGTTGTCATTTTTAAAACAACACATTGACACAGACGCCATTGAAACTGTTCTTGAGATCGGCGGTGGATTTGGCACTTTAGGGGAAATATTATCCCAAGGCGATATGGAAAATATTAAATATATTGATATTGACATCCCGCCCATGCAACATATTGCTGCTGAATACTTGAAAGCTGCTGTAGGCCGTGAAAATATAATCTCCTATGCGAATATCGGCAATGAAAAAATAAAAATTTCAAGCTTGCCCATGATCACCGTTCTTTGTAATTGGCAAATTGAACAGTTGATGGGGGAAATTGATTTATTTGTTAATTTCATTTCATTTCAAGAAATGGAGCCTTTTGTCGTTTCTAACTATTTGAGTCACGTGGACAGACTCAAATCAAAATGGATTTTTTTGAGGAATATGCGAGAAGGCAAACAGAAAAAAACAGCCAACTCTGTTGGCGTTGAAACACCCATTTTGAGTGAAGATTACTTGAAAATGCTGAAAAATTATCAATTGATCGCCCGCAACGTCCACCCCTTTGGATATGAAACGGTGGATGGCTTTCACTCAGAGTTGCTTTTACTGGAGAGGGTTTCCCAGTAAAAAATGCACTTTTTTAGCTTTGAAATTTAATTAATAAAAAATGCAATATGAGACTTGCTGTAATCCCTGCACGCGGCGGAAGCAAACGCATACCGCGTAAGAATATCAGGTTATTTGGCGGTAAGCCGATGATCGCCTGGTCCATTGACGCCGCTTTAAAAAGCGGTTGCTTTGATCGTGTGTTGGTCAGCACAGACGACAACGAGATCGCCCAAGTTGCACAAGAGTTTGGTGCAGAAGTCCCATTTGTGCGGCCTCCCGAACTCTCTGACGACCACGCAGGTACAACACCCGTCATCACACATGCAATCCGTTGGCAAAACGACAACGGCACTCCTGCAACACAGGTCTGCTGTATTTACGCTACTGCACCATTCATTCAGGCAGAAGACCTCCGTCGTGGCCTGGCACAGTTGGAGAGCACGGGTGCATTGTTCACTTTCAGCGTGACCAGCTACGCTTTCCCCATACAACGTGCCATTCGAATCACGGAACAACAACGGGTTGAAATGTTCCAGCCGGATCATTTGCTCACAAGATCGCAGGATTTGGAAGAGGCCTGGCACGACGCAGGACAGTTTTATTGGGGGCAAACAGCTGCATGGTTGGCACAAACTCCGGTCTTCTCAAGGCACGCAAGTCCAGTACTGTTACCCCGACACCGCGTCCAAGACATAGACACCTCGGAGGACTGGACCAGGGCTGAGTTGATGCACCGTGCATGGATGTCACATTCATGACCTCGACCCATCACCTGCCCACGAAGCGATTGCATTTTGTGTTTCGCTTGGATGCTGGAAGGCAGTTTGGAAACGGCCATTTCATGCGGAGTAGGGTTCTTTGCACAGAGTTGCTTGGGCGAGGCCATTCGGTGGCGATCCTCAGCCAAAGCATGCCACAGCCTCTGCAGGCCTTGCTGTCAGGGCAACACATCCATCTGTACCTGATCGATCCACAAAGCGATGGCGTGTCCGAGCTTGCTGCGATACACCAAGCACAGTCCATAGATTGGCTGGTGATAGACCACTACGGCATCGATATTCGCTGGGAACGCGCAGCGAGACCCTTCACTTCAAAAATCATGGTCATAGACGACTTAGCCAATCGTCATCATGATTGTGATTTTTTGCTGGACCAGAACGAACCCAATCGAATTCAAAAACAATATGCTGCTCTTTTGCCGCCACATTGTGTTCAGGCCATTGGTTGGTCGAATTTGTTAGCGAGGCCAGAGTTCTATGACAAGGGTTTGCAAGAAAGATCCGGCATATTAGTGTTTTTAGGCGGTGGCGACCACAGTGAGGTCCTCTCCGCCTGCATAGAAAAGTTACTTGTGCTCCCCAATTTCCATCCGCTGAAGGTTCTGGTGTCGTCGGATTACATGCCTTTGGCGCATTGGCAAGCACAACTTTCAAACCACGGGCAGGCGCACTGCGACCTGCCAAATCCAGCCTCCCTTTACCGAAGCGCAAAACTGGCCGTTGTGCGTTGCGGCTTCGTGTCTTATGAACTCGCGCTGCTTGGCATACCCGCAGTGAACATTTATTCAAGCCCTGTTCAATCTGAAGTGGCTCATGCGCTGGAGCGTTTCGGGGCTGGCATAGCACTTGCTTCTGATCATTTGTCCGACCCCGACCGGCTAGACCATGCCCTGCAGCGGGCGGCTTCTTTGGCTCCAGAACCCCTCAATGTAACGCTTCGTCCTGGTGCTCACCAGGTCGCCAATTTTTTGGAAAAATTTCATGAACATCGATGACATCAGCACCCATTACCGTCGATTACTCGCCGAACACGGCGACTCACCCCAAGCTGTCCAGTACTCTTGCAAGAATAGCCAGGAACGGCGTTTTGAATTGCTCGCGGGTATCGGCGACCTGAGGCACAAGCGGATCCTCGATTTTGGTTGTGGCACGGGGCATCTGGGCAGCTACCTTTATGAGCAGGGTATTGAATTCGACTATTTCGGCACTGACATTGTTGAGGATTTCCTGACGCTCTGTCAGAGAAAGTTTCCTCAAGGGCATTTTGAAGATTTCAATAGTCTGTCACACCTTCAATTCGACTATATTTTTGTCGCTGGGGTTTTCAACAACAAGATGGCTGACAACACCCAGTTTTACCAAGAAACTGTACGAAAGCTGTTCTCGATGTGCAGGCTCGGACTTTCCTTCAACATGATGAGCGCGTATGTGGATTACCAGGACCCCAACCTTTTTTACGAGTACCCGGAAAAAGTATTCGGCTTTCTGAAGCGTGAAGTCACGCCCTTTGTGGCTCTGCGCAATGATTACGAAGTGAAACCGGGCGTGGTACCTTTTGATTTCACGGTCTATGCTTATCGGAGCGGCCAATGAAAGTTGCGGTCATCGGTGGTGGTTTCACTGGCTGCATGGCCGCGCTCCAAAGCGCTCGCGAAGGCCACGATGTGACTTTGTTGGAATCCACTGAACGCCTCGGTGGGGTTTTGCTCGAGGTAGAGGCCGCCGGCGGCCTCTACTTCAACGGTTGTCAATACTTGCGTCAGGTTTCAGTGGATCGGTTGGGCTGGTCTGACGGGTTGACCGAATTTCCTCACGAATACGGCAATGTCACAGCCATGGGCAATACGGAAATCCAAGTGGTGAACGATTGTGCTCAGCCGTCGCTAAAGGGTCAAGCCCAGTTGTCTGATGCGCCTAAGACTTGTCAAAGTGCTCTACAGCGGCTGCAGGACTATGGACTGCATGCACCTTGCCTTATCGACTGGGCTCAATCCTTCGGGGATCTTGCGCAACTCGATTGGCGTTGTCTGATTCCGATGCAGCTCTCGCGCCTTCATTTTCCGGATGATAGGCGTGTACCAAAATGGAAGATGGAGAGCCAGCGTGCCAATGAATTGCTGGCGATTCCGCGCCGCCTGCGTGGGCAAGCAGCTGAACCAGCTTGGCTCCCAATGGGGGGATACACCCGCTTTTTTAGCCGATGGGAACAAACTCTGCAGGATTTGGGTGTCAGCATCCGTCTCCAGTCACCGGTTAAACCTGCCCTCGAAGAAGGCCGCGTGACTCTTCGCTCACGTTCGGAAATGATATCGGCGGATGCCGTGGTTTGGACCACCAACCCGCAGCCCCTTTTAAGCCGCCTCTTCGGCGTGCGACTTGATACGCCTCCGGTTCAGATGAAGCTACTGGTGGGCGATGTGCACAAGAACGTTCGCTTGCCTGTGCCCTTACCTTATTACTGGCAAGTGTTTGACGCCAGTAACTGCGTCGTTCGACTTTATATTTACGAATTAGGCGGCGCATTAAAATTTTCTGCTGAAACTTTTGACACGCTCGACAACGACAGTGCTTGGCTCGATGTGCAAGGTGTGATGAAGCTTTGCGGCCTGGGAGATGGCCACAAACTGGCTTCAGTTGTGAAACAAAGTCGCTATGTCAATTTTAGCCCTTCAGAGCTTCAGGCGTTTGAGACCTTGAATTCAGAAATGCTGCGGTATGGGATCGTTCCGGGTGGCTGGCAACACTATGGCCGAGATGAAAAGGTCAGCAGTATCCTGTCGTCCTTAGGCTGTGTGTTGCAATCTCGAACTGAGGCCAGCTATGCCTAGTTGCGCCATCATGCAGCCCACCTACCTGCCATGGAGCGGCTACTTCCATCTTGCTAGCAAAGTGGACACTTTCGTATTTCTCGACGATGTGCAGTTTGAGCGTAGTTCTTGGCAAAGCCGAAACTACATACTCACTAACGGCAAAAAACAGCTGCTGTCAGTTCCTGTCAAGCAGGCACCACTTCAAACAAACATTTGCGACATACGGCTGACACCTGACAAAACGTGGCAGAAAAAACACTTGCGCTCGATACAACTCTCGTATCCCGCCCTCTGGAGGGAGGCGCAACTTCGGGAGCCCCTTATCGCCGTGCTCGAAAAACCATATCAAACACTGGCGGATCTGAATGTCGCATTGATCAGCCTTCTATTTCGTTGGTTGAACATCGGCTGTAAAACCCTCCGCGCCTCCGACTTGGGTTGTGGCGGCATGCGTTCAACGCATGTGACTGAGATCTGCCAAGCTGTCCAAGCCGATACCTACTATTCGCCAATGGGTTCGCGTGCTTACCTTGAGGAAGATCGGTTTGAATACCTCTCTGGTATCAAACTTCTTTACAACCAATTCATTCCAAGCCCCTATCCCCAGGGTAAATCATTGGAATTTGTTTCGCATTTGTCCGTCATGGACGTGATCGGTCATTGTGGTCTTGAGCCGGCAAGTGCATACGTCAAAGAAGGAATACACGATGCAGTTAAAAATTGATGGACGGGCAATCGGCCCGAATGAGCCGCCTTATGTGATTGCTGAATTGTCAGCCAACCACAATGGGCAAATCTCTTTAGCGATGCGTCTCATTGAAGAAGCCAAAAAGGCAGGCGCAGACGCGGTCAAGCTGCAAACCTACAGGCCCGACACCATCACCCTCAACTGCGACAGCGAAGATTTCAAGATTCGTGGTGGACTGTGGGATGGACGCACGCTTTATGAGTTGTATGAAGAAGCTCACATGCCTTGGGACTGGCACAAACCCCTGTTTGACCGCGCCCGCCAATTGGGCATCACCATCTTCAGCTCGCCCTTTGACAACACCGCTATCGACCTACTGGAAGACCTGAACGCCCCGGCTTACAAGATCGCATCTTTTGAAGCGGTGGACCTGCCGCTGATTAAATACGCCGCCAGCACGGGCAAGCCCATGATCATTTCAACCGGAATGGCCGATGCGCAGGAGATTCAGGAGGCCATTGACGCTGCCCGCGACGGCGGCTGCAAGCAGCTGGCCGTGTTGCACTGCGTGAGCGGCTACCCCGCACCAGCAGAAGACTACAACCTGCGCACCATCCCCGACATGATTGAGCGCTTTGGCCTTGTCACCGGTCTGTCAGACCACACCCTGGACAACACCACCGCCATCACCAGCGTGGCCATGGGGGCCAGCATCATCGAAAAACACTTCACCCTGGACCGCAGCGGCGGTGGGCCAGACGACAGCTTTTCTCTCGAGCCGGCCGATTTGACCGCCCTGTGCATCGGTGCAAAGCGAGCTTGGCAGTGTTTGGGCAAAGTCGACTATGGGCGAAAGTCCAGCGAGCAGGGCAATGCCCAGTTTCGGCGGTCTTTGTATTTCACCCGCTCCCTCAACGCGGAAGAGGAAATCCAGCCAGGCGACATTCTTAGCGTGAGACCTGGTTTCGGTTTGCCACCCAAATGGCTGCCTGCGTTGATGGGTAAACGCCTGGCACATGCCGCTGAGCAACACACGCCTGTCAGCTGGCATCACTTTGAAGAAAATTGATTGAACGAATTTGGAGTCTCTCATGAGTCCTGATCTGAACCTACACCCTTTGGTCATCGATGCACACCGCATCGAAGATTTCAACTGGGTTTATCAAGCTGCTGACCAGCCTGGCCCTCGGCCTATCGACTTGGATGATCTGGCCGTTGATGTCGATTGGACCAGAAAGCGCATGCTCTGGATGATCTACGGCTCCTGCCACCCTGAGTCTATAAAAGAGGTTTTTGCGCGCGTGACCCCGTGCTCTCGTGTGGTGGTGTTGGAGGCTGAGTCGCCCGGTGCCTACCACCTCACTATTTCAGAGCGAGATGAACTACGGCAGCATCTTTTGGCCGAGAGGTTGACCATCATCGCCGGTGGCCCCGTCGTGCAACGCGCCGTGAAATTGCTAGAACTGGTTGATATCAACACCATGGACGGTTGGAAACCTATTCTTTCCCAGACGCAAATGGACATACGGCCGGCTGAAACTCGCCAATTGTTCGAGAAAGTGGCAGCGGGTATCAACACAAAGATCATGGGCAAGGCGACCAACCACAGTGTGACGATGCCTTACTTGCGTAATGCGCTGATCAACGCCCCATTGGCTTCTGGGGGTGACTACCTCCAACAATGGCAGGGTATGCGCAAAGACAGGCCTGTGTTGATCGTGGCTGCGGGGCCATCACTGAATAAACAGTTGCCGTTATTGGTACAAAATCAGGATTTATTCACCATCATTGCTGTCGACAAGGTTTGGCCCATTCTGAAAACACACGGTATCGTGCCCGATGCAATTCTCGCGCTCGACCCCAAATCAGTCCCTTCATGGCCAAGAAATGAAATAGACGAAGGTACCGCGTTTTGTGTGGACATCGGTTGTGGAAGCAAGCTGTTATGGTCCAACGATCAAAACCACCTGTTGACTTGTGCCAATATCGCCGTTTACAAGATTCTCAAGGAATTGGGTGTCGAGGTGTCCTTGTTGAGTACGGGGGGATCGGTGGCCACATCCGCCTTCGCCCTGGCCGAGCGCTTAGGAGCCAATCCAATTGTGTTCATTGGTCAGGATTTGGCTCTGACTGGGGGGAAAGATCACGCAGACGGTTATTTAAACTCATATAACGCTGGTGTTTTGTCCGCACGGGTTGAAGCGGGTTTTGACGTTGAGGGTTATTATGGCGGTCGACTGCGTACTGAACGCCAACTGCTGACCTATAAGACTTGGTTTGAAAACCGAATCAAGGCTTTGCCAGAAAAGCTGATCATCAATGCAACAGAGGGTGGTGCCCGCATCGAAGGTGCCATCCAGTTGCCATTTTCAACAGTCTGTCAAGAAATACGTTCTGCCAAAATAATCAAAACACCTTTGGTACAACCTTTTAAAAGGTGTATTGAGCCTGATCATATTCATCGCCTGATTGAGGGGTTGATAAGAATTCGTAATGGAATTGATGTCATGAATGAAGTGGCAAAAAAAGGGCGTCAATTGTGTCTCAAAATGGGTTCAAATCCTAATTTGAAACAATTGAAAAAATTGGATGCATTGAACACGACCCTTAAAAATCATCAGCAAAGTAGTAAATCATTTATCGATATATTAAATTATTCAATTTTCGATGATATTCGCCACAAAACTCATATCAACGAAAATATGAATGGAATGGCTGATGCGGTACGTCAATATGACAATATTTATAAAAATATTATTTCTTCAGTCAGTTTTGCGAAGGAAATGATCGACCATGTCGATGGTTTTTACAAAAAGGTGATTGAGCATAAGGAAATTGATCCAGAAATTCTGAAGCATGCGTACTTTAACTGATTTTATCAGATATGCTCCAACTCAAATTGCGCAATAATATTACCACCATTCCAAAATAAAAAAGCCTGATGGACATAATCCATCAGGCTTTGAAATAACCGAAGAATCAATCACTGCAGAAGTGAGAGCACCGTTTGAGGCTGTTGGTTAGCCTGTGCCAACATTGCTGTGGCCGCTTGTTGGATGATTTGCGTTCGCGCCAACTCTGTCGTTGCCTGCGCGTAGTCTGTATCCTGAATACGACTGCGAGAGGCAGTTGTATTTGTTGAGACATTTTGCAAATTGTCCGCTGCGTAGTTTAAACGGTTAATGGTTGCACCGAGTGTGCTTCGGTAAGTGCCAATGGCATTGATGGCAGTATCCAAGTTGCTTAATGTTGTACCTGCAAAATCGGCTACAGAACCCGCAGACGCAGCGTCGGCAGCTGACATTACCGCTGTCAATCCGCTCAACGCTTTGATATCGCTAAATGCTATTGAGATGGTCTGGCTAGAGTTGGCGCCCACTTGGTACACAGCAGAGCTGGTAGAACCATCGGAGATTTTTTTAGTGTTCCACTCTGTGTTGTTAGATATACGCTGAATCTCTTTACCTAGCTGTTGAAACTCGGTCTTGATGGCTTTAGTATCCACCAATGCATTTGTATCGTTGAGTCCTTGGACGGCCAATTCACGCATGCGCTGGAGCATGTTGGTCACTTCGATAGTAGCGCCTTCTGCAACCTGAATCATCGAGATGCCATCATTCGCATTGCGAACGGCTTGATTCAGACCGCGAATTTGAGCAGTCATTTTTTCGCTGATTGCCAGACCTGCGGCATCGTCGGCTGCACCGTTGATGCGTTTGCCGGTAGACAGCTGCTCCATCGCTTTACTCATACTGCGGCTGTTCACGGTCATGGCGTTCTGAGCCACAATGGATTTGACGTTGGTGTTGATAACTGACATGGTCTTACTCCTTGGAGAGGTTTAATTCAAAAGGTTGGCAGGGACCCTAAGGGAGTAGACCTGCCTGTTTGGTACAGAATTTCTGAAGTGAATCTCTGTTACTGAGTGATTCGGAAGCTGCACAAAAAGCTTGAGGATTTTTGAGTTTTTTTTGCAAACTCAAGACTTGTCGTCTTGCATCAGGCCCTTCATGTCTTCCATGTTATGGGCCATGCGCAGCACCACTTCATTGGGGATTTGGCGCACGACTTCTCCTTTGTTGTTCTTTACCGTCAGCACCACCTTGTTAGCCACCTCGTCCACGCTGAAACTCAGATCGCGTTTGTTTTGTGTCATTTGCTTGTTCAGGTGTTCGCTGGCTTCTTGCAGTTTGCGGCGGATTTCCTGAGGGTCGGGTTTGTTCTCGACTGCGGGTTTTTTTTCCACCGGAGGCTGTGGGCGGCCTTGTACTTCGGCCACGCGGGCAGCAGGGATTTCCGCTGGTGCGGCCGGTGCGCGGGCTGCGTTGGGTTGGATATCGTTGCTCATGGCATGGTCCTTTGTCGTAGCCCCATTAACAGTGCTGGCGGGTGGTCAAGTGCTGGAGCGGGTGACCAATTAGGGGGAGTCGTCATGGTGATTCGACCACTGCATTGGGAACTTTAGGGCTTTTTTGAAAAAAGCGGCAAATATTTGCCGGTGGCTGGTCAATGCCTGAGGATGGCGATGGGCACAGTGGCTTTTTCTCAAGGAGTGTTGGCATCTCCCAAATTGGGGGGCGGTGGGAGGTAAAAGGGGCTCATGTTGCCGCCGACCGAAAACTGAGCCACTGCGCCACTGGACTTCAGAAGCGCGCCTCCTTTTGAAGCCGCACCGCCAGGATGATCACCTTTCCAGCTTCTGGACGGTAGCGGGCCACGTAGCCACTGTCGCCAAAATCGATGATCCAGTCACGGAACTCGTTGTCCATGCCCTCCACAGGCCTGCCCATGCCAGGCTGCAGTGACAGCACTTTGACGCTTTGACGAATGGCCGTCACCGCCCGTTTGGCCGCGTCCTGATTCTGGGGGGCCAGAAATCGATAGAGGCGCTGCACATCGAGCAGGGCCTGGGGCGACCAGATCAGCTGCGGCATGCGGGTGGATCAACGTCGTTGCCCTGCTCCAGTTGGGCCAGCCAAGCATCCGCTTGATCGGCTGTCACGTGCTGACCCGTGGCGCGGAAGGCCTCCCACGCCTGAAGGGCGTCTTGGCAAAAGGCTTCCCGCTTTTCCTCACGGTCGACGTACTGCGTGATCGCTTCACGCATCAGCCAGTGAGGTGTACGCTGGCACGCATCCGCCAAGCGCCTGATGCGGGCTTTGGTGTTCTCGTCGATCTTGATCGCTACAGCTCGAACAGCAGCAACAGCCATGACAGCCTCCAATTGGGTATCGATTGGTAATACCTCACTTACCACCCTAGATGGTCCATTGCAAAGTGGGCTTTGCCGGGTGAGGAAGCACCGTGGAATCGGTCTGTGACCGTGATGGTGCGTTTGCCGATGGCTCATCGCGGTCGGAGACCGCTCCTGCACGTCGGTGGAGTTCATCGCGGTGGATCAACAGGGGGCTGATCCCGATGTGGCCCTGTATCAGCCAGGCTGAGCCGCATGCTGCAAAACCTCGGTCGCCCATTGGTTCAGACTTTTACCAGCAGCCTGCGCAGCAACGATAGCTCGACCATGGATCTCGGGGGGAACGCGTAACAAAAGCTTGCCTGATGCGGGCTTCTCGGGTTGTACGCCTTGCTCCTTGCAATCATCCAGATAGTCCTTGATCGCATGCTCGAATTCCGTGCGCAATTGAGCAACCGTCTCGCCGTGAAAGCTGATGATGTTGCGAATACCGAGAATGCGCCCCGCAAAAATGTTGTCGCGCTCGTCATATTCGATACGCGCTTTATAACCTTTGTAATTCATGGTGTTCATTGTTGCACTCCAGCACGTTCCAATAATTCCCGAGCCTCCTCGACCTGATACCGCTTTGCCTCTTTGCCCGGATGTGGTCGATGACAGCGCCACTGCTCGCCATGGAGTTCGATCCTGACACGCGAGCCCTCGCGCTCAACGACGGAGCCACCCAACGCCTTGATCAGCGCCTCAATGTCTGCGAACACGATCGATGCCGATGTCGGGCGCGTCAAGATCGCGGAAAGCGTCTTGCGGTGTTTGGTGCTCATGATTAATGCTATCATAAAACGATATCAAATCAAACCTGAATGTATCGATCGCCCCAAGCTGGGCACCTGCATCCGCACCCGCGCGAGGTCAGGATCCCTCGAAGGGCGGGCCTTTACGGTCCGACATTCGGTTTTTCGCAGAGCGAGATTTTCAAATGGCGGTGGCACGCCGAAGATGTCGGACCTGAAGGCGCTGACCTACAAACATCGAACGCCATCTTTTCTCTAGGCGGCTGACTCAGTTGCCGTAGGATTTCATCATGCCTTCAAAGGTGCCTTTGAGGCTTTCGCGCATGCTGTTGCTGTTGCCCACGATACTTTCCATCACGCTGAATTGGCTCATGTAGCGGGCCATGAGCTTTTCCATGCGCTCGTCGAGGGCGGTCAGTTCTTCTTTGTACTTGGCAATTTGGGTGGTGGCGCTTTTGCTCTGAGTGTCGATCAGGCCCGTGGACAGCAGCATTTTCTCGATGCTGTTGATGGCGTCGCCTGCCAGGCCTGCCGGGGCAGGGCTGTAGATGCTTTGGTTGTTGGTGCCTGCACTGAACATGGTCGACACCTCGACGAAGTTGTCTTGCAACGCGGTGTCGAGCTTGTCTTCGTCGAGGGAGAGTTTGCCAAATCGGTCGATGCTCAAGCCCACATGTCTGGCCGCCTTGATGGTCGTCCCCGGGGTGGTGGAATTGGAGGTGATCATGTCACGCACCTGATTGCGCACTCTTTGCAGCAGGTTGTCGCCTGCCAAGATGCCACCAAATTCCTCCACTTCACTGGCCCTGTCGCCCAGAATTTCCAGGGTGTCTTCAAATTCGTTGTAGGCCGTCAGCAGGCCTTTGATGTTGTCCTTGATGCTGGCGGTGTCGCGGTTCAGGTCCAGACGGGCCGCGCCTGTGGTAGAGGTGTACAGGTCAAGGGTGACGCCATCGATCACGTCGTTGACCGTGTTGCTGCTGCGGGTGACTGCGAGGCCGTTGACTTTGAAGCTGGCATCGGTGGCAGTTTGAAGCGAGGTGTCGAAAGCGACAGCGGTGATGGCCTGACCTGTGCCGTCATCGCTGGTCAGGCTGAAGTTTTGCGCAGCACCAGTTTCTCCGGTAACCACCACGTTGTAGCCACTGCCGGTGTTGATGAGCTGGGCCGTCACGCCCAGTTTGGCGCCGTTGATCGCGCTGACCATGCCCGCCGGGGTGGCCGTGGTGACGGCGATCGCGCCTGTGCTCACGCCGCCAATGGACAGGTTCAATTGGAAGGCGGCTCCCCCATTGAGGACCGTAGCGCGATCGGCAAAGGTGCTGCTGGCCGTGCGTTGGGCCAGGGCCGTTTGCAACACTTCAATGCTGTAGCTGCCCGCTTCTGCCGTGGTGCTGGCCGTCACGCCAAAGGCGCTGGGTTGGGTGTTGCTGGGCTTGATCGAGTTGAAGTCGCTGGCGTCGTTGAGTTTGCCAAAAGCGGTTTTGAGCGTCGACAAGGCGTATTTCACGGCGCTGTAGCCCGTGATCTTGGCCTCTGTTTTAGTGATCTTGTCGTCGATGCGCTCTTTTTTGGGCGTCTTTTCGGCGTCCACCAGACTTTGGGCCAGCGCTTTCACGTCGATGCCAGAGCCGGCGCCGAGGGTGTTGACAATGTTGCTGGTGGCCATGAGTGGAGTTCGATATCAAAGGTGTGAATAAAGGAGATTCGACTTGGCACTTCAATACTTGAGTCGCAGCGCCCCATCAGCCTCGGATGTAATCAAAAAGTGTCAATCCTGAGATCTTGGCAAAGCTGCCCATGGCCGCTTCCATGGCCATCATTTCCTTGTTCATCTTGGTCACGGCTTCGGCGTAGTCCAGGTCCTCGATCTCCGACAAGGTGGATTTGATGCGCAGGGTGGTTTCTTCCAGCACATCGAGCTGGGACTGAACCACGGTCTGATCTGAGCCGTTTTGCGCTTGCGACAGCGTCATGCTGTCGTGCATTTGGGTGATGTCGGCAATGCCCTGCTGGATCTTGCCCGCGCGGCTGCTGTTGACACCTTCGATCATCTGGTCCAGGGCATTGAAAAACCCCACCGCCTGACCGTCGTTGCGCACCACACGGTGGAACACATCGGTGCCTGCGCGGGTGAACTGTACGGTGCGCTCGACACCGGCAGGAATACGGGTCTGCGTTTGGTCGCCCTGGTAGGCGACGTTGCCATTGGCGTCTTCGGCAAAGGCGGGGGTGTTGACCCGTGTGCCCGAAAACAAATAGTTGCCGCTGTTGTCGCGTGTGTTGCCCAGACTGAGCAACTGGTCGCGCAGGGCCTTCATTTCCACCCCGATGGCTTTGCGGTCATCGGGTGACAGAGTGTCGTTGGCAGCCTGGATGCCCAGCTCTTTCATGCGGATCAAGATGTCATTGGAGGACGACAGTGCGGTTTCTTCGGCGGTGTAGCGGCGCTTGGCCACGTCCAGCGTGCGCATGTGGCTTTCTTGGCGCTGCACTTCGCCTTTGAGTCGCTGGATGGCGGCGGCCTGGTCGGGTGCGGCGCTGGGGCTCAGGATCTGTTTGCCCACGGCCATTTGCGCTTGCGTGGTGGCCAGCTTGTTCTGTATGGTGCTCATGCGCTCGGTGGCGCGGTCAAACAGGAATGAGGTGGAGATTTTCATAAGGGCTCCGCTCAGCGCACTTGCAAGATGGTTTCGAACAAAGCCATGGCGGTTTGCATGACCTTGGCATTGGCTTGGTAGGCCTGTTGAAAACGAACCAAGGCAGAAGCCTCTTCGTCCAAACTGACGCCACTGATGGAGTCGCGGGCTTCTTGAGCCTGCTTGTAAACCACTTCGAGCGCTTGCTCAGAAATGGCGGCTTGGCGCGCCACATTGCCCACTTGGTTGACGCGTTCGATATAGGCTTCGGTCACAGTCAAGCCACCGGGCATGATGCGTTGCTCTTCAAGGGCCACCAGACGCAACATGGTTTCGTTGTTGCCAATGCCGTCTCGGTTGCCGTCGATGGTGAATTCATCGCCTGCTTTGGGCGAGGTCGAAAACTCCAGCTTGAGTCCGCGGTAAGTCAGACTGGGCGTGGCGGACAGCGGGTCAGGGATCAGCGAGCGCTCGGCCAGGACAGTTCCAGGCGTGGTCCTGGAATCAACAATGGTGTACTGGGTGCTCGTGATGAAGGAGACTTGGATCGTTGAGGTCCGAAGTGATTGCTTCATGTCGCCGTCGATGTTGGCAAACTGAGCACGGACTTCGACGTTGCTGGACGTGGCAGTGGAAGGAATGGCTGTGTCGGTGACAAACACCAGCAGGTCATCGGTGGCGCTGCCCTTGATGTGCAAAGTGGTGTCGAAACCCAAGCGCTGCAGGTCTGCAGGCGTGCCGGTGCTGCCCATTCCCAAGCGGATGTCGTTGGTGGTGTTGCTGCTGGGTTGGCTGAGGACCAATTTGCCGTCCACTTCAGAGGCCGTGATCCGAGCACTGGCGGGTTGGCTGGCGGTGGCGGTGTTGATCCAGTTGACAACCGAACCCAAAGTCAAGGGTCCCGACAGTGCAGGCAGATTTTGGCCATTGAGCTGGTAGGTGTTGGCCGCGATGGCGCCACTGGAGCCCACAAAAGTGTTGCCCACCAGCTGCGCAGCAACGGCCAAAGGGGCTTGGGCTTCGCCTGTTTTGCTGTTGAACTGCTGAACCTGGCTGACAGAGGCTTGGGCCCCCAAGAAGATGTCCATGCCCAAATAAGTGGCCGGTGGCGTTTTGTTCAGGGCTTGGGCGCTGTAGGTGGCACCTGCCTCCATGCCATTGCCAGGGTTGACCAACAAGGCTTGTTGGTTTTCGGTGAGCGTGCTGCCCAGCAAGTGTCGACCATCGCGGGTCAAGACTTGCAGGGTTTGACCCGTTTTGGGGCTGAGCAAGTCCAGCGACAGATCTTGCGTGCCAATCGGCACCAAGCCTAAGCTGGCAAAGCCTTGGTTAGCGTCGATGTTGATTGTGCTGGTGATGATTTGTGGCACTTGGGCCAACGCCAGATCACCGCGAAGTTCGGTCGGTCCCTTGAATTCAGGGGTGATGTAGTGGATGCGCGCTTGCGCTGTACCGCTGTTGAGTGGGTTGTCGATGACCCGAAATTGTCCAGCTGCCGCCACCCGGTTGGCGTCCTGGATCAGCAGCTGCATCCCAGCCGCTTGGCCCGTTTTTTCGGCGGCAAATCCAAACAAGTCACCGCCAAGTAAGCCTTCTGCATCCACCCCGTCTCGGTTGACCAAGTTGACTTCCTTGACCAGTGCGCTGGACAAGGTGTCCAGCGCGTCAGCTGCTGGGCTGAGCACTTGGTCGCGAAAGCTGATGACCCCACCAATTTTGCCGCTGGTAAGGCCGGGCATGGGCTCGGGAGAACCGTAAGCGTCGAGCACGAACTCGAGCGAACCCGGATTGATTTGTGAGCTTTTAACGGTGATGGCGCGAGAAATGTTTTTATTGACCAAGATGCCTTGGTCCAAGGTGTCACCCACACTCACCACGACGGCGCCATTGACCTCAAACTTGGTTTTGACAGCGACCAAACTGGACAACTCGCGCAGCAACAGGTCGCGCTGATCGAGCAGCTCCGAAGGTTGGCTGGCTGCGCTGCTGTGCTTGGTCAGTTGTTTGTTCATCAAGGCCAATTGGCCAGACAAGGCGTTGATTTGGCCCACATCGGTTTCGACCGCTTGTCGGGTTTCGTTGTCGAGCAGTTCAAATTGACCGGCCAATTGCCGAAAGCGCGCCGCCAAACCGTCTGCATCGCGCACAAAGATGCTGCGCGAGACGACGGAAGCCGGGTCGCTGGCCAAATCCCTGGAGGACTCGAAAAACCGGTTCATCGCCGTGGTCAGTCCAATGCTTTCATCGCCCATCACGTCGATCAGGCGGTTGACGTAAGACAGCAGGGGCTTTTGGCTTTCCAGGTCGCTGTTGCTGTTGCGCAGGTTGGACTCCACAAAGGCGTCGTATTGGCGCTGGACTGAATCAAAGCGTGTGCCGGTGCCGAGATAACTGTTGCCGATCTGACGTGGCTGGTTGGCGGTCAGGGAAACGTCTTGGCGTGTGTAGCCGTCGGTGTTGACGTTGGCAATGTTGTTGGACACCGTGGACAGCGCCCGTTGGTATGCCGTGACGCCCGAGCTGCCAATACTGAGCAAGTCGCTCATGGCTTATCTCCGAGCTTGAAGCCGCTGGTGCGCTCCAGGCGGTAGGCCTCAGCGGCCGCTGGCTTGATGGGCAGGGGTTCGCGTGCTGGATTCAGGGGCAGGGCGGGTGCGCTCAGGCTGATCGGCTGGCGCTGGCGCAGCGCGTCTTGCGTGCTCATGGCTTGGACCTGGTTCATCTGGCGTTCCATCATGTCGGCCAAACCCATGCCGCCGCGCTTGGCCATGCTGAGAGACACTTCCTTGTCCATCAGGTCCTGGTACATCTCCATGTTGCCGCCTTCGACCAGATCGCTTTTTTCAATCGAGTCACGCATCGTCTTCATCATTTGCTGGATGAAGTAAGCCTCGAATTGTTCGGCGGTCTTGCGTACCGCTTTGCTGGGGTCGCGTGCGGCATCGCCCTTCAACTGCGCCAGGGCGTTGAAGTCCAGATATGAACCGGAAGAGCTGATGTCGTTCATGGCGGTTGGGTGGTTCAGTTCTCAGACGGGTCTAAGCCGCTCAGATGATGATCAGCTCGGCCCGCAGGCTGCCGGTGCTTTTGAGGGCTTCAAGGATGGCGATCAGGGCCGAGGGCGTGGCGCCCACTTGGTTGACCGCATCCACCACCTGGCGCAGGTCCACGCCGGGCTGGAACAAGAACATCGGATTCTTGGGTTCGGTCACGGCGATTTCGGCGTTTTGTACCGGGGTTGTTTGGCCTTGGGCCAGAGGGTTGGGTTGCGAGACTTCGTTGGTCGCAGAAATGGCGACCGAGATGGTGCCGTGCGCCACGGCTGCAGCTGTCACGCGCACATTGCGGCTGATCACCACGGTGCCGGTTCGGGAGTTGATCACGACGCGGGCAGGGGGCTCGCCGGGCACCACGTCCAGATTTTCGACCATGCTCATGAAGGCCACGCGCTGCGACATGTCGGTGGGGGCTCGGATGGCCAGGGACATGCCGTCGATGGCGCGGGCTGTGCCTTCGCCAAAACTTTTGTTGACAGCGTTCACGATGGCCGTGGTGGTGGTGAAGTCCGATTCACGCACGTTCATGACCACATGGTCTGAACTTTCAAAAGGGGTTTCAACCATGCGCTCGACCGTGGCACCGTTGGGTACGCGGGCCGAAGTGGGGACACCAATGCTGACCTTGGAGCCGGCCGCGTTGGCATCGATGCCCGTGGCCGTGAGCGCCCCCTGGGCGATGCCATACACCTCGCCGTCCACGCCGCGCAGGCTGGTCAACAGCAAGTTGCCGCCGCGCAGGTTGGTGGCCTTGCCAATGGCCGAGACGTTGATGTCAATTCTTTGGCCGGGCTTGGCGAAAGGGGGCAGCTCTGCCGTCACCATCACCGCGGCCACGTTTTTGATGTCGATCTTGCCGGCGGTGGTGCCTTGCTCGAAATCCGACAGCGGGCCGTCCAGGCTCACGCCCATGCGGCTGAGCATGGACTTCATGCTTTGCGCGGTGAAGGAAACATCCGAGCCATCCCCCGTGCCTTGCAAGCCCACCACCAGGCCGTAGCCAATGAGTTGGTTGGTGCGGCCAGCGGCCACGCTGGCCAGGTCTTTGATGCGGTCAGCCCAGGCAGTGCCCGAGGTGGCCAGCAGCAAAATAAGGGAAATCAGGACGGTTTTCATAGGGGGTCTTTTGGGTTGTCAATCGATCAAAAGGGCCAGATCTTGAGCAAGGCCTTGGTGCCCCAACCCGTTTTGGCCACCGCCGCCATGTCGCCGGTTCCGCGGTAGGCAATTTGGGCATTGGCCAGACGGCGCGACTGCACCATGTTGTTGGGCGACACATCGTCGGGGCGGATGATGCCGCTGACCTGAATGACCTCAGCACCTTCCGTCAAGGCCAGTTGTTTTTCGCCGCGCACCATCAGGTTGCCGTTGGCCAGCACCTCGACCACGGTGACCGACACTGCACCTGTCAGGCTGGCGCTTTGGCCTGCTGTGCCCACGCCGCTGCTTTTGATGCTCGATTCGTTCAGGTTGACGCCATTGAGCACGCCACCGAGCGTGGTACCCAGAATTTTGGTGGGCAGTGCCAGGTTTTGGATTTTGGACACCAGGCCACTGGGCACGACATTGTTTTCAGAATCGCGCGAGACGGTGCCTTTTTGCTCGCGACCGGCTCGGGTCGACTCGTCAAGCATGACCGTGATCAGGTCACCCACGCGGTAGTTGCGGCCACGGCCAAAAAAGTTGTCGCTGTGCCGCCCGTTGTAGATGGCACCTGTGGCCATGCGGGGTTTTTCGACGGCCACGGGCAGGACCGGCGCAAATTCGGGGGAATGCGCCAAAGGCTCGGGGGCGGTCGCGCAACCGCCAAGGCCCAGGGCCAGCAAGCCAAGGGCTGAAACGCGTGTGATGAAATGAATGCGGGCTGTCATGATGGGCTTACATGTTGTTGTTCAGGAAGCGCAGCATGCCGTCCACGGCAGAGATGGCTTTGGAGTTGATTTCGTAAGCGCGTTGGGTCTCGATCATGTTGACCATTTCTTCCACCACGTTCACGTTGGACGCCTCCAGCGCCCCTTGCATCAATTGACCAGCGCCGGTCTGGCCGGGCTGCGAGACCACGGGCGCACCACTGGCCGTCGTTTCCTTGAGCATGTTCTGGCCAATGGCTTGCAGTCCTGCGGGGTTGGAAAAACGGGCAATTTGAATCTGCCCCAGCACTTGGGCGCCGCCGCCTGCTGCGGTCTCTACCGACACCGTGCCGTCCTGGCCAATCGAGATGCTGGCCACGTTGGGGGGGATGTTGATGGCCGGCTGCAAAGGCGCGCCGTTGGCGGTGACCAGCTGACCGGTGGCCGAGAGCTTGAAGCTGCCGTCACGCGAATAAGCAATCGTGCCGTCAGGCTGGGAGATCTGGAAAAAGCCATCACCTTGCACCGCCATGTCCAGCGCATTTTTGGTGGTCACCAAACTGCCTTGGGTGTGGGTTTTTTCGGTGGCAACAATCCGCACGCCGGTGCCCAGCATCAAGCCTGTGGGGGCTTGTGCGTCGGCGCCCACCTGGGCTCCGGGTTGGCGCAGGTTCTGGTAGAGCATGTCTTCGAAGGTGGCGCGGTCGCGCTTGAAGCCCGTCGTGTTGACGTTGGCCAGGTTGTTTGAGATGACCGACATGCGCGTTTGCTGCGCATCCAGGCCGGTCTTGGCAATCCACATTGAGGCATCCATGGGGCTCTCCTGTCAGGTGTTAAGCGGCTTTCATCATGGAAGCGCCGGACTCGTCGAGTCCTTTCATTTCCTTGATGATGCGAATCTGGGTTTCAAAACTGCGCGAGTGATCGATCAACCGTGTCATGGCCGTAATGGCACTGACGTTGCTGCCCTCCAGGGCTTGCGGAATCACTTTGGGCAGGCTATCTTCCAATGCAATGTCTGTGCCATCTGGTTTTTCCGACACCTTGAACAAACCGTCTTCACGTCGGCCCAGGCTCACGCCTTTGACGTCGCGTAAGCGCAAGCGGTCGATCAAGACGTCTATGGCGGGTCCGACCTGCGCTGGGTCGCGTGCATAGACGCTGCCGTCCGGGTTGATGTTGACCATCAGTCCCGGTGGGATGGTGATGGGGCCGGCTTCGCCCAGCACCAAGTGGCCAGAGCCGTTTTCCAGTTGCCCCTGAATGTTCACTTTCAGATCGCCCCTGCGCGTGAAAGCCAGGTCACCATTGGGGGCCTGTACCGTCAGCACAGCGGTGCCTGCCAAGGCCACGTCCATCGGGCGGCCGGTGGCCATGACCGGTCCGGGGTCCATGCGAATCAAGTCTCGCGAGACGGTTTGAGCCTGGAAGCGGGATTCAAAACCCGCACCCTTGACTTTCACCGATTGCAAGGCCACGTCGAAGCTGCTTTTGAAACCCACCGTGGACACGTTGGCCAGGTCGTTGACCAGCACCTGGCGTGCCGTGGACTGCTCTTTGATGGTGGCGTTCGAGGTGAAGACAAGGCGGTCCATGGTGTGGCTCTCTGGGGTTCAGTCGTGGCTTTTTCAGTGGATCAAGAACGGATGTTGATGATGGCGCTGGTCATGGTGGAGCTGGTTTCAATGGCCTTGGCGTTGGCCTGGAAGTTACGCTGCGCGGTGATCAGGTCCACCAGCTCTTGCGTCAAGTCCACGTTGGCACGCTCGGTGGCACCCGCGCGGATCGAACCGAAACCTGCAGAACCGGCTTCGCCGACTTTGGCGATACCCGAGATGGCCGAGGACAAGTAGCTGGCATCACCCACCTGGCGAAGACCGGAAGGGCTGGAGAAGTTGGCCAGCACGATCTTGCCCAAGGACACTTGCGAGCCATTGGAGTAAGTCGCATTGACCAGGCCGTCCACACCGATGTTCAGACCCATCAACTCGCCCTCAGGGGCACCGTCTTGCGACTGTGAGAGCACCGCGAATGCGCTGGAGTATTGGGTGGACTTGGTGAAGTCGATGGACATGGTCAGGGCACCCTTGCCGCCCGCCAAGAACGCGGTTTCGAAGGGCATGCCCACCAGTGGCGAGATGGGTTTACCGGTCAGGTCGAAGCTGAGCTCGCCACGGTCCAAGTAAACAGGCCACCATTCGGTTTGTTCAGACAGCCCTGCGGCATCTTCGGTTTGAATGCCATTTTTAACAAATTGCAGTGCGCCATTTTCTGTGAATTGGGTCAATTTTTTCCACTCGCTGGTGGAGCCAAATGTCATTTCGGTGTTGGCCAATCCCCAGTCGGCAGATCCGGTCACCTGGATGGCCGAGTTTTCACCGGTGGTGCCCGTTGTGAAAATGAATTGTTTGGCCTTGGGGTCGAAGTTGACCACGACACCGGAGACTTTGCGGCCTGTGGCCGGGTCGGTTTTGCCGTTGATGCTGTCTTGCAGGGCCTTGGCAAAACTGTCGATGTTGGTGTAGGTGGTGGGGAATGGCAGTTCCGTCTTGAAGGCATAGCCGTCCACCGACACAAAAAAGTCTTTGTTGGACGATGTGGTGCTGATACTTTTGGTGGTGTTGATGGTCATGGTCTCACCGCGCAAAATTGCGGGTTCACTGACCTTGCCGCGCACAGCCTCGGTGGTCGATGAGGGCACGGTCAAGGTAGGCGAGTCGGTCAGGCCCAACAAAGCGATGGCTTTGGCGTCAGCGGCGCTGACCACGATGCTGGAGCCATCGCCTGTGGTTCCCGAGGCAATGGAGAACTTGGTGGTGTCAGGGTCAAAAGCGACGGTGATGCCGAAACGGGCATTTTGGATGGCTGACGTGGGTTCGACGACGGGTGTCACACCAGGGGCTGAACCCAGCGTTGCCGGTGTTTCGGGCAATGAGCCGAGCACGTTGTTGATGGCAATTTGAAGGTTCCGTGCCAACACTTCGGGGTCTTGGTCGCCAGCTTTCAGGGTGTAGGTGATGGTCTGATCGGTCGCGGCGGCAGTTTGATTGGCCACGGGGGCATCGGCTTTGATCTTGAAACTCAAGGTGCCGGTAGTGGCGTCGACCAAGGCGCCATTCACGAAGTTGGTTGTGCTCAGCGAGCTGCCAACAGCCGTGGCTGGGGAGGATCGTCGCACGTCAGTCAGTTGGTCCAGCGAAAACATCTCGGTGGTGCCAGAGCTGGGGACCACACGGGGGTCGCTCTTGGGCAAGACATCGCCATACTTGTTGACAAACAATGTGCCACCGACTTTGTCGGTCGCTTGCTGCAAAGCCGGTTTGACTTGGGTGTCACCCACAAAAAAGTAGGTTTGCCACTTGGAGCTGGGGGGCGTTTGGTCTTGGCTAGCGTTTTGGGTTTTGGCGTAGTACACCGTGGCCAGGTAGCCGTTGCCACCGCTGTCGTACACCGTCAAGGCGGTGCTCTTGTTGTAGGTGCTGGGGTTGGTGCGGTCAAAGTCGGCCGTGATCACCACCGAGTCGGCCGGCAGGTTCAGGCCGAGCTGGATTTGGGTGGTTTCAACCGCTTCGCCTGACGTCTTGGGGGGGATGGTCAGGGCGTTCAGGTCGGTCAAGTCGGCCTTGCCGGACGAGTCGACCGATGCGGCCATCAGGCGTTGCCCGGTGGAGTTGACCACGTTGTTTTGGTCGTTCAGTGTGAAGGAGCCGTTGCGGGTGTAAATGTCTTGCAGACCATCGGGCGTTTTGAGCGGGAAGAAACCGTCGCCCGTGATGGCCAGATCGAGCGAGTTGCCCGAGGTCGAGATGTTGCCCTGGCTGAATTCCTGGCTCACCTGCTTGAGCGAGACGCCCTGACCAATGTTGCTGGACGATTTTTGCAGCGGCGATGTCGAGAAAATGTCGCCGAAGTCGGCCCTGGAGCGCTTGAAGCCCGAGGTGCCCACGTTGGCGATGTTGTTGGAGGTGACGGCCAATTGGGCGGTGGCAGAGTTCAGTCCGGTGAGCGAGGTGTAGAAAGACATGCTGGAGTGCTCCTGTGAGGCGTTGGGTGTGAATGTGTTGGGGCGTTGATGGGCTTAACTGCCCACGCGCTTGACGTCGGTCAGCAGCATGGTTTTGCCACCGTCGACTTCGACGCTGACGCTGCCATCGGCTGGATTGCTGGAGATCGCACGGACCGTGGACAAGGTGCTGACCGGGACCGGGACACTCTTGCCGTTGACAGTTGCTGTGGCGCTCAAGCGGTACAGACCACTGGGCGCGGGTTTGTCGGTGGCATCCTTGCCATTCCATGAAACGGGGGCTGTGCCCGGCAACTGGGGGCCTGCCACCAGCTCTTGCACCAAGCGGCCTTGGCTGTCGTGCACGCTGAGTTGAACTTGGCTGGCGCCCATGGGCAAGTCGATGCTGCCATCGATGACGCCGCCTGTCGTCAACTGTGTAGGGGTGTCGATCACCGAGACTTTTTTGCCGATCAGCGCGGCGCTGCCGAGCATGCGTTCGCCCGAATAGGATTTCACAAAATTGTCCAGAGAGCCTTGCATGTTGGTCAGTGCTTCGAGCTGCGAAAACTGCGCGAGCTGGGCCACAAAAGCTTCGTTCTTGACAGGCTCCAATGGGTTCTGGTTTTGCAACTGCGCGGTGAACAAGGTGAGGAATTCCTGCTTGCCCATGTCCTCGTTGGTTTTCTTGGCTGCGTCTTTAACGTCTTCGTAGCGCGAGACGTTTTGGAGCAGGCTGGAGGATGCGACGTTAGGGGTGGCCATGGGGTGCTTTCAGGTCAGGCCTTGGAGATGTCCAGCGTGCGCATCATCAGTTGACGCGCCGTGTTGATCACTTCGACGTTGTTTTGGTAGGAGCGTGCGGCGGCCATCATCTCGACCATTTCGGTGACTTCGCTCACGTTGGTCTGGTAGACGTAACCGTCCTTGTTGGCCAAGGGGTTGTTGGGGTCGGACACACGGCGTGGCGGTGCGGTGTCATCGGCCATGCGGTCGATCTTCACGCCACCCACATAAGGGGCGCCGTTGTTTGTCATCTGCGCGTCCACCAAGGCCTTGAACACCGGGCGTTTGGCGCGAAAAGCGTCTTGCTCGGTGGTGGCCACAGTGCCTGCGTTGGCCAGGTTGGAGGCGGTGGCGTTCATGCGGGTCAGCTGCGCGTTGAGCGCCGTGCCGGCAATGCCAAAAATGTTGTCCATGGCCATGATCAGTCTCCTCTCAATGCTTTGCGCACGCTGCTCACCCGGCTTTCCAGAAAGTTCAGCGTGGCCTGGTAGTCGGCTGCGGCTTTACCGTACTGGGCTTGTTCGACACTCATTTCAACGGTGTTGCCGTCAAAAGCGGTGTTGAATGGGGTGCGGTAACGCATGCCGTCGGCGTCGAGCCCCTGGCCCACTGCAAAGTGGCCTTGGCTGGTGGCCTGCATGGCGTTGTCCTGGAATTGGGTCTCTTTCATGACCGCCTTGAAGTCGATGTCCCGCGCTTTGTAGTTGGGCGTGTCGGCGTTGGCGATGTTTTGCGCCAACACTTCCAGGCGTCGGCTTTTGACTTGCAAAGCTTGTTCATGCACACCGAGTGCCTGGTTTAACAAATTCATCTGGACTCCTGGGGTCGTGGTTTCGATGGACAGGTGTCGTCAATTTTTTGACGAAGGGTGCTCAAGTTGAGCGGCTTGTGGTCGATAGCTGCAAAAGCCGTGCCAAGTAAATGTGTTGTCTTTGGCGTTAGACCGATGCACCCTTGCCGCCGGGAGCGGCAATTTGCCGTCAGCGGCAAAGCCCTGCGGCCAAGATTTGCCGCTGTTCAGCGCAACGCTGTGGGCAGCGTGTTGGCTACCTCGTCGTACAGGCGGGCTACACCGCCTTTGCCCACAGCGCCCAGCACAGGCGCAAGCGCATCGCGAGGGGCTTGGGGCAGCAAGGCGTTGGTCAAGGTGTGCAACCCGGACAAGATGGAATTGCGCGTGATGGGCGCGCGCGTGTCTTGCCCCACATGCAGGTAACGCGCCTGCGGCCCGGCAATGGACAGCGGCGCGTCGGGCCGTGTTTCTTGTCGGGCAGCTGGGGTCAGCACCGTCAGGTACAAATCATCCAGTCCGACCGGGGGGCCTTTGACGCGCAGACCGGCTTGCGAGAAATAACGGTCCACTAGGTCCAACTGCTGCAGTAAACCCATGCCCAAAATTGCCCGGGGGTTGTCCTTGAAGCCCACCGAGGCAGCGCCCCGGTTGGGGCCATCGCAAAACTGGATGATCCCATGGCAGTTGCCATTGCTGGCTTGGGGGTTCATGCCGCCGCTCTCCATGAGGCTCAGGCGGGCAAAGTCATCGGGCTGGAAGTTGTAGCGGTCGGCCAGCGCCAGGATTTTGTCTTTGACGGCAGGGGCGTCCGAGGCGGTCACAAAACCCTTGGCAATGGCCCGCTCCAATGTTTTGTCCAGCACCGGGTGCTGTCCGTTGGGGGCCGGGTGACTGGCCCAAGCGATTGGGCGGTTAGCCAAAGCGTTGGTGGTCAAGGTTGAAGAGGAGGCCAGTTGGGCCACGGATTGCGCGCTGCGCGCATTCAGATCCAGAGGCCCAGGGGATTCACCCCGTGCCAGAGCCGGCATGAGCAGACTGGAGAAATCGATTTTTTGACCCGTCAGGATCAGGTTTGGGTTGTCAATCTGGTTGCGTGCGGCCACTTGGTGGGCCAGGCGCATGGCCTGATGCTCGGTGATGGGCTGCTGATTTTGTCGGTAATGGGCCTTGACCAGGCCAATCAAGGTGTCGCCTTCCTGCGCTTGGACCTTGCCACTGCGGGGGGACACCTCCGCCAGCACCTGCCCGAAGGCCCCGCTCCGGCCCGACGCGGGCAGCAGTCCTCCGCTGCCCGTTGGGGCAGGGGGGCTCAGCGCCGGCAGGCTGGGCAAAGGGGGCAACAGGTTGGTCATGTCGGTGGTGGGTGTTTTTGGGGGCTGGTCTCGTTTTTGCTTGGTAGATGGAAATCATGAACACTGTCAAAACTTTCACACCTATGAAACCCTCCATGCAAAAGCTGTGCCGACTTCTGGATCAGGTCATGCTTCGTGGCCTCTGGCTCGGAGCGGTTTTCTGTTGGTTCGGCGTTCCGGCCTGGGCTGCGATCACTGCTTCACCTGCTATGGCACTGCAAAAGTCGGTGCTCGATTGGGTGGTGCAAACCCAATCGGTCCCAGCCGAGTCGGTGGTGCTCGCCCCCCTGGACCCGCGCCTGCAGGTCAAGGCCTGCACCGGTCCCCTGGCCATGGATCTGCCCTTTGCCAGCCCCGATACCATCCGCGTTCGCTGTGCCCAACCGGCGTGGCAGCTTTATGTGCGTGTGGCTGTGACCGGGCGCGTGGCGTTTCCGGCTGGGCCCGTCAAGGCAGAGCCCGCCCCGGTGGAGAAACGCCAGGTTCTGGTAGCTGCCGTCCCGCTGCAGCGCGGCATGACCTTGACCGAGGCTCATGTTCGGCTGGTTGATGTCGATACATCCAGCATGCCCGTCAATGTGTTGGAACAAGTTTCACAAATTTTGCACAGTGAGGTGGTGCGCGATGTGCGCCCCGATACCCCGCTGCGAAGTCAAGACATTCGGCCCACTTTGCTCGTCAAAAGAGGCCAAATGGTGCTGATGTCGATCGGGCAAGCCCAGGGTTTCCAGATCTCGGCCCGTGTAGAAGCGCAGCAAGACGGTCGCTATGGCGAGCAAATCAAGCTCAAAAACCGCGATTCCGGGCGCATGCTGACGGGGCTGGTCAAAGGTCCCAATCAGGTCCAAGGCCTTTGAAATGCCAAAAGATGAAATTTAAGAAAATAAACGCGTGTTGGGCTCAAGTTCTAGAATCAGGTGCCGATTCTGTTTACGAGCGAGGTTTCTGCTCAACAAAAAGAGACCAGAAAAGAGAATCATCATGACTGATCCCATCTCTAGTTTTCGCCGGGTTGCCCAAATGGACGCGTCCAATCGGCAGGTGTCTGCGAAGGCCCAGGAGCGCGACTCGGACGTTGCGTCCGAAGGCCTGACCAAGGTGCTGGCGCCCCAGGCGGACGAAGTCAAACTGAGCGCTGTTGCGCAAAAAGCCATGCAAGAGCCAGAATTCGACCGGGCCAAGGTGGAGGCCATCAAAGAGGCCATCCAAAAGGGTCAATACCCCATTGACACGCGCCGCATTGCCGAAAATTTCTTGGCCATTGAAAAAATGATCAAGGAATGAGTTTGGCATGAGCCTCAGCCCCACCATGCCTGCGCTAGACCCGCATCACGACACGATGGATGCGTGGCTTGACCATGCGCCGGTGGATACCGCTCGGCTGGCCGAGTTGCTGGCTTTCGAGTTTGAGGTGTTAAAAGCCCGCGACATGGCGGGCTTTAAGGCTTTGCAGGAAGAGAGAATCACCATTTTGGAACGGCTGTCCCAAGTTGCCCAATGGGCTGCTGGCCAAGACCCCGTGCCTGTCTTGTGGCAGAACCTGCAGGCAGACCTGCAGCAGTGCAAACAAGACCATTTGCGCAATATCCAACTGCTTCAACGCCAGTTGCAAGCCGTCAAGGGCGCTTTGCAAGCCCTGCAAGGCGAGTCGGCCGCCACCGTCGACCTGTATGACCGCCTGGGTCAAGTCTCCCGACGCCGAGGCGTTAGCCCCTTTTTGGACGCCTGATTTTCTGCCTACTTTTTGATCAGGCCCGATGAAGTTTGAATGGCCCATGTGGGCGTCGACCCTGCTGATCATGTTGTATTTGTAGGAGCCCACCCCCGTGGGCGATGGCTTGAAGGGCGTGTGATACGCCCATCGCCCAAAGGGTGGGCTCCCATCCAAAAAAGGCCATTCCCTGAATGTTGTTCAAGACTTCAAATGGCCGGATCAATGTGGGTTGACTGGCTGGCGAGCACCGTCTTGATTTACTGGGCCCGCTTGACCGAGGCAGTCCAGGGGGTAAAGGCCACAGCCGCAGCGGTGGCTAAGCCATACAGCAGCATGGCCCACGCCACCAGCACATAAAAGTTGTCCGCTGTGCCTTGGTGTTGCGCCAACCACCAGCCCCCGCCCGCCACCAACACCAGCCGCACTGTGCCCGCCAGCACCGGTCCGATGACTTGGCCTGCGCCTTGCGATGCAAAGTACAGAGTGAGGCCCAGGCCAAAGAAAGGGAATGCAGGCCCGGCCGTCACCAGGTATTGCCGCGCGTAGGTCAGAACCGCCTCATCATGTGAGAACAGGCGCGCCCACACATCGGGTGCCAGCGTGACCACCGCGCCAATCACCCCCAAGTTCAGGGCCGATACGCCCGCGGCCACCCAGGCCACCCGCCGCGCCCGAGCCACCTGGCCCGAGCCCATGGCCATGCCCACCATGGGCACGGCGGCCACGCCGATGCCAAAGGCGATGGGAATCAGCAAAAACTCGAGCCGCTGGCCGATGCCGTATCCGGCCAGCGCTTCGGTGCCCAGTTGCGCCAGCAGGCCGGTAAAAATCAAAATGGCCAGAACCGATTGCACGGGCGACAAGCAGGCCACGGCGCCCACCCGAAGGATGTCCGCCAACAAGTTGCGCTGCAGGACAAAGCCTTTCAGGTGCAGCGTCAGACGCCCTTGGCTGCGAATCAGGTACCACAGAAAGTACAGCACGCCCGCCGCGGTGGCCAGGATGTGCCCCAGGGCCACCCCCACCATCCCCAGAGCGGGAACCGGTCCGGCCCCCAAGGACAGCACGCCGCTCAGCACAATTTGCAAGACCGCTGTGGCAACCAGCGCCAAAGAGGGCGCGCGCATGTTGCCTGTGCCCCGAACGATGGAGGCCAGCGTGTTGAGCAGCCACAACAAAGCGGCCCCGGCAAACAGCACTTGGCCGTATTGCACAGCCTGCTGCTGCACCGCACCACGCCCGCCCAGCAGGGCGTAAAGGTCAGGGCCCCACAGCAAGAAGAGGGCGCTGTAGATCAGGCCAGCGCCCAGGCCAATCAGCAAGGCGTGCTGCACCAGTTTGTCTGCACGCTGCAGGTCTGCAGCACCCAGGGCTCGGCTGATGGCCGCCGACACCCCCCCGCCCATGGCCCCGGCAGACATCATTTGGGTCAGCATGGCAAACGGGAACACCAAGGCCATGGCCGCCAAAGGCGTGGTGCCCAGGCGGCCTACGTAATAGGTTTCGGCAATGCCCACCAGCACCGTCATCACCATGGCCAGCACATTGGGCGCGGCCAGGCGCAGCAAGGTGGGCAAGATGGGGGCCGAGAGCAGCCTTTGCAAATCGGGAGTGCTCATCGGATGGTCAACCTGGTTGGGCCGGGGCGGGCGCTTGCAAGAGTTGGTCCATGGGCCACTGCAGCAACTCGGCCAGGCGGCACACCACCCAGCGCGCCTCGCCAGGCGTGACCACGGCAGGCTCGGCCAGAAGTCCGGTTTCGCATTGCGCCAGCACCAGCTCTTCGGTGATGCCCAGGGTGAACTGCATGTTGGCGGCTTTTTCTGTCAGCAAATTGGCCAGGTCTTCGCACAGCTCATAGCGCGTGGCCAGATCGCGCTGGCCCAATGTGGGCTTGATCTTGCCCGGCGGCACGTACAGCGCCATGAAGGAGGGGGGAATGTGGATCTGGAATTCTTCGGTCATGGCGTGGTGGGGCGTTCTGGGTGTGCATTAACGCACAGAAGCGGCTGCAGGGCGGTGGCTTGGAAAGCGTGGTGAGCACGGGTGAGGGGCTCAGACGAGCAACTGCCTGACCAGCCCCAGTGCCGTGCAAAGGCCCAACAGCTTGAACACGCTCAGCTGCCTGCGGATCAGCAGCCAAGTGGCCAGCAGCGTCAGCGCGAAAGCCCCCAGATCGGGCAGCATGTGCCAGCCCCCGGGCAGCCAGGTTTGGCGAGCAAACACACCCGCCAGGTGCACGATTACCCCGATCACGGCCGCCATGATGCCCCGCAAGGGCCCGGCCAGTGAGGGCATGTGGCGAGTGGACTCCACCAGCGGGCCGCCTGCCAAAATGAACACGAAGGAGGGCAGGAAGGTGAACCAGGTCACCACACAGGCCGCCACGATGCCGCCAAGCACTGGGTGGCCCAACAAGGCTTGGCTGTGTCCGCCCAAAAACCCCACAAACGCCACCACCATGATCAACGGTCCCGGTGTGCTCTCGCCCAGAGCCAGCCCGTCCATCATTTGCGCCGCCGTCAGCCAGCCATACTGGCCCACGGCGGTTTGCGTCACAAACGGCAGCACTGCGTAGGCGCCGCCGAAGGTCAGCAAAGCCGCTTGCGTGAAAAAACCACCCATCAGCGTGAGGGTGTGGCCGAGCCCGAACACCAGCGCGATCAGGCCCAGGGTCACAGCCCATAATCCCACCCCCCAGGCCAGCGCGCGCACCAGTCGCGGGTGGCTGTAGTGCGTGTGCGCGAGGGCGGGCGTGTCGTCGTCCAGCCAGGCCGGGGCTGCTCGGGTCTCTTGCGGTGGGCTCGTGACATTCGATTCTGTGGGGCGAGTGTCCTGCTCCGCCTTGGCGCCGCGGGTGGGCTCTGGGCCAGCCTGGGCGGGGTCTTGAAGACCTGATGGCTGACGCGACATGTAATAGCCTGTGGCCGCTGCACCCGCAATGATCCAAACAAAGGGCAGACCCCACAGCATGCCCAGCAAGGACAGCACCGCCAGCGCCCACAACCAGCGGGCTTTCAAGGTGCGCATGGCCAAACGGTGCGCAGCTTGCAACACCAATGCGGTGACCGCGGGCTTCAGGCCCCACAGCAGCGCTTGCCCCCAAGGGTGTTGCCCCCAAGCGGTGTAGGCCCAGCTCAGCACGATCAGCAGCACCAAAGACGGCAGCACAAACAGGGCGCCCGCTGCAATGCCCCCGCGCGTGCCGTACATCAACCAGCCGGTGTAAGTGGCCAGTTGCTGTGCTTCCGGCCCAGGCAGCAGCATGCAGTAATTCAAGGCATGCAGGTAGCGCTTTTCTGAAATCCAGCGGCGGCGCACCACCAGCTCTTCGTGCATCAGCGCGATTTGCCCGGCCGGGCCGCCAAAGCTCATGCAGCCCAGCCAGAACCAGAACTTGATCGCCGCCCTGAAGCTGGGGACCTCGGGTGCGTCCGATGCCTGAGGGGCGTTCATGCCTGCTCGAACTGGGTGCGAAAGGCCTGCACAAAACCAGGCGTGCCACTCAAGGACAGGCTCAGTGAGAGGCTTTGCGTGTCGATCGGCTCGGGCAAAAGGCTCAGCTGCCCGGTGCTGGGCACAAAGCGGGGCGTGGCCACTTGAGGCTTGTCGCCGTGGCCCAGCAGCGTGACCTGCAGGTCAAAATCCCAGTTGGCACCGTTTTCCAGGGGGCCAGGGCCTTCGTGGTCAAAGCCGTGTGCCCAGCGCAGCACCTGCGCGACCTCTTGCAACAAAGCCGTGTTGTGTTGGGGCGCAGGTTGCGCCAGCGCATCCCAGCAGACCACGCCCTCGGCATCCTCGCTGCAGTCAAAATCAAGCAATTGCAAATTCATCAGCCCACTCCAACCCGGGATTATCTTTCCGGCTGCCCGATTGTCGCCGCCGAAGGCGCTGGCTCGTTGTGGTCCGGCTCAATGAAGTCTTGAAAATTATTGAGGGGATAGCGTTTTTTTTGTAGGAGTCCACCCTGTGGGCGATGTGTGTGGAGCACGCCATCCAAACTTTACAGGGCCAGATCAATAGACGGCTCACACTGTGGCAATGGGCGTGGCCGGTGAGCCAATGGCCCCGGGCAGGCGCAAGGGCGGGGCGGTGAGCAAAAACCGGCTTCGGCCGTTCTGGCGCAGCCAGTCGGCCAAGGGGGTGAGGTGCCAGATTTCGCCCAGGTGCACGCCCAGCTTGAACAAACAATGCTCGTGCAAAGGCAAAGCCGCGCAGCTGCCGGGTCGCGGCGAGGCGGGCAAACCTTCGACCGCGTAGTTGTCGGCGATCAGGGCCACCAGGCCCGAATCGGTGATCCACTGCAGCAGCCGCTCGTCGCGCCCCTCCAACACAGCACACGAATTTTCCACCGCATGCGGATCGGGCTGTTTGTTCATCTCCAGCAGCATCTGGGCAAAGCCCGTGTGCAGGCAAACCATGTCGCCGGGCTCCACCACCACATTGTCTTTTTTCAGGATGTCCATCAGCAGGTCGTATCCCACCCGCACCCGCTCACGCCCGAGATGCGCATGCAGGTCGATCATCACCGCACGGCCTTGCACGCAGCGCTCGGACATTTTTTCGATGCCCAAGGCCTTTGCCGAGGATGTTGATTCTCGGGCGATCTCCGGAAAGCCAAAAATCCCCGCGCCTTCGCTGCCGCTCGGGCCCACCACATCGGTGCCTGCGCGAAAGCCGTTGTAATACACCGCCTCGGGCACGCCGTCGCCGTTGGCGTCGAACATCGAGCCCACATGCGCCAGGCTGTCCCACTGGGTGCTGTACTGCAAGTGCATGATCACCAGGTCATCGCACACCACATCGGTGCAAACCGGGTCATCGCACCACAGCTGGTAGTTCATGTTGGGTTTGTCACCGCGCAAAGTGGGGCGCAGCACTGGCGGCTGACGCCGAGGGTTGAGCACATTGCCGCCCGGAAAATCCAGTGGCAGGCTCAGGTTGAAGGTCTGCCCCGTGCGGACCTCCTGCATGCCTTGCAGCACTTTGTCGGGCGTCAACAGGTTCATGCGACCGTACTGGTCGTCAGGCCCAAAGTCACCCCAGTTCGAGCCGGGTGGGCGTTGTTTCCAGCGGGGAGAAGTAGACATGCCAGACTCCTGTGATGACGGACCAAACGCAACATGCGTGCCTCGCATCTTGTGCGCTCAGCGGCTGGCTTTGTGTCACCGATCTGACTGCGGGCTGCTTGACTCAAACTGGCTTAGGCTTGGGTCGATCACTGCTCGCTTTGACCCTGAAACTCGCGCCACAGCAAATACAGGCCGCTGGCCACCACCACCAAGGCGCCGAGCACCACGGCCATGTCGGGCACCTGGTCAAACACCAGCCAGCCCAGCACGGTCATGTAAATGATTTGCTGGTACAAAAACGGCCCCAGTAACGCTGCAGACGCATAGCGGTGTGCCACGGCCACAAAGTAGTGGCCAATGCCGCCGCACAAACCGGCCAGCGCCATCACAAACCACTCCAGCATGGTGGCCGGTTGTTGCCATTGCCAAAGCGCCACAGGCGTCAACACCAAGGTGGCCACCACTGCCGAGGTCAATTGTGTGGTGGCCGGGTTTTCGCTGCTGGCCAGGTAACGCGTCATCATGTTGAAGAGCGCATACAAAATGGCGTTGAGCGCCGACAGCAAGATGGCCGGGTGAAAGCCTTGGCTGCCGGGGCGGATGATGACCAGCACACCCGCAAAGCCCACCGCAATGGCCAGCCAACGCTTGGCGTCCAGCCGCTCGCCCAGCCACCAGGCCGACAGCAGTGCGATCAAAATCGGCACGGAAAACTGCATGGCTCCGGTCTCGGCCAACTGCAAATATTGCAAGGCCCAGAAGTTCAGCGCGGTCATGGACGCCAGCATCAAGCCGCGCAGCAGCTGCAAGCGCGGGTGCCGCCAGCGCAGCAAATCGCCTTTGACCGACGGCGCAAAAACCGCGATGGAAAACAGCGAATGCGTGAGAAAGCGCATCCACACCACTTGCATCACCGGCAGGGTGATCACCAGCCACTTGGCCGAGGCGTCGAGCAGCGCAAACATCAAGGTGGTGACCGTCACCAGCGCAATGCCGATGCGGCGGTGCCGGGCACTGTCGCTGAAAAGCTGGCTCATCGGGCCGGGCTCAGCGCTTGGGCGGTGTCTCCAGACCGCCCGTGTAAAAGCGGTTGAAGGTGGGCGAGATGATCAACTCGTTGATGCAGGTGCGCTCAGGCATTTGCGCCACAAACAAGATGGCCTGGCCCATGTCTTCGGCCTGGACCATGAGCTCGCGCTGCTCAGCAGACGGCGGGACGGGCCGTTTGTTCAGAATGGGCGTGGCCACCTCTCCGGGCAAGAGCGAGGTGGCGCGGATGCCGTGCGTGCATTCTTCCATGTTGATGGACTCGGTCAGGGCCAGCACGGCGCGTTTGGTGGCGTTGTAAGCCGGGCCGGTGAGCTTGGACGCATACAGACCCGCCCACGAGGACACGTTGATGATCAAGCCGCTTTGCTGCTGGCGCATTGCGGGCAGGACGGCGTGCACGCAATAAAACAGGCCCGACAGGTTGATGGCCACCACATCGTCCCAGGCCTCGGGGGTGACCACGTCGAAATTGCGCTGCGTGGCATTGGTGCCCGCACTGGTCACCAAGATGTCGATTCGCCCATGCTTGTCCAGAATTTGTTGCGCCGCCGCCTTGACGGCGTGCTTGTCGGCCACGTCCAGCAGCAGGGCCTCTGCACTGCCCAGGGTCTGCAGCGTCGCCAAAGCGCTGGCATTGGTGGCGGCGTTCCGGCCCGAAATCACCACATGAACGCCATCCTTGGCCAAGGCCATGGCACCCGCCAGCCCGATGCCGCTGCCCCCGCCGGTGATCCAGGCGATTTGGCCTTTGAGGGATGTGGTCATGGAGGGCTCCTGTTGAAGTGTTTGAGGTGGTTTGGCCGATGGGGCCGATGGGGCTGATGTGGCAGTTTGGGCCTACAGTTCCTGTATTTAAGCAGCCTTTGCGCTCGGGCCTGCTGCTCAGGTGACAACCGGTATAGGGCAAGCAGGACCGGTCGTGATGAACAGGCGATCCCTCGGGGCCAGTTGGTTCGTGCTGATGGGGCATGCGGTTTGCGTATGATCCACGTTCTGAACGAATGGAGAGAACATGAGTAACTTTGCTGCCCAGTTGAAAACCGAGATTTCACGCATCGCCAAAAAAGAAACGCGCGCGCAAGCGACGGTTCTGAAAAAGGCTCAAGCCACGCACCGCGCCGAGATCGCCGATCTCAAAAGACGCATCGCCAGCTTGGAAGCCGTGGTGCGCTGCTTGGCCAAAACGTCTGCCCTCCCCACCACACCCCCCAAGGAAGAAGATGAGCCCCAGGGCTTGCGCTTTCGCGCCGATGGCTTTGCGTCCTTGCGCAAAAAATTCGGTGTGTCGGCCGCGCAGATGGCCCTGCTTCTGGGCGTGTCCAACCAGTCGGTCTACCACTGGGAGACGGGCAAGTCCAAACCCCGCGCTGCGCAGCTCCAAGCCATCGCGGCCGTGCGCAGGCTGGGGAAAAAAGAGGTGGCGGAGCGCTTGGCGGCTCATTCGACTGGAGCGAACACTCAATGATTGTGTGTGTCAAGCCCTTGGTCTGAATCAGAGACCTCAGAAGGGTGCAATTTAAACGGGTATCAAGTCTTTTTTGACTTTGGCGTCAACTTCATTTGGGGTCAACTTCATAGGTCATAGTTCTGATTCTGTTGGATCCAAACTTCACTTCGCCTCCAAAGCTCGGCTGCTAATTTTGGATTTTGCCCCAGCGGTGCAGGTTGCACCGGTTTAGAGTCTGCATAGTACAAGCCTGACTCTTGTTGGGGAGCATGCAGAGCGCAGTGTAATGTTGTGCGAGCACCTTCCTCTGGTGTCAGAAAACCGCGAAGCCGTATCAATGAACGGACCCAATCAGGAGCAGAGCGCCAGATCTCAGTGTCAACAATACCGGGATGAAGAGCGTATGTGGAAATGGAGGTTCCCTGCACGCGCTTTGCCAGTTCTGCACTGAAAAGTAAGTTGGCTAATTTTGAAACCGCATATTCTCGAATGCCAGTCCAAGAACTTGTCGGCTGGCACAAGGCATCCCAGTCAATATGTGCTGCACGCTTATGGGCACGACTGGATACCGTGACGACACGAGAAAGACCCGAGGATTGCATCTTGACTAGCAGCAATTGAGTCAGCAAAAAGTGACCCAAGTGATTGATGCCAAACGTCAGCTCGAATCCATCTTTGGTTAAACCTCTCGAACCCGCCACCCCAGCGTTGTTGATGAGAAGGTTTAAGGGTAAATTGAGTTGAAGAAAAAGCTGCGCGCAATCTCTCACTGATTGAAGGCTAGCCAAATCTAAGGGCAGGAACATGGCCTGCTCATTAACTTTCAGCGATTTGATGTGATCCAACACCGGTTGAGTTCTATCAAGCGAGCGGCCCGCAATGATGACTTTAAAACCTTTTTTTGCCAGCTCAATGGCGGTAATGCGCCCAATTCCAACATTGCCGCCAGTAATCAGTGCTACTTGGCCCGGAAAACAAAACTCTTGGTTCATTGCAGAAGACTTTCCAAATTGCATTCGATGATTCAACTTATGGTGCCATGCAGATGCGCTGAATCACAAATCGACTCGTTTGTGCGAGTCGATCTGGTTAAAGCTACAGCAGTAGTTGTCCTGAATCATCAAAAAATGGAAAAGGCCCCAAGCTAGGGACAGCGGACACATGATGTGTAACCAGCCCATCGCCATTCCACCAGTGGAGTAAGTAGCCTGGTGGTTCCATCCTGAACATGGAGGCTGCATCTTCAGCAATATCCAATTGAACTGTGTGCGCAGTGCTAGAAGAAGTCATCACGGCACGTCCACCCACAGTTGCTCTAATGTTTCGGTGCAAGTGGCCGCAAATGACAAGCTGTATTTGAGGGTGACGGCTGAGGATATTGGCGAATTCTTTCTGTCCATCAAGGCCGATATCGTCCATGTGTCCAATACCTGTTTTAAAAGGAGGGTGGTGAATCATGACAAGAGTCGGCATATCAGGTTCTTGCGTCAAAGCATCTTCGAACCAATTGAGTCGGCTTTGACATAACAATCCACTGCTATGACCCGGGTTCACACTGTCGAGGCCAATAATCCGAACGGGCCAGTTGTGAGAGGTCGCAGAGTATTGCCAAAATCCAGTTTCGGTGATCCATGGATGGTCCTCGAATACGACTCTCATGTTGTCGCGATCATCATGGTTTCCAGGAATCAGCAAGTAGGGGGCCGGCAAATCGGTCAAAAATTGACGAAGTATCTTATATTCTTCAATTGAACCTTCATCGACCAAATCGCCTGTAATCACAATCAAATCAGGTGTTTGTGGTAGCTGACGAAGATGATCAATTGCAGCACCTAACATCAAAGATGTATCTACTCTTTTGTAGGCAAGTCTCCCTGATGGTTTGATGTGCGTGTCTGACAGTTGAGCTATTAACATAAATAAATCCAAGTGAAAACAGCCAGGGGGATCCTGGCTGTTCGTATTTAAATTGCAACCAGGGCAACTAAGTTTCAATTATTCCATGAGACCTTCGGTGGCCTTGATCAATTCAGGTAATGCCGCTTCTGGCGTCTTTTCTCCACGCATCACGGCAGCCACAACATCGCGTTGCGCACGCCAAATGCGAACGGATTGACCACCTGGGTAACCACCCCAAGGCAATGACTTGTCAATTTGCGTTGTGGCAGTTCTAAAGTTGGGGTTTTTGTCATAGAAAGGAGCCAAGTAATCAGCACCCAAGGCTCGCTGGTTGGTAGGCAAATAGCCTGTCATCTCAACCACAATTTTTTGAGCTTCAGGGCTGGTCACAAACTTGATAAAGTCCCATGCTGCTTTTTGCTTGGCAGGGTCTTTGGCCAACATGACCACGGCATTTCCACCTGTTGGTACGCCTCCTTGAGTTTTGTTGTCAAGTGGGAAGCGAGCAGTGCCCCATTCAAATTTGCCACCTACCATGTCAGTGACAATTTTCAAGTGAGCCGGTGTGCTGAACAAAATACCTGTTTTACCAGCACCAAATTGTTGACGTGACTGATCCCAGTCAACCAATTGCATTTTTCCATCAGTCACAAAACGACGTGCAGTTTTCAGTGCGTTCAAACCGACTTCGTTGTTGAAGCCTGCTTTTTTGGTACCAGGTTCAACCAGCTTTCCGCCCTGTTGGTAAATCAGCCCTTGAAACAGCCAGTCATCTGGCCAAGCATGCACATCGTATGACATGCCATTATTGTCTTTGTTTTGGGCATTGATTTTGCCAGCCAAGGTAATCAAGTCATTCCAATTGGTGGGCATGTTTCTTGGATCACCACCCGCTTTTTTGACCAATTCTGTATTGAAGTACATGATGGGAGATGAGGCGTTGAAAGCCATACCATATTGTTTGCCATCTACTTGCGATAGGCTCATCATGCGCGGCGCAAAGTTGCTGACAGCAAAGTTTGCAGGCTCACCTTTGATGAAGGTGGACAGATCAGTGATCTGGTTGCGCTTTTCTAATGTACGAGCCATTTCACCCAATAAGTGAAAACCAGCATAGTAAACATCAGGCAGTTGATTGGTCACTGCACTGCGCAAAATGACTTGGTGACCTTCGTCATAACTGGCAGATGGTGCTCTGAACTGAATTTTGACATTGGGATTTTGCTTCATGTATTCAGCTGCCAATGGCTCGTGGAAGCGTGCAAAGCTAGGATAGCAATACAACACGTCCAAAGTGACAGTCTGGGCCTGCACAGACAAACTTGCAGTAGCTGCCAGTGTCAGTCCGGTTAGAAATTTCTTTACGAGTTTCATTCAAAGTTCCTTGGGTTAGGGTTGGAGAGAATTAACGGAAACTGGTCATGGTGATGCCCTGTATAAAGCGTCGTCGGGCTATCAGAAATGCGAGAACCATGGGTGTTGTGATCAATGTTGCGCCTGCCATCAAGGCACCATAGTTGGCGCCAGATTCTGCTGACGCAAACAGCAGCATGCCAAGGGGAGGTGGCGCCAGCTCAGTCGATGAGATGACGATCAGGGGCCAATAGAGGTCATTCCAATGAGCTACCAGAGAGAAAATTGCAAAAGCTGTAATGGCGGGGATGGCAGAGGGTGTCACAACGCGCCACACAATCTCGAGCTCGTTCATTCCGTCTAGCCTTGCAGCATGAATGATTTCATCAGGAAAAGATTTAAAGTTTTGTCTTAATAAAAAGATAGCAAACATCGACAGAAAAAATGGCAGCATCTGCGCAAAATATGTATTGAGTAAATTGCTTGCAGACATAGCTATGTACAGGGGCAAAGAAGTTGCTTGAATGGGAACTGACAATGCACCCAATATGCAAATAAATAAAAATTCGCGACCAGTAAAGTTGATTTTTGCCAGTGCATAGGCTGCTGGGATAGCGACAAGCAATTGAACAAACAGAATACCGGCGCAAACAATGACACCGTTCAGCATGTACTTGCCGATTGGCGCAGATTTAATAACCTCGTTGAAGTGTTGAAAACCATAGAAATTTTTGGGGAAAGGCCACAATGAAGCCTCGAAAATTTCTTGAGGGGGTTTGAATGCGGTGCATAACATCCAAATAAATGGCATCAGCATGAACAATGCGCCGATGATCAAAACACAATGTGAAGCTGCGTGCATCAAGGAGGAATTGATTTTCATACGTAATGCACCTTTTTCTCAATTAATCTAGATTGAACGATTGAGAGTATCAAGATGAAAAATAAAAAAACCAAGGTTAGTGCAGCGGCATAACCCATTTTAAAGTACTGAAAACCCTCCAGGTAAAGCGCGTAGAGAAGCACCTCAGAGCCGCTTTTCCCTTGAGTTAGAGTTGCCACGGTATCAAAAACTTTAAATGCCGTGATACAGCTGGTGACCATCACAAAAAGTGTTGTGGGACCTAGCATGGGCCAGGTAATTCTTATAAATCGATCGATCGGGCCATTGGCACCGTCTAATTCTGCAGCTTCGTACAATTCTTCGGGAATACTGGAGAGCCCCGCCAAGAACAGAATCATGTTAAATCCGACAAGTTGCCACAGACCGATCACGGACAAGGTAGGGATGACCCACTGTGGATCAGAAATAAACGATATGGCCTCAATTCCGATAGAAGTTAGAAGGTAATTGACTGGGCCGAGCTTAGGATGCAATAAAAATTGAAACACCGTTGCCATGGCGATCAAAGTTGAAGTGACAGGCAAAAAATAAATCACTTCATAAATTGACCGAGTTCGCTTTCGAGCATGTATCAATATAGCAATACCCAGTCCTAAAAATATGCTGGAGGGTAATACCAATGCAACATACAAGAAAGTATTTCGAAATGACCTCAGGAATACTTCATCCTCTAAAGCTTTTGAAAAGTTACGAAGTCCAACCCAGTCAAAGCTGATGGCACCCAGCTCGTAGTTGGTTAAACTCATCAAAATCACCCATGTAATGGGCAGCAAGTACAGCATAACCAATAGAAAACTTGCTGGCAGAGCCAGTGCCCAGCCAAGTATGTTTTCATTCTTAGCCTGGTGATTGGCTTGGTTCAATTTGAGCATTCGAAAAGTGACGATGAGGTCAACGGATCAACAGTGGGCTGGCTGAAACTCGGCTACCGAGTTGATCAAAAAGATGAAGATCTGCAAGTCGCCACCCCACCAAGACCTCAGTACCAGAAGCCAAGGGTTTGGACATCTTTTGTGCTGATACTCTGGCTGTTAAAAGGGTGCCTTGCCACCGCGTCAGTTTGAGGATGTATATCCACTCTGCTCCGTGGTGCTCAGTGCGGTGAACTGTGGCTTCAAGCTGTACATCAATTTCTGAAGGGAGTGCGTGTCCACTGCTGCCCATCAATAAATGCTCTGGCCGAATTCCGATATGTTTAAATGCTAATTGAGATTGATCTGGCTTAATCCTAGTGGTCAAGAACAAGCCCATAACTTGAGCACCCTCCATTTCCAGAGGCAATATGTTCATAGAAGGTGTACCGATGAATTTTGCGACCGTGAGGTTGGCGGGGAACTCATACAGTTCCGAGGGCGTACCTATTTGTAAAATTTGACCTTGGTTCATCACAGCCACACGGTTTGAAAGCGTTAAGGCTTCAGTCTGATCATGGGTCACATACAAAAATGTTGAACCTATTCGTTGATGTAAATCTGCCAGTTCATCTCGGACTTGAATACGCAGTTTTGCATCTAAATTTGAAAGTGGTTCATCCATTAGAAATGCATCTGGATGTCTGACCATGGCTCTTGCCAATGCCACTCGTTGACGTTGGCCGCCAGACAATTGAGCTGGCTTTCGCTGCACCAAGTTACTGATTTGTAAGCTCGCGCATAAATTTGTAACTTCAGTTTGAATCTGCGCCAATATGTTTTTGCGTTGGGTTGAAAATGCCCCCAGAAGGGCACCAACAAAAGGTTGCCTTTGGAGTAAGCCCAGTCGGGACATCAAAAGAGGTGTTGCAATGTTTTCTGCAACTGTCATATGAGGATATAGGGCATAGTTTTGAAACACCATGGCAATGTTTCGCTTCTTTGGGGGCACTTCATTGACTTGCCTGTCACCAATAAAAACTTCCCCTGCGTCAAAATTTGTCAACCCAGCTATAACCCGCAAAAGTGTAGATTTGCCGCAGCCAGAAGGGCCTACCAACGAGACAAATTCACCTGGATGAACTTCCAAATTGATGTTATCGAGTACAAGCTGTGAACCATATCTTTTTGTCAAAGAGTGGAGCTTGATGGATGCCGTCATTTCTCAGCTTTCATTGGGTTCATTCGACCATTTTGGAGCTAACGAGTTACGGTTTTGTGAAAGACCAGATTGTTCTATACCCCCCTCTGTCACGTCAGATGTCTGGTCTTTTCAAGATGCAAATCCAAACGTAACCGCGAAAGTATCAAAAGGCTCCTGGGGTATGAGGTTCAGGGGGAAGAAGTCTTTTTGCGCAATCCAAAAGAAGTGTTGTTGGACTGGTAAGACAAGACAGAGCGGCATCAGCTTGAGCATGAGTTTTTTGACGCACAAAAAGCGTGGCGCAAACGGTGCAAAACAAGTGTTGGAGTGTTTGTCGGCGTACTCGACTGAAACACGCGTTCCAGGATGGCGTGTAGCAATCGTCTGTACTGAATCAGAGACCTCAAGACGGCCACGCGCTCGCTTCGGACTGAACCATAGAGCCGCTTGGGCCTCAAATCAATGGTCTGCAGCACAAATTTTGACCACAAAAAAGCCCGCATCAGCGGGCTATTTTGTCAGTGTGTCTGGCTCCTCAACCTGGGCTCGAACCAGGGACCTACGGATTAACAGTCCGGCGCTCTACCGACTGAGCTATTGAGGAACAGCTTTGCATTATAGGTCGATTTTTAGGCTGTTTTGAGAGGGGCCGTAGATTTTTTGCAAATCTTGCAGCCCCGGTTTCAGAGGCTGGCCTTGACCGCTACTCGCAGCGTGCGCGGTGCACCGGGGTACAGGTAGTAGTGGCCGTATTGCTTGGGCGATTCGCGCCAGTAATGTCGGTCGGCCAGGTTGTCGATGGCCAGCGTCCATTGCGTGCGCGTGCCTTGTATGCGCGTGTCGTAATGCGTGGCCAGATCGAGCGTGGTCCAAGCGGGCAGTTGGAGGGCACCGTCCTCGGTCACGCTACGTGTGCCCTCGTGGTTCAAGCGCAAGCTGCTGCGCAGACCGGGGACGCCTGCGAAGCGGTATTGCGCCATGGCGCGCAAGCTCATGCGTGGCACGTTCAGGGCACGTTGGCCGTTCACGCTGGGGTCAATCTCTGCCTGCTGGTGTTTGGCGTCTGTCCAGGTGGTGGCGATGTCCCACTGCCATTGCGCTTGGGCGAGGCCTGCCGACAACTCCAGTCCCCGATGGCGGGCTTGGCCGTCGATTTTTCGGGTGCAGGTGTTGGCCTCGTCGCAGGCACCTTCGTCGCCCGCCACGGGGCGGGTGATGTCAAACCAGCTCGCTTGCCAGCGCGTGCGGGCCCATTGGCCTTTGACGCCGATCTCGAACTGCTCGCTGCGCAGCGCGGGCAGGGCTTGTCCGGCGTTGTTGTAGCGGCTGCGGTTGGGCGCGACATCGGTTTCAATGCCTTCGCCGTAGCTGCCGTAGAC
>Ga0247843_1001506_pt1 | contig 46886 bp, 45 predicted proteins | sample LaCruzMarch2017__FD_192420 | JGI IMG/M metagenome (GOLD analysis project Ga0247843, IMG submission 192420) | Freshwater microbial communities from meromictic Lake La Cruz, Castile-La Mancha, Spain - LaCruzMarch2017_8m | ecosystem: Environmental > Aquatic > Freshwater > Lake | place: Spain...
CTGTAATGACCTGATCGATCACTACGTTAGGTCCACCCACAGAAGTGATGGCTTGGGTGGCCAAAATTGTGCCTTGCTCAGTTGCCTCAGGGATATTGCGATTTACACGCATCTTGCCCAGGGCACCAGTCTCACCTGTGACAGTGAAAGCTGTTGGAACTCCTTCTGAATCAAGGCCAGGCCAGGTGGCCTTTGCGCCCTTGATGAAGACGCCAGAGACCATAGTTGAAGACTTCTTGGCTGGCATTGAGATAGATGGGGCAGGAGAGGCTGCCTCAGTTGTTTCAGCGGGAGCTGCAACCTTGGCGGTTGGCTCCTGGGTTGTGGCTGTTGGAAGCACGCCTTCGCGGCCCGTAAGTGAGTTAAAACCAAGGAAAGCGGTGACTACCAAGAGCAGAGAAAGTGCGACCTTAGAGGACTTAGCTGCAAGATCTGCTGCCTTCTTATAGGTAGTAGACAACATGTCGAGGGCGGTAAGGCCACGCTCGTGGTCGATAACAAGCTCTGAAAGAACGCGACGAAGGGAAGTGCGGGCGCGAGAAACAGTGTGGCGCACAGCAGATTCCTTGATGCCAAGCTCGGCTGCAATCTCTGAAGTTGAGCGACCTTCCATCTCCCACATCACAAGCGCTGCGCGCTCGGCCGGTGAAAGTAGGGCCAAAGCCTGGCGGATGATTGCTGCGTCCTCTGCCTGAGAAAGAACTGCTGAGTGATCTCCTGATACCTGCCATGCAGCTTCAACTTCAGCCTGGGCATCATCGATAACCACAAGGTTTGGACGGCGCCCTTCCATGCGGAAATAGTCGATGCAGAGGTTTTCGATGGTGCGGTGTAGATATGAGAGAGCGTGCTCTGAAGATTCAAGCTCAGGGGCTGCAAGCATGAACTTGATAAGCGAGTCTTGGGTGATTTCTTCAGCCTTAGCTGAATCCTTCAATACGCGATTGGCATGCGCGAGTAGCTCTGAACGGTGCTCAGTGTAAAAAGCCCCCAGTTCAGCAACTGTCCATACGCTAAGTGCCACTTTTTGGATCCTTCATTAACCGGTTTTGGTCCAACAGAAGCAACCGTCGCTGCCTCTATCCACTACTACGAATCCCATCCTAGATTGTCGCGGGGATGGGACAAAACGGACATTTTAATAGTCGCTTTCTTGGTCTACCTTTGGGGTAACGAAAAAGGTGGGTTTTGCCGTTGAACCAGTCAGATATCGCAGTTATTGGCTCAGGGATTGTCGGTATGGCGGTAGCGCGCGGGCTACTAGAGCTAGATCCAGCACTTCAAATTACCATTTTTGAAAGAGAAACTGAATTCGGAGTTCATGCAAGTGCCAGAAATTCTGGAGTGCTGCACGCCGGTTTCTATTACTCACCAGAATCTTTGAAGGCGCAATTTTGCCGCGAGGGACGAGATGAACTAGAAGGCCTAGCAAAAAAATATTCGATTCCTGCACTCAAAGTAGGAAAGGTTGTTGTTGCGCAGAATAAATTTGAAGAGGAACGTCTCGAAGCCTTAGTTGAGCGTGGAATCGCAAATGGGGTTCAACTCGAACAACGCCCAAGTTCCGATCTCGTCAAAATTGAACCACTTGCCAGAACGCATGGTTCCTTTGTGTGGTCACCGAATACGACCATTTCTAATCCAGTACTTATTAATTCTGCTTTACGTCAAGAGCTTATTTCTAAGGGAGTTAACTTCGCTTCCAATTCAAATGTAAAAATCATAAACAAAAAATGGGTAAACAATGACGAACGAATCAATTCCCGTTACTTTGTAAATACAGGTGGAGCTTGGGCATTAGACCTGGCACATGGATTAGATGTAGGAACACACTTTCGCACGATGCCTTTCTTAGGTTTGTACAAGCAAACACAAACCAAGAATCTTCCAATTAGAACTTTGATATACCCGGTTCCACATCCAATAAATCCATTTCTTGGAGTTCACTTTACGTTGACAATTGATGGCTACGTTAAAATTGGGCCATCAGCTCTACCGATTGTAGGAAGAAGTCAATACTCCTTAACATCTCCAGTAACTGCAGCAGAAATTAATACCTTCGGGAAGAATTTGTTGAGCCTTGGACGAGGAAACAAACATGATTTATGGTCGATGATGAAATATGAAGTTCCCAAATTGGTGACAAGAAATTTGGTGGGATCAGCGTCCTTGCTCGTTCCGGACGCAAAGGAGATTAAGGATTGGAGAAGCAAATCTCCAGGAATTCGAGGACAATTGATTGATTCTCGAAATGGGGAGTTACTTCAAGATTTCTTGGTTGAGCATTTTGCTAATTCGACACACGTTTTGAATGCCGTCTCACCCGGCTGGACGGCATCTATTCCCTTTGGGCGCCACGTCGCTCACCAAGTAGTAGAGCGTTTTAATGCATCGCTATAGTCATTCGCTAGTTGCAAGCCTTCAGGGGTACCTATATCTACAAACAACCCATCGAATTTGTGAGTAAACAGGCCATTCTTGATTTTTGGTACAAGATGTTTGCTTAAGTCATTTTGGTCTGCAGTCAACTCGAGAAGTGAATCGATAATTTCAGGAGTGAATGCATAAATCGCAGAGTTAGCAATGTTTGTTGGTGGGTTTGCAACTTTTTCATGAAATTCAAGAATGGTTTTATCTGGATTCAAAACGAGTATGCCGCAGTTTTTAGGATTGTTAGTTTCGAATGTACCAAGTGACCCATACTTTCCGATCAGTCTGGTTTTATGAGCTTTGACAAATTCTTTGATTGAGTCTGTAAAGTAATTATCGGCGTGCATCACAATAAAATCGTCTTCGGCAAGAAATTCGTAATGTCTTTTTAGCGTGCCAGCTGTCCCAAGTAGTTCTTCTTCATAACTCAATACGATGTCGAGAGGGCAATTGTAATCGGCAATGAATTGCTCAACCTGGCGTGCCAGATAATGAGTATTGATTACCACTTCCGTCACGCCGGCTTCCGATAACTGATCCAGGCAGAATCCAAGAATTGGTTGATCTCCTACTTTTATAAGTGGTTTCGGGACAAGCTTCGTAATCTCACCAAGTCTTGTTCCGAAGCCGGCAGCCAGCAGAAGAGCTTTCATAGGTGCAAGAGAAGGTTCACAGTTTCTTGGGCAATAGGCACATTCCCCAGTCTTCCGACCTGGATACCTGCCAGAATGGATCCAATCAATGCAGCCTCATAAATAGTTGCACCGGAAGCAAGTGCAAGGCTCGCACCGGCCAACATCGAATCTCCCGCGCCAGATGTGTCAACCGGATTCTTGTTAACCGCGCCTATTTCATCAGTAGCTAACATTCTTTCTAATTCATCTTCTGCGCTTATCAGCACCCCGTCTCCTCCCATTTTTAGTAAAAGATTTGTTGCTCCCAGTTGAGTTCGTAATCCCTCAGCCACAACTACAAGACCTGAGGTGTTGTCTTTAAGTTCAAGCCGAGCTTCTCTCTCAGTAGCAGAAATCAAGTCAAAGTCATTGAATTTCCCGAGATTCCCGATTTGTGAGGATGACTGACTATCAGCGCTTACAAATACCCCATATTCAACGGCTATTTTCTGCATTTCTTCGACAAGAAATGGTGAAAGTACCCCATACGAAAAATCTGAAAAGATTAGTACATCCAAGGATGGCGCTAATTGTAATAATTTCTCAATAATTGCACGTTCTTTATCCGAATCCAGAAAATCTTGAGTTAAATAACTAATTTTAAGTAGAGTTTGAGTACCACTTCGATAACGCTGCTTAAGCGTTGTTGGCCTATTCGCATCCACAACATTTAGGCAATTAACCTCATAAGTTGTTGCTTTTTCTAGTGCCCATTTCGAGATCTCATCGTCACCAGTCACGGTAATTAATGAAGTTTTGGCACCTAAAGATTTGCAATGTGCAGCGACTATGCCAGCACCACCGAAATATCTGCGCTTATCAACAGGTGTTACCACAACTGTTGGTTCTTCTTGAGACATTCCAAGAGGGTGACAGTTTATATACTCGTCAATAATCAGATCTCCAACAACACAAACATTTAAATTCGAAAAGTCTTGAACAATTTTCGTTAAACGGTCTGTAGATATTTTATTTCTAGCCATGAAATCTTGCGGAAGTGTTGAAATCTTCTCAATGAATTCGGAATCATTGGTTCCAATTAGGTCACTCTCAGAATAAAAATTAGCCCCTGAAGTAAAAACTAATTTCCCGCCGTACTCCGCAAGAATAGTTAATTCCGGATTCACAGCATTACGGAATTCGTGTCCTTTGACAACTACATCCGGCTTGATCTCACGAATGACTAGTTCAACACCACTGTTGTAGGTAATTACATTGTCTATATATTCAATGTTTTCTAGAATGCTCCGACGCCAATGGATTTCTTCTTCGGAAAGACTTTCGATATCAAGCGCGACTATAAGCTCATCTCCTAGGTCAGTAGCTGTTCGAAATAATCGCATATGCCCAGAGTGAATGACGCGAAATTTCCCGGAGACGAATACCTTTTGAGCTTTTTCTTTCATCTCAAACCCCATTCATTCTTAGCAGTGGGCGACCAGGTTTCCCAGACTCCAGATAGGCCAAGCCCTCATTTACTTCATCAAGTGTAAAAGTTTGGCCAAGTAAGAGCTCTAAGTCGGAACTAGTTGCACTGATGAAATCTGCTATCAATTTTACATCTTTGTCGGGATTCACGTCTCCGCCCCATGTGCCATAAATTCTTTTTCCTCTAATTAGATCATGGGGATTAAGTGCAATTTTGGCTCCATTTTCAGGATGGCTGGCAAAAACTAATACACCCTTGTCGTTTAGGTTTTCGAAACCAGCTTCTATCCCTCTCACTGTTCCGGTTGCTTCTATCACTAAATCGAAATTTCCTTCTGATTGCGTGAGTGTTGAAAATACTTTCTCAAAACCAAGATTATGTGCTAGCTCTCTTTTGTCAGCAACTTCTTCGACCACAGAAATATTTAACTTACCCATACCTTTCAGTACTAGTGCCGCGGCGGATCCAATTCCGCCAAATCCTAGGATGCAAATACTCTCCTTCTTTAGATTTTTCCCATATTTCAGTGCCATCCCGCCACCCGTTAACAGGGCACATCCAAATAAGGCAAGGAGTCTGTCGTTAAATCCCTCGGGTGCGAGAAATAAACGGTTCTCGGATACCACTGAGATTGTCGAAAATGTTGATACTTTGCCAGAATTTATTTCTTTCCCATTAATGTCGTGGTACGAAGGACTATCAGCATTTATCCCATCGCTTTGAACCCATGAAAGAACCACCCGGTCGCCCACTTTGCATTTGGAAACTTCGGGTCCGATTTCAAGAACTTCACCATAACCCTCATGTCCGAGTAGATGAGGCAGCCATTTATCTTCGCCCCTTTTTCCTTGCTGCTCCATAATCTGACTGCGGCATATTCCAGAGTAGAAAATTTCTACAAAAACTTGACCTCTTGTGAGTGGATTAGCGGTGAGATTTTCTATCTGAAGACTGCTACCTGTATTCCGCAAAACCGCAGCTCTAATATCTCTCACCATTTTGGTTTCTACTCCTGACTTCGAAAAACTATTTCTCTCAGTTTCATTTCGCATTCATCATGATTTTGAACGACGATAGAAGCAACAGTACTCGCGGCCACTGTTCCAATAAGAATTCTATGCTCGATGCCCGCCAGTTGAGCGGAAATCATGTCGGTTTCACTGTCTCCAATCATTATCGAATCAGCTAAACTCAATTTTAGTGCGTTCGAAGCTTCAAAAATCATATTTGGGGATGGCTTTCGCCTGTCCGCAGTTGAGGCACTCGCAACAGCGTCCGGATTTTCAGGAGCGTGAAGCACCGAAGCAATTTCAATATTTTCCTTCTGAAATTCGGCAATCATCCAAACTGTTAAGGCTTGAAATTTTTCTTCTGAAAAATACCCTCTACCAATTCCACTTTGGTTAGTAACAACCACGATGGGAAAATTCGCTGATTGTGCAATTCGACATATATCCATAATTTTTGGAAAGAATTCAAACTTATCGATTTCATGCACATAGCCGTGGTTTATATTGATTACACCGTCTCGATCTAGAAATAGGGCAGGGGTTGCGCTCTGCATTTAGAAAGGGCCTGTGAATGATGAGTCAGGGGCATCAGCTTTGGCGGGAGTAAGCGAGGATATGAAGTCAGCAGGTCTTTCTAATGACAAAATTTCAAGAATTGCAGAGGCAATTTTTATTGCTGAGACGCGGTAATTGCCAATGACACCGTGGCTGGTGGGCTCCGGAACATCCGGTAATGAAACGAGCTTTGGGGTTTTAGTTAGATGGACATCTTTATCCATCACCACATTAGCAATAATTTCTTTACCGAAGGAAGCTATTTCATGTCCTGCATCTACGACCAGTAATCGTTTTGTCTTTTCAAGGGACTTCAAAATCGTGACCATGTCGAGAGGCTTAATGGTTCTCAGGTCAATGAGTTCGGCAGAGATCCCGTGCAGTTGCAGATAGGAGACCGCTTTCAGGGCTTCAATAGACATATAGCCAGATGCGACCACGGTTACATCATTTCCAGGATGACATACATTTGCCTGGCCAAGCTGAATTGACCGGTCGATTCTTGAGTCGCCAAGCTCTACTTGCTGGTTGTGAATCCAACGGTCCTCAATGAAAATAACTGGATTGGGGTCATCGATAGCTGCTTGGAGCAATCCTGCAATTTCTGAAGCAAATGAAGGCATAACAACCTTAAGGCCTGGAATATGTGCAAACCAGGCGTGCAGATTCTGGGAGTGTGTTGGGCCCTGACCCCAACCCCTACCGGTAATCAACCGAATGGTCAGAGGTACCGAAGATTTTCCACCAAACATGAAGTGCCATTTAGCCGCTGAATTAACCAATTGATCCATCGCAAGCAAGAAAAAGTCGAGTCTTTGATGAATCATTAGGGGGCGGTAACCAGAAATAGCCAGCCCGACGCCGACGCCGGTCATTGCATTTTCAGATGTTGGTGTTTCGAGAACTCGCTTGTGACCATATTTCTCAGCAAGGCCCAAAGTGGTTCCGAACACTCCTTTTGGATCCGTGACGCCAAGGCCTAAAACTAGGAAGTTCGGGTTGTCACCCAGATTTCTACCCAATACACGATGTATTTCCGATGCAGCATTAGTTTGCATAGACACCTGCAATCACATCCGAATAGCTAGGAAAAGGGGAGGATTCAGCAAAGTTAAAGGCATCGTTAATTTCATTATTAATTTTCAAAATTAGCTCATTTTTTTCGGATATTGAAATTTCAGACTCTCTTTCAAGGCGCAGGATTAAGTCAACATTTTTGAATTGTTCAATTTCAGTGATGGGCCGGTATCCTAAATTATCATCGTCGTTTGGCCCACAGTGTTCTAGTGTCCGATAGGTACTGATCTCCAAAAGCGTTGGCCCATTCCCCACTCGTGAGTGCTCTGTAAGTTCTCTCAATTTTTCAAATGATTCTTGGAAATTAACATCATTTACCTTTGCACTTTTGAGCCCAATTGCCCTTGAAAGTTCCGCTAAAGATCTATTCTCGGGATGGCGAAAAGTCAGATTGGTATAGACACTGTACAAATTATTTTCTAGAATAAATACAACTGGTAAATTATGGATGACTGCAAAATTGGCGGATTCGTAGAATGAGCCTTCTTCTGCAGCTCCATCGCCAAGAAATATGAAGCTGACTTGTCCATTTGAACTGAGTTGATTCGCGTAACCTACGCCGACCCCGATAGGGATGCTATTTCCTACAATTGCCGATGAGCCCAAGAAGCCTTTCTCTAGATCGATAAGGTGCATAGATCCACCCCGCCCTTTTGAGCAACCTGTGGCTTTCCCATATATTTCTGCAATCATTCGCGAAAGATTTCCACCCATAGCCAGGTAATGAGCATGTGCTCTATGGGTGCTTATCGCAGTGTCTCCTGGGATGGCCACCTGCTCAAAGATAGAGCTAGGGATTTCTTGCCCAATCGAAAGGTGAACAGGACAACGCATATTTCCACTCGTATAAGCTTCGGCAATTCTCGATTCAATTCTATTTATACGTAGGGCTGTCGCATATAGTCGCCTTAAATCTAACTTTGAATTCATGGAATGAACCAGTAATAGTCACCGTCGTAGCCAACTTCATCAAAAAATTCTTTCCACTCCTCTACAGACATCATAGTAAGAGCCGTAAGATTCCAGGCTTCCATGCGCTCTTTTTCTAGATCATTACGGTAGGCGTCAACTGTTATAAAAGCTTTTCCGCCGCTTACCCTCTGAATTTCACTCAGAGCTAGAGCACAATCTGCACGCCCCAGGTTATGTATCGTATTAATTGACATTACAAAGTCGAAAGAATCATCTTCAAAATTTAACTCTCGGGCGTCTCCAATCCGCACCTTGTTTTTCACAGTTTCCATGGCATTTTCGATTGCATATCTGGAGATATCTATGCCATTTACATCTATCCCTGGTAGTGCTGTTTGGAGATCATGAAGAAAGAATCCTTTTGCGCATCCCACATCGAGAATTCTTGAGTCAGATGATAAATCAAAATGAGAAATTAAATCCGGGACGACCGGTTTCCAAAATCTCTCTTGGTAGGTAAATCCACCATAGCCATGATTACGATCGCCATCGAAGTAGTCAAAATCGAACCTTCTGCCTATCTCTCTCGCCTCCACGCTCTTAGCTTCCATGCGCGCATTTAGATCTCGCTTAACTTTGGGATATTTGGAGAGTAAATCAATTTCGATACCCATTACTTTAAATCTCCAATTTTATTTGCTGTCATCCACTTTACGGTGTACCAGCGATCATCATCTTTCACTTCGCCCCTGTGTAGCTTTGCAGATATTTCATCGATAGCATCCATTACGGTTTTAGTCTGGGAATATCCCGTTGATAAAAGTTTTCCTGAATCCTGACGATAAGAACGAGGGTCATTCGAAGGTTTTATTTCAAGATCTACTCCATATTTTTGGGCAACCATTTCCGCAATATTTAGAACAGAAATATTCTCAAATCCAGCGTTATAGGAACCGGATGGAAGGCCGGGATTAGCGAGGAAATGCTCATAAACTCGCGACATGTCATCAATATGAATATTTGGTCGAACCTGATCCCCCCCCAAGACCGTGATTTTTTTATTTTTGAATGCATGCAAAACAAACATATTCACTACAACATCAAAACGCATTCTTGGTGATACACCACAAACAGTTGCGGGACGTATGCAGTAAACATCAAAGTCTTCCGCAAAACTTAGACAGACTCTTTCGGCAGACATTTTTGTCTTGTTATAAGCAGAGATTGGTACCAAATCCAAATCTTCTGTTACCCGATCTTCATTTTTAACACCATAAACACTTCCAGAACTTGCATACATAAAACTCTTTATACTTGGAGTCTTCTTACAAAGACTGAGTAACTGGGTGGTATGTAGGACGTTAACTTCCCATGAAAGCACGGGATTTAATTCAACGCTGGGATCATTAGCGACATTGGCCAAGTGAATTACCGAATCTACGCCACGAAGATCTTCTACTGTAATTTCAGAGATTTGTTTTTTTATGATTTTTACATTTTTATTCTCTGGGATGAAGTTTCCAAACCATTGGGCATCTACGACGACTATCTCGTGTCCTACCGCAGCGAGGTTCGCCACGAGTACTGATCCTACGTATCCACAACCGCCTGTCACAAGTATTTTCATTCTTCTACTTCCTGTGAATATAGTCGGTGGGCATTTTCTCAAGTTCTTTCAAATTATTTTTCACCCATGAGATTGTTCGATCTAACCCCTCATCTAAACTTACCTTGTCACTCCAGCTTAATTTCGCTCTTATTTTCTCAGAATTCAATTGATAAGCAAAATCTTTACCTGGTCTATCAGCTACTACGTCGACAAATTTCTCTAGGTTGACGTCTAGTTTTTCAGCAATTTTCTTTACTAAGTCATAAATACTAATCTCACTTTGAGTTGATATATGGTAACTCTCTCCAGGAATTCCTTCTGTAATTAACTTGTCCAGTGCAGTATTAACATCAGAAATATGGATAAATGACCGAACAGATTTCCCCCCACCTTGAAGTTGGAGTTTTCTTCCCGTTAAGGCAAATAAAATTGCTTTTGGGACGATTCGATACAGGGGTTGATGCTCTCCATATACGTTTGCCGCACGTGTGAAAATTACTGGGAACTTGAAATTGTCATAGAGTGCCTTTAGGTGCATGTCGCCCGCGGCCCGCGAGACTGCATAAGGAGTGTTTGGAGCAAAATTAAAATTCTCAGTAATCCACCCTTGCGTCGATCCGTACACTTCTGGGGTTGTGAAATGAATAAATTTTGAAACAGCAGTCTCGCTTCTTACTCGATTTACAAATTTTGATAGTGAAACTAAATTTGCTAGATACCAATCTTCTGGATGTAGCCAGCTTTCACCAACCATACTTTGAGCAGCAAAATTAACGATTGTTGTAGTTTTACTATCTTGTAGTAATTGGATTACTTGGCTTGAATCCTCATTTAAATTCCAAATAGCATGTTTTTCTGGGTTCTCTTCCGATGAAATAGTTCGAGCATCAAATTCGTGCTTCAGTGATTTTGATCTGCTGAAAGTAAGGCATGCTCCTTGTTGCAATCTATGTGCAGTGTAGGAATTCCCTGCAAACGAATGGCTTCCAATAATCGCAAAACCTTCTGTCATGATGCTCTGATCAACTCAGTTAGCAAATGACTCACTGTTGAATGCAAATCTTCGACAATTCCATAACTCCCAAGTTCGGTTGGAATATGAACACTGTGGTCACAGATTCTCTTGACTTGCCCTCCATCAAATCCTGTAATTCCAACAGTATTAATTCCTAGTAACTTAGCGGTACCTATGGCATCAATAAGATTCTTCGAGTTTCCCGACGCAGAAAAGCAAATCAAAATATCACCACTCTTCCCTAACAGTTTTAATTGCTGGCTGAAAATTGAAGAAAAATCTAAATCATTACTCGTTGCCGTAAGGACTCCTGTGTTTTCAACTAATGAAATGCATCGTATTGGATTGTTCCTTCTTAAAGAGCCCACTCCTAAATCAGTTGCCATGTGCGAGGCTGTTGTGGCACTTCCTCCATTGCCTGCAATAAAGACCATATTCTTTTCTGAAATCGATTGGATTATGATGGCGAGTTCTTTGATTTTGGAAACTGGCAGGCCCTCGTATGCTCCCCTAAGATTGCGCATGTAGGAATTTGCGATGGAATCAAGATCAATTTTCATTGACGGGCTCCTAGTGATTCCAGTGCATCTCGTCAGAAGCCGTAATAAATAGACTTCCTTCCTTGTAGCTTATCGGGATATCCGATTCATTTTTGACTAGATTCCAATTAAGTTTTTGAGAATAAAGATTTAGCCCTAATTCACGAACTCTTTTGTAGATCGAATTAGCATTAGCTTCCGATCCAACTTCAAGCAAAAAATCCGTAGACTCAAAATGTACATAATCTAAGTGGGTAATCAGAGCCGCTTCGTGCCCTTCGACGTCCATTTTTACTAAATCATAACTTTCTTCTAGTACTTTTTTAAGATTATGCGTATCCACGGAAAACTTTTCATAGCCTCCATATGGCGTTCCGGACTTTGCACCTTCAAGATGCGACCCTGTCGTATTTCCTAAAACTCTTACAAAATTTTCAATCCCATCCACGGTGCTCACTGCAGCCTCGACAATCCCATCTGTCGTAAAATTGTTAGCTTTTAGAACTTTTTTAATTTGGTTGATGTGAATTGGGTCAGGTTCGTAACTTGTGACGGCATACCCTAATTTAAGAAGGACCAAGGTATGGAGTCCGATATTTGCACCAAGGTCCAGCACTCTGGAATATCTATTCCTGTTTTGATAATAAAACGAAAACAGGATTAGTTCGTCAAGACCAAATAAGTTGCTTGAGTTTACATTGCCCATAGAGTAGAAGGGGAATTCAATGTTTCCGACTTCTCCCATTGCGATTAGGGAATTTTGGTGCGCTGAATGGCCCTGGCTAACTTCCAAAGTCAATTCTTCGGAAAAGGATTTATGCCAGTTATCTAAATAAGAATGCTGGGTATTGTTTCGAGCAATGTTAGTCATTAAAGATTGGTCTTCAAACATAATTACAATCTTATAGTGTTCGCATATTCTAATTAGCGTTCCTGACACGGAGATTCTTATGTTTTCTACTCAAATTTCGAGTGTTTCTAAGGTAAACTCGGGATGTGCGATTAATACTCTCGATAAGTAGTGACATCGGTACCTCAATTGCACTTAACTGGCTAGAGTCAAAGCATCGAATAGTCGGCACTTATCGCACCTGGTCCTCAAATTGTGATTTGCTCCAATCAAAAGGAGTCCTACTCGTAAAATGTGATCTGCTCGATTCAAGCTCTTTCAATGACGCTGTGCACAAGATAGGCAAAGAGGAGCCTTGGGATACGTTGCTGATTGCTCCTGGGGATCAAAACCCAATTGGATTGTTTAAGGATGTAATTTTTAGTGAATGGGAAAGCTCGATTATTGTGAATTTTATCAGACCAATGGAATTCATTCACAAATTGCTGCACAGGAGAGAATCACGCTCTGATCTTATTCCGACGGTCTTGATGTTCGCTGGGGGAGGAACTAATTCAGCTACGAGTAACTATTCTGCGTATACAATCTCGAAAATTGCATCAATAAAAATGACCGAATTGCTAGATTTTGAAATCGACGACTGTAAATTTGTGATTATTGGCCCAGGCTGGGTCGAAAGCAAAATTCATAATGCAACAATTACTGCTGGTTTGCGTGCAGGAGACAATTTTGAAAAAACAATTTCGATGCGTCGAGAAAGCCTCATGAATCCCGTTTCACTTGTTATTACTGCGTGCAACTGGGCAATTGCTAATTCCAAGTTAGTTGTCGGCGGGCGCAATTTCAGTGCAGTTTATGATGACTTCTCAGCCAAAGCGCTTGAAGAAAATCTTCTGAGTGACAATGATTTCTTTAAACTTCGCAGGAAAGGTAACGGCATTCATGAGCGATAAGACGGAAGTCCGAGAAATTGAAGATTCGAATGTCCTTAGATTTCGCATAGCTGAAATGATTTATTCTGGAGGTGAGGGCCATATTCCAAGTTCCTTTTCAATACTTGATATTGTCCGATCTATTTACGCGGCTTACTCCGACCTCGGTTTACCGTCTTCTAATACTAAATTTGTTCTCAGTAAAGGGCACGGGTCTGCGGCACTCTATGTAGTTTTAAATTCTTGCGGTCTCTTGCCGGATGAATACATCGTCGACTACGGAAAACCGGGATCCAAATTGGGTGGTCATCCAGAACGGCTCAAAGTTCCAGCTATTGAAGCTAGTACTGGCTCACTTGGTCACGGATTTCCATTCGCAGTTGGACTCGCAATGAGCGTGAAAATAATGACAGAAAATTTTGAGAGGGTGGTTGTTTTACTTGGTGATGGTGAATGCCAAGAGGGAACGATTTGGGAAGCTGCCGCTATTGCTTCAAACCAGAAATTAGGTAATCTCCTAGCTTTCGTTGATTGGAACGGATCTGCTGCCCAGCTTCAATCAATAGAAAATCTTGAACTGAAGTGGGAGTCATTCGGTTGGAGAACGGTTACGATCGATGGCCATAATTCAGTTGAACTGCTCGAATTCCTTCATAGTCACGATTTTTCTACAACGATTCCGACTGTCGTTCTCGCCAAAACTACAAAAGGTAAGGGAGTCAAATTCTTGGAAGGACACGGTGTCTGGCACCACAAAATGCCTAGTCCTGAGCAGCTAGGCCAAATTCGATTGGAACTGGCGCTGTGAGTCTTAGACCGATATTTGCAAAAACTATGTCCACTGTTGCTCAGGGAGACGAGAAACTAGTAGTCATAGTGGGCGACATAAGCCATGGTATTTTCTCAGATTTTAGATCTGAATTTCCTAACCGTTATTTTAATATCGGAATTTCCGAACCAGCAATGGTTAATGTCGCCGCAGGATTATCTGCTTCTGGTCTTATTCCCGTGATTCATACAATCACGCCGTTTTTGATTGAAAGGTCCTACGAGCAAATAAAATTAGACTTCGCTTATCAGAACTTAGGAGCAAATTTTGTTTCAGTAGGTGGAGCATTTGAATATTCTAAACTTGGCTGCAGCCATCACTGCTACAGTGACTATTCCTTGCTGAGTAAGTTTGAAGCTTGTGATATCTACTATCCAGGTTCTGAAAATGAATTCTCAAACATCTTTAAAGATGTTTACAATAACGGAAGAATTAATTATTTTAGACTAACCGAGTACCCAAATTCAGTTCCTTTTGACTCTAAATTAATTAGACCGGGTGTTGCAATTCTTGAACGAGAAGGTGCTGCCTTGACAATTGTTACCGCTGGTCCTTTATTAGACCGAGCAAGGTCTGTTGCTGACATTCTTTTGTCTCAGGGGCACCAAGTTGATTTGGTTTATCTACATACATTAAAGCCAATAGATTTAGAAACTATAGAAAAAAGTATCGTAAAGACTAGAAAACTTTTAGTAATCGAAGAAAACCACAAGAGTGACGGAATTTTCTCCGTGATTAACAACGCGCTTGGGGGAAATATAATCTACAGAAAGAAGCATCTTGCTATCGATGGTTTTGTTAGATCTTATGGAAGCTACGATGCTTTATCAGCAGATGCAGGGTTATCCGAGGCTGCGATTCAAAAGGCTGCTATTGAACTTCTAGAGATTGATATCAGTTAATAGTATTTTTCTATGAATTTCTTTGCTCACTTCAGGATTATGACTCTGCTGCTGGGAGAATATGATTCTGTTTTAATCGAAGAATTTGATGTCCTAATAAAGCAAAAATAGAGAATTTGCCAGATTCAAAAGAAAGTCGAAGCTGGTCTCCGTTGAATATAATGACTCTATTTCGTAATTTTGTTACGTATCCTCCTATCTAAGGCTGATAAACTTTCGGACTAAGTCGCAAAAGTGTTCAAATAGCATCTCAATTAACAAAGATTGGGTCTGATAATCCACTTATGAAACTTAAACTCACCTCACGTCTATTCAGCAATTCATTCCCGTATTATCTAATTTCATTATTTGTTTGTGTGATAGCAATTGTATCGCGACTTAACTTTAATGGACTGGTTTATGATTTCGACTACGGCATTTTTCAACCCGATGGTTTTTACTATTCCTATCAAACGCTGACTTATATGGGAATGGAACATTTCTCTGCTGCCACTGAAGTGAACAACTGGTATACGCTCAATTCCGCAAAACCATGGGGTGGTGGCCCAGTCGAAACTCTTCCCGAATTTTCTCCACTTTGGGGATTAGTTGCGCCCAGAATTCTTTACCCTCTCTTATCGGTTCCATTTGTCGCCTTATTTGGCCTAACTGGCATGTTTGCAATCCCAATTATCAGTTTAGTTATTCTTGTTTTAACAATTCAATATTTGAGCATCAAGTACTTAATCCCATTTATAGGATTTGTTATCAATTTCTTGATCTTAAGTTCGCCGACAGTCCTTAGGTGGATGATTTCAAACATTACTGATTCATTGCTTTGCGGTTTATTTGCATTGGTAGCCATCCTTATTTGGAAAATTAATCAAGAAAATACAAAAAAGAGATCTGTATCCCTTGTGGTCCTCATTGCCTTAACGGGACTAACCCGTTTTTCACTCCCAATCTGGGTAGCTATTGGATTGGTTTTCTTCATAAATAGAAACCGTAGGGCAGCATTATTAACATTCCTATCGTCGATACTCATCGCAATTCCCACTTTGTTTATGGGTCCCGATATCGCATTCCTACCTGAAATCGGAGATTCATCGCTATTAAGCAAAATATTTGCACTTCCTGTAAAACTAATAACTATCCCATCTATCGAATTACTGCAGTTGGGTGCGCTGGATAGGGTTTTGCTTGCTTTAGTTTTACTCTCATTGTTTATTTCCATCAAGGAATTCAGACGTCCAATTTCTCAGTTCTATATTGCCGTTCTGGTCGCGGTCCTAGGAATTGGGGTCTTAAACGGAACACTGGGCGTGAATTTCAGGTACCAACTACCGCTTATTCCATTTAGCGCTTGGGTTATTATTAATTGGGCTGGAAATTTCAGAGTTTCGAGGAGTGCAAATGTATAGGGACAAGTCTGTTGCAATAGTCGTACCTGCCTATAATGAAGAACGCTACATTTTCGAAACTTTGACCACAATTCCAAAATGGATTGATCAAATTATCGTGGTCAACGATGCAAGCACAGATAAAACTGAGTTTGAAATACAGAAAGCAAAAGCGCTATACGGCTCGATAACACACATCACACATGATGTGAATCAAGGAGTAGGAGCTGCAATCCTCAGCGGATACAAGATGGCTTTAGAGGCAGATAGATCGATGGTCTGTGTTATGGCTGGAGATGGTCAAATGGATCCCAGCGAATTGCAAAGGTTGTTGGATCCAATCTGTGAAAATCGATGCGAGATGTCAAAGGGAAATCGGTTCTTCTCGCTCAACTCTATTCAGGGAATGCCTAGAAAACGTATCCTTGGAAATATTTTCTTCACTCTTCTCACAAAAATTGGATCTGGGTACTGGTCAATTGTAGATCCTCAGAATGGTTACGTTGCGGTGAGTACTAAATCGTTAAGAAGTCTAAGCTTAGATAGAATTTCAAAAAGATACGATTTTGAGAATGATTTTTTATGCCACATGAGAATGATTGATGCGAGAGTGATTGATGTTCCAATTCCCGCTCGCTATAGGGGCGAAGTATCTACGATACGAATTATTCCAACAATCTTTAGGATTTTTAAAACACTCTGGAGAGGCTTCTGGCGTCGCATTTTAATCAAGAATTTGCTTTGGTCATTTACCCTAATTCCGATTTTTCTCTTTCTCGGTTTGATAGGTCTAGCCAGCGCTGGCTTAACTGGGTTATGGGCAATTTCGAACTCGCTTGGTGAGAATTTGATGAGCTCGGGGACTGCCTCATTTATTGCTATTTTGATCATTACTTCTTCCCAGTTACTGCTTACGTCTTTAATACTAGATGTGTTTTCAGAACCAAAATAGAAGATAAGTTTGGGGGTTAGTAAATAATTTTTACAGATTCAGCCCTCACTGAACTGACTAATACCGCTTCAGCCACCGCCATAGTTTTTACAGCTGAAGCAAGGGTTACATAATGCGAATCTTTCCCTTGAATTGCATCCCTAAAAGCAATGTGTTCAATCAAGAGGGGTTCTGGTTTTTCAAAAGCGTAGGTGTGAACTTCACCTTGCTCGGTACCGACAAAGTGAGCTAATTCTGGTCTCGTTACTCCTACGGTGCCGGCAGAAAATAGTGTTAGCTCTCCCGTTAGTGTGTTTGCGTAAAAAGAACCCTTTTCTCCAGTTATGACAACAGATCTTTCCTTCGTCGGGGAAATCCAATTAACCAGGTGATTTACAATTACTCCGTTAGCCAATTTGCCAGTCACGGAAATCAGATCTTCGTGGGTATTTTTCCCTAATCTTGCACCTTCTGCGAAGACTCGGTCGTAGTCACATCCGAAGAGCCAAGCCGTTAAGTCGAAATCGTGAGTTGCTAAGTCTTTAATCACACCGACATCACTAATTCGGATAGGGAATGGACCCATTCTTCTAGTTGAAATTTGGTAGATCTGACCAAGTTCATTTGAGTCAATTCTCTTTTTTAGCTCAATGAGGGCTGAATTGAACCGTTCAATGTGGCCAACTGCCACAATCGTTTCGGTGCTTCCTGACAAATTAAGTAATTCTAAACTTAATGCAAGATTCTCTGTTACCGGCTTCTCAATGAGTACCGGTATTCGTCTTTTTAGAAATTCTTGCGCAATTTCATGGTGAGTTGTCGTCGGCGTTGAAATAACACAATAATCCAAATCTAAATTGAGTAGTTGGCTCACCTCTTTATAGAAATACTTTTGATCAAAATTTATATCCTTCTCAATTACAGGATCGCATATACCAACTAATTCCACTCCCTCTAAGTTATTCAAAACGCGCGCATGGTTTCTGCCCATGCTTCCAAAACCTACAAGGGCTACTCTCAAATTTTTCATTCCTTGGAATACCCATTCAAGACGCGTACCATTCGTCTTAAATCTTTCCTCTTTAGTTTGGGGTGAATTGGTAACGAGACAACTTGCGTGCATGCTCGTTCAGTGTTGGGTAGAGCTAAATCAATATTGAATGCGGGCAATTGGTGTACAGGCTTCGGGTAGTAGATTCCGCTCTCAATTCCATGGTCACGCAAATACTCAACGAAGGAATCTCGATTGCCTTCAATTTTTATGGTGAATTGATGGTAGACATGTCTATAACCCACTGGAATTTCCGGGCAAATTACAGTTTTAAGTTTACTTGAAAGGTAGTTCGCGTTTTTTATACGCATGCCAGTCCATTTAGTGATTTTTTTAAGTTGCTCTAAACCAATGGCGGCGTGTATGTCTGTCATACGCAAATTCATTCCAACAATCTCATTTTCGTACCGTTTTTCCATGCCTTGGTTTCTCAATAGTCGCACGGTTCTAGCAGCCTTTGGATCCTTAAGCACAACCATTCCGCCTTCGCCAGAAGTCATATTCTTGGTCGGGTAAAATGAGAAGACGGCTGCATCCCCGAAGGTTCCTACCGGTTGTCCGTTGATTGAGGCTAGATGCGCTTGAGCCGCGTCTTCAATGATTAATAAGTTGTGTTTCCTGGCGATATTTGCCACCCCTGTCATATCTGCAGGTAAACCATATAAATGGACTACCTGTATTGCTTTGGTTCTGGGGGTTACCCGCTCCTCAATAGACTTGATTGAAATGTTAAATGTATCAAGGTCGATATCCGCGAATACTGGAGTAGCACCGGTTAAAGACACAGAGTTCGCAGTAGCTGCGAAGGTAAAGGAAGGCACGATAACTTCATCACCAGGACCAACACCAAGTGCCAGAAGCGCTACATGCAATCCGGATGTTCCAGAATTGACGGCAACACAGTCTCTATTCCCAACATGCTTTGAAAATTGAGATTCGAAATTCCCCACATACTGTCCTTGCGCTAATTTCCCCGAAATTAATACGCGCACCACCGAGATAATCTCTCGAAAGCCGATTGCTGGTCTTGCTAGTCGTATTTCACGCATTATTGTCAATTTCAACGAGTTCTTGATTCTCTATCTTAAAAACTTCATCAGTGTCAGAGCAGATAAAAAACTCACCATTTTTGACCAACCTTTTTCCAGTCTTCGATACCCAACCAATTTGTGTAGCAGGATTTCCAACCATCAGTGCAAAGTTCGGAACGTCCTTAGTGATCACGCTTCCAGCGCCAATAAGAGACCATTTGCCTATCCTCGCGGGAGCCACACAGATAGAACCTGCTCCAATCGATGCTCCCTCCTGAATGTCTATTCCGACAATCTTCCAATCGTTCTGAGATTTAATCGAACCATCAGAATTGACCGATCGTGGGTGGCGATCGTTCGTAAGAATTACGTTAGGACCGATAAACACACCATTCTCAATTGTTGCAGGGTTATAAATCGAAGAATTATTCTGAATTTTACAGTTATTTCCTATTGATACCCCTGGGCCAATGTAAACATTTCTTCCCACAACGCATGAGCTACCAATAACTACTTTTTCTCTAATCTGGGTGTAGTCCCATACTTGAGAATTTTCACCGATTGACGCTGTTGTATCCACGTTTGCGGATTCACTTATTGTACGCATTTTATGAACCGCCTCCCATAGATATTCATTGAACTATCCTACCTCGATGCCCAATGAATACAGATTTTAACTCTCGAGATGCAATCTTTGCCTTTAGAAGAATCGACCACAGTTGTCCCAGGACAATATCTGTGTGACTGTTGGAAAAAAAATCCCTTCTAATATTTTGCTTTTCCATGATTACCCCATGAATTTCGCGGCTAGACACGCCCCCTGGCTCAATTATTGAGAGCACTTGGCTGGTTCGATAGCAATTTCCATTTCTCATAAACCTTAACGTGTAATCAAAATCAGAAGCAATGTGATACTTCTCGTTAAATCTCAAATTGGTATTTTTCTTGTTCAATTTCAATAACATAGACTGATGACATCCTCCTCTAACATTGAGCGAGAACTCTCTAGTGGAAAGATGTTTGCTCCTCTTGGAATGGAGCTTTAATTCTTCGCCGTCCATTATTGCGTAACCACCGATAATCAAATCAACGTTTAAGTCATTTAATTTTTCTAACGTAAGCTCTATAGTTTGATTCCCATAAAACACGTCTCCACTATTCATAAACCAAACTAGATCGCTAGTCCTCATATCTAAGCCTTGGTTCATTGCAGCGTAGATTCCATTGGAGCTGTCCAAGGCAAATTTAATTCGCTTGTCATTTTTTTGTAGGTCTAAGACCAATTTCTCAGACCCATCGGTCGAATTGCCAGCTACTACTAACATTTCCCAATTTGTGTGTGTCTGCTTCACCAGACTGTCATACGTCTTGTGAAATCCCAGCCGGTTATTCTTGATTAGGGTTACTACCGAAACGACCACCATTTTTCACCTCTGCTTAGACACATTTACCTAAGGGTACTATCAGCCTATGGAGCGTATCTTTATCGTCACTAACTCCCTCGGGGGCGGAGGGGCCGAGCGGTCCATGAATCTGGTGGCAAATGGCCTTGCATCGCGCGGTTACGAGGTTCATCTGGTTCCTATAAATGCTGGACCAGAAGATTTGGTGCGGGTAACCACGAGCGTGAGGCCCATAGATAGACCTTGGAAGAGTGGAATCATGGAAACATTTTTGGCTCTAATTCGTTTCCGGAGAATTTTGAAGCAGATTAAGCCAGACATTTTGATCTTGAACTGTGAACTACCTGAATTATTTGGAGCTCTTTTTTCGAAACAATGTAAAATCATCGTTGTTGAACATACTTCTCAACCCTGGAAGGGGCGAGCGAGCATTGGCTTGATTGTCCGCACAATCTTGATGCTGAAATCCTCCAATTTCGTCGGCGTCTCTGAAAATCTACGAATGTGGCCTATGAGAAGTTTTATAAAAAAGGTTGTCATAAATCCCCTTCCAGCTGAATTTCATAGTTTGAAGGCTCACTCAGAATCAATTGGAGAGCAAAGGAGACTTATTTTTATTGGCCGACTCAGCCCGATGAAAAGACCTGATATTTTTCTTCAAATCTGTGAAGCAACCAAAATTCCTGGTTTGATTATTGGGGAAGGCTCAGAGAGATTTGCTATTGAGAATTGGATTAGCGACAAAAAGTTGAATATTCAGCTGCTCGGAAAAGTCGATAACCCATGGCTGAAAGTTAATTCCCATGACTTGCTCATCGTCTCATCTGATTACGAAGGTGATGGTCTGGTGGTCGTTGAAGGTTTGGCGCATGGTATCCCCATGATTCTGAGAGATAATTCTGACCTTCGCAAATTTGGCTTTCCAGATTCAAATCACTTTATTGATGTTTTGGACGCAAAGACAACTATTGAAAGGAACGCGTCTTTTGCCTCCTTTTTGCTCCCTGAGACTAAGGTTGAATCCATTCTCAAGCCTAGAGGTATCGATGAGGTCATTAATAAATGGGAACGGATTATTTCCGGACTCTATAACCCCATAAGTTTGGCCTGATAATCAAAATCAGGAACTTCTTTTCTAACATTATCAAATTTTCCATCGGCGAGAATCTTTCCATTTTCAAGGTAGATTACTCGATCTGCCGACCGCACTGTTGAAAGTCTGTGAGCGACCATAATTACCGTGGTGTCACCCCTTAATTTTTGGATTGAGTTACTCAACTTTGCTTCCGTACTTCCATCCAAGGCACTTGTCGCTTCATCTAATAGCAAGAGTTTAGGTTTTGTAAAAAGCGCTCGCGCGATGCCGAGTCTCTGTCGTTGACCGCCACTAAGTTTTGAACCACGATCTCCAACCCATTCTTCAAGTTGGTGGGGAAATTTCCTCACTACTTCATCGAGTTCTGCCAATCGAAGCGCGTTCCAGACCAAATCGTCGGTCGCAACCCCTTCAGGATACCCAAGAGCCACGTTTTCCCTAACGGTCCCATTCGAAATGTAGATTTCTTGTGGGACGTAAGAAATAGCCCCACTCCACTCTTTAACTGCTGCATTTGGAGACAAGCCAGAAATCTCAATTCTTCCCGTATCTGGTTCTAAAATTCCCAGTATTAAATCAGTCAGCGTAGATTTACCGGCCCCCGAAGGCCCCACAATCGCTATCACAGAGCCTGCTGGAATATCTAGGGTGACTCCAGAAATTGCAAACTCAGAAGCGTTTGGGTACTTCACCGAAATATTATTTAACTCAATATCTGGGTGAAAATTTTCGTGGCTAAAGTTATTATTGTCGAAAATCCCTTCCTCGCGCGAATTCTCATGGGCTAAATTCTCAATCAGACTTAGAGTGGGCAAAGACGTTCCAGTAGCGCCTTTTAAGTTCACAGCTCCCTGCTGGATTCTTAGTAATGCAGGAGCAATACGACTCCCTGCCGCCATAAATACAGCTAAAGTGGCAACGGCTTGAGAAGCATCTTTTTGAAGAAATTGAACCGCTGATATTCCTAGTGCACCCAAGACTATCGCTGTCTCGATAACATACTTACTTATATTTGGCATGAAACTCAATTCGGCGAGAGAGTTTGAAAGTTGTAGGCGCAAACTTCCAATCTCCTTCGAATAGTATCCTCGCCTATTTCTAACGACTGCTTCTCTGTATGAACTAATTACCTCAACGATTTTTTCATTACTTTCTATTGATAATCTTGAATTCTCGGCACCCAAAACTTGTGCTCGAACGTGCATAAGTTTGTACAAAAGGAGGGCAATAATTGCAAAGAAGGAGATTGTCAAAAATGCCATCGTCGGATCAACTGCAACCAAAGCCCCAGTAAGGATAGCCAATAGCAAACCGTCAGAAATTATTGCAATAAAATTTCCTATTACACCCACTGTAATTGCTGAGACTCCGTCTGTTAATGAATAGAGAGATTGTTGAGTCGACAGTTTTTGAATCACGAGAATTGGTTGAGATAGTAATTTTGATACCAAGGTTGATGAAATTAGTGCAGCTCTTCTACTCAAAAAAAATAGTATCTTGCGAGAAAAATATATTGAAAGAAGTGTCCTGATAATAAGAATTACCGAGGCCCCTATTCCAAGAATCGCGATTTGAGTCTGAAAGTCCAATTCATCTAGGGAGAACAGCTCTAAGGCCTTCGCAACTCTGCCGCCAGGATTTCCCGATTGAACCCCGCTTACAGCCAGTGCACCTAATATTCCTATGACTGCAACACCGACTAAATCAAGCAGGCTTAAGAAAAATTGAATCAGGATAACAATTCGAATGCGCACTCTATCTTTTTTCTCAAGGACCATAAGGGATCGATACAGTGATGAACCATGCATCCGTATCTTCAATTTCCTAGTTGCCAAAGTAGCCCCGCTTCTGTTTCAAGATAACCCCTTGCGTTCTAGGTCAATTGAATAACTTATTTAAATCTTAATCCAACACGGAATGAAAGGCTAAAAATGGCCTATTTTGATCAATTATGTTGGCTTGGTCGTCTCTTTGCTGATGGCAGGCGATAACATGGGGTGGTGAGTTACTCGATTCCGGTTTCGCAACCAGACCTCTCAAGCCTCGAAAAGCAATACTTGAATGAAGCCTTTGACTCTGGATGGATATCCTCCTCCGGAAAATTTGTCTCTGACTTTGAGAGTAAATGGGCAGAATGCACAGGCAGCTCTCACGTACTCACAGTGGCGAATGGAACAGTTGCACTACATCTGGCACTACTTGCGATGAACATCGGCGAAGGTGATGAAGTTATTGTCCCTTCTTTAACATATATTGCTTCTGTAAATGCAATCAAATATGTGGGTGCTACACCAGTATTTTGTGACGTAGATCGAAATACATGGAACATTGACGTGGAAAAAGTGGCAGATTTAATTAGTTCGAAGACAAAGGCAATAATCGCAGTCCATTTGTACGGTAATCCATGCAATCTTTCGTATCTTCGAAAACTCTGCGATTTAAAGAATGTGTACCTGATTGAAGATGCCGCTGAGGCCCCTTTTGCAACACACAAAGGAACACAAGTAGGTTCCTTTGGTGATATATCTACTTACTCTTTTTTTGGCAATAAGATTATCAGCTCGGGCGAAGGTGGGGCAGTTGTAACATCCAACAATGACCTTTGGAAAGTCATGAAAATCCTTAGAAATCAAGGTATGGATCCAAATCGGAGATATTTCTTCACTGAAATTGGTTACAACTATAGATTAACCAATATTCAATGCGCATTGTTAGTCGCCCAGCTCGAAAGATCAAATGAAATGTTAGAAAGACGAAATTACATATACAGTGTTTACAATGAAGCACTGGGAGGGATCCAAGGTGTCGAATTCCAACGAGTTGAAGACTTCGATGTTAGATCCCCATGGCTTTATACAATCCTGTTAACTGAAACTCTAGGGTTAAGTGTAGAAAATGTGATGGAGGAATTAGGAAAAGTGGGGATTGAAACCCGGCCCGCTTTTTTCCCTATTCATCAGTTGCCTCCTTACGCCGAGTTTAATCATTTGGACTTGCCAAATTCTCAGTATATTTCCAGGTTTGGATTAAGTTTGCCTACGTCTTCTGTGATGACGAATTCTGATGTGAAATTTGTAGCTCAGTCTCTCAAGGAAATCATTACTCATTAAATGATCAGGGTGTTGGTCGACGCTAGAATTGACAGCAACAAGAGTGGTGGAATTCAGCAGGCACTGATTGGATTTGCTGAAACGACAAAATTTTTCTCTCAATCAGAATATAAGTTTGCATGGCTCTTGTCCCCTCTAAATAGGGATTTTTTAAACGGGGTACTTCCGGAAGGGTCTACGAAATTATATGCACCAGTTTCAAGTCCGCTAAAAACCTTTGTTTCAACATTTCTCAAAAGATCCGTCATTGGATTACTACTACTGAAAATGATTAGGAGAAATGTTTTCTTTAGATTTCAGCTACCTGACATGTTCGCTGTAGTTCAGGATTGGAATCCAGATTTGATTCATTTTCCGACACAATTTGGCTTTCGTACCTCGCTCCCGAACATCTATCATCCACATGATTTCCAGCATTTGCACCTTCCAGAACTATTTTCTAAGGAAATTATCGAAGTTAGAAATCTCGGCTACGGCCAGATGATTGAGCAAGCTTCAAAAGTGATTGTTGGAAATCAGTGGACTTTAGATGATTTTCGAAATCTTTATCCCGACTATTCAGACATTGGACTCAATGTGCCGGTGTTCCCTCAACCCCTGGAGAAGGAGCCTCTCTCTTCCTCACCCAACATCCCGGGGAATAAGTATTTGTTTTATCCAGCTTCGTTTTGGGCCCATAAGAACCACTTGAACCTGCTCAAATCGCTCAGAATTCTTATCGATCAGGGTTGTCCTTTGGAGTTATGGCTCTCTGGTGCGAATCTGACTGAGTCTGAGGAATTGAAAAAGTTAATTTATTACTTTAATCTTAATTTGAGCGTGAAAATTCTAGGATACTTATCTCCTTCCCAGTTAGCAACAACCTACGCTAACGCTTTTGCATTAATTATGCCTTCCTACTTCGAATCTGAAAGTCTCCCCATTTGGGAAGCTTTTGCGTTGAAAGTCCCAGTCATTACATCGAATGTCACGGCATTGCCTTCGCAAGTTGGTGAAGCTGCGTTACTATTCGACCCGGGGGATCCAAGGGATATTGCGATTCAAATTGCAAAATTGTTTCATGACGAATCGCTGCGAAAGGGTCTTATTTTGAAAGGGAGTGAAAGAATTACTAAATTGACTCCCTCAAATACTGCCAGCGGGTATCGGTACGCTTATCGACGAGCATTAAATCTAGTTCATGACAATCATGATTTGGAATGGGATAAAAATGGTTTTCGTTTCTAGTATTTTAGAAATTTAAACCTGGTAGACATTAATGACTCTTGACTCTTGTCGTTTCTGCAATGGTGAAACTAAGTTCCTCTGCACCTCAGAAATCCTGACTTTTTCTGCAACGTATGCAAGTTGCATCACTTGCAAATCAGTGCAGGTAGATTCCCCGCATTGGATAGGTGATGTCCACAAAAAAGCCATTTCGAGTTTTGATGTCGGACTTGTAAGTCGCGGAGTTAGCGCGTCAAAATTGATTTCTGTCTTCTTCTTCTTGCAAGGTGAATTGACAATTAGGGGTGTCGATTGGGGAGGGGGTACTGGATTATTGACCCGATTACTAAGGGACCTCGGTTTGAGCTTTAAGTCATACGACAAGTATGCAAGTAACATTATGGCTGAAGGTTTTACCGCTGATGATGATTTAGCCAATGAAGACTACGACGCTGTGTCGGCTATTGAATGCCTGGAGCACTTGGAGAATCCATATTCCGAACTAGTTAATTCCGTAAACGGTAAGCGCTATTTTATATTCACGACTGAATTACTCCCATTCCCGTACCCTGATCCGAGTAAAAAGGAGTGGTGGTACTACATGCCTGATTCAGGTCAACACATAACATTCGCGAGTGCAAAAGGTTTAGTTGCTCTTGCGAAAAGATTAAATTTTCAATACAACACAACGTTCGGAAGTATCCATATTTTTTCAAACAAGAAAGTAAAATGGCGCACAAGACACGTCTTAAATAATCGACTTCTACGTCGGATATCACTCATAATCGTCCCGGTTTATCTCCAACACTCGAAATCACTACTCGGTAAGGATTCCTCGCTAATTCATTGATGTGGCAATAACTTCTTTATAAATTTTGATATTTTAGGAAACTTTCGGCCTATGTGTGCTCTAATTTGATAAATCCAATTTGTCCTAAAATGATTTTTTGAAACCCATTTATCTGCATTTACGTCAAGTTTTATATCTTGATTAAGTTCCTTGAATATAAACCCGGAACTTATTTCAGTCGGTAACCACCAAGGATGGTCCTCATCTCGAGTGTGAGTAGCCCCTGGTCCAAAACCTAAATTTAAAGTGAGATTTTCATTTGGGGTCAGAGTCCATCTTCTTCGCTTCCAATTGGAGTACAGCCATCTATATCCATATGAATCAACGTTTCCGTCCGCGACACTTTGGAAAACTTTCCTCCAGTAATATTTCTCAGACTGCGACCAAGATTGAGAAGCCCAACTCAAGTCCAATTTTGGGAACGTCTCTAAATCAGCCACGTAATCTTGCCATCGATTTTTCCAGGTGGCCCATCCCCAGGTAGCTGTATAAACACTCAACCGTGTTGATTCGGAAGCGCCGGATTGTAAGAGTTTGGGTACTAGATTCAGGCCAGAAATAGAGCCGATCGAGTCATTTTCTTCCAGTTGAAGTAATGCTTCATTCGCGAACTGCAAGAAAGCCCGATCAAACTGGATATCGTCTTCAAATATTATTAGTTTGTCTTCCTTTTCAAATGCCCAAGAGATTGCCTTCGTAACCCCCTGGAAGCATCCCTGATTGGCATCAAAAATCTGGCACTCAGAAATAAAATTAGAATATTTTTGACAGAGTACTCTATTGGCTTCAAATGCTCCTCCATCCTTCTTGTAATCTTTTGGGTAGTCGAGACTCACGTACAGTTTCCCGTCGTAGTTTTCCAGTGATTGCAAAAGTATTTCCAACAGATCCGGCCTGTTGTAACCAGTGATTAGTATAGAAGTTTGCGTCATTTTCTAATTTTTAACTACTTATTTTTTGCTTGGAATAGTACTTGCGAGGCGACACCTTCTGCGAATTTAATTTTTGGTTCCCATCCTGTCGTATTTCGGAGTTTTTGCGAATCGCCGCGTGTTCGGCTTTGATCTCCCACTCTTTCGGCTTCAAATTCAATTTGGGGCCTTTTACCAAGTAAATCTCCAACAAGATAAATAAATTCTAAAATTGTTTTTTCCTCAGTTCCACAAACATTAAATATTCCTGAAGGTTTCTTCATACTGCAGATGTGCACGGCATCTACGACATCATCGATGTACGTGTTGCTTCGTGATTGTCTGCCATCTCCAAACACTTTTATTGTTCTATTTTCTCGTATTTGATTGATAATGTTGGAGAAACCCATATCAGGTCGTTGATCAGGTCCATAAACTGAGAACAAACGAAGTATCGTTGCGTCAATTTTGTAGATATCTTGGTGCATTTTCACAATATTTTCAGAAGCAAGTTTTGTGACACCGTAAGGGGAAATTGGATTTATTTCAGAATTTTCGTCCCCAAGAGCATTTGCACCATAGACACTTGAAGTTGAAACATGTATGAGGTGAGCTTTTGGTGAAAACTTTCGGATACCTTCTAGGAGTTGAAATGTCCCGAAAACGTTACAATCTTGATACGACTTGAAATCATCCCACGACTTACTTAGTCCTGCCAAGGCGGCAAAGTGAACGACTTGCTCTACGCCTTCGAAAATTCTTTCCTCTAAATTGTCCCTTAAATCATGAAAACTATGGGTGTAGTTTGCATGTCTCTGTAAATCTTCTAATCTTTTTTCTTTATATGAATTCGGGTATAACGTCGGGTTTAAACTATCTATACCAAATACTTCATTACCTTTTTCTAAAAACTTTTTAGTAGCCCTAGAACCTATAAAGCCCAAAGATCCTGTGACGATGATCTTCATTGATTCAATTTTTCAAAAATCTCGCGCTTTTAAGCACTTTACGGATTACTTCAATTGTTCGAATGTTTGGGATCAAAGCAAGAAGAAGATTCTTTAAGTAGCTATTTTTTTGGGGAATTTTACTCTCGTAGCAGAGCGGGTGGACAACATTAATATTTTGAGTGGCAGGAATTAACTCTTGGGATAATTTCTTCCGAGTAAAAATGAGGGTGTTTTGTCGATACCAAAACAAAACTGAATCATCATCCCAAATTCGCGGGCGGATAAGATCATATGTTTGCATACCGAAAGTTTCAAATATTTCAACCCAGTAGGTTTGCCATTGTTCATTTATGTGCCCATTTCCACCTTGAGAAGGGATGGCAGCTGAAAAAATAACTACATCAGATAATTCACACAAATAAGCAACAAAATTGTTGGCTTTCGCGGCAGAAATATGTTCGGCAACTTCGAAACAGATTGCCATATCAAACTTTCGATTCAGTTGAGTAGGATTTTCTAAATCCAGTTCTTGGAATTCATTCGATGAAATCTGTAGAAGTTTCGGGTCAACCCACGGGCCATCAAGACCTAGGACTTGTTTGATTTTCTTATTCTTAAAAACCGAAAGGAATGTACCGACACCACAACCGACATCTACAACGCTTGAGGTATCCGGAAACAATTTCACTAGTTCTTCAACAATTCGTTCCGCTGATGTTAGAGTGGTAACGTGCCGCGAGGCAAACATCTTGTCTGTATACAAAACTAGCTCCCTTCTCCCATGGAGAACAATACTCGATTCTTCGAATAACTACGTATAATTCGGCCTCAACGAACGGAATGAGCCATAAGAAATGATGGATAGATTTTAATGATTTCAAGAATTGCCCATTCTGAAGCGGAGATAACTTTTTTATATAACGTGAGAATAAACAGCAAAGTCAGAATGAATCGCTTACTTTCAAATATTAATCAGGTGTCTTCCTTGGAAGCTTTTCCAATCTCGTTGCGTGTAAGAGGCGTTTTTGCAGAAGATGTGGCCCAAGCAGTGAATGTCGATAATCTTGTGCTCAACAACTCCCAAAGTGATGTTTCGTGGAAACTTAATTTACTCGAACAAGTCCTGAATTCTTCCTCAAAATACTTTGTTTTGATGCAAGAAGATCACTCTCTTGTGTGTGATGGAAACTCCTTAATCAACGCTTTAGTCGAATTTAAAAATTTGAATTTAGACTTTATGCCTTTGAGTTTTTTACCTCAATACAACCCTCTAGTGAATTTATTTGGTGCAAACGGGCTTTCTTTCAAGCATTCGGGAAATATAAAGTACATGCATATAGATCGAAAAATCGCGAAGAAATTGAAAAAAAATGACAATTATTTGATCAGCTTAGTTGGCATATTTAGACGTGAACTACTCATCAAAGTTTTATTGTCACCTCATCCATTTATAAAGTACTTCGCAGCTGACACTCCTTTTGATATGGAACAGCGTCCCTCGCAAAAGTGGTTCTTGCCAATTAATTGGGCTCTTCCTCTCCACGAAATCTTTGGGTGTATCGATGATGACCATGGAGTCGAGGGGTATTCACTCATTTCAAGAGGGTTACATGTAAATGATGCGGAAAGGATTATTGATCATCATAATACGGATGAGCTTGGGAAAATTCAGAGTCTGATAATCAGATTAAATTCTGCAAAGCTGCTGAAATTATTTCGAATTTGTAAGTACACGATGGTTGGACTGGTCGACAGCTTTATCCACAAAAAACATCTCAGTTTACTTGCTAAGGACGTACATGCCTCGACAAAATCGAATGGCCTAGAGTAAATAGGAAATCGTTGTAACCAGAGTGATGTAAAGCAGCGATATTTATAAAAATTAGACCGGTCATCAATTCAATTTTGTTTTCATCGAATTTATTTGTCTTCACAAATTCTTCGAAATCAATCATCCAGTTCCTCTTATTTTCAGACTCTGCAACTGAAATTAAATAGTTTTTGTCATCCATATTCACTTTGAATTTTCCTTCAGAAATCAATGTGTGGTCCACCATTAATCCATGCTTTATCTTCCCCAGTTCGTAATACAAATCGCCCATTTTGAGTGAACTCCCGGCAATGTCTTGGCGCCAATCTAGAAACTTAAACTGATCTGTCTCAACATCGTATACAACATTTTCTGGGTGTAAATCTCCGTGCGCGCGGCAAGGATAAATGGAAAATATTTCATCCCAAGGTAATTTCCTTATTGTTTCATCGATATCTTTTACGGCTAAACCATTAATTGTAGCCGGGTTGTAATCTGGTCTTATTCTCAAGTATTGCGCAACCCGTTCTTGAGTTTTGTGGAAGTAAAACGCCCTGAAATCATACTGATTGCCTTTCAGGTCTAAAAAATCGGATTCTCGTAGATCACTAAACCAGAACTTTAAGCAAAATTGGAGAAACTTCTTAAAAACTTCTGGCTCGACGTTTGAGAGCGTGACACCAAGAGCGCGAACATATTTGTAAATATTGGGTGACACAAACTCTGATTCTGGAACGAAAGGTTGTAGTGATTTTGCTCTCGATATTCTATTTTTAATGAATTCTTCACTCTCGTGAAATTTATACATCCAGTTCTCAAATTTCCAAATGGCTTCGTTAGATCTTTCCAATACAACGTCGACTGATTGATACTTCGGCCGGGCGGCTGCAATACCTTCAATTGATCCACAGTCGAGCCATTCATTATCCTTAATAGTGATTCTTTCGACAGATAAGGGATCGATCCCAAGTGCCTCACCACCCTCAGGATTGCTCTCTAATTGCATTGCTATCGAATCCCAGAATTTTTGTTCATTTTTTATGAAAGCGACACCTGTATAAACCTTTATTTTCTGGTTTTTTTCAATCGCAATACGTTCCCAAGCTCCATCAATGATGGTTCGATAAGATCCAGAAACACTAGGCTGGGCAAATACGACGGTATTTTTTGAACAGTTTAGAACTTCAATACAAGACTCTTCTGAAATTAAGGTGTCCACAGCATGGAAAACAAAATCTGAACCTATGTGCTTCCTTGCCTCGTATATAGTGTGAGAGAGCCCCTGATTGGGAGTGCTCCATGAATCGGTGATGAAAAAGGACACTTCTTGATCATTGATCTTTGCGGTGAGTTCAGCTACTTGTCTCACCCAATCATTCTTATAACCTAGGCCGATTACAAATTGTGTTTCTTTCGGATAAAGGCTCATTACCCGGCAAATCAACGGCTTGTCTCCAATAGAAATAATTGGTTTCGGTAGATGTTCACCTTGGCTACCGGCGCGCTTACCTAACCCAGCGGCAGGAATAAATACTATGCCTGATTTACTCATAACCTTCCGTTGTCATCGTTTAACCTAACAACATCATCTAGGTGGTCAGTTTGCGCTTCAAAATAAATAACTTGTCCTGTGTTTGCACTCATTCTGTGAATCACATTAGGACTGATTGCCACAGACTCTCCAGCAGCTAGAGCCAGAATTTCCGATGGATTATTTTTATCATCAATATACACGTGAAGGATTCCGGAAAAGACCATAACTGTTTCATGCTTTATCTCGTGATAATGCAGTGATGTTTGCTTACCTTCGTTTAAGGTAATTTTCTTCACGGCATAGCCATTGCCTTGAAATAAAAGATTTTCATTGCCCCAGGGTTTTAGAGTGATATTTTCCATCTTAAAATTCTACACTAACGCGGGAAATGGGAATTTTGGATTCACACGAATAAACTCTTCAAATACAAGGCGTGCAATCATTTCGAAAGACCATCGATCCATGACGCCGTGTTTTTCAGCAAGCCATTTTTCACCTTCGTTAACCAACATTTCAAGATTCTTTTCCCAGGGTTCTGTGCCAATAAGCTGATAATTGTGCAAGATATGCGATTGATTCTCTCGAAATGAAACTAAATCCGTTGCGACTATCGATAGATTATTTGAATAGATTTGAAGAGACAATTCTATAAATGATAGGTAGCCGCGAAAGTTCGAAGGGTCTAAGACGTAACCTTGGTTCTTCAATCTTTCCGCTACAAATTGTTTTTTTAACAGCAGTGGGCCTTCGTGAAAGTTCCAACCTATTGCCACACGCTCTTTTGGAAGCATTTCCGAATACGGATTTCCAGGGGCAATCGGTACAGCGGCTACAACCGACTGATTCTTTTCAATAATCGACAAGAATCTATCAAAATCCCAGTTTACGACTTCACTATCATTTGGTAACAGCAATACCCACTCGGAATCAGGTTCTCTAGCAAGCCAATTAAGCAATCCCAAATGAAACCCTCTGTTGGGACGAAGTCCATGTTTTAGTACATCATTTGAATTATTCCTAATGAATGTAAATTCACTGACCTCTGATTCCTTAGAACCTGAATCGATGACACCACAAAAGCCCACATTTTTTAGCTTTTTTAAATTCGAAACGAGTTGATCGGTTACAGTTTTCATATTTCGATTTAAAATTAAAATATCAATTTTACTCTCCATAGTTGAACCACCTTAAATATCGATCAATAGAATTAGATACTGATTCGGTTACACGTTCATTCAAATTGATACTTTTCTTGGACAAATCCTGCTCCAAGCGTTTCCTAAGTTCAACAAATTTTTCATCAGAAAAGTGATAGTGGCCGCCTATTTCCACTTTTTGATAATCAGAAGCCTGGGAATTGTTCAGCATCCATTTTTTCCATCGTCCGCCGTCCAGGACTATGCCTGAAAACTCCTCAATGAATTTTGTCTCGCCATTTTCCTTGGCTGCCTGCAGGAGTGCCCGAGTCTCAGTTACACCGAATTCTGGAGCAACATTCGCCGCGTGTATTCCAAATCTTGGATGCCATTTAAGAGCCATGTCAGAAAGATAGTCAGCGTTGTGTTCCTTTATTAGGATCCCGTGCGATTCGCACATTCTTATTATTTCAGGCAGTTGCACTGAAGCAGGAAGTAGCCCGCTTACTGGTAGCTTTGAATCAAAGGAACCAATATTTCGAGATTCCATAACTTTTGTTCCTGTCTGCAATACATAGAAAAGTGGGTTAGGAAGGCCTTCTACTTTGATTGTGGATAGCACGCGGCTGAGCTTCTCCTCTGCGACGGAAACCAATTCGGGCATGGTTGACTGCTCGTCCGCTCCAATTTCAAATTCGCACGGCGCAATCATTCTGCTTGCGCAAAAATCAAGGAGTTCAATAATGTCTTCTTCTACTTGAAGTTGAGTTCTATCAAAATTCAATCCTAAGCTGGGATCAATGTGGATTAAATCGAATCCAAGTTTGAGGTCAGTTGAAAGCGATTCTTTCACTTCACTCATGGCTTGTGAGTAAGTCAGTTTTTCTCCATTGACTGATTCTTGCTTATATTGCCAGGGACCCGAGTGGTCACGTGAGAGTTTTACGAAACTCCCTTTATCTAGTTTTCTCACAAAGCTTACAAACTCTTCAGTCGACCATCCGTTTACGTAGCCCCCACCTAAAGAAGCCGCCTCTACCTGCCTACGACTTGGAATCAAAGCAACGGGCATTTTGTATTTATTCGCTAGGTTGCAAACCGCTTGCACGGAAATAGGAGACATGGGTCCTGCACCCAAAAAAGTTTTTCTCTTTAGGGCAAACTGTGTGTGTAACGTTTTTGATAGGCTCATCGTGAATCCAAGTCAAATAATGATGGGCAAATATGTACGCATGCTTCAGCTACCGCACCCTCTCCACCATTACAGGATAAGACAAAACTAGCCATTTTTTTGGCTGGTTTAAACGCATTTCTGGGGGCCATAGAAAAATCAGCCGCCAACATGGCAGGTATATCTGTAAAACTGTCACCGATATACACGGTAAAACCTGCAACCTTCTTCTCTAAAATATATCTCTCGCGATTTTCCGCTGTAATAAGTTCTAAGTCAAAACCCATGTCATTTACTCGTTTTTTTGAAATATTAAAGCCTTTTTTGTCTGCTGAAATAAAATACACATTAATTCTTTCTTTTATAACCTGAAGGGCATCTGAGTCGTGAGATCCAAATTCTTTACTAATTTTTCCCTCTTGGGTGTAACTAAACTTCCCATTTGTGATTACTCCATCGACATCTAGTACTAAATTAATAACGTGTGACTTGTTTAGGCGCTTGAGCCTAAGATATTTTATGTTGACACCAAATGGATTGACCACGTTTGAATCCTACTAAACAATTCGGGTTTGCAAGTTATTTCCTGACATTTACTTCTATTCGATGATGTTTACGCGTGGGTTTATTGACTGGAGTTGCCTCTTTATCTCATTTTGATAGTGAGAGACGCGGAGAACCACATTGACTTGAGTAAAGTCCTTAATGGCGTCGGGAGCATAGGTAAGTGCTCTCGAACCATAAAGGCGTTTGCCTTGTTTTGCTTCAGAATTATCCAAGATTCCTTGAATGATAATTTGATTCAAGCCGAGAGATAGTAGCGCTTGTGAAAAAATATGAGCCCCAAAAATGTATGTAGGGGCGGAGGAGGCTTCAATTTCCAGAAGTGCCGAAACCACAAAGTCCTGCAACCCATCCCATAATTTATTGAAGGCTTCATATTCATCATTAAGCACTACTTCTTCCGAAATATCTGTGCTGTCCGATTTTACCAATTCGTAAAAAAAGCTGTGACTTTCAAAATTCTCAGTTCTAGCTATAGTTAATCCGGAATGGCCTATCAAATTTACAAAATTTCTCTTAGACAAGTAGTAAGTATGTTCGAAATTCAATCCATTTACGCCGGAGTGAGCCAGCAATTCAGTTATGTTTGGAAATGAAATGAACATCCTTCCATTTTCTTTCATTACCGAAGAAAGATTGCTTAAAAAAGCCCGAGGGTTGTAGACATGCTCTAGTACATGCGAGTGGATGACCACGTTACATTCCGCAATCTCGTCAAGCTGATTCTCCGCAAAATCTCTAATGTGTTTTACTCTTGGATCCATTCTTGTGGGATCTGGCTCAACTGATAAATACTCTACAGTGGGGTTCTTATCAAGAATAAGTGTCGCTAGGTAGTCGTGAGCAGAGCCGATTTCACAAACTTTATCCCCAGATGCTAGTGAGACGAATTTTGAGAAAGCTAGGTGGTGCCTCGCCCAAGTGTCCCCCACGACCTCAGTGTGGTGATTATTTGAATATAAAAGTGACAATGGGGCCAATTCTCCAAGTTGAAGAGTCTTGCATTTCTTGCAGAGGACCCATACTTGGTCCAGAAACTGATCTTGCGATTCACTGAGTGCGGATACCCCCATGTATACGGGAAAATTTGGGATAGTTCTAAAGAGGTCCAAATTTTGCGAATCGCAAATGCAGCAAGTAGTTCGTTTAATCGTTTCAATCTTAGACATTTAGAAACCACTCTCTATTACTTTCTAAATACGATGATGCAAAATTACCATGACCGAGTGGATTAAATGTTTTTCTTAACTGGTCAATTATCGCGTAATCGGTGTTATTCGTAATTGATTCATATTGAGTATTCACAATTTGAATCATTTCTTTAACTCCTTCTATCATCTCTTGTGATGAGTTCGGTAAAACTTTCAATTTACTATTCTTAAAAACATTTTTTTCAGAATACCCAATGGGGGATTGAAGGATTTGGCTATAACTCATTGCTAGGTTATTGGAATTCAATACTTTCTTGGGGAGGTAAATTGATCCTTTGTTTTGTAATAGTACATTTTTATTTATTGATGTCACATTGGTATGCAGTGTCGGAACATTGAAGAGCATGGGAATGGAACCTGGTCCAGACGTGGTAGAAATGAAGAATTTTGACTTAGCAATCACATAAGCATGCAATTTTTTGTAGTTTACGTTTCGAGATAAATCAATTAGTCCAGCTAGATCGGGAATCTTGGTCATGCTTGGATTTCCCAGCCTAATTACTTTAAAACCCTGCCGGGTTAGATACTTGATCGGTTCGATATAACTTTCTACCGGTTGAGAACGTAAATGATTTGCCGTTTCGCTCTCTCTAATGTGAATCCCCACAAAAGCGTCATCTGGATCTACTCCCAATTCACGGAGATGCATCGCACAAATTGAGAGATACTCACTATCGAGCGTTAAAATCGGCTCATTTTCATTCTTACTCTGTTTTTCTCGCCAAATTATTTCCCAAAGCGCATATATGTGTTCGAAGTCTTCTGTTGTTTTCACCAGGTGTAGTCGTTCTAAATCGGGCGAAAACCCAGATAACTCACTCCACTCTCGTGTAGATTCGAGTTTGATTATTTTGAAATCTTTGGAGAAAGAATCAAGTAACTCTGGATTGGCAGATTCCTTGGCATCAAGAATTAGGCGCTCTCCACTCGGCAGATGACCCTTTTTCTGCGCCTCTAAGTGAATTCCCAAGAAAGCAAAGTGCCCAATCATGTTAGTCCAAAAAGTGCTCATTATTTTAGGGTAGTAGTTAGGTGAGTTTAAGAGACCATACTCACTATAAATGTCTCGCTGAGCTTCTTTTGATAATTCTATAGATTCGTGAACTAAGCCTTCTTGCCAAAGATCGTGTGCTCTGATTTGTTTCCATGCGATTTGATTTGCCATCGTCCTATTTCTAGGAGTTATAAATACGTCGAGTTTAGAAATGAGTGAAATATCATCCATGCTTATTACAGACGGATCTCTATTCACAATACTAAACCCAAGAGAAATAAGAATTTTTGAAATGTATTTTAGAAATTTTTCCAGAAGAGCATTAATTTGGTTTCGCATGCTCACATGAAAATATTAACATAGAACAAGATTCATCAAGTTAGGTGCTCTCGTATGGAGTCTAGGGGTACTGCAGAGGTTTTTTGCCCGGTGTACGTTGAATATATGTACGTATGGCCCGCAACCCATGGTAGTCGATGTCCATATTCGGTCCAATAAGAATCATTGATGATCTCGTAAACATTTGATTTCTCCGGCATCCAAATGGAGTTCATTAATGCGGAGCCATGTACACCGGCCAGGTAAGAGCAATTGGAAATCAGTTTTATCTCCTCGTAAAAGTTAAAATCTTCAAGGCAGTGCACTTCAAATCCAAAATTCAAAAATAGTTCTTCGATTTCTAGCTCATTTATTGGGGATCTTTTTGATTTTCTTCGAGAAGCATATATTCGCACCGAATCGTCAATACCTGACAATTTCACTATTTTGTTTCTAAAATTTTGTAATGTACATACGTCTTGGGGATGCGGCCAGCCAGAGTCCTCGCCTTTTTCAATTATTATTAATGATCGGACCTTTACCGGTGAATTTAAGTAAATAATTTCATTCTCAACGCGACTTAAATAATCCCTGACGTACTTAGGCGGGTTGGCCGCAACTAATAAGACTGCGTAAGGATGCTTATTCAATATTTCTATGGTGCTGGGTAAATCTTCCAATAACCAGTGACCATATGGGTTACTACTCAGAATTACCCCGTTATCTACTTGCAGCTCCGAGAAATTCGAGACGGGGTTCCAAGGAAAGGAATTGTAAAATTGAAAAGTCGGCCAACAAGTGCTTTCTCGGATGAGTTTGCCATCTTGCGAATAAAGCACACCCTGTTTTGGTTCAACAACAACGTTATAAACCTTAACCATTTTTCTCTCTTGAAAATAATGACCTCTTAATTGATTAGATCTCGGATCAAATATCTCTTGTGCTAGACCTTGTGAATAAATACTCAGTAACTCGACTTGAACATCTACTGAGTTCTCTTCTCTCGAGAGTGACGTGACCCTCCCTGGCTTATCCCCAAAAAACTTCAATACCTTACGTTTTAGATACATCATCTTTCTTAAATTCTTGTTGTTCACTTTGTCTCCCTGGCTAATCCAGTTTCAGAGCTTCAAAAAGCTTGTCAATATCTGATTGGCATGCAGAATTCATATCAAAGTTCTGAAGGGAAACCTTGTGCCACCACCTAATTGTGTTTTCAATCGATTGTTCTTGTGACCAAACATTTTTCCAATTTAATTCGTCCCGTGCCTTATTAGAATTTAGATTCAAAATATTGGCTTCTTTTTTTGTGTTCTCTAATTGCGGTAGGCTTGAAATGGGATGGTTTGATTCCCACACTCGAGATGCAATTTTCGCGACTTCATTAACTGTAATACTTTTACTAGTGGGTCCAAAATTATATACCTCTGAGCAGTCACCGTCGATTGCTTTTGCTAATACAAGCAAGTATCCGTACAAGGGATCCAAAACATGTTGCCACGGTCTGGTCGAGTCAGGGTTTCGCAGGACAATCTTTTCTTGATTTATGAGAGATTTTACAATGTCTGGTAATAGTCGATTCTCAGCCATATCTCCGCCACCAATTACATTTCCTGATCGGACAGAAATGTATTTCGGCCGGCCATTGAAAACGCTCATCTCCTGCCACGCCTTAACTGCTGCCTCGGCTCCTACTTTGCTTGCGCTATATGGGTCCAGACCTTCCAATGCGTCGCTTTCCAAAAAATGTTTCCCCGTGTTGTCATTTTTGTAAACTTTATCGGTTGTTGTTGCAATAACAATATGCACTGCTTCCGAATTCTGTGCGATATCAAGAATATTTACTGTCCCCATGGTGTTAATTTCGAAAGTTTCCCTCGGATGAGCAAACGAGTCCAGCACTAGTGGTTGAGCTGCGAAATGGAGAATAACGCTGGGTTTAACTAAATTAACAAATTTCGATACGCCCTCGTAGTTTCGGATATCCGTGAAGCTTTCTTCAATCTCTCCGACTCTGTTGAGATTCGCATAAAGTGAATTTTCTTTGGGGGCTAATGCAAGGCCGACAACCTCTACCCCAAGTCGTTCTAAAAGTAGAGTCATCCAAACACCCTTGAAACCTGTGTGTCCTGTAATCATTATGGGGCCGGACAAACCCAATAACGCTCGCCTGAGGCTATTTCCCATAGTGGAACAGTAGTCTTTGCATTCAGAATACACATTAGCCTCGAAAGGTGTCTTGCCTAAATGCCTATGGAAGATAGCTCCATTGAAAATCTAGCCGAGCAAGCCATCACAAACCTGCATCAAAAAATGGAATTTATTCCTGGCAAGACAAACATTCCGGTTACGGGCAAGGTTTTTGGTAAAGAAGAAATTTCGGCAGCAGTAAAGGCCTCATTGGAATTCTGGCTAACTTCTGGGCCATATAGCGAAGAGTTTGAACGGCGCTTTGCCAGAATTATTGGGTCGAGGCACGCATTTATGGTCAATTCCGGTTCTTCTGCAAATCTCCTTGCGTTGACGGCCCTCACTAGCTCGGAAATGAAGAAAGACCGAGTGAACCCAGGTGACGAAGTAATAACAGTAGCCGCTGGTTTCCCGACTACCGTTACGCCAATTCTGCAGAATAACTTAATGCCGGTCTATGTTGACGTAGATCTGGAAACCTACGTAGCTAATGAGGAAGCCTTAAGAAACGCAATCAGCCCTAAAACTCGTGCAATCATGATGGCACACACGCTTGGTAATCCATTTAACCTTGAACTCGTAACACGGCTAGCGGAAGAGCATGGATTGTGGCTTATCGAGGATTCTTGTGACGGCCTCGGGGGGACTTACAATTCAAAACAATTAGGTTCTTTTGGTGATTTTTCAACCTTTAGTTTCTATCCGGCGCATCACATTACAACTGGTGAAGGCGGAGCAGTCTGTGTTAAAAAAGTAGCTCATAAAAAAATTGTAGAATCTTTAAGGGACTGGGGGCGCGATTGTTGGTGTCAACCAGGTTGTGACAATACCTGTTTGAAAAGATATGAATGGAAGTTGGGTGAACTGCCAGAAGGTTATGATCATAAATATACATATTCGCATCTAGGGTACAACCTTAAATCTGGAGATATTCAAGCCGCTATTGGTTTGGCTCAACTTGATCGCCTTGAATCATTCATCGAACTCCGCCGCCGAAATTGGGCATACTTGAAATCTGGACTCAAAGGGTTGGAGGAATACTTTCTACTTCCAAAGGCGACCGAAAATAGCGACCCTTCATGGTTTGGTTTTGCTTTGACTGTTAAATCAAATGCGCCAAAAAACCGCAATCAGATTGTCCAAGAATTAAATGATGCAAAGATTGCTACCCGGCTACTGTTTGGTGGAAATCTTCTCCGCCAACCTGCATTTTTGGGTACCCCCCGCCGGGTAGTCGGTGAACTCACAAATACAGACATTGTAATGAATGACACTTTCTGGATTGGAGTTTGGCCAGGATTAACAATTCCGATGTTGGACTACATGATTGAAAATCTTCATAAGATTCTTGGGGTAGTAAAATGAAAGCAATAATTCTTGCGGGTGGTTTAGGGACAAGAATTTCTGAAGAAACTGGTGATAAGCCAAAGCCCATGGTGTTGCTCGGTGATAAACCAATTCTTTGGCATGTGATGGAAATCTATGCGCGCCAGGGCGTTACTGATTTTGTGATTGCTACTGGCTACCTTGGAAATATCATCCATGACTGGGTAGATAAATTAGATTCTCCTTGGGACGTTACTGCCTTGGATACCGGTAAAGATACTTTGACTGGCGGGAGAATTCGACAGTGTCTGGAATTTGCTGGGTCAGAACGAACATTTGCAACTTACGGTGACGGGTTAGGAAATGTAAATTTAAAAAAACTTCTTGAATTCCACATTAATCAGGGTAGAAGTGCCACAGTTACGGCTGTTCGGCCTCCCGCTAGATTTGGCTTACTTGAAACCTCGAATGGGCAAGTTACTAGTTTCACGGAAAAGAACCAGACACATGCGGGTTGGATTAACGGTGGTTTTTTTGTACTTGAGCCAAGTGTCAAAGAATACATAACTGAAGACATGGAGCCATTTGAGTCTGGCGCCCTTCCAAGAATGGTTTCCGCAGCCAATCTAAGTGCTTATCACCACGATGATTTTTGGCAGCCGATGGATACGCTGCGAGAGAAGCGTGAATTAGCAAAATACGCTTCGGCTGGGAATCCCCCTTGGCTGATAGGAATTTAATTGAGTTTTGCAGTCGAGTAAAATTTTTCAGTTCTCAGCAACTATTTCTTAATTGCTAAAGATTCATTAAGTCTTGTGCAATCTCGCGGATCATAGATTCTTGGCCAGCTACTAGTTTTCTGTTAGCCATCTCTTTCCATAGAGTTCCTGTATCTAACCCAAGCTCGTCAGAAATAGCTCGAACCTGTGGAGCATATCCACTAAATACCCCGGCCAAACCGCTTTGGGTGCTCGAACTAGTTGTTCGGGGTAAAAAATCAGGGTAAGACTCTTCAATTAACTTACTCATTTGGAGAAATTCAAAAATATTAGATTCTGAGGAAGATTCGCGGCTTAGTGCAGCAACGATATTCTCTAACTGAGCGTTTCCTGCACCTGCACCGAGGCCCATTGAAGCGCCATCGAGTATCGAGGCACCTTCATGTAGCGCAGATAGAGCGTTTCCGACTCCTAATCCAAGGTTATTGTGAGCATGGAAACCAACTTCAGTTTCGAGGGCATTTTTTATTCCTGATACACGGTCTGCGACTTCAGATGGGGTGAAGTAACCAGCTGAATCCATCAAAATTATTGCGGAAGCCCCATAATTCTTCATCTTGGTTGCCTGTTCAATCAAGCCATTTATGTCAATCATATGACTCATCATTAAAACACCATGCACCATGGCGCCCTTGTTCGCAAGAAATTCAATATGTTTCTGTGAAACATTGGCTTCACTCACATGTGTAGCAACTCGAAAAACATCCACGCCTAGATCTAGGGCTGGAAGTAAATCTCGTTTGATTGTTGCAAAACCTGGTATCGAATGAACTGCCAATTTTGCATTTTTCAGTGTTGACCTTGCGGCAGTGATCAAAGCAATATCTGTCTCGGCTGATTTCCCAACCAGATAGGAAGAAGCACCAAGTCCATTTCCATGGCCAACTTCAACTGCCCAAACCCCCGATTTCTCGGCTTCCTGGCAGTAATTAGTCACAAAATTTGCAGTCAGGGTGTGGCGAAGTGCGTGGTTACCATCACGCAGCGTTACATCATAAAGTTTAGAGTTTTTCATGGCGAGACCGCATTTTTGTTCTTTAAGAAATGAAGGGACGCAATTTCAACTGCAGCGGAGTTAATGATGTCTAGATTGCCAGCATACTCAGGAAGCACATAGCCCGCGCCAGTTACTTTTACTGTCGCAGAAATTGTAAGAGGGGCTTGCAAATGGGGCTCAACCACCATTTCGTAACCAGGAATGTATTTCTGAACTTCCTGAACGATAGATTGAGCATTACTTTGTGCAAGTTGAAGGTCAAAAGATTCCGCCGAAATATTGATAGTCGTTCGCATCATCACTGGAGGCTCTGCAGGATTCAGCACAAGTATTGCCTTTACATTTGCACATCCGGTAATAACTGAAATGAGACCTTCTGTTGACTCGATATACTGATCAATGTTAAGTCGAGTTGCTGGACCAGCAGATAATGCTGCAATTGAACTTGAGACTTCGACTTCGGTAATCTTTTTTGAAGCGTTTGCCATTGCAAAAAGTATCGGTGCTGAAGATTGCCCTCCGCATGTCACCATCGAATAGTTACTTGACTGGACGTTCGGGAGTAACATCGCAGACATTTTCTCTATGAGAACTGGAACAACAGGTTGCCCAACCTTGGATGGCGTCAAATCGACAACCCACTTCTTTGCTGCGCTTAGAACCTCCCAGTGTGTCTTGTGATCAAAAGCAGAAGTGGCATCAAAGGCCCCATCTATCTCATCAAAGTGAGGCGTGAGGCCCTCGATTCCATTTGTGATGATGTATTTAATCTGGTTCTCAAACATTTTAAGACCGGGGCTATCATCGCGGCGACCTACGAGAGCGACGACCTCGAAACGCTTATCTCGTATTATTCTGTAACAAAGATCCGTACCAATATTTCCTGTACCAATAATTGCAACACGGATAGGGCGTTCCACATCCATTATAAGCCTCGGGCTTTGTATGAATTTATGTGCGCTTTATAACCTAATAAATTTTCTAGAAGCGTTAGATCTATTTTTGGGTCGAGGTCTTCCAGTGGTGGCGATATTAGAGTTCCATCTGGTAATTTCTTAGTTTCAAGGCGCGGGAAATACCTTTGTCCGGGGTCCATCTGAATCTCGACCAATTCTGATTGGTTTGAAGTGAGCAGTGCACGAACTCTTGATAAATCGTCTCTGTTTTGAATAAGTGCGTGATTGAATCCAAACGTATTTGCTACCTGTTTAAAATCAGGAAAGCTAATTCCTGATGCAATAGTTGACCCCGAAATGCGATGATCAAAAAGGTTCTCTTGCGAAATCCTGATCATTGAGTATCCAGAATTATTGAATACAAATAACTTCAAGGGTATATGGTGCTCCTTGACCACTTGAAGCTCTTGCAGATTAAACATCAAAGCCCCGTCGGTATTCAAGCAAACAATCTGACGAGACTTATCAGCAAAGTATGCTCCGATTGCACCAGGGAGTCCGAATCCCATCTCTCCAAGACCTTGGGATGTAAAAAAGCGGCGATTACCTGATTGCTCATACATGTAATGACCGGTTAGAAGTGCCGCACCCACATCTGTTCCGACGATGGCATCCGCCGATAAATTTGCATTGAGAAACTCAATAACGTCCCCAGAATGAATTTGGGTTTCTGGGTCAGCAGGCGAAGGGCCGAGTTGATTCTTCCTTGGAAGTGCTGACTTGATTCGCATGCATTCGATGAGCCAGTCAGACCAGTCTTGGCCTTCTCCTATGGACTGGAGCAATCCGGCCATCACCTCGGCGGCATCTGTATTTAAGATATTCCAATTGAGCCCCTCAAACTTCGCACACTCAGTGGGGTCAATCTCAACAACCCATTTTTTTGCTCTCCGACCAAAATCAGTCTTGTCATACCCAATCTGCGGAATTGCTAATCTCGTGCCCAATGCAAGTACTAAATCTGATTTTTGAAGCAAAATATTGGCGTGGCGATCCCCGTAAATTCCGACTCGGCCAACGTTTTGTTGATTTGACTCTGCAAAAAGGTCGATCGCGCTCCAAGAAGTAATGAACGGAATCCCAGTTTTATCGATTAGCCTCTCGGCGAGAATTCGTGAATTCTCGCTTCGAATACCATTACCGAAATATATTAATGGTGACTTGGCTTCTGAGATCTCTTTTAAAAGTTGCTCTAGGCCGAGTAAACCTGCGGGTGCTGCGGGTTTCCCCGCATGGACATACTTTTCAATTTTTGTGATTTCTATGCTCTTGCGTTGCAAGTCCATGGGGAAATCAATGTGTGTAGGCCCTTGTCGTTCCTGTGTAGAAATTGCCACGGACTCTTGGATTGCTTGAGAAACTTCTTCGACCCGCGAGATTCTTGTGGTTTTCTTGCTTACGGGCCCCAGGACTGCGCAAGAGTCAAAACCTTGCACCCCATATGCTCGAAGTTGATGAGGGTTTGCGCAATGAAATGAACTTTCATTTCCAGAAATCAGCAAGACTGGGATGGAGTCGAGATATGCGCTAAGCATTCCGGTTACAACATTTGATGTGCCTCCGCCGGTAGTCACAAGAGCAACGCCGAGTCCATTGGTTACACGTGAGTACCCTTGTGCTTCCATTACCGCTGCTTGCTCATGGTGAGAATAAATAAGTGAAATTCGTCCATCTCGAGCAATAGCATCGATAATTGCCAAATTCCCTGCCCCAGTAATGGCAAAGATGGTCTGCACGCCATGCGACACCAGTTCATTGACAAGGATGTCAGCACCTGAGCTTGCGTTTCTAGTCTGTGACATCATTTCCTTTTCTGGCTGTTTCAATCATTTGTTGAACACTGACTTTCCAATTGAGCCCCTCGCTCAGTCCGAGTTTAGTCTTGGTTTTTTCATTCTCGGGTAAATAAACGTCTCCTGGTTGTGGATTTAGCGCATAATCTACTTTGGCTCCAGTTTGTTCAGCTATAAAATCCGCTAATTCCCTTATTGTGACTGGGCCGCTGGAACCGATCTGAAGAGTTGTATCACTTTCAGGCATTATTAAGGCTTGCAGAATCCACTCAGCCATTGCTTCTTGGTGCATATAACTTCGAACTGTTTCTGGATTCCCCCTTACCTGAATTCTTCCCACTTCTAGGCTTGAGCTGATGAAGTCACTAATTGCATATTGATTTTTTTTGAGAAGAAGATTCCCGGAGAAGGTGAAGAGTCGGGCAATTGTGAGTTTGAAACCAACCTCTGCAGAAGCGCCAATTAGCAAATCTTCTGTCTCAATTCGCGAGGAAATGAGGTCTACTTTCGATTCATCTAGTGGCTCCTCAGGTCTTAAAGGCTTATACCCAAAACACGCCCCCGAACTCGCATGAAAAACTTTTTCTTTTCCATCCCTAGATTTAAGCCAATTAACAAAATTTCTACCAATTAATCGAAAATCTTTGCTTGCCTTACCTGAATACGGTGATTGACTTCCATCTGCAGCTAAATTAATGATGTGAGAAGTATCCCAGTCCAACATCCAGGGTTTTGTTAAATCTTGTGTCGCAAATTTTGTGATTGGCACAAGAGTTGCCGGTAGTTCAAAGTTGATTCCATTGCGAGTAACAAGAACTACTTCTTTGGGGAGTTCTGAGGGTTTATAACATGCTAGCTTTTCCAGGACGGACCGTCCAACAAAGCCATTAGCCCCAGTAATCAATAGGCTTTGTATCTGATTTAAACTAGACATCGCTCAGAGTGTATTGCGCAATTCAATAAACTGCTATCGGTTTATTTACTGATAGTTAGTCCAACACAACAACCCCACCCGGAGTAACCAGGTGCACAGCAACAATTCCTGACTGATCATCATTCGTTGACGGGTCTACCCACTCAATGGTGACATCACCAAGGGATGCCAGGATGTCTTCTTTAAACCAAGAATCAGCTAGTTGGTCAGTGTCTGCAATGACGATCTTTTCAATCTCAGCCAAAGGGGTTCCATCTTGTGATGGGTGATCCGCAGAGAGCCACTGAATGAAGAATGGGAATTCGCGAGTATCCGCAATCTCTTTAACACCAATTTGCTTCCACTTTAGGTCTGTTCCGTTTGGTCGTGTGCGATGACCTTCTGTTGCCTCACGTCCAAACTTTGTTTCAATATGTGTGATGTCTTTAGTACTAAAGACCCAGGTGAACCAACCGCCACCTTCATTTGCCTTCTTTGATACCGCCTTACCCC
>Ga0247843_1001507_pt1 | contig 46857 bp, 44 predicted proteins | sample LaCruzMarch2017__FD_192420 | JGI IMG/M metagenome (GOLD analysis project Ga0247843, IMG submission 192420) | Freshwater microbial communities from meromictic Lake La Cruz, Castile-La Mancha, Spain - LaCruzMarch2017_8m | ecosystem: Environmental > Aquatic > Freshwater > Lake | place: Spain...
CTGCGACTCCGCGCCCTGTCGATCAACGGTGACTGGGACGCGTACTGGGCCTTCCACGAACGACAGCACGCGCTACGAAACGCTAGGAATCACGAGGTTTGAGCGAGCAGAGTCGGGAGCCGCACCCGGGCCTGAAGGCCGCGCGGCTGCCCTCCGCGCCGCTGCCGGGCGGTCGCCGGGTGCGCGCCTCGAAGGTGGGCCTGCACTACGACCGCAAGCGCCGCGCGTGGCTGGCGCCGCTGCCGACCATCGACCCGTGGATCGTGCTGCGGAGCGCCCGGGGCCTCGACCGCTACGGGCCGGATTTCCGCTACGGTCACTTCGCGGAGGTGCGCTCGACGGCGACGCTGGTGGGCGGCGCGGTGGGCATCGCCGGGGTGGCGGCGCTGGCGCAGTTCGGGCCGACGCGCGAGTGGCTGCTGGGGCGCATCAACCCGGGCGAGGGGCCGAGCGAAGAGGTGCGCGCGAAGGGGTGGTTCACGGTGACCTTCAAGGCGCGCGCGGGCGACCGGGACCTCACCACGCAGGTGAGCGGCGGCGAGGCGGGCTACGCGGAGACCTCGAAGATGGTGGCGGAGTCGGCGCTGTGCCTGGCGCTCGACCGGGACAAGCTGCCCGAGCACACCGGCGTGGTGACCACGGCGATGGGCATGGGCGAGGCGCTCATCGTGAGGCTCCAGAAGGCGGGCATCGCCTTCAAGGTGCTGGAGGGCTGAACCGGGAGGGGGTCAAGGCCCCGACGCTCAATCGGGCAGGTTGTTGAACACGTTGCCGCTGCGGTCGCTCGCGCCGTTGAGCAGCGTGCGGAGGAAGTCCGTGCGCCGCGACTCGCGCACGCGCCCGCCGACGACGCTCCCCTCCACCAGCTCGTAGCCCAGCAGCGCGAAGACCCGGTTGCGCCAGAAGATGGGCCGCGCGTTGCCGTACCAGTCCGCGCACGACGCCACGCAGTGGTCGTCTACCGCGCGCGCCGTCCCGCTGCGCAGGGCGCCCAGGTCGCGGAAGCGCAGTCCCTCCACCCCGAGGAACATCACCGAGCTCGACACCCCGCGCAGCTGCTGCCACCCGCCACCATCACCGCCCGCCGTCACCGGCAGCCCCAGCATCCCCGTGCGGTCGCCGCTCGGCAGGTAGAAGAACCCGTGCGAGCGCGTCTCGCCCTGCGCCGCGTTGCGCACCGTGTGCCGCCCCGCCACCGCCGGCGCCTCGTCGAGGGCCACCGCGCTGAAGGTCAGCCCCGTGCCCTCGTTGCCCACCACCAGCGCGTCGCGGCCCATCGGCTCGATGCGCTCGATGGAGTGCGACACGTCCACCTGCGTCGTGCGGTCGCGCCCCGCGTCGTAGACCCACACCGGGTGCGTGGTGCCCGCGGGCACGTTGCGCCGCCCGCCCCACCCGTCGCCCGCGCCGTAGAGCAGGGCGTCGCCGACGAAGCGGTTGTGCATCGCCGACGTGGAGCCCGCCACCCGCGGCAGCCCCCGGTACGCCGTGCGCTCCATCGTCGGGACCTCCTCCCCGAAGCGCCCCACCGGCACCCGCAGGAAGCCCACATCCCCGCTCGTCACCTCCGCCGACCACATCGACTCCCCGGCGCCGTTCGCGCGCACCAGCACCCGGAGCGTTCCGTCGCGCTCGTCGAAGGAGAACTGGTCGAGCGGCGCGCCCCGGGCCTTCACCGCCCCGATGGCGCTGCAGTCCAGCGGCATGCGGTACAGCACCGCGGGCGCCGGGAGGTTGGCCTCCGCCAGCGGGTTGGCCTGGCCGTATCCCCGGCGGTTCTGCCCGTTGACCCAGAGGTACACCGCCGAGCCGCTCACGTAGAAGTTGCGCCCGCTCGGGCCCACCACCCCGATGGCGCGGCAGTCGAAGCCGCGGCCCGAGAGGTCGCAGGACATCACCGTGTGCACCACCGGGCCGTACCCGACGGCCTGCACCGGGCGGTAGAGCCGCGCGTAGTCCATCACCGTCTCCCACGCCGCGTCGGGCGTGTGGCGCACCGCCGCCAGGGAGAGCTCGCTGCCCTCCAGCCGCAGCGGCACGGGCATGTACATCACCAGGTGGTGACCCACGAGCCGGCTCGCGTAGTTGCGCGACGAGTAGTAGTCGCTCGATCGCACGAAGAGCGTGTCGCGCCAGCGGATGGCCCCTTCGGCGTCGATGTCGAAGAGCCCGACCTCCGTCGCCTGCGCGCGGTAGCTGTAGCCGATGACCACGATGGTGTCGCCGTCGACGAGCATCTCGTCGTACCAGCCGCCCGGCGCGCGCCCGCGGCCGTAGGCGTCGACCATCGAGACCGGCGTCACCGCCGTCGCCCCGAGGCGCACCGAGAAGAGACGGCCGCGGCGGAGGATCACCAGGTGCTCGCCGTGGGTCTTCACGATGTCCCCCTCGTCGACGCCCTCCACCTGGTTGTTGGTGATGGAGTCGGCGCCGCCCACGCGCGCCCCCGGCCCACCAGCCGGAGCGCGCGCGGCAGCCGCAGGCGCAGGGGCCGCCGCGGAGAGGCCCGCCCCGGCGCCGGACCCATAGCCCGAGCCGTTGCCCGCGCCCCCGCCGAGGGTGCCGATGGAGCCCATGCCGACGGATCCCTCGCCGGCCCCGCCGCCGCCCAGGCCGGTGCCCGACGCGCCCGGGCCGCCGCGGCGACGCAGGCCGTCGGTGCCGTGGGTGTTGATCCAGGTGCGCACGGCGTCGGCGGAGCCGAAGGCCACGAGCCGGGGCGACACCGCGGAGGGCGGGCCCGCGTCGGCGGCGGAGTGCGTCGCGTCGGTGACCCGAGGGACGTCGGCCGCAGCGGGGGGCGTCGGGGTCGGGGTCGGGGTCGCGCGCTGGCAGCCGCCGAGGACGAGGGCGAGGGCGAGGGTCGTGCGGGTGTTCATGGGGTGGTGCATCGCGGTGGGTGGACGACGGTGGCGCGGAGAAGTTCCCGAGGATGTCACCGGCGGGGTCAGCGCATCCACGCGACGAGGTGCTCGGCGAGCTCGGGGCCGACGTCCTCCTGGAGGAAGTGCCCCGCCCCGCGGAGCACCGCGTGGGGCTGACCGGCCGCCCCGGGGATGCGCGATTGCAACCGCTTCTCCGCGCCGCGGGTGATCGGGTCGTTCTTCCCGAACAGCGTCAGGAAGGGCTTCTTCCACTCCCGCAGCGCCTCCCAGGCCCGCCGGTTGGCGGCGCTCGCGGGGTCGTCGGGTCGCGTCGGGACGAGCGACGGAAACACCCGCGCCCCGGCCTTGTGGCGCTCCGTGGGGAAGGGCGCGTCGTAGGCCGCGCGCGCCGCGGGCGAGAGCCCCCGCACGCAGCCCGTCCCCACGATGCGACCGATGGGAAACACCGGCGTCCACCGCGCGAAGGCGCGCCACACATGAAAGGCCGGCGGCACCCTCTCGTCGCCGGTGGGCAGGTACGTGTTGCCCGCGCAGACGCGCGCGAAGCGGTCGCCCTCCTCGGCCGCGAGGCGCAGCCCGATCAAGCCCCCCCAGTCCTGGCAGAAGAGGGTGGCGCCGCGCAGGTCGAGGCCCGTGAGCACCGCGCGCATCCAGTCGACGTGGGCCTGGTAGGTGTACGCCCGCGGGTCGGCGGGCTTGTCGCTGCGACCGAAGCCCACGAGGTCGGGCGCCACCACGCGGTGCCCCGCCGCGAGCAGCCCCGGGATCATCTTGCGGTACAGGAACGACCAGCTCGGCTCGCCGTGGAGCAGCAGCACCGGGGCGGCGTCGCGCGGGCCCTCGTCGAGGCAGGCCACCCGCAGCCCGCCGGCGTCGAGGTAGCGCGGGGTCCAGGGGAAGTCGGGCAGCGCCGCGAAGCGCTCGTCGGGCGTACGGAGAATCGCGTCGCTCATGGTCCGCGAAGGTACCACCGGCCCATGGAGCGCCCGCGGCGCGCTATCGTCGGCGCCACCATGCCCGACCCCACGACCGACACCGACTCCCCGAAGAACGTCCTCGGCGGACCGCTCGAGGACTGCTCCCACGACCCCAAGACGGGCTTCTTCCGCGACGGCTGCTGCCGCACCGACGACCACGACCAGGGGCGCCACGTCATCTGCACGCGGGTCACCGCGGAGTTTCTCGCGTTCAGCCTGTCCGTGGGCAACGACCTCTCGACCCCGCGGCGCGAGTACGGCTTCCAGGGCCTCAAGCCCGGCGACTGCTGGTGCATCTGCGCCCTGCGCTGGCGCGAGGCCCTCGAGGCCGGCGTCGCGCCGCCGGTGCGCCTCACCGCCACCCACGAGGCCGCCCTCCGCTACGTCACCCTCGAAGACCTCACCCTCCGCGCCATCGACGTCGACTGAAACCCTCCCGCTCCCGGGAGCATCCCAGCGGGCTGAGTGATCTACGACTGCGCCATCGTCGGAGCAGGCTTCGGCGGTCTCGGCGCGGCCCTCACCCTCGCCGAGCAGGGCGCCCGCGTCGTCGTGCTCGAGGCCCTCAAGTACCCCGGCGGCTGCGCCTCCACCTTCACCCGCGGCGGGTGGCGCTTCGAGAGCGGCGCCACCCTCTTCTCGGGCTTCGACGAGGGACAGCTCTTCGCCCGCTGGATCGACCGCCATCAGCTCCCGGTCACCACCCGCGTCCCCGACCCCATCGTCGAGCTCCGCACCCCCAGCTGGACCCTCCCCATCACCGCCCGCCGCGAGGACCTCCTCGCGCGCCTCGGCGAGTTTCCCGGCGCCCCCCGCGACCGCCTCGCGGACTTCTTCGCCCGGCAGTCATCCCTCGCGGGCGCCCTCTGGTCGCTCTTCGACGACCCCGCCCTGCTCCCGCCCTTCGGCGCGCGCGAGCTGCTCACCCACATCGCCCGCTCGCCCCGCTACCTCCCGCTCGCCCCGTGGATCAACCGCACCCTCGCCGACCTCGTCGCCGCCCACGGCCTCGATGGCTTCGAGCCGCTGCGCGTCTACCTCGACGCCGTCTCGCAGATCACCGTGCAGACCTCCGCCGCCGAGGCCGAGGCCCCCTTCGCCCTCGCCACGATGGACTACTACTTCCGCGGCACGCGCCACGTCCACGGCGGCATCGGCGTGCTCGCCTCGGCCATGCTCGACGCCGCCCGCGCGCTCGGCGCGGACGTACGCCTGAGCGAGTCGGTGAAGGCCCTCACGCCCGTCGCCGACGGATGGCGGGTGCGCACGCGGCGCGGGGAGGTCACCGCGCGCCAGGTGATCGCCAACGTCATCCCGCAGGCGCTGCGGGGGCTGCTCGGCGACGAGGCCCGCGAGCTCGACGGGCTCACGCGGCGCGTCGAGGGGGGCTGGGGCGCGGCGATGCTCTACCTCGGGCTCGCGCGCGACGCGAAGCTCCGCGCCGAGGCCCACCACCTCGAGCTGGTCGACGACCCGGGCGCGGCCTTCATCGAGGGCAACCATGTGTTCTGCTCCATCAGCGGGGCCGACGAGGCGCGCGGCCCCGACGGCGCCCGCACCGTGACCGCCTCGACGCACGTCCCGATGGCGAAGCTCCTGGCGATGACCCCCGACGCGCAGGGCGAGTACATCGCCGCGGTGCAGTCCGCGATGGCGCGCACCCTCGGGCGCCGCGCGCCGGAGCTCGACGCCGCGACGGTGCACCGGCTCACCGCGTCGCCCCGCACCTTCGCGCGCTTCGTCGGGCGCCCCGACGGCTACGTCGGCGGCGCGCCCCGGGTGCGGGGGATCAGCTGCTACCAGGGGATGCTCCCGCGGCCGGTGCGGCCGGGGCTGTGGATGGTCGGGGACTCGGTGTTTCCAGGGCAGAGCACGCTGGCGACCGCCCTCGGCGGCGCCAAGGTCGCGGGGCTCGTCGCGAGGCAATCGTCGCGCGGCGCGTGACCTCCCGCCGTCCCAGGGTGCATCCCGCCGGGCGATGTCCGCCGAGCCCGCTGCTCCGAGACCCACGGGGGTGATCGCCGGCGCCACCGGCTTCGTCGGCCGCGCCCTCTCCCACGCGCGCGCGCCGGCGCCGCGGGCCTGAGAACCTCCGGCTCAGCCCGCGGGCGCGTCGACCTCGCGGACGCGGATGCTCCAGCGCTCGGCGAGCCAGTCGAGGAGCTGCGACTCGACGGAGGTGATCGTGCCCGACGAGGAGATCTCGTAGAGGGCCCCGTAGATGGCGTCGCGGGCCTCCGGGCGGGTGACGGCCTCGGCGGCGGCGCGCACCGACGCGTCGTCCCGGTAGCGCTCCGCCGAGCCCTCGAGCAGCGCCGCGAGCGCGTCGGCGACGTCCGCGCCGGGCTCCACCGAGAGCAGGTCGCGGGCGACGTTGTGCACCACCGCCTGCTCGTCGGGCGTGGTGTAGCCGTCGAGGCGGATGAGGGTGCGCAGCAGCGCGCCGAAGGTCAGGCGCTCGGTCTCGGTGAGGGTGTCGGTCATGGCGGGGTCGGTGCTCCTGCGGGTGGATCGGCGTCGCGGCCGACGCGGCGCACGCTATCACGCGCGCCCGCTACGGGAGCTTGAGCCCCGCGCCCGCCGCGCGCCCCCGCCGCCACGCCGCGGCGTCGACCCGCAGCGCCCGCCCCCGCCCGAGGCGCAGGTGCTCCTCGGCGAAGCGCTCGAGGGCCTCGCGCTCGACCTCCAGGGCCCGGTCGATGACCGCGAGCGCCGCCCCCTCGGTCGCGTCGTGCGCCGCCGCGGTGGTGACCCGCAGCCGCTCGGCGATGGCGTCGACGGCGCCCACCCGGAAGGCCTCGTGCCAGCGCCGCGGGCGGTTGGCCCCGTGCGTGGCGGAGAGCCACTCGACGCGCCGCAGCAGCCACGCCCAGAGGGCGGCGACGGCGGCCCGGTCGCGCGCGCGCCCCGCGAGCACGATGGCCTCGCCCTCGGCGGTGTCCAGGGTGTACGCGAGGCAGCCGTTGGCCTCGGCGAGCGCGCCCGCGAGGGCGACCTTCCAGGGGCGCTGCCGGCGGGCCACGTCGAGGGGCTCGGCGCGCGCGTCGACGATGGGGTCTGGGTCGACCGCGGCGCCGGTCGCGGCGTCGAGCCAGGACTCCAGTCGGTGGCGGGTGATGAGCGCCTGCGCCTGCGCGGCGGCGGCGGCGGCCTCGTGCACGTTGGGCGACGTAGCCAGCGCGAGCAGCTTGCGGGCGCGGTCGAGGGCCTGCGCGGGGGTCAGCGTCGTGGCGCTCACCCGGTCGCCCCGCCGAGCCCGTCGCGGCGCACGAACACCCCGGCGTCGGCGCGGCCCAGCAGGGCCCCGATGCGCTGATCCAGCGCCGCGACGGGCTGCGCGTGGAGCTCGCCTGGAGAGAGGTTCCACCCGAAGAGCGCCCGGCGGAGGAGGGTCTCCGCGGCGGCGTCGGCGAAGGCCGCGGACAGCGCGCCGTAGATCTTCGGCTCGGGCTCCGCGAGCGAGCGCCCGGACGCGTCGGTGAGGGTGAAGTACGCCCCGCAGGGCGCCTCGGCGATGCGGGCGAACACCTGCTGCGACCGGCTCCCGCCGCCGCCCACCCAGCCGAAGCCCACCACCGCCAGCATCGCGAGGCCCACCACGCTCGACGCGATCATCCGGCCGCTGCCGCCGCCCGTGCGCAGGTCGTACTCCAGCGCCTTGCCGCCGGGGATCACCTGCTGCCGCACCGGCTGCCCGAGGCACTGCCACAAGAGGAACTCCAGGTCGTACACCGAGAGCGGCGACACGCTCGCGCCGGCGTGGCGGGCGTGCCCATGCCGCACCGCCTGCTGGAGCAGCCGCGTGCGCACCACGAGGTCGCGCGCGGCCTCCGGCGGGACGTCGCCCCGCGCGTGCGCGGCGTGCACCAGCTCGAAGAGGGTGGAGACCCGCGGGTCGGGCCAGGCGAGGGCGCGCAGCGACGCGAGGGCGCCGGTGGGGTCGTCCGCGCCGGGCGGCGCCGGGGGCATCGCGCGGCGGTACTCGGGCGGCAGCTGCAGGAGGTTGTGGAGGAAGGCGCCCATCCCCTGCGCGGCCTCGTGGGAGGCGACGGTGCTGAGCTCCACCCGCTGGCCGCCGACCACCAGCTTGAGCGACGGGGTGATCATCCCCTTGAAGACCTCGACGGACTGGATCGCCCCGTACGGGATCTGCAGCGGGGGTGAGCTGCCGTTGGTGAGGATGCGCCGGTCGGTGAAGGCGATGGCGCGGGTGCCGTCGCGGCGGATGGTCTCGTCGACGAGGGCGAGCAGCTCCTCGTCGGTGTCCGGGGCGAGCCAGTCGGGCAGGCACGGCCCCGCGACGTGCAGCGCCGCCGTCGGGATCATCGGCGCCGCGGTGATCCCGTCCCCCCGAAGCCACTGCGCGGCGAGGGCGCCGACGGGCCCCGCCACGGCGCCGCTGCCGACGGCGAAGCGCCCGCCGCTGCGCACCCACCACGCGACCGCGCTGAGCAGGCGCGCGAGCGCCGCGGAGGTCTCCCGGGTGGGCATGCGCGGGAGCATCGCGCCGCCCTGCGGGGTGTGCAGCACCCCCGGCTCGGAGAGCCCGCGCGGGAAGGTGGGCTCCCACTGGATGAGCTCCAGGGGGATGCGCTGGCGGGGCGAGTCGAGGTGCAGCGCGAGGTTGGTCACGAGCGCGCCGGCCTTGCCCGACTGCATCACCGTGCTGTCGAGCAGCGCCACGGGGTGCTCGTGCGGGGCGACCTGCGCGAAGGAGAGCGAGCCGCCCAGCTGCTTCGGGGAGATGTCCGGGGCGAAGCGCAGCTCGGTGATGCCCACGGAGCCCGCGGCGAGGCGCAGGAAGGGGGCGAGGGTGTCGACGGGCGGCGCGTAGGAGGGGTCGCGGTACATCGGCGGCGGAGGATAGCGGCGGGAGCGCCGGGACGCCCACCCGCCCGGCGGGCGAGGGCGGGTGCTCGGCTCAACCCGTCAGAACTCCTGCGACGCGGTACCAGTGCACTACCGCGAAGGCCCCCTGGTGGGTTGCGCGCGGCACCCGTTCGCGGAGTGAGCAGCGCTGGTAGGCGCGGTCAACACCATCGTGCTGGCGGAGTCGTTGAGGCGCGCAGACGATCGTAGGCTGCCGGACAAGGGCCAGTCGTTGAGGCGATCGACCTGCGTGCTTCGATATCAACGACGTGACGGCGAATCCGCCCGTCCTTCCATCGCCGCCCCCCATCACCCCAGCACGCGCACCCCAAAGCGCTCCAGCAGCGCCACCACCCTCGTCAGCGGCAGCCCGATCACCGCCGTGAAGTCATCCCCCCGCATCCGCTCGAAGAGCGCGATGCCCAGTGACTCCACCCGGTACGAGCCCGCGCAGTCCAACGGCGCGTCCCTCGCCACGTAGTCCGCGATCGCCTCGTCCGTCAGCGCCCGCATCACCAGCGCGGTCGTGTCCACCGCCGTCTCCGTGCGCCCGCTCGCCCGGTGGTGCACCGCCACCGCCGTGTGCAGCCGGTGCTCTCTCCCCGCCAGCCGCCGCAGCTGCGCCCTCGCCCGCGCTGCCGTATGCGGCTTGCCCAGCGCCTCGCCGTCGACCTCGCCCATCTGGTCGGACCCGATGATCACCGCGTCGGGATACGCCTCCCCCAGCGCCTCGGCCTTCCCGATGGCCAGCGCCCGCGCCCGCTCCGTGATGGGCAACCCGCTCAATCCCTCCTTCGCGCCCTCCTCGTCGAAGGGCGAGGCCATACACGTCACGGTAAGACCCAGCCGCCCGATGAGCTCCCGCCGGTAGCGCGACTCCGAGCCCAGGATCACCGCCACCGTCGCCCCCAGCACCGCGCTCATGCCAGCGGGTCGTCCACGTCGACCTCGACCGCCCGGGCCCGCCGCGCCTCCAGCCGCGCCTGCGCGTACGCCACGAGCGGGCCCACGTACGCCTCGAAGGGGGGACACTCCACCCCCCGCGGCGAGAGCAGCGCCCGCGCGGCCGCGTCGGAGTAGCGCGCCCGCGTCGCGAGGCGGTCGACGAAGGCCCGCGGGCTGCGCGTGAGGCGCTCCAGCCCCGGCGTGTTCAGCAGGGCCCGGGTGAGGTTCACCGGGACCATCCCCCGCGGAACCCGCCGCCCCGCCACCTGCGCGATGCGCTCGAAGGCGTGCCGCGTCGTCGGCGGCGACGGGTCGACCACGTGCACCGTGCGCCCGATGGCCTCGCGCATCCCCCCGAGCGCCACGCCCGCCCGCGCCACGTGGTCGACCGGCACCACGTGCAGCGGCAGGTCGCCCCCCGCCGGCAGCGGCAGCCGCAGGTCGACCGGCGAGCTCAGCATCAACACGATGAACAGGTACGGCCCGTCGAAGAGGTCGATCTCGCCCGTCTGCGAGTCGCCCACGATCATCGACGCGCGCACCACCGTCACCGGCAGCGCGTCCATCGCCTGGCGCAAGATCCGCTCGGCGTCGTGCATCGTCTCCTCGGCGGGCGAGCGCAGCCGCTGCCCGAGGTCGAGGTCCTCTTCGCGCAGGAGCCCCTCCGCGCCGCCGAGCGCGAGCACCGAGCTGTACGCCACCACCCGCGGCGCGCTGCCCTGCTCCAGGCCCGCGCGGGCCAGCTCGATCACCTCCCGCGTCCCCTGGATGTTGAGCGCCGTGATGGCCTTCGCCCCCACCTCGAGGCTCGTCGAGTACGCCGCGTGGTGCACCACGTCGATGCGCCGCGCCAGGTCGAGGTACTCCCTCCCCCCGAGCCCGAGGTCGATGGCCGTCACCTCGCCCTCGAGCACCTCCACCCGCTCGGCGTCGGCGCCCAGCGAGAGCACCCAGCGCCGCGCCTCCTCCATGAAGCGCGTGCGCACCAGCATCACCACCCGCACCCCCCGGTCGGCGAGCACCTCCGTCGCGATGCGCCGCGCCAGCAGCCGGGGATACCCCGTGACGAGCCGCGTGGTCACATGCGCTCCACGACCTCGATGCCCAGCAGGTCGAGGCCCCGCCGCAGCACCGTCGCCACCCGCTCGCACAGCGTCAGCCGCGCCGCGCGCACCGCGAGCTCGGCGTCCTTCACCGGCAGCTCGTTGTAGAAGGTCGAGAAGGCCCCCGCGAGCTCGTAGAGGTAGTCGCAGAGCGCGTGGGGCCGCGCCGTGCGCGCCACGTCCTCCACCGCCAGCGGGAACTTCAACAGCGCCAGCACCAGCGCCCGCTCGGCCGGCTCCAGCGCCCCGACGGGCCCCGGGGTCGCGCCGAGCTCGGCCACCTTGCGCTGGATCGATCGGATGCGGGCGTAGGCGTATTGCAGGTACGGCGCGGTGTTGCCCTGGAGCGAGAGCGCCTTGTCCCAGGTGAAGGTCACCAGGGTCGTGCGGTCTTTGGAGAGGTCGTTGTACTTCACGGACCCGAGGCCCACGACGCGGGCCACCTCCCGGACCTCCGACGCGGGCAGGTCGGCGTTGAGCGATCGGGCCACGGCCTCCGCGCGCTGCTCGGCCTCGTCGAGCAGCGACTCCAGCGCGATCACGTTGCCGTCGCGGGTCGAGAAGGTCCCCTCGGGCAGGCGCATCAGGCCGAACCACACGTGCTCCAGCTTCGCCGGAACCCCGAGCCGCCGCGCCACCGCGAAGAGCTGCCGGAAGTGCAGCTGCTGCCGCTCGTCGGTCACGATGAGGATGCGCGCCGGGCTCCACCGCCCCATGCGGTAGCGCATCGCCGCGATGTCGCTGGTGCCGTACAGGAAGCCCCCGTCGGCCTTGCGCACCAGCATCGGCGGCATCGCCTCGCCGTCGCGCTCCTTGGTGAAGGTCACCACCACGGCCCCCTGGCTGTGCTCCGCGATGCCCTTCGCGAGCAGCTCGTCGACCGTCGCGGCGAGCATGTCGTTGTAGAAGCTCTCGCCCAGCACCTCGTCGAAGCTCACCCCGAGGCGCTGGTACGTCCGGTCGAACTCCGCCATCGACACGTCGACGAACTTCTTCCACAGCGCGACGTTCTCGGGGTCGCCCGCCTGCAGCTTCACCAGCTCGGCGCGCGCCGCGAGCAGCAGCTCCGGGGCCTGCGCCGGCAGCGGGGCGTCGTCGTCGTCGGCCTCCTTCCCGGGGGCGCCGAGCACGAGCTTCTGGGCCCGCTCGTCCTCGCTGTACTTCACGTAGATGCGCAGCAGCTCGCCCACCGGGTCGCGCTCGTACGCGGCCCGGTCGAGGTACCGGTTCCACGCCACGATGAGCTTGCCGAACTGCGTGCCCCAGTCGCCGAGGTGGTTGTCCGCGACGACGGTGTAGCCCACCGCGCGCATCACCCGCTTCATCGCCTCGCCCAGGATCGTCGAGCGGATGTGCCCGATGTGCATGGGCTTGGCGACGTTGGGCGACGAGTAGTCGAGCACCACGGTCTGCCCCGCGCCCACCGGGCGCAGCGCAAGCGCGTCGTCGACGTGGGCGGCGAGCCACGCGTCGCGCAGGGTGACGTTGACGAAGCCCGCGCCGGCGACCTCGGCCTTCGCGACGGCGGGGTGCGACGCGACGGCGGCGACGATGGCGGCGGCGAGGTCCCGAGGCGGACGCTTCAGGGCCTTGGCGAGCTGCATCGCCGCGTTGCACTGCGCGTCGGCGCGCGGCGACGGCTCGAACACCACGGAGGCGGGGATGCCCTCCGCGCCGAAGGACTGCACCAACGCCGCCGCGGCGGCCGAACCAAGCTCTTCCAACAACGCATGCATAGGGGCGCGGACACTATCACCGGCCGGGCCGCGCCGGCGCCGATGCGGTCGGGGCTTGCCACGCCCGTGCTTCGTGTGACTGTGGGGAGGGAGCCGCCGATCGGTGCGGCGTCGGGACGGGAAGGATCAGTGCGCGGAGTAGGCGACGTCGCCGTCGGCGTCGCGGGTGAAGGTCACGTCGGTGATGCGGCAGAGGTTGATGCCCGAGACGACGTGCGCGCCGGCCTGGTCGACGACCTTGATGTCGAACACACACTGCCCGCGGTACATGCTGGGCGTGTAGTGGATGAGCACCGAGGCGTCATCGGCGAGCACGTGCGCGCCGAGGAGGTCGGCGCCCCAGGTGGTGGTGCTGCTCGGGGTGATGTGCAGCTCGATGATGGGGTTGCCGATGCTGTTGTGCACCGTGAAGTCGCGGTCAATCGCGTGCGCGACCGTGGCGAACGACAGAACCGCGAGCCCGACCATGGTGAACAGTGAACGACGCTTCATGATTGAATGACTCCTGCACCCGAACGATTGCCCTGCCGTCGAGATCCGGGGCGAAATCCCCCGACCCCGCCATACAGAGGTAGACTATCACCCCTCCGACCGCATCCGAAACAGGATTCCGGCGCGTCGTCGCAGATGACGCCACCGCCCTGAGCAACGGCCGAACCGCTTCCGCCGTGAACGGAGGTAGGCAGTGTCGTATCACGGCGGGACACGGCGATTCGCGCGGCGCCGCCCCAGCGCCGGGGACGCGGCCTGCGAACCCCGGACGACATCCACCGACGCCGGAGTCACAGCCGCGGCGGAGCACCGGGTTCATGTGAACGGCGGCGTCGCCACCGCGGCGGCGGTTCACACGCGCGGTGGCTCGAAGCGCCGATCGTGGCTCCCACCCCGCCGCAGGCGGGGCAGCGGCCGAGCTCGCCCGCGTACACGGCGCGGCACGACCCGCAACCGCGGCGGCCGAGCCCGGCGCCCTCGTCGAGGCGCAGCAGCGCCGGGGTAGAGCACCTCGAGCTCGGCGGAGGACATCGGGGCGCCCTCGTCGGCGGGCGACCCCACGACCTCCAGCGCCGCCAGCTGATCGGCGCGCGACGGGATCAAAGCCCTCGAGCGCGGCCATGAGGGCCGGGAGGCTCATCGCGGGCGGCTACGGCATCACCGAGCCCATCCGGTACTCCCCGGAATTCCGGGTCAACCATGACAAGTGCATGTTGCGTCTCTACGCCAACGGCGAGGCGGGGCGCGCCCCAGCGGATGCGCGTCGCGGCGCACTGGGAGGGCCTGGGCGGGTGCTCCCCTCGATCGGCGAGGCCGGTGATCGTGGGCCTGGGCGGGTGCTCCGCTCACGCCTTCCAGTCCCCCGCGAAGCCGCGCTACAGCCCCCCGAGCTCGCTCGTCTCCACCCAGCCGGTCGCGCCCGTCAGCGTGCGCACCCGCGTGAACACCCCGTCGCGCGCCACCCGCTCGACCCGCTCGCCCTCGCGCACCGCCGCGTCGGGGATGCCGTCCACCCGCGCCGTCTGCCGCAGCCGCAGTCCACCGTGCAGCACCACCGACTCCGCCGGGAGCGCCCGCCGCGCCGCCACCAGGCCCAGCGCGCCCGCGGTCAGCGTCAGCGAGAGCACCAGCGCCACGGTCATGCCCACGGCCTCCAGCTCGGAGCTCACCCGCCGCCGGCGCCACACCGCGAAGACCACGCCGACCTGGCCCAGCACCCCCAGCAGCACGCTCCACCCCAGCGGGACCAGCTCGCCCACCTGCACCCGCAGCGGCACCGCCTGCTCGACCACCGCCTGCCCGCTGCGCCCCGCGTCGCGCCGCGCCAGCCGCATCCGCGTCGCCCGGAGGTTGTCCCGCGCCGGCCACATCAACGGCGCGCGCCGCAGCACCCGCTCGAAGCACCAGATCGCCTCGCCGTAGCGCTCCTGCCGCGCGTACACCGTGCCCAGGTCGTAGAGCACCCCGTCGCCGTCCACCCCGGCGGCCACCAGCTCCTCCAGCGAGCGCGCCGCCGCCGGCAGGTCGCCCCGCGCCTCCGCCGCCAGCGCGCGGCCCAGCAGCTCGCGCGCGCTCACGGCCCCCGCCGTCGCCGCCGCCAGCGTCACCAGCCCCGCCACGACCGCCGCCCGCAGATGCCCCCTCACGCCACGGCCTCCATCGCCTCGACCACCGAGCGCACCTCGCGCAGCGCCGCCGCCACCGCGTCGCGATCGACCGCCGCGCCGGCGAAGCGCAGCCCGTCGCACGCCTCCCCCGCCGCGCGCGCCCGCTGCTTCAGCGCCTCGTCCGCGCCCGCCGCGCCGCGCCCGGCCCGCTCCAGCGCCCTCGCGCCGAGGCCCAGCGCGCCCGCCGCGTCGCCCGCCGCCAGCGCCGCGTCGGCCTGCGCCAGCAGCGAGCGCGGGTCGTTCTTCGCCGTCTGCGCCTGCACCACCCGCCGCGCCCGCGACCACTTCTTCAGCCCCAGCCCGAGGCCCGCGAGCAGCACCGCGCCCGGCACCACGGAGAGCGTGCCCCACACCCGCAGCGGCGTCGTGAACCAGCTCGTCGACGGCGCCAGGGATACCTCACGCTGTAATCCCTCCAGCGCCACGGCGGGGTCCTGCGGGTCGCTGGTGGGCTCCGCGGGTCGCGCCGCGCCGGTGGCCACGACGAGGGGCAGCACCACCTGCGACACCTGGTAGCGCCCGCTCGCCGGGTCGAACCACGGCACCGTCAGCGTCGGGAGCGTGAAGCGCCCCGGGCGGTCGGCCACCACCCGGTACTCGTTGACCACGTCGCCCCGCAGCGGCTCGGCGTTGCGGTCGACCGCCGCGCGCGAGCTGCCCGGCAGCACCCGTACGCCCTCGACCCCCCGCGGCGCCGGCAGCGTGACGCTCCCGAGGTACCCGTTGCCCGAGGCCCGCACCGTCAGCGTCGCCGTCTCGCCCACGGGAAACGCCGGCCGGTCGATGGCCGCCGTGATCGAGAGCGGCCCGATGGTGCCGGGCACGTACCCCGGGGGCCTGGCCTCCATCGGCGGCTCACGCGCCTCGACCACCATCGACGGCGTGGCCATCTCGACCCGCCGTCGGCGCCCGAAGAACCCGTCGCCCTCGATGTACTCCACCCCCATCCGCAGCGGGCCGATCTCCAGCCGGCCCGCGTGCGTCGGGAAGAGCGCGATGCGCCGCACCATCCCCGCGGTCATGCTCCAGGTGCCGACGCGCTGCGAGATCCACCGCTGCGCGCACACCTGCCGCGGCTCCATCAGCACCTCGGACCAGAACCCTTCGAGCGTCGCCTCGTGCAACGGCTCGCAGCCCACCTCGCTGGCCGGCGCGTAGATGAACGCCCGGTAGATCACCTGCTGCCCGACGTAGGGGTTGGGCACGTCGACCACCGCGCGCAGGAAGCCCGCGGGCGAGGCCACGGCGCCGGTGAGGGTGCCGTCCGGCGGCACGTCGGGCCCCGTCGGCATCACGGGCTGCGGCGGCTCCACCGGGTCGAAGAGCCCGGGGAAGGGGTTGTTGAAGCCCGGGTCGGGCGGCGCCGAGGGGTTGGCCGACGCGCGGACGACGTTGATGACCAGCGGCGCGAGCTGCGTGAGGGTGCGCCCCTCGGGCGAGCGGGCCATCGCGTTGCGCACCACGTAGCGGCCCGGCCGCTGCGCCCGCGCCACGTAGGTCACCGACGAGCGGAACATGAACATCCCGCCGCCCATCACCATGCCCGCGGGCACCGTCGGCGGATCGGGGCGCGACAGCACCTCCAGGCCCGCGGGCATCGTGAGGGGCTCGACGATGGCGGGCGCGCTGCCCTGCATCGAGACCCCGTAGACGATGTGGAAGAGCTGGCCTGCGGCGGGCTGCGGCGGGTCGACGGTGAGCTGGAGGGTCACCTGCGCCCGCGCCTCGGCGGCCCACGCCACGGCGAGCGCGAGCGCGTGGGCGGAGCACAGGCGGCGGAGGGAGCGGCGGCGGAGGATGACGGTCGGGCCCATCGGGGGGAAGTGGTTCTCGCGGGGGAGGCGCAAGCTAGTACAAGGGATTTCTGGCGTCACGGGTTCGTGCGATGAACGCTCCTCGCACCCGATGAACGACCCTGCCAACGTTTCGCTCTTCGTCGACGACCGCGGCGCCGGCACCCCGGTCGTGCTGCTCCACAGCGGCGGGATGTCGTCGCGCCAGTGGCGCTCGCTCGCCGAGCGCCTCGCCGCCAACCATCGCGTGCTCGCACCGGACCTCCTCGGCTCGGGCAAGAACCCGCCGTGGCCCGGGGATCTTCCCTTCGGCTACGAGCTCGACGTGGCGGCGGTGGCCCGGGTGCTCGACCGGGTCGACGGCGCCGTGCACCTCGTGGGTCACTCCTACGGCGGCCTCGTCGCGCTCACCCTCGCGCGCACGCATCCCCGCCGGGTGCGCTCGATCGCCCTCTATGACCCGGTGGCCTTCGGCGTGCTGCGCGACCCCGCCGACCCCGCGGGCCTCGCCGACCTCGCGCGCGCCGGGGCGCAGCCCGTGTTCACCGACGAGGCCCGCGGCGGCGGCGAAGACTGGATGGAGGCCTTCGTCGACTACTGGAACGGCCCGGGCGCCTGGCGCGCGCTCCCGGCGACGTCGCGGGAGCAGTTCCTGCGCGTGGGGCGGAAGGTGTTCCGGGAGGTGATGTCGCTGATGCACGACCGCACCGGCGCGGCGGCCTACGCGGGGCTCGCGGCGCCCGCCCTGCTGCTCTCCGGCGAGCGCTCGCCCACCGCCGCGCAGCGGGTCACCGCGGTGCTCGCCGGGGCGCTCCCCGACGCGCGGCGCGAGGTGATCCCGGGCGCGGGGCACATGGGCCCGCTCACCCACGGGGCCATGGTCGACGCGCTCATCGCGCGGCACATCGACGCGGTCGACGAAGCGGCGTAGGTCAGCGCACGACGCGCTGCCACGACGCGAGCCCGGTGCCGTCGTCGAGCACCGACTCCTCGACGATCACCTCGACGTCGTCCTCGTAGACCCGCACCACGCCGTCGCGGTACGCGGCCCGCGCCGCGACCAGCGCCGCGTCGACGCTCTCCGCGGTGCCTGTCGTGTCGTGCCCGGGCCTGGCGTGGGCGCTCCATCGGATCGTGCTCATGGTCGTCGCTCCTCGCGCCGCCGTCGGCCCGAAGCGCCACGGGACGCCAATGCATCGGTGGTGGTGCAGCAACACGCATACCCGCCGTCCAACGCCTTGCTACGGCGCACACCGGCGCGTACGACCGGCCGCCTCGGAGCGGCGCCGCCGGGCGCCGGAACACACCCGTGGCGCCCTGCCACAGGGCTCAGTCGGGCTGAAACATACCCTCCGCGGTATTGTCGCCCTGGTACACGTTGCCCGGGCGCTCGAAGGTCGCCGCGCCGAAGAGGTTCACCCCGATGGCGACCACCAGCAGCGCCCACCCGAGGCGCCGCCACGGGCGGCCGTTGACCGCGAGCGCGCCCACCAGCAGCAGCGCGAAGTCGTTGCTGAAGCGGTACCCGAACTGCACCCACCCGCTGTTCTGGTAGAGCAGGTCGAGGGTGGCGATGGCCAGCGCGGCCACGATGAGGTTGCTCGCGAGGCGCGACACCCGCGCGGGGCGCAGCAGCTCAAGGTACTGCGGGGTGGTGACCCAGAGCGCGAGCCCGTGGCGCGACACCTGGACGTAGGGCGCGACGCGGGAGATCCACGGCAGCAGCGCGAGGGCGACGGCGAGGTTGCGCGAAAGGTAATGGAAGTTGAAGAGGCCCCACCGGAGGATGCGCGCCTGCCAGCGGATCTGGAGGTAGCGGTAGCCCGTCTCGCGCCAGTCGCCGAAGCGCAGCTTGTTGAGCACCATGTACACGACGAGGGCGATCACCACTGGCGCGGAGAAGCGCAGCACCTTGCCGGCGACGGCGCGCCAGTCGGTGCCGCGGGCGTAGCGCGCGAAGCGGGTGAGGAGGTCGTCGTCGGCGGTGGCCTCGGCGGCGCCCGCGAGGCGGTGCACGCGGATGGCCTCGAGCCCGAAGAAGATCGCCGCCAGCAGGGTGGAGGTGCGGGTGTGAAACGACAGCCCGAGCAGCGCGCCCGCCGCGAAGGGGCGGGCGGCGTCGAGGGAGGCCAGCAGGAAGGCCGCGCCGAGGGCCGCGCCGACGACGTGCGCGGTGAACCAGACCGCCCCCTGGACGGCGCTGAAGAAGTACACCGAGCCGAAGGCGAAGAGGGCCGTGAGGCCGAGGTTCTCCTTCCAGCTGCGGCGGGAGTAACCACGGCGCGTGAGCCGCTCGAGGAAGAGGTAGAGCAGCGCCGGGGCGAGGCCCGCGAGCAGCACGTCGAAGGCCCGGTTGGGGAAATCGCGGCCCAGCACGGCCACCGGCAGCATGTACAGCACCGCCGGGAAGGCCGGGAAGGCCACGAACCACCGGTCGCCGAAGCGCGCCCAGTCGTTGCCGCCGCCGCCCGGGGGACAGGCCACGTGGCGGGCGACGTCGGCGTCGCAGCGCACGGCGAGGGTGCCGTGGTTGAACGCGTCGGCCAGGTAGGCGAAGTGGTTGTCCGGCGAGTGCGAGCGCAGCCGGTCGCCCGCGAGGATGGCGTAGACGACCACCGCGACGAGGTACACCGCGAGGGCGACGCGGTTGGCGCGGGGCGTGCGGGCGGAGTCTTCGACGCGGGCGGGCGGGCGGGCGGTCTCGGTGTCGGCCATGGCCCGCGGTCTGTACCAACCGGGCGTCGTCGCTGGCAACGTGCCTCAGCTTGACGGGTGCGAGGGACCACCTTATGCCCCGCGCCATGTCCGTGTCGCAAGAGTCCCTAATGAGCGCGCTGTCCGATGTGGTCGACCCCGTGGTCAACAAGCGCCTCGGCGAGCTGAAGGCCATCCGCGAGGTGTCCGTCGAGGGCGACGCCGCCCGGGCCACCGTCGACCTGCTCTCCCCGGCCAGCGGGTCGCGCGACGCCATCGTGAAGGCCCTCGAAGACGCCGCGGCGAGCGTCGGGCTCAAGCGCCTGGAGCTCACCGTGGCCTCCGCGGTGCGCACCCGGCAGATCGCCGGCGACGACCCCTGCCCCGAGGTGAAGAACGTCATCCCGGTGATGTCGGGCAAAGGGGGCGTCGGGAAGAGCACCGTCGCGGCCAACCTCGCGCTGGCCCTGCTGCGCTCCGGGGCGCGCGTGGGCCTGCTCGACGCGGACATCTACGGGCCCAGCGTCCCGACGATGCTGGGCATCATGGGGCGGCCCATCTCGCGGGACGGCAAGCTCATCGAGCCGCTCGAGCGCTTCGGGCTCAAGATCATGTCCATCGGGTTCCTGCTCGAAGACGCGCGGCAGTCGGTCATCTGGCGCGGCCCGATGATCCAGGGGGCGCTCCAGCAGTTCTTGAAGGACGTCGCGTGGGGCAAGCTCGACTACCTCATCCTCGACCTGCCGCCGGGCACCGGCGACGTGGCCCTCACGCTCTTCCAGAAGCTCAAGGTCACCGGCGGGGTCATCGTCACCACGCCGCAGGACGTCGCCCTCATGGACGTCTACAAGTCCGTGAGCATGTGCCAGAAGCTCAACGTGCCCATCCTCGGGGTCGTCGAGAACATGAGCCACTTCATCGACTCGGCCGGGGTGAAGCACGAGATCTTCGGGCGCGGCGGCGGCGCGCGCATCGCCGAGTTCGCCAAGGCCCCGTTGCTGGGTCAGATCCCCATCGACTCGCTGGTGCGGGAGTGGGGCGACAACGGGACGCCCATCGTGCAGGCCCAGCCCAACAGCATCCCCGCCAAGGCCTTCAAGGAGATCGCCGAGCGCCTCGCTGACTGCGTCACCCGCGCGGTCTTCGAGGCCCACGGCGGAAGCGCCCCGGTCGACGGACCGAAGCGCCTCCCCATCCTGCGCTGAGGGTCTCTACGCCCGGGCGCTCTCGGCGCGGGCGCCCCAGCCGGTCTTCAGGTTGAGCGGGCACTGCCAGTCGGCCGCCGCGGAGCGCACCAGCAGCCCCCGCACCGGGCGGCCGTCGAAGCACAGCCCCATGACATGGCCGTCACACCAGGCGACAACGCACGGATACACATACTCCGTGCGGGGGCCCTCGGCGATGACCCGCACGAGGGTCTGCGTGGCGATGCGCAGCGGCTGGTGGAGGCGCACCCGCAGGCCGTCGCGCGAGACGCCCATCAGCCGCGCGGCCTCGAAGCGCCCGTTGGCGGTGAGCTCGACCAGCGCGCCGTCCTCCACGCGCTCGCGCTCGGGGCCGGGACCGGGCGCGTATCCAGTGCCGGGCAAGGCTTTCTGGAGGGTGATCCAGCGCGCGTGCTGGGCCGCCGTGAGGGCGACACCACGAGCGCGCTTGTCCTCCAGCGTGAGGTAGTCACAGAGCAGCTCCATCAGGTCTCTCATGGTGCGATCCTTTCGGGCTCCGCGGTCCGTCGACGAGGCAACGCTTCGTGGCCGGGGCGGCTTACGGACGTTCGTTCCATGGGACGCCCGAGCGCGTCACTCGTTGGAACAATCTGCGATCGACGTGCCACCCATCGAGAGGCACCGCGTGCGGGGGGAGGTTCCCGGAAACGTGGGCTCCGACCGCGGGTGTGGGTATGGTGTCGGCGATGCTTCGACGAGGCTTGGGAACGGGCGCTGCGCTGATGGTCCTGCTGGGCGGTTGCACCGAGACGGTGGTGCAGTGCCGGGCGGGCTACGTCCCCGCGGATGGCATGGAGGGGCGCACGCGCTGTGCGCTCGCCGACGCGGGCGCGGCGATGGACGCGGGCGGCGACGCGGTGGTGCCGATGGACGCGGGCGGCGACGCGGGCGCGGCGATGGACACCTGCAACGCAGCGGCGGCCGACCCGCCGGGCGACGGGCAGGACACCAACTGCGATGGCGTGGACGGGGTGCTCGGCGACACGATCTTCGTGGCGATGGGCGGCGCGGACAGCAACGCCGGCACCGCGCCCGATCAGCCCGTGCGCACCGTGTCACGCGCCCTCGACATCGCGCGGGCGGGCGCGCGGCGCTCGATCCTCGTGGCGGTGGGCAGCTACGACGCGCTGCCGGTGGCGCTCGGCGACGGGGGCGCCGAGTCCACGCTGCCGACGCACGTGCTGGTCGACGGGGTCACGCTGTCGGGCCGCTACCCGGGCGGCGCCGGGGCTTGGGTGGGGCGATCGGCGGCCGCGGGGGACCGCTCGCTGCTGCGCGGTCAGGTCTTTGCGGCGATCCTCCAGGGGATGCGCACCTCGGTGAGCTTCCACGAGGTCGACCTCGTGTCCGAGCGGAACGCGCTGCTCGGCGGGGTGAGCTGCTACGGGCTGGTGGTGGAGGGCAGCGGGGTGGTGACCCTCCGTGGCGGAATGGTACAGGCGTGCGCTGGATCGAGCGCCTTGACCATGCCCGCCCGGGGCGAGGCTGGAGGGGTCGGAGACGAAGGGCAGGACGCGACGAGCGGGGGCCGTGGTGGCGTCGGATGCTCGGGAGGCTCCGGGGGACAGGGTGGGGGCGCGGCCGTGCGCAACGGGGCGTCGGGGGCGGTCGGCTCGGCGACGATGGCCGGCGTGGAGGCCGCGGGGGGTGAGGGTGGCGTGGCCTCGCGGACTGCGGGCAGCCCGGGAAGCACCGGGGCAGCCGGGGCGGCGGGCCGGTCGGTCACCCTCGGGGACTTCGGCGCCGAGGGGTACGCGATCCCGCGCGGCGAGACGGGTGAGCGCGGAGGCGGAGGCGGAGGCGGAGGCGGGGGCTTCGCGAGCAGCGCGACCGACCTCGGTGGCGGTGGCGGCGGCGGCGGGTGCGGTGGCGGCGGCGGCGAACCGGGGCGCTACGGCGGCGCCTCCATCGGGGTGTACGCGTGGGGAGACTCGATGCGGGTGAACCTCACCGACACGACCATCCGGACGCTGGGCGGCGGCGATGGGGCCGCGGGCGCCGAAGGGGGCGCCGGGGGCGCCGGGAGCCGCGGCGGTGCGGGCTCGGGATCGGGCGCACCGGGAGGCCCCGGAGGGACGGGCGGGCGCGGCGGCACCGGGTCCGCGGGGACCGGCGGTCCTAGCATCGGGGTGCTGACGAAGGCCGACGGGGTGATCGAGGCCACCCGGGTGACCTGGACCGTGGGAACGGGCGGCGCGTCGGGCGTGCTGCTGGGCCCGCGGGGATTGCAGGAGCAGATGTACCGGGTGCCGCGGCCGTGAGCGCCGGTCGGGGCGATGGGGGTTAACCTGTCCGAGGGCACTCGCGGTCACGAAGACGCGTTGCCCCGAGCGCGCCCCGAGCGCTATGTACCGCCCCTGCCATGAACCTGCTTCGATGGACCCTGGCGGTCCTGACCACAGCCATGCTCGGGTGCAGCGACCCGCCAACCTCCACCCCCCTCGACGCCTCTCCCGACGTCGCGACCGACACGGGCGACGACGCCGCGTTGGAAGACACACCGGCGGTAGACGCCCCGGCGGTAGACGCCCCGGCGGTAGACGCCCCGGCGGTAGACGCCCCGGTGTCGTTCAGCGAGGTGCAGGCGATCTTCACGCGCACCTGCGCGATGCCCGCCTGCCACGGCCGCGGGCCCAACGGGGGCGGCGGGTCGGGGGGCTTGTTCCTGACCGACGGCGTGACGTCGCACAGCTCGATGGTCGACCAGCCCTCCGACCAGGTCAGTTCGGTGCGCCTCGTGGTGCCGGGCGACCCCGACAACAGCTACCTCGTGATGAAGGTCGAGGGCACCATGCGCAGCCGGCTCCCGATGCAGTGCGCGGTCTCCCCCGGGCGCAACCCCTGCGGCGTGCAGATGCCCCAGCTCGCCGCGCCCCTCACGACGGCCGAGCGCACGCTCATCCGCAACTGGATCCTCGCCGGCGCGCCGATGATGTGAGCGCCTCGGCCCGCGGGTCCCTCCCCCCTCCCCGGGGGGGGCGCTCACTCCCCGCCGACCGCGCTCCAACGACCGTCGCGGTATGACAGGCGCACCTCGTGGGCGCGCCCGAGCTCGGCGATGATGCCCCGCGCCGCGGGCTCGTCGAGCGCCCCGGGCCACAGCTCGAAGGCCAGCACGTGCGTCTCCCCGGTGCCGCGCGTGACGAAGTAGTCGAACATCACCCCGAGCGCGTCGGGCCGCAGCGCCTCGTCGCCCGCCACCGCGCCGCGCAGCCACAGGCAATGAAACTCCCGGCAGCTCGCCGGGCGCTCGGGGTGTATCGCGCAGCCCTCGCGGCCCACATGGTCGCACGCGCGCCGCGAGGGCTTGCGGAGCTCGGTCACCGCCATGAGGGTGCAGCACGCCGTGCAGTCGCCGCACTCCCGCGGCGCGAGGGCGCCCGGGGAGCGCAGCCGTTCGAGGCGCACCAGGGTCACGGGCGCAGCGCTGCGGTCGGAGGCGATCAGCGCTGGAGGTTCTGCGAGCCCAGCACGTTGGGGCAGATCTGGCCCGTGCGGGGGTGCAGCTGCCCCGGGTGCCGGCGGCAGTAGTCCTCGTGGCGGCGGGACGGGCGGCGGGGGTCGTCGGCGGGCTCGGCCGCCGTGGGGGCCACGACCGGAGGCGGCGCCGCGGGGTCGTTGCCCGCGGTCGGCGCGACAGCGGGGGGGGCCGGCATCGCAGCGCCCGCGTCGGTCTCGAGCGCCGCCGTGGGGACCACCACGGCCGTGTTGGCGCTGGCGTCGGCCAGGGCGTTCTGGGCGTTTTGCAGGGCCGCGTTGGCCTGCGCCGAGGCGTCGGCCGCGTTGGCCATCGCCGCGTTGGCGGCCGCGCCCGCGTCGTACTCGGTCGGCAGCGCGATGCCGCCGCCGTCGAGGTTCACCACCGTGGTGCCGGTCGCGACGCCCGAGTCGCGGTTGCGATCGGTGAACTTCTGGATGAGCTGACAGCCCATCAGGTTGCTGGCGAGGACGAGGGCGACGAGGTAGCGGCTGGGGACGTTCATCGCGCGGACGCTATCAGCGACCGCGCGACCGCATCAAGGGACCGGCGGGCGACGACCACCCGCCCGCCGCGTCAGGGGCAGCGGTCGCCGGTCGGGGTCGAGCGGCACGCGCCCGAGCAGCAGTCGTTGCCGCCGATGCGGCAGCCGTTGCCGCTCGCCTGGCACTGGCAGGTGCCCATGCTCGGCGCGCCCGCGTCGCCGCGGTTGCAGAGCATCGCGCCGCAGCAGTCGTTGGAGTAGAAGCACGACTGCCCGCCGCGCCGGCAGACGCACGCGCCGCCGGTGCACAGCACGGCGCCCGCGCACTCCGCGCCGCTCATGCAGGGCGTCGGCGGGTCGCTCGTGACCAGCGCCGGGCCGCGCGAGCAGGTGCTCATGCCGTTCGGCTGCACGTTGCAGGCGTAGCCGCCGCAGCAGCTGCCGGCGTCGGTGTTGTCGCAGCGCTCACCCGGCGCGAGGCAGCCCGCCGTGAGGCAGCGGCCGTTGCGGCACGAGAGGCCCGAGCAGCAGCCCTCGTTGGAGGTGCAGGTCTCGAACTCCCGGCTGCACGCGCAGGTGCCCAAGGTGCCGCCGTCGCCGCGGTTGCAGCGCGCCCCGCCGCAGCAGTCCAGGTCGGACGTACACGACTGCTCGCGACGCTGGCACTGGCACATGCCCGAGGAGCACAGCATCGAGCCGCAGCACTGACGCGACGTCGTGCATGCCCCCATCGCCGGGCGGCAGCAGAAGGTCCCTCCCGGCTGCGCCCCGCAGGCGAAGTCACCGCAGCACGCCGTCATGCCCTGGGCGCAAACGGCGCCGGGCGCGAGGCACATCCCGCCGTCGCCCGTTGCGCCGTCGACCCGCGCGTCGCCCGCGCTGCCGTCGATGCGCGGCAGGTCGATGCTGATGCCGCCGCCGTCGCGCCCGCCGGTGCCGCCGTCCATGGCCGTGCGCCGGCACGAGCCGCTCTGGCAGCTCAGCCCCGTGCAGCACTCGTTGCTCTCGCGGCAGCCCGAGTTCTCCGCGCGGCAGGCGCAGCGCCCGCTCGTGCAGGACATGTAGCCGCAGCAGTCGATGTCCCGGGTGCACCCCTCGCCCTGCTGCACGCAGCAGAAGGTCGACGTGATCTCTTGCCGGCACTGCGCCGGCGAGCAGCACGCGGTGCCGCTGCCGGGCGTGCACACCGAGCCCGGCGTCGCGCACATCGAGCACACGCCGCTGTTGCACGTGAGGCCCGTGCAGCAGTCGCCCGTGGCCGAGCAGCTCTGGCCGCGCGCGCGGCACTGGCACATCCCGCCCACGCAGGTGGCGTCGCCGCAGCAGTCGGAGCTCGCCGCGCAGCGCTGGCCCGCGGGCGAGCAGGCGCAGCGGCCGCCGGTGCACGCGAGCCCGTTGCAGCAGTCGCGCGCGCCGGTGCAGGTCGAGCCCGCGGCGCTGCAGCAGCTGCCCGAGGTGCCCGTGCCGGTGCAGCTGAGCGAGCCGCAGCAGCGCGCACCGCCGGTCATGCACGACGCGCCCGCCATCACGCAGGGGTCGCTCATCGGGCGGCACTGACCGCTCTGGCAGGTGAGCCCGGAGGAGCAGTCCGAGTCGCGGGTGCAGTCCCCGCCGGTCATGTTGCGGGCGCAGCGCCCCGAGCGGCACGAGAGCGCGCCGCAGCAGTCGGTGTCGCGGCCGCAGGCGCCGGCCTCCGCGCGGCAGCAGCGGTCGGAGCCGTGCGCCTCGCCGCAGGTGGTGCCGGTCGCGCACGCGGGCATACCGCCCGGGGTGCAGGCCGAGCCTGGCGGGAGCGGCGTCGAGCCGTCGGTGCACGCCGAGCCCGAGCAGGTGAGCCCGGTGCAGCAGGCCGCGCCGCCCGACGAGCACGCCGAGCCGGCCGAGCCGCAGCGCTCGCAGTTGCCGCCCACGCAGGACAGCGAGGGGTTGGTGCAGCGGTCCATGGCGCAGCAGCGCTGGCCGTCGCCGCCGCAGACCGGCGTCGTGCTCGCCGCGCAGCGCCGGGTCATCGTGTTGCAAGTGAAGCCCGGGTCGCACGCCGCGGTGCCGCAGCACGCCTGACCGTCGCCGCCGCAGGCCATCATCCCCATGCCCGGCTGGCACGTGCCCGAGGCGCAGGTGAGCCCGCTGTTGCACGCCGAGGCGCCGCAGCACGGCTCGCTGTCGCCGCCGCACGCGCCGCCCGGGCCGCCGCCCGCGTCGACCCCGGGGATCACCACGCCGCTGTCGGCGCCCGGCATGGGCGCCGCGTTGCAGGTGCCGCTCGAGCACACCGCGCCGAGGTTGCACGCCGCCGAGCCGCAGCAGGGCTGGCCGATGGCGCCGCAGGCCCCCGGGGTGCCGCCGCCGGGCGTCATGCCCCCGCCGCCGCCGGGCATCGACGCCGAGCAGCTGCCGCCGATGCACGAGAGCCCGCTGTTGCACGCCGTGCCGCCGCAGCAGGTCTCGCCGTCGCCGCCGCACGCGCCCCCGCCGCCGCCCGTGGGCATCGCGCAGCGCGCGCTGGTGCAGATGAGCCCGCTGTTGCACGCCGTGCCGCCGCAGCAGGCCTCGCCGCTGTTGCCGCAGGGGGTCATGCCCGAGGCCATGCCGCAGGTGCCGGCGTTGCACGCCAGGCCCGGGTTGCACGCCGTGCCGCAGCACATCTGGCCGTCGCCGCCGCACGCCGCGGGGGCCGGGTTGCACACCCCGCCGCCGTCGCAGGTGAGCCCGGCGTTGCACGAGCTGCCGCTGCAACAGGGCTGGAGCCGGTCGCCGCAGGCCGCGGGCATCTGGCAGGTGTCCGCGATGCACCCGAGGGTGCCGGTGCAGGTGGAGCCCGCGCAGCACGCCTGGCCCGCGCCGCCGCAGGCCCCGCAGGTGCCGGCGTTGCAGCTGAAGCCCGCCTGGCAGACGTCGCCCGCGCAGCAGGGCTGGGCCATCGCGCCGCACGACGACGCCGCGGCCATGCAGGTGCCGCCCGCGCAGGTGGTGCCCTCGCAGCAGTCGGCGCTGGTGTCGCAACGGTCGCCCGTGGCGTGGCAGCAGCGGCCCATGGCGCACTGCATCCCGTCGCAGCACTCGCCCGCCGCCGTGCACGCCGCGGCGGGCAGCGAACAGCACGCCCCCTCGCGACAGTCGAGGCCGCGCTCGCAGGCGGTGCCGCCGCAGCAGCGCTGGCTGGCCTGACCGCAGCGGCCGGGCTCGGGGGGGGAGTCGAGGTTGGGACCGTCGAGGTCCTTGGCGAAGTCGTCGATGAAGACCGAGTCGTCGACCGGCGTCATCGCGTCCATCTCGGCGACCTGGCCGCCGGCGCAGGCCGAAAGGCTCATCGCCAGCGCGAGAAGCGCGGCGGAACGAAGCAGAAGGGTACGCATGGCGAAGGGCACTCCGAGCGGGAGGGTGCCCTACACCCGCGGGTCCGGTCCAGTGCGGCGCGGGTGCTGCGCTGACGCCCGCCGCGCTCCGGGCGCGCGGTTGTGTGACAGGATCAACGACCGAGACATGCGAGCACGAACGATGGCCCGCCGCGGCGCGCGGGCGGCGATGATCCTGGTCGGGTGCGCGATGGCGGCGAGCGAGGCGCGGGCCAACGGGCGCTTCCCCGCGGCGAACTACTTCGTGGCCGGTCCGGGCGCGCGCAACGACGTCCTGGCGCTGCGCACCACCTTCGGGCTGGTGCTGTCGCGCGACGGCGGGCGCGAGTGGGGCTGGGTCTGCGAGGAGGCCTACGAGGCCGTCGGGGCGAGCGACCCGTCGCTCTCCATCGGGCCCGATGGCAACCTGGTGATCGCGACCTACATGGGCCTCTCGGGCAGCGACGGGGCGTACTGCCGCTGGGCGCGTCCGACCGGGGCGCCCGCCCGCGGCTACGCCGACGTCACCAACACCTTCGACGGGCGCACCATGGTCGCGCTGGCGGGGCCCACCGGCGACGACGCCCTCATCCTCTCCGCCGACGGCGGCCGCAGCTGGACCGTCGGGGCGCGCATCCCCATGGGGTATTTCTCCGAGACCGCGGACGTGGCGCCCAACGACCCGATGCGGGTCTACGTGACGGCGTACGAGCGCGGCGGGCTCCCGGTGATGCTGCGCAGCGACGACGGCGGGCGCACCCTGCGCGAGACCACCCGGGACTTCTCCGACGCGCAGGGGGTCTACCTCGCGGGGGTCGACCCGCGGCGGCCCGACGTGCTGTACGTGCGCGCCTCCCGGGGCCTCGGGACGCTGCTGCTCAAGAGCGAAGACGGCGGCCGCTCGCTGCGCATCGTCACGGAGACCAGCGCCGAGATGATCGGCTTCGCCCTCTCGGACGACGGCGACACCGTGTGGATCGCCAGCACCAGCCGCGCGGAGGGCATCCGCCGCTCGGTGCGGGGCGGTCCCTTCACGCGCGTCGGCGGCGACGTCGGGGTGAGGTGCCTGCGCTACCACGCCGGGCTGCTCTTCGTGTGCGCCGACGAGGTGACCGACGGCTACGCGCTCGGGTGCTCCCGCGACGGCGGCGATCACATCGACCCGCTGCTCTCGCTGCGTCGGCTCACCGGCGCGCCCGCGGTGTGCGGCGACAGCACGCCCGTGGGGTCGATCTGCGCGCCCACCTGGCCGACGGTCTCCGCGCCGCTCCTGGGCATCGACGCGAGCGCGCCGCGCGACCCGGTGTTCCACGACGCGAGCGCGCTCGGCGACGGGCCGGTGGTGGCCCGCGACGACGGGCCGACGGCGCTCGACGCGGGCGGCGGGCGCGACGCGGCGGCCGACGACCTCGGGCGCGCCGGCGACCTCGGGCGCGCCGACGTGCGCGACGCGGGGCCGTCCCTCGACGCGGGGCTCGTCGACGCCGCGGCGGCTGACGCGGGCGCCGCCCCCCCCGCGGACGGCTGCGACTGTCGGGTCGGGCGCGCGGCACAACACCGCGGCGGCGCGGGAAGACGGCTCGCGCTCGCGGCCCTGGGCCTGACGGTCGTGGCACGGCGGAGGCGCCGCAGGTTGCCGTCACCGTCGCCTGGTTGGTAGACCTCACGCACCCCCCTATGCGCGCACCGTCCGGTCGGAGCTTTGGTCTCGCCGCCCTCGCCTTCGGGCTGTCTGCGTGCATCGACGGGCGCCCGACGGGCTACGACGCCGGGGTGATACACCCCGAGCGCCCGCCGCTCGACCGCGTGCCCGGCGAGACCTACTTCTGCGACCTCCCGGCGCCCGACGTCACGCGCGCGGGGCTCCCCTACGGCTTCTGCATCCGCCGCTTCGCGGGCATCGCCGCGCCGCGGGTGCTCGCCTTCGCGCCCAACGGCGACCTCTTCGTCGCCTCGCCGGGGCTGCGCACCCCAGGGCTCGCGCCGCCCGGCGCCGGACAGATCGCCGTGCTCACCGACGACAACCGAGACGGCGTGGCGGAGATCACCGAGTTCGCCGGTGGGCTGCCCGACGTGCACGGGCTGCTCTTCACCGATGGGTGGCTCTACTACACCCGCAACACCGGGGTGTTCCGGGTGCCGTACGTCACCGGTCAGCGGCGCGTCGGCCCGACGGCCCCGGAGCAGGTCGCCGCGCTCGTGGGCCTCTCGCTCGCCCCCCGCTGGACGCACACCCTCGCCCGCGCCGCCGACGGGACCATCTACGTCTCGCAGGGCCAGTACCAGAGCTACACCTGCCCGGCCACGCCCCGGGAAGGCGCGGTGTTCAGGCTGCAGCCCGGGAGCCTCACGCCCGTGCTGGTGGCCTCGGGATTCCGCAACCCGCTCTACCTGCGCTGCGACCCCGCGGGCGCCGAGTGCTACGCCGCCGAGCTCTCGGACGACTCGTGGGACCCGGCGACCGGCACCCGCGGGCGGGAGAAGCTGGTGCGCCTCGGGGCCGGCGGGGACTACGGCTACCCCTGCTGCGCCGGTCCCAACGACCTCGCGCCGCCGGGGCGCGGCCGCAGCGCCAACTGCGCGGCCGTGGCCGCCGAGCTCACGGCGTGGCCGCTCCACGACACCCCCTTCGGCATCGACTTCGAGCGCGGCCGCTGGCCCGAGCCGTGGCGCAACGGGTTCTTCGTGGGCCTCCACGGCGCCTTCGAGAGCTGGGAGAACACCAAGCTCATCTACAGCCCGCTCGACGCCAACGGCCGCCCGACGGGCCAGTGGCGGGACTTCGTCACGGGCTGGGGGCGCAACACCCAGGGCATCGTCGGGCGGGTCACCGACGTGACCTTCTCGGCCGACGGGCGGCTCTTCTTCAGCGACGACCAGGGCGGCGGGGTGTACTGGGTCGCGCCCGAGGGCATGGCCGTCCCGCCGCGGTGACGGGGCTCAGCGCCAGACGCGGGTGAGGTCGGAGATGCGGGCGTAGACGGCGGGGCCGCGGTCCGCCGACGCGAGGTGCGCGTCGACGTGCGAGAGCGCGGTCTCCATGCGCAGCTGGTACGTCGCGCTGAAGTTCGGCGGGTGGAAGCCCACCTGGAAGAGCGTCGGGCTCGCCAGGGGTCGCCCCGCCGGCGCGTTGGCCTCGTACACCGCGACCATCGCCGGGCCGGTGATGTAGTCCACCAGGATGCCGTTGTCGGGCACCTCCAGCACCCGCATCGGCCGCGCCGGAGCGCCCTGGGTGATGTTCGTGTCCGAGGGGTGGTAGGGCTGCGAGGTGTCGGTGATGCCGGTCCAGTTGGCCTCGTTCCAGTCGTAGAGCAGGTAGCCGCGCCACGAGGCGATGCGGTCGGGGCGCATCGCGCTGGAGTCGACGGTGAAGCCCGTGGCGTCGAGCGCGCGCAGCGTGCCCAGGTCGGCGGTCCACCCTCCGGCGCGGAACGAGGTCGGCCGCCCGAGGCCGTGCTGCGCGAAGAGCTGCACCGCGTACCGCAGCTGCGCCGCCATCTCGTCGACCGCGTACGCCGCCAGCACGGTGACGTACCCGCTGGTGTCGTTGGGCGCGTACGCCGGCTGGACGCGGCACGGCACGCCCGCCGCCGTCACGAAGTGGCACCAGCCGTGGATGTGCACCCCGAGCTCGTCGCCGTGCTGATCGCGCTGGGCCTTCACCCATGCCTCGATCTGGGCCTCGCGCGCGTCGCTCACCTCCGGGTCGGTGTAGTGGTAGGGCGCGAAGAAGTGCGAGTACACGAGGCCCGGGTGGTGCTCGCGCAGCTGCTCGATGCGGCGCAGGTAGCTGTCGGTGAAGCGCGTGTCGTCCCAGTCGGTGGACACCACCACGTAGACGGCGAAGCTCACCTGTAGGGGGCGCGTGGCCACCGCGGGGGAGGCGCCCGCCGCGACGCGCACGGCGTGGGCGCCCGGGGCGAGGTCGGCCACCGGGAGCGTCGCGCTCCACGACCCGTCGGGCGCGCGGAGGGCGGCGCGCGCGGACCCATCATCGACCGAGGCGCGGACGTCGGCGGCGTCGGCGGGGGCGGCGATGCGCACGGTGACCTCGCGATCGCCGGCGGTGAGCCCGTCGGCCTTGAGGGCCCAGGTGCGGGAGAGGGTCACCTGCCACGCCGGGTCGTCGGCGCCGGGCGGGGCCGCGATCGGGGGCAGCGAGCCCGCGTCGGGGAGCGCGGCGGGTGGCGTGGCTGCACCGCCGCCGCTACAGCCGACGAGGAGACCGAGGGCGAGCGTGAGGGAGAGGTCTCGCATCGGGTCCGACACCTATCACGGAACGGCGCACCTCCCTCCCATGCCCAGGCCGCGCGGCAATCTGGCAGCTTCCGGGTGCAAGCCTACGGCTTCCCCCTATACTCCGCCGCGATGCGCCCACGCTGGAACCGTCCCTGGAAGGCAGCCCTGCTGCTCGTCGCCTGCGCCCTCGCCTCGGTCATCACGGTCACCCGTCACGGTGGCCTGCTGGGCCTCGGCGGCTCCCGCGCGCTGCTCGCCCAGCCGCGCCGCGAGCGCGCCCGCGACCCCAACTTCGACCTCGCGCGCATGGGCGTGCTCCGGCACGTGCTCCTGGAGATCAACAACAACTACGTCGACCCCGGGCGCGTGCACCCGCGGGACATGCTGTTGAAGGGCCTCGACGCCATCCAGCGCAGCGTCGCCCAGGTGCTCGTGCGCCACGAAGACAACGCCCCCACGCTCACCGTGCGGGTCGACACCCACGAGCAGACCTTCGACCTCGCGGGCGTCAACGCGCCGTGGGACCTCGAGGCCCGCTGGCGCGAGATCTTCACCTTCCTCCAGACCCACCTGCGCGGCACCGAGGTCAACCTCCAGGACGTCGAGTACATCGCCGCCAACGGGATGCTCCGCACCCTCGACCCGCACTCCGTGGTGCTCACGCCCGAGCAGTTCCACGAGATGCAGATCCAGACCGGCGGCCACTTCGGCGGCCTCGGCATCGTCATCTCCATCCGCGACGGCCTCCTCACGGTCATGAACCCGATGCCCGAGACCCCCGCGTCGCGTGCGGGCCTCCACCGCTACGACCGCATCGTGAAGATCAACGAGGAGAGCACCACCAACATGTCCCTCTCCGAGGCGGTCAACCGCCTCCGCGGGCCCGAGCGCACGCCCGTGAGCATCTGGGTCACCCGCGCGGGCGCCGGCGGCTGGATCCAGCCCCGCCGCTTCGACCTCGTGCGCGCGCAGATCACCGTGCGCTCCGTCGACCACCGCCTGATGGCCAACGGCGTCGGGTACGCCCGCATCAAGAGCTTCAGCGAGACCACCGGCGAAGAGCTCACCCGCGCCCTCCGGCAGATGCGCGAGCAGGGCATGCGCTCGCTCGTCCTCGACATGCGCGGCAACCCCGGCGGCCTGCTCGAGCAGGCCGTCGCCGTGGCCGACCTCTTCCTCCAGGAGGGCGCCATCGTCGTGACCGCGGGCAACCGCCGCGAGGAGCGCGAGGAGCGCGGCGCCGAGGCCCCCGGCACCGAGCCCGACTACCCCCTCGCGGTGCTCATCGACGGCGGCTCGGCCAGCGCCAGCGAGATCGTCGCGGGCGCCCTCAAGAACCACAACCGCGCGGTGATCGTCGGCGGCACGTCCTTCGGCAAGGGCAGCGTGCAGACCATCCGCAACCTGCCCGACGGCGGCGCGCTCAAGATCACCATCGCGCAGTACCTCACGCCCGGCGACGTCTCCATCCAAGGGATCGGAATCACCCCGGACATCGAGCTCATGCCGATGACCGTCGACCCGCTCGACATGGACCTCGACGCCGACAAGCTCTTCCCCCGCGAGGCCGACCTCTCGGCGCACCTCACCAACACCCGCGCCCGCGGCGGCGACCACCCCGCCGAGACCGTGCGGTACTTCTTCCCCTACGAGGAGCGCGAGCAGCTGCGGCTGCGCGGCGCCGACGACATCGCCGACGACGGCTTCCGGGAGGACTTCTCCATCCGCTTCGTGCGCGACCTGCTCGCCAACGCGCCGCGCCCCGGCCGCCGCGAGCTCATCGCCGACGCCCGCCCGCTGCTCGACCGCACCCGCGCCGAGCAGGTGGCCGGCGTCGCCCGGGCGCTGCAGGCCCTGCGCGTCGACTGGGAGGAGGGCGCCGACGCCGGGGGCACGCCCAACGTCGAGGTCACCATGCGCACCTCGCGGCCCGAGAACACCGCGGCGCCCGGCGAGGCCTTCGACCTCACGGTGACGGTCACCAACCGCGGCACCGCGCCCCTCTTCCGGCTGCGCGCCAACACCAAGAGCGACAACCCGATGTTCGAGAACCGGGAGTTCGTCTTCGGCCGCGTCAACCCCGGCGAGACCCGCACCTGGACCTCGCCGCTCGGGCTCTGCGAGTACGAGGGCTTCCGCCCCGGCAGCAGCTCGCTCCCGGCGCCCGGCACCCGCAAGGTGTGCCTCGTGCCGCGCGCGGCCCTCTCGCGCACCGACGGCATCCGGCTGGAGTGGTCGGAGTCGCACGGGCACGTCCCCCCCGCGGAGGCCGTCGCGCCGCTGCGGGCGTCCATCCGCGGGCTCGAGCGGCCGGTGTTCGCGTACGGCTGGCAGTTCGCCGAGCAGCGCGGCTCGGGCAACGGCGACGGGCGCATCCAGCGCGGCGAGCGCATGACGATGTTCCTGACGCTGAAGAACGTCGGGCGCGGCCGCACCTTCGTCGCCCGCGCCAACCTGAAGAACCTCTCCGGCGCGGGTGTGCTGCTGCGCGACGCGCGCTTCGACATCAACAACATGATGCCGGGCGAGGAGCGCCGCGTGGCCTTCACCTTCGACGTGGCGCAGACCTTCCGCGAAGACGAGCTCAAGCTCGAGCTCGTGGTCGAGGACGAAGACCTCCGCGAGGTCACCTCGCAGAAGCTCCGGGTGCCCATCGCCCAGGCTGGGCCCGCGGTCACCGCCGCCACCGGGGCCTTCGTGCCCGCGGCCGCGCTCGAGCTTCGGGAGTCGCCCGCCACCGACGCGCGGATCATCCTCCGGGCGCCGGCGGGCACGTCGTTCCCGATCACGGCGCAGTGGGGCGAGTGGGTGCGCGTCGACGCCGGCGACGGCCGGCCCGGCTGGGTCGCCCGCGCGCTGGGCAACGGCCGCCCCGCCCCGGGGCCGCGGGTGCTCACCTTCGTGCTGCACAACTCGCCCCCGCTCATCGAGACCACCGGGTCCGTCACCCTCGCGGTGCGCGGCACCTCGATGACCCTCGAGGGCACCGCCACGGACGAGAACCGCGTGCTCGACCTCTACGTGTTCGTGGGCCCCCACAAGGTGTTCTACCAGTCCAACCGCGACGCGGCCGACCCGCGGCGGATGACCTTCTCCGCGCCGCTCCCGCTGCGGCCCGGGGCGAACATCGTCTCCGTGGTGGCCCGCGAGGGCGACGACGTGGCCGCGCGACGCACCTACGTCATCCGCCGCGACGGCCCCAACGGCGAGCTGCTGGTCACCCCGCGGCACGGCGAAGAAGACGACGAGGACTGAGGCGTCGGCCCGTGGGCGCCCTGTCCATCAAGAGCACGGCCGAGGACACCGTCGGGGTGATCGGGCGGCTCGGCGAGAAGCCCACCGCGATCGGGAGGATCACCAAGGTCATCGACGAGATCACCGAGCGCACCAACCTGCGGGCGCTCAGCGCGGCCATCCTGGCGGCGCAGGCCACCGACGAGCAGGCGCGCGGGTCGCGGCAGGTGACCGAGGCCATCCACCGGATGACCGAGACGGTGCAGCACATCGCGGCCGCGGCGGCGACGCAGGCGCAGGGCACCCGGGCGCAGGCCGAGCGGGGTGGGCCGGCTGGTGCGCTCGGTGGCGCCGCTCCAGGCGGCGCACGGGGCCCCGGCGGAGGGCGGCGCGCGGAGGCCCGATGAACGCCCCGGCGCTGTGTGACGAGTGCGGCGCGCCCCGGCTGGCGGGCGCGGCGCGGTGCGGCCGCTGCGGGGCGGCGTTTACGGGTTCGGTAAAGTCCCCGCTGGCGGAGGGCGACCCGGCGGGGGCGGCGCGGGCGTGGCGGGCGGCGACGCGGGCGACCGTGGCCTTCGTGCTGGCGAGCCAGCTCACCCAGTGGCTGTCCATCGCGCACCACGGGGCGACGGCGTGGTCGCTCGGGCGGGCGCTGGTGACGCTGGCGGTGGGGGTCGGGGTCGGGCGGCAGCTCGGGCGGCGCAGCGAGCTCACGCTGGCGCTTTGGCCCTGGGTGATGAACGCCAGCGTGGTGGTGATGGCGCTCACCTTCGCGGCGACGATGCGCTGGGCGCCGCTCCGGGGCTTCGACCTGTGGCTGACGTGCTGGGCCTGGGCCACGGTGGTGGCCTACGCGGCGGTGCTGTGGCGCCAGCGGCGGGTGGTGCTCGCGGGGGCGGTAGGGTAGAGATCGGGCGATGTTCGGTATCGGGCTTCCGGAGCTGTTCCTGATCGGGCTCGTGGCGCTGGTGGTGGTCGGGCCGAAAAACCTCCCACAGACGCTGCGCGCCATTGGCCGAGGGGTGCGGGAGTTTCAGCGGGCGTCGCGCGAGCTGCGCCAGGAGGCGGGCTTCGACGAGGTGGTCGAAGAGGTGACCCGCCCGCTGCGCGAGGGGCTGTCGGGCATCGAGGACGACATGCGCTCCACCATCGACGACGCGAAGCGCACGATGAGCCTGGAGGACGAGGCCGTCGACCTGGCGATGGAGTACCCCGAAGGCGGCCCGGATGACTTCGGCGCGCTCCCCGAGGGGGCCAACGTGTACCCCGAGACGGAGGGTGCGCCGTGAGCGCCGAGCCTGAAGGCCCGATGAGCTTCCGCGACCACCTCGAAGAGCTGCGCGGTCGCATCCTGCGCGCCACCCTCGCGGTCATCGCCGGCATGGTGGTGGGGTGGAACTTCCGCGAGCAGCTCTTCGCCTGGCTGCTGCGCCCGCTGGAGGTCGCGTGGTTCTGCAACGCCCGCGAGAGCACCCCGCAGGCGTGCACCATCCCGCAGATCGTCCACTGGATGCTGCACTACCCGGTGTTCCGCTCGATGCGCGAGGTGGCCCAGCGCGCGCAGGCGGCGCTCCCGGCCAACGCGGCCTTTCCGCTCAACCCGCAGGTGCACTTCCCCGACCCCACGTCGGCCTTCGTGGTCTACCTGAAGATCGCCGCCATCGGAGGCTTCGTGCTGGCCCTGCCGGTGGTGTTCTACCAGCTGTGGATGTTCATCGCGCCGGGGCTCTACGCCAAGGAGAAGCGGGTCGTCCTGCCGCTGGTGTTCTTCTCCACGGTGTTCTTCCTGGCCGGCTCGCTCTTCGGCTACCACTTCGTGTTCCCGGTCGGGTACGCGTGGTTCCTGGGCTTCAGCGGCAAGGTGGGCAACACGGCCGTCACCGTCATCCCGACGCTGATGATGGACGAGTACCTGAGCTTCACCTCGCAGATGCTCCTGGCCTTCGGGGTGGTCTTCGAGCTCCCGCTCTTCATCTTCTTCCTGTCGCTCGTCGGCCTCGTGACGTGGCGCCAGCTGCTCTCGTTCTCGCGCTACTTCACGGTCATTGCGTTCATCCTGGCGGCGGTGCTCACGCCCAGCACCGACGTGTACTCGCAGGTGATGCTCGGCCTGCCGCTCATCGCGCTCTACTTCGTCGCGGTGTTCCTCGCGTACCTCTTCGGTCCGAAGGAGGCGACGCCCTGGCGCGACGCCGTCAGCAAGACCCTGAAGAAGCGCGACGAGGTGATGACCGCCGAGAAGACCACCGAGAAGACCACCGAGAAGGCCACCGAGAAGCCCCGCGCGGGCGACGCCGACGCCATCCGCGAGGCGAAGATCCGCGACCACGAGGCGAAGGTCGCCGCGAAGATCGCCGCCGCCAAGGCCAACGAGCCCCGCGAGAAGTAGCCCACTCTCCCTCATCCCTCCCCCCCCCCCTTGCGCCCGTGAGCCCTCGCGCGAAGCCCGCCGTCCCTGCGGAAGCCCCCACGCTCCGCTTCCGCGCCCCGGTCGAGCTCCTCGGAACCTTCCGCTTCGTCGCCGTCCCCGCGCGCATCAGCCGCGCCTTCGCCCCGTGGGCCGTCGCCGCCCGCATCGCCGTCACTGGCACCCTCAACGCCGCCCCCTTCCAGGCCACGCTGCTCCCCATCGGCGGCGGCCGCCACCAGATCGTCCTGCCCGCCTCCGCGCGCCGCGCCGCGGGCCTCACCGACGGCGCCACCGCCGCGCTCTCGCTCTCCCCGGTCACCCCTGGCGAGGTCATCCTACCGCCCGACGTCGACGCCGCCCTCGACGCCGACGCCGCCGCGCGCGCGGCCTTCGACGCGTACACCCCATCGCACCGCAAGCAGCTCCTGCGGGTGATCGCCAGCGCCGTCACGCCCACGGCCCGCGCCCGCGCCATCGCCCGCACCGTCGACCACGTCCTCGGTCGGCCGTCGGCGCCCGCGCGCACCGCCGCCCCGCGCGCCCGCAGCACCTGGCCCCGCCTGCGGCGCCGACTCCCCCGAGCACGAGTGCGACCCCGGCGACCTCGACGCGGCCTTCGACGGAACGCCCGCCCCCCTGATGGCCCTCGTCACGAAGCTCCGCGCGATGGTCGACGACTGCGGCCCGGTCGCGGCGGTGGCCCTCCCCCGCGGGATGGTCTTCGCCGCCGAGCGCCGCTTCCTCTACGTGACCCCCCGCCGCGCCTGGCTGGAGCTGGGCCTCTGTCTACCCAGGCGCATCGAGCACCCGCGGGTGCGCCGCATCGACACCGTCACCCTCGACCGCCACGTCCACCGCGTGCGGCTGGCGTCGCCCGCCGACCTCGACGCGACGCTCGCCGACTGGGTGTGGCAGGCCTACCAGCTCGGCGGCGGTTAGGTCGCCTCACACCCCATGGGGAAACCAGATCCCGTCGAAGTCTTCGCTGCGAAACGGGAGGTCGAGCCGCCCTTCGCGCGCGTGCGTCACCGCGTAGAGCCTGGGCCGCTCGCGGAAGCGCGTCGGGTAGTAGTTCTGCTGGAAGAGCACCGCCATCGCCCGCTCGTCGGGGTCGCTGATCGCCCGCAGCTCGGCCCGCAGCTCCGGGGCGTACACCGCCTCGATGGCGCGCTCGGCCGCGTCGAAGTCCCAGTCCGACGGCGGCACCTCCCCATCACGATCCCCCGCCGGGACGGGCCGGTTGCGGTTGCACCAGAGCGAGGTCTCCCCCTCCACCGCGAAGGGATCGACGTACTCCCCATCGAGCCAGGTGTTGAAGTGCACGTGCGGCGCGCCGAAGGGAAAGGTGGTGAGACCATCGAGCCCTGAGTAGCCCGAGAGGGCGATGGGCTGCCCTCGCGCCACGCGGTCACCCACGCGCACCAGCGCCCGCGCGAGGTGGTTGCTCGACGTGACCAGCCCCCCGCCGTGGTCGACGAACACCTTGAGCCCGCCGCGGTTGAACTCGCTCGACACGCGCCGCACGACCCCCGGCGCCGCGGCCACCACCACGGTGCCCACGGGGATCGCGAAGTCCGTCCCGTTGTGGCTGTCGTAGGTGAGCTGCGTGCCGAGGAAGTCGCGCGCGTTGGTGACCCGCACGCTCCACCCCTCCTCGGGCCGCGGGCGCTCGGCCCGGTTGAAGAGGTTGTAGATCGGCACCAGCCGCCCGTGCGCCGCGCGCCCGACCCACAGCGGCAGCGCCATGCGCGGGCGAAAGATGCGCAGCGAGGTGTGGTCGAAGCGCGTAGGCGGGGTGTGCCCGTCGCCGCGAAAGGCGAGCAGGGCCTCGCGCAGCCGGGTGCCGATGGGCGACAGGCCGAAGACCTCGGCGAGACGGAGCGGGGCGCGCTGGGCTTCCATGGATAAGGTTGCGCGTACGGTACCACCGACGCGCGGGAGACGGCCGTTGCGCTCGGCGTCACACCGGGGTTGAGTGCGCCCCATGGATGAAGCCGCCCTCACCCGATACATCACCGACACCTTCGCGGGCCTGGAGACGGCCTCCGCCGAGGGCGTCGCCGTCTTCTCCTACAACCCCGACCACAAGCCCTCCGCGGGGGTCTACTTCGCCACCCTCAAGAACCGCGACGACGCGCACGACGACGTCTCGCAGCTCGATCGCCCGTCGGTGTTCCGCCTCAGCCTCGCGATCACCGAGGCCACCTACACCACGCTGTTCGGCCCGCCGCCGCCCCGCCCCGGCGAAGACGGTCTCATCGAGACCCACCACGACTTCACCGCGCTCGACCAGCTCACGCCGCACCCCGCGTACGCCTACCTGGCGTGGGTCTGCGTGCTCAGCCCCGGCGCGGCCACCATGGAGACGGTCAGGTCCCTGCTGGCCGAGGCCTACGCCCAGGCCGTCCGCCGCCACGGCCAGGCCCCCGCTCACCCGTAGCGCACCGCGAGCACGGTGTACTCCAGCGTCGCCCCGTCGGGCCGCTTTACCGTGACCACGTCGTCCACCCCCTTCTTCAGCAGCGCCCTCCCGAGCGGTGACTTCCAGCTGATGTGCTTCTTCTCCAGGTCGACCTCGTCTTCGCCGACGATGTGCCACGTCGCCACGACGGCCTCCTCGTCCTCGAGCTCCACCGTCGCCCCGAAGAACACCCGATCGCCCTTCTGCATCTTCGGGTCGACCACCTGCACGTTGGCCAGCCTCCTCGATAGGAAGTTCAACCTCCGATCGATCTCCCGCAGCCGCTTCTTGCCGTAGATGTACTCCGCGTTCTCGCTGCGATCACCCTGCGCCGCCGCGTCCTGCACCTCCACCACCACGCGCGGCCGCTCGACGCGCGCGAGCCACTGCGACTCGTCCACGAAGCGCTGGTAGCCCGCCGGGGTCATGTAGTTGGGCGTGTCGCTCATCGCCCCGGGTTGTACCCTGTCTCCCCCTGCGATGACCTCCCTCGACGACGCCCGCGACCGCCTCATCTTCGCCCTCGACGTGGAGGACGAGGCCCGCGCCCGCGCCCTCGCCGCCGCCCTCCGCCCCTCCGTCGGCACCTTCAAGATCGGCCTCGAGCTCCTCATGCGCGGCGGCATGGAGCTCGCGCGCCGCCTCACCGACGGCTCCGCCCTCTTCATCGACGCCAAGCTCCACGACGTCCCCGCCACGGTCTCCCGCGCCGTCGCGCAGATCGTCGACGCGGGCGTCCCGGTGCGCTTCATCACCGTGCACGACCCCGTCGAGGCCGCCGTGCGCGCCGCCGCCGGCCGCGCGGGCATCCTGCGCATCACCGTGCTCACGTCCACGCCTCCCTCCGCCTACGGGGGCGAAGACGCCCTCACCCGCGCCGTCGTCGCGCGCGCCGTCGAGGCCCATCGCCTGGGCGCCGTCGGGGTGGTGTGCTCCCCCCGCGAGCTCGCGGCCGTGCGCGCCGCGGCTCCGTTGCTACAGTGCGTGACCCCCGGCGTCCGACCCACCTGGGCGAGCGTCGCGGGCGACGATCAGCAGCGCACCGCCACCGTCACCGAAGCCATCCGCGCGGGCGCCTCCCACCTCGTGGTGGGCCGCCCCATCCGCGACGCCTCCGACCCCTCCGAGGCGGCGCGGCGCGTCGTCGAGGAGATCCTCGGCGCCCTCGATCCGTCCTGACCCGGTGGTCGGAATAACCGGGCCTGCCTGAACGGTTGTGCCCCTCGAATGGAGGTCACCCGATGACCCACTCTCCCCCGCATCGTCTCCGTCGTGCCGGCGTCCTCGTGAGCGTGGTCGGCGCGCTCGCCCTCGGCGCCTCCACCGTCTATTCCCAACAGGTCCCCGCGGCCCCGGGCCCACCCCTCCCCGCGGCCACGCTCAACACCATGGAGCAGCTCTCCAACGGCTTCGCCGACGTGGCCTCGCAGACCCTCCCCGCCGTGGTGAGCATCCGCGTCGACGTCGAGAGCCACGAGCCCGCGATGCCCCGCGGCTTCCCCTTCCCCTTCGGCGGCGGCGGCGGCGGCCGCGGCGGCGCCCCAGAGATACAGCACGGCACCGGATCGGGCGTCATCGTCCGCGCCGACGGGGTCATCGTCACCAACAACCACGTGGTCGAAGGCGCGCGGCGCATCATGGTGCACCTCCGGGACGGCCGTGTTTTACCTGCCCGTGTATTGGGCACCGACCCCGCCACCGACCTCGCGGCCATCAAGATCGACGCGACGGGCCTGCCCGTGGCCCGCTGGGGCGACAGCGAGCGCGCGCGGGTGGGCGAGTGGGTGCTGGCCATCGGCGCGCCCTTCGGCCTCGAGGCCACGGTCACCCACGGGGTGATCAGCGCGAAGGGCCGCGCGGGCCTCGGCCAGACCTCCATCGAGGACTACCTCCAGACCGACGCGAGCATCAACCCGGGCAACTCGGGCGGCCCGCTCATCAACCTCCGCGGCGAGGTGCTGGGCATCAACACCATGATCCTCGGCCGCGGCACGGGCGTCGGCTTCGCGGTGCCCTCGCGCCTCGCGCGCCTGGTCACCGAGCAGCTCGCCACGGGCGGCTCGGTCTCCCGCGGCTGGATCGGCCTCGGCCTGCAAGACCTCACCGCCGACCTCGCGCGCAACTTCGATCTCCCCCCTGGCGGCGGCGCCATCGTCTCGCAGCTCGACCCCCGCGGCCCGAGCGCCCGCGCGGGCCTCGCCCTCGGCGACGTCATCACCTCCATCGACGGCCGCCCCGTCACCTCGTCCAACGACGTGGTGCAGTCCGTCACGGGCCACCGCCCCAACGACGCCATCACCCTCGCGGTGTTGCGCAACGGCCAGGCCCACGCGGTCCGCGTGGTCGCAGGCCCCCGCCCCGAGGCTGGCAACGAGCGCGCCGCCCGCGGGCGCGGCACCGACGCCCCCCGCGTGGAGGGGTCCCGCAACCTCGGCATCGAGGTCGCGCCCATTCCCATCCAGCGGGCGCGTCAGCTCGGGGTCGACCGCGGGGTGATGGTCACCGTGGTCGAGCCGGGCGGCGCCGCCGAGCGGGCGGGGCTGCGCCCGGGCGACGTCATCCTCCAGGCCGACCAGCAGCCCGTCGGCAACTCCGGCGACCTCGTGACCGCGACGCAGGACGGCCACTCGGCGCTGCTCGTGCGCCGCGCCAACGGCCAGACCTTCATCCCCCTCTCCCTCGACTGACCGCTACGCGGCCTCCAGGCCCAGCGAGCGCAGGGCCTCCATCGCCATGCCCAGGTTGTCGCGGTCGTTCGGGTGAAACGACGGCCGCGCGTACTCCCGGATACCGCGCACGAACACGTCCAGCGGCGAGTCCTTCTTCTCCTCCTCGGTGGGCTCGCGGTGGGCCTCCGGCGGCAGCTTCGCGTCCTGCCGCGCGAGCGTGACCACCGCCGCGAACCAGAACCCGCCCAGCAGCGTCGACGCCACCGCCAGCCCCGCCATGCGCAGGGGATAGCCCGGCGCGACCTTCTTCAGCACGTCGAAGGCTACGGACTTGTGCTCGATCTCCTCCGCGGCGTGCCACATCAGCATGCGCCCGACTTCGGAGTTCATGGCCGCGAAGTAGCCGCGCGAGAGGGCGTCTTCGGCCATGATGGCGGTGAAGTGCTCGGTCGCGGCGGTGACGGCGAGGCGTAGGGCTGGCGACGCGATGCGCTCGACGCCCTCGAAGGCCACGCGCTCGTACACCTTCAAGAAGCGCTCGACCTCGTAGCCCTGCGCCTCGAGCAGGACGTTGTAGTCCTCGTGCGCCCGCGCGTGCCGGTGCTCCTGCCCCGCGAAGCCCTTCACCTGCGCGCGCAGCCCCGCGTCGGTGAGCTGCGGGAGGTAGTGCATCACGCTCCGCACGAAGAAGCGCTCGCCCTTCGGAAACAGCAGGTTGACGCCGTTGGCCAGCAACGACGCCGGCTTCATCCCCCCGAACCAGTACCGCGGCATCGCCGCGTCGAACCTCACCCCCGGCGCGCGCGGCTTGATGGTGCGGGCCCCGGCGGTCTCGTGCGTGCTCACGTCCATGGCGTCTTCTCCCTGCCCAGCAACTGACTTCCGTTCAATAGGCTACTGATAGTTGATGATTGAACGTGGGTCAACGGGGCGGTAGTGGTTTGGGATGGTGAGGGCTGCCCCTGCGGTGAAGAAGGCCACGACGCGCACGCGGCAGACGGTCGACGTGCGGCGGGCGCAGCTCATCGCGCAGGGCATGGCCTTCTTCGGTACGCGCCCCTATGACGCGGTGTCGATCGACGACATCGCGGAGGCGGCGGGCATCTCGAAGGGCCTTCTCTATCACTACTTTCCGACGAAGCGGGACTACTACGCCGCGGTGCTCGAGGCCGCCGCCGACGACCTCCGCGCGCAGACCGACGTCGACCCGACGCTCGAGCCCGACGTGCGGATGCGCACGGGGCTGGAGGCCTACCTGGACTTCGTGAAGGCGCGCGGCCCGGCCTACGTGGCGTTGATGCGCGGGGGCATCGGGAGCGACCCGGTGATCGCGGGCATCCTCGACCGGGTGCGCGGCCATTTCGTCGACACGATCGTGAAGGACCTCCCGGCGCACCCCCGCCCCCGGGCGCTTCGTGTGCTGCTGCGCGGCTGGGTGGGCTTCGTCGAGGTGACCTCCCTCGCCTGGCTCGAGTCCCCGCCCGGAACCATCTCCAAGACCCAGCTCGTCGACACGGCCTCCCGGATGCTGGTGTCCCTGCTGGGCGACCTCGTCCCCTGAGGGTCTTTACCCGACAGGGTATTCCTGGTCACCGCGGGCTGTCCTCGACGGCCTCAGGGTTCGCGCTGTCGTCGGCCCCGGGCGGGTGTACCTGCACGCCGAGGCGCTGAGCCATCTCGAAGGCCATCTCGTCGGTGGTGAGCGGGTCGACGGTGACCGTCTGCTGCCCGGGGACGGGGCTGTTGCGCGGGCGAAACGCGATGCCCTCATGGTCTGCGGCGTCGGCCTCCGCGGGGGTGATGAGGTGGTTGAGGGCCATCGAGCGGGCGGTGTGCCGTAGCTGGTGCAGGGTCCCCGAGCCGACGGTGCCGCGCTCGAACATCGCGTACCGGGGGATGGGCGCCGGGAGCAGCGTGGCGAGGTAGACGCCCTGGAGCACGGTGAGCTCGCCGGGTTCGCGTCCGAAGAAGAAGCGCGCGGCCGGCCCGATACCGTAGATCCCCGGGCCGAACTCCACCACGTTCAGGTACAGCTCGAGGATAGAGCGCTTGTCGAGCGAGCGCTCCAGCCACCAGGTGAGGGCGACCTCCTGGAGCTTGCGGACGAGGGTCTTCTCTCGCGCGAGGAAGACGTTCTTCACCAGCTGCATGGTGATGGTGCTGGCGCCGTAGGCGAAGCGCCCGGCGTTGACGTTGCGGATGAGCGCCCCGCGCACCTCGTCCGGGGAGAATCCGTGGTGGCGATAGAAGCCGCCGTCTTCGCGCTGGATGACCGCGCCCACGACGTAGGGCGAAATCGACTCGAAGGGCGTCCACGCGGGGGTGTTGGGCCCCGTCAGGAAGGTGCGGACGACGTTGTTGGGCTCCTGCACCCGCTGGATGAAGGGGTTGCCCAGCCGACGCAGGCCGACCTCGACGGACGACTGCGACACCTGGCACCCGTCCTGGATGTTGACGTCGAGCACGGTGTCTCCGAGCCGGCGGGTGTCCAGGGCGATGTGGGCGTCGCCAGCGAGGGTTCCGGTGAACAGGAAGCCCGCCAGCGGACCGACCGCCGCCGGAGGCAGCACCCGCCGGGGCAGGTCGCAGTCGAAGACGGGCACCCGCAGCACGGCGTCGACCGCGGTGTGCTCCCGCCCCCGCTCGGCGCTGCCAGAGAGAAAGAAGCGCAGCCCGTTGAGCTCCGTGGAGATGCCCGGCGAGCTCACCCGTCGGCGCTCGAGGTCGATCGTGGCGCGCCCCGAGAGCGAAGCGCTGAGGGCGTCGAGGGCTTGGCGCGCCAGCCCCGGGTGCTGCAGCCCAAAGTGATCGACGGTGACGTTGCCCGAGATCTCCAGCACGGTGGCCGCGGTGCTCCCCTCCGGCGGCTCGACCCGCAGGTGAAAGCGGGCCGTGCCGCTCTCCGTCGCGTGCCACGGTACAAACGGAACCCACGGCGCCAGCCGCGCCAGCGGGAGCGTCCCCGCCTCGACCTCCACCTGCCAGCGACCGCGCTCGTCGCGGGCGTAGCTCGCGGTGATGGCCCCTCCCTGATCGGCACCCACCTCCACGCGCAGCTCGTCGATGACGCGACCATGCGCCTGGAGCGACAGGCTCGCGGGATCCAGGCGCACCAGATCTTCACCGTCGCGCTGCAGGCGGATCGAGCCCTCCCGCGCCTGCAACGACAGCGCGCGCCCGCCGAGCGGGTTCATGGCGGGCTCTCCCGCGGGGGGGAGCGCTGCCGTGGTCTCGACGTCCGGGTGCTCGCTGCGCCAGGCGCGCGCCACTTCCTGGATGAAGGGCGGCAACGCGTCCTTCGCGCGGAGGTCGGCGAGCGCCTCGAAGCCCGTGCAGTTGAGGCTCTGCTCGCTCGCACGTCGCAAGGCCACGCAGGCGCCCGATCGCATCACCACCCGCGGCAGCTCGGCGCGAAGCTCCGACCAGCGCACCGTCATCTCCCGGGCCTCGGTGACGTCGATCACGGCTTCCCGCAGCTGCACCCGCGCCCGGCTCGTGGCGCCGTCGTGCACCTCGAGGTCGGCTTGCACCCGGTCGAGATGCACGCTGCCGACCGTGAAACGTCTCCGGCCCGTATCCGGGACGGTGGCTACCGCCGGACGTTGCATGATCTCGCGGAGCGGACCCCGCGCGGTGAGTTCGATTCCCTCTGCGATGACGTCGATGCGCTGGGTGCGGCCGAGCACCAGGGAGGCCCAGCGGAAGCGCACTCCCACGCGGGAGACCGCGGCGTGACGCTGTGCCCCTGGGATGGCGACCACCAGGCGACGCACCAGGGCGCCATCAAGCGCGAGGTCGACCGAGCCAACCTCGCAGCGGGCGGCCAGCCGTCGGGCGCACGCGGAGAGAACCCCCTGGCGGACGCGGCTGCGCGCGAAGGAGGGCCCGAGCGCGCCCACCGCGATGAGCGGGGCAACGAGCAACACGGCAACGACCTTCGCGCGAGCACCCACGACGCTGTACGCGATAGCAACAACGCCACTGCCGGCGCCAGTTTTCCGGCGCTGGAAATGACAAAACCCCGTGATGACAGTGTTCTTGGGAAACACTGCCATCACGGGGTTGTTGCCGTGATAGGACCCCGGCGGCGTTCTACTCTCCCACACAGTCACCTGTGCAGTACCATCGACGCTGGAGGGCTTGACGACCGAGTTCGA
>Ga0247843_1001510_pt1 | contig 46747 bp, 41 predicted proteins | sample LaCruzMarch2017__FD_192420 | JGI IMG/M metagenome (GOLD analysis project Ga0247843, IMG submission 192420) | Freshwater microbial communities from meromictic Lake La Cruz, Castile-La Mancha, Spain - LaCruzMarch2017_8m | ecosystem: Environmental > Aquatic > Freshwater > Lake | place: Spain...
TTTCTCTTTTTCGGATAAACGACTAAAATGCAATTGCATTAATTGCTCTGTTTCAGAATTATAAAACGTTTTCATAGTACAAAGTTACAAAATGTAAACGTTCAACTTATTTAACTTTAATTCCTAATTATGCAAGAACTCAAAACCGATAAAAAGTTTTTGAAAGAAGAAAACCGCCAACTGCGCCAACGCGATGAGAAATGGATGCAAATACTCATGGAGATGCAAACGCAATTGGTGGGTTTTTTGAGTAAGAATAAGACCTAATCCTTCGGCTTTGCCAATAACTTCACAAGCCCTATCCCCGATGCTACCACTAAAACTAAAATCACAACTCTACTCGTAATGCTCTCGTTAGGATTCTGAACCAATTTACTTATCTGCTCTGCTTCTTTTCCCACCCAAACGGCCAAAACAGTACGCGGTATCATTCCCAAAAAGCCTCCAAGAATAATGTTTTTAAAACGTATCCCCATTAAGGAAAATACTAAATTGGTAAGGGCAAAAGGCAAAACGGGCGATAATTTAGTAAAGAACACAAAGCGGATTTCGTCGGCATGGATGCGATTTAAGAAGGAAGCAACTCGTGGGAATTGGGATAAATAATTTAGCAGGCCGACTTTATCCAGCTGATTTACAATGAAATAAACGATTGAAATGGCGGTAAGGTTGAGCAAAATCAAAGGAATAACAGCTTGCCATCCCAAAAAATAACCAAATCCAAAAGCAAGTAAAGTAGGAGGAATTAATGCCAAGGCACAGGCCACAGCGCAAACTAAGCACACGACTGTCCATTCTTTAATTCCAAAACCTTTTATCAGGACCTCGTTTTGAATCATCCATACTCCAATGCCCGAGCTTGTTAAAAAAGGGAGTATGGTCAAAAAAAATGCCGAGAGACTCGGCATTAATAATCTTTTTTGCTTATTCATCCTACCTATATTCATCACTACTCACTTCTGACAACTCACTCCAAATTTAAGCGTAGGTATTCAACATTACCGGCATGACGAGCATCAAAATATCTTCGTCGCTTTCCTTATCGAGTGGCACTACCAATCCGGCACGATTAGGAGCTGATAACTCAAATGAAAGCGTATTTGAATTTACATTATTGAGCATTTCTATTAAAAACTTCGCATTAAATCCAATCTCCATTTCATCGCCGTTGTATTCACAAAGCAAACGCTCATTGGCTTCATTAGAATAATCTAAATCCTCGGCCGAAATGACCAATTCGTTAGGAGGCGTCAATTTAAGACGGATTTGGTGAGTCGTACGGTTAGAATAAATCGAAATTCGGCGAAGCGAATTTAAGATTTCACCACGACTGATGGTAAGAACATTGGGATTGTTGGTTGGAATGGCATTTTCGTAATCAGGAAAACGCTCATCTATCAACCGACATACCATTTTGATATTGGCAAAACTAAAAAACGCATTTGCCTGACTGAATTCCGCTTTTACCAGAACGCTTTCAGAAGGTAAACAAGCTTTCAGCAAATTCAATGCTTTACGAGGAATAATCATCGTTGTATCGACAGCTGACTTCACGTCAAAACGGCGATAACGAATCAATCGGTGGCCATCTGTCGCGACAAAAGTTGCGTGGTCTGCTCCTAATTGTAGAAACACGCCCGTCATAGCCGGACGAAGTTCGTCGGTGCTGGTCGCAAAAATCGTATTGGCAATTGCGTGTGATAAAGCAATAGAAGATAACTCTACCGAAAAGGCCCGATTGACAGACGGGATTTTTGGAAAGTCAATAGGGTTCTCTCCCGAAAGTTTATAGCGGCCATTGTCCGACACAATTTCTATTCCGAAAGTTTCGCCATCCACTTTGAGGGCAATGGGCTGCTCAGGTAAACCGCGTAACGTATCTAAAAGTAGTTTAGCAGGAATCGCGATCGCTCCTTTATCAGCAGACTCCACTTGCAGCTCAGTAATCATTACTGTTTGCAAATCAGAAGCCGTAACAGTAAGCTGGTTGCTATCTAATTGAAACAGAAAATTCTCAAGGATAGGTACAATTGGGTTGGTAGAAACGACGCCGTTTATAGCCGAAAGCTGCTTTAGTAAAACCGACGACGATACAATAAATTTCATAGCGCAAAATATGTTTATTAAACAACAAATTTAATAAAAAATAAGGCTAAAATCAAATTACGCCTGCCGAATAGTCCTATCACGCAAATAGAAATCAACTAAAACCAATGCCGCCATTGCTTCCACAATGGGTACAGCTCGTGGCAACACACATGGGTCGTGTCTTCCTTTGCCCTGTACCGTTATTGTTTCTCCTTCTTGGTTTACGCTTTCCTGACCTTGCATAATAGTGGCAACGGGCTTAAAGGCTACGCGAAAGAAAATATCTTCTCCATTTGAAATACCTCCCTGAATCCCACCTGAATGATTGGTACGTGTTCTGACATGACCTGTTTCATCAGTAAAGAAAGCATCGTTATGTGCAGAGCCCTGAAGTTCTACGCCTGCAAATCCACTTCCGTATTCAAAACCTTTAACAGCATTAATACTTAGCATGGCTTTGCCTAACTCCGCATGGAGTTTATCAAAAACAGGTTCTCCCCATCCTACGGGCGTGCCTGTGACGACACAACTCACAACACCGCCAATGGAGTCGCCCTGTTTACGAATATCATCGATGTAGTCAAACATCTCGGAGGCCATGTCGGGGTCAGGGCAACGAACGGCATTTGAATCTGTCAGTGACAGGTCAAGTTCTTGGTATTCTTTTTGCAATTTTAACTTCCCGACTTGCGAGACATACGCCTGTATAGTTACCCCTACCTCTTTCAGTACCAATTTTGCCAATGCTCCTGCCGCCACACGAGCCGCGGTTTCGCGGGCAGAACTGCGCCCACCGCCTCGGTAATCGCGTACGCCGTATTTGACTTGATAGGTATAATCAGCGTGTGAGGGACGATATTGTTGGGCAATATGCGAATAATCTTTACTTCGTTGGTCTTCGTTCCAAATGACCATAGCGATAGGAGTTCCGGTTGTTTTATCTTCAAAAACCCCCGATAATACCTGTACGCTATCGGCTTCTTTGCGCTGGGTCGTGATGCGCGACTGCCCGGGTTTGCGACGATCCAATTCCTGTTGAATAAAATCTAAATCAAAAGCTACCCCAGCAGGGCAGCCGTCCACCACTACCCCTATGGCAGCTCCGTGTGATTCGCCGAAAGTAGCGATTTTGAAAATTTTTCCGTAAGTACTGCTCATTACTTCTTAAAAATAAAAATCATTCCGACCAACATGATGATGACTAAAACATTGGCAATGTTGCGAATAATCGTTTGATAATCAATAACTAATTTAGTGGTATCCCAATGTTCTATACCCGTATAGACTGATTCTGACTCCGACAAAGCCAATTGTGTACTCCTTATATTTTCGCCTTTTATAGTAAGTTTTAACGTTGAGTGCAATGTATCATACATTTGCTTTTGAGGGTTGAAATACACCCAGAAAATCATGTTGTCTAACACAAAACTCCCATTTTGTTTAGGGATAATTTGGTATCTGAATGTTTTGTCACCACCTATTCGACTTTTCTGTCGCAATACATTGTTTTCAATATCAGGAGGATATACATCAAATAAAGCATTATTTGTAAATGTCGGTTCCCGAATGGATTGAATATTTCCTTCCCCTATAATCTTGAAGTCATAACGGTAGCTTTTACCTGTCTCCAGTTGATTGTTGCTGATTTTTTCTTCCAATCGAAAATTTCCAACCAGTACCTGGTTGCGAAGCGGATGAGGGGGAAGGTCAACCACGGTAATAGTTAAAGGTTTGGAAATAAATGTTTGCAGTGTTACGCTTGCCGTTTCTTGTTCCATTTTTGGCATTACTTTCATAGTCAATTTCACAGCAGGAATCTGAATTGACTGGTTATTCAGCGGGAAAAAGGAAGCTTGGTAAATACGGTATTCGGTAAAACTTTTCCCTCCGATTGTAATAGGGATAGCGGGGATTTCCTGTATCCCGAAACTTTCTTCCCAACAATTGGCCGGTTTAAGGACTTTCAATAGTTGTTCCAATTGTTTTTCTACCTCATAAAAGTCCATTTCTGTGGCATTGTTTTCCGATACTAGCAACGATAGCCTTAAATTAAATCCTTCCTCTACGTACACCCGCCTTTTACTGACACTGACAGCTAAAAATGCCCCTTCGTTGGCCTCATTTTGCAATTCAGGAGTTAACTCTGTAACTGTTTCGGATTCTTCAACTAATTCTGTTGCCTTTTCTACCGTTATAGAAGTCCCTTCAGAACGAAGTACCTGTTTATTGACAAGAATTTCAAGTGGGCCGGTATTAAACGTTCCTGTTTTGGTTGGATAGTAATTCTGTGAAATCGTATAGCTTACTACGGTTGTTCCTCCTACTTTACTGGTAAGGCTTGAACGTGAACTTTCTCGTTTTTGGAAGTTTTTTATATTATCTGGAAAAAAAATGAGTGGAACCTGCTCAAGTCCGGTTACTTTGACCGAGACTGTAAATGGCTCTTGAAGGGTGATTTGTGTGCCGCTGAACTCAATAGAAAAAGGGTTTTGAGCAACTTGCGCTTTGAGTGCAGTTATAGTGCAAAAAAAAATCAAAAAAAGTATATATCTATTGTGATTTTTCATCGTTATATTTAATGCAAAATTAACAGACTCTTAGCATATAATCCTTAATCTATTACGTTAATTTTGTAAAGTCCCCATCCTCTTACGCGTTCTTTAAAATCCCGTAATTATTATGGCAACTATGTTGGAATTTTTCAAGACTGTGCTTGTGAAAGTTAGTTTTGACAAAAAACTGTTTGAGAAAGAATTGCGCAAAGCGCTAAAGGTGTTGTTGCCCGAAGAAGTTAAACAGCTTAAAGCTTGGTGTTATGAGCAATTCAGCGACAAATACCACCTCGTATTGCATCAGTATTTCAGTAGGCAGCAATTGGCTCTTTAGTTTCTAAAACGCCACAAAAAAGCCTCCCGTCATTGAAAACGGGAGGCTTTTTTATTATCAAACAACTATCAACCACTAACTTGTTTTCTTCACAGGGGGCTTTGCAGGAGTCTTTGCCGGTGTTTTAGGCGCAGGTTGAGCAGGCGCAGGAGCTTCTGGTTTAGGGTTCAAAAAATCATCCGCTACTTTGTTACTCGGGTCAATTCCTAATAATTTCTGAAACCATTCTTTGGCTTTCGTATCGTCTTTCAAAGTGATAACGCTATAAGCACCAAGGATTTGGTAGAAGGTCTTCAAGTTTGCTTTTATAGCGTCATCCATTGGAGCAGCTTCAGCCATTTTAACATAATTTTCCATGAGAGGAATTGCTATTCCGTTTGCCATAGCTTCTTCACGTGTGTAAGCATAATAGTTTGCTTTGGCTCTTTGACCGTGTGCATAGAGATAATCTGCTTTCCGTTCAATCATCTTTTTGTATAACTCATCAGTTCTCATGAAGTAGTCACGCTTTTTCTGGCGCATAGCTAATGAATCTGCTCCAGAAGGAAAAAGCCGGTTAGCCACGTTGTAAATTGGCAACGAAAGATTTACGTAATCCTGCATTGTTGGATTTTTTTCCCGTTTGATTACTTTGTCATAATAAACGATTGCTTTTTCGTAGTCTTTAGCAGAATTATAGAATGCGGCAATTTCTTTATAACCGTTATCAACTGTATCAATTTCGGCAGCTTTTTCTAAATTAGCAATGGCAGAGGCAGTATCAACGGGAGAAATACGCAACATTGAGTTTCCTAAATAACGATAGTCATTGTCAATTGCCTTTTGTGGAGCTGCCTGTAAAAACTTCTTCAAGTTTTCAATTGCCTTTGGGTACTGATTTTCTTTGTAAGCAGCCCATCCCTGCATCCGAAACAATACATCGCTTGTACGGCCACTGCTCATTACCTTCGCGATTTTGGTGTTTACTTTTGCAAACTCCTCAGCTACGAAGTTAAATTGAGCACTTCGAAGCACTTCGTCATCTGATGCACACGCTCCAATTTTCTCTATGTAAGCATCCATGTATTTTGAAGCCTGCTTATACTGACGAACGTAAAAATATAGCTCAGCATATTCTTTATTAGCGGGACTATACTCTGGGTCTACTTCAATTGCTTTTTTAAAATTGGTCTGTGCCAATTCATAGTTACGACCGCCCCAATAAATTTTTGCAATTTTCGCAAAAGCTTTACCCAAACTTGGATTGGCATTAATGGCATCCTCATAAGCAGAGACCGCAGGACCGGCTTCTCCTTTAATGTAAAATGCATCCCCTTTGGACATATAGACTTCCTGATTTTTAGCACCGCCTTTCAGCATAAGTGCAATAGCTATATCAGCCAACGCAATTGCCTGAGCAGGATCAGTTGTCTTATAAATGGGTTTCATTGAATCTATTACTACGTAACCCGTATAAGCTTCACTGATACGTTGTAATACATCCAAATTCTTATTCTTAGTGGATTTAAGAACTTCGGCAAAAATAGTTTGCGCGCCGGTACGATCACCTTTCGCCAGAGCTACTGCTCCCATCCCTACTTTACTGAGAGGGTTTTTAGGGTCGGCCGCAAAGCCTTTTTCAAAAGCAGCTTTGGCAAGATCTGCCTGCTTGGTGCGAAGATAGAAATAGCCCAAATAAAATTGATTGTCGGCAGTGGGTGTGGCAGTTGCTAACTTTTCGAAGGTTTCTTTAGCCAAACATGCTTGGTTACCTTCCAGTTGTTTTAAACCTGTGGCAATGTCCTGGGCAAAAGCCTGACTGTAAACGAACGCACTTGCGGCAAACGCTACCAACCACGATTTGAATCTGATGTTCATCTTTCAGTAGGTTGAAAATGTGGGGTGATATTAGAAAAAATTTAGTGACTCAAAAACGGGAAACAAAACTATGAAATTGTCTCTTAACCGAAAAATATTATATGTCTTTCTTTATAATTACTTCCCGATTAAATGGTTTTGTGGGCCAAAGACCACATTTTTCGATAATTAAACTTCCCACATCCCGCATGATATAATTGACCATTCCACTCCCCAACCCTGCGTGCATCTCTCGGTTAATGACATAAACTTTGCGATGGAGTGGATATGTTTTATATTTTAAATCTCGCTGGAAGGGCTGATAATAATCTTCTTTAGTCGGGTTCGCTTTTTCAGAAACCCCCATTACACGCAAACCTTTTGATAATTCTGCAGTAAGTGGCACGTCTCCATCGCTAATCCAGTTTACCCCAATAAACCCTAAGGCATTGGGATTCTCACGTACATACTCTATTACTTTTTTGTTTGAACCTGCTGAAAAAATATTCAATCCTTTGACGTCAGTCAGGCCAAATTTTTTCATTATAAAATTTAGATTACTTGAGTTCGCATTGTCAAATACTAATACAATGTCATTATTTTTATTCCCGTTTTTTAATTGATTCCAGTTTCTGGTTTTCCCTTTAAAAACGCTCGACAATTCTTCTAATGTTATTAGACTATCTATATTGGTCCGATTAGTAAGCAATGCCACTCCATCGGTGGCAATGTATTGCGGATTATATCTAATCCCTTTTGAAGTAAGCATTCTCTGTTCGTCAGAGGTGAGTTCTCGGGTAATAAAAGCCAAACGCGAACTGTCTTTGAGTACAGCCGCGGTAGCTTGTTGTTCGGGACGGTAAAGTACCTTGAAACTTGTTTCAGGGTGGATAGCTTCATAGGCTTGGCATAACTGTTCCACCATCGGTTGCAGTGATTCGTCGGCCGTAATGGTTATCTTTCCATGTGACGTTGAATCTTCAGGTCTTTTGCACGAGGATAAACTGCCTAAAACAATTACAAGTAAGTAAAAAAAGATGGATTTACTCATTTTCACTTTTGTAATGATTATACCCACGATAAAGTCTATATCCGCCATATACAATCAGCATCCCTCCAAACAGGTATCTGATTAACCCGGAAGGTAACATCCCAAAAGTAGCGGAGGAGGCCACTAAAAAGAGGCCTCCTCCTAAATATGCCAGCCCAATGGCCATCGAAAGCGTAGCCGATATTTGCTGGTGAAGTGGTTTACGCTTCATACATTAACTACTCCAACACGAAGCTAACTGGTAAATTATATTTTACACGAACGTTACGTCCTGATTGTTTACCCGGCTTCCATTTTGGCATACCTTTCACAACCCGGAGAGCTTCTTCGTCACAGCCAAAGCCAAGACCTTTAAGCACAGATACGTCTTGAATACTTCCGTCCGTATTAACAACAAATGTTAAGAACACTTTACCAGATACGTTGGCACGCGAAGCAGCAGCAGGGTATTTGATATTTTTACCTAAATACTGTCCTAATGCTCCTAAACCACCCGGGAATTCGGGGTTTTGCTCCACCACTTGGAAAATTTGTTCTTCCACAGGGGCTGCTTCCACAACTTTCACCTCTTCCTTTACAGGAGCGGTTTCTTCCGGAGCGATGATTGCTTCCTGAGCATTTTCATCACCTTCCTGAGTTTTGTCAGCCACAACTGCTTTCTCCAATTCTTCCACAACCGGTGGAGGAGTTTCTTCAGGTACTTCTTCATCTTTCTTCACTTCGGGAGGAAGGAATTTGATGGTGGCCACTTTAGGCAGCTCCACTGGTGGTGGCGGCGGCGGCGGTGGTTCGTTAGGGTCAATCGGCGGTGGCGGTAGTTTCATCAAGTCCACTTCGGACATGTTCAATTCCTGCTCTTGCGAAGGAATCAGACTGATGAGGGCCGGAGAAAGCATCGCTAATAGAAACAGCGCACCACCAATCAGCATGGATTTGGTAAGCGTTGGGCGATAGGATTTTCTCAGGTCATACGCACCATACGCTTTATTGCGATTCTCGAATACTATGTCATCGAGCGTCATCGCGGATGCTTTAGTTTCAGCCATTGCGTTTGGTTAATTTGATTACGTTAATTCGCTTTATCACCTAAAAGTTCTTTCTCGCTGGTTGTGAGCGCATCTACCAGCGCGTATCGTTTACTTTTGGTTATCGTCATTTCATCAAGTACATCTACAACATTTTTGTAGGTACTGGTATTTAAAGGTTTAATGACGCACACAAACTGACTTAAACCTTTCTCGTCTTTTCCATGTTCGCGATCGACCTGTGCCTGCGATTGAAAAATAAGAGTGCGCAAATCAGGACCGTAAGCAACTTTCTTTAGGTCTGTTTTAGCTTTGTCGTCATCTGCTGCGAGCCGGTCAAGCGCCCATACTGTATTGTCTTTACCTAAAAACAAAGTCAGTACTTTGGATGCTTTTAAAGGCTCTGTTTCTTGCTTTTCTGTTTGCTTATCAGGTACGGCCAATGACATGGACGAGGGCTTGCTAAGCGTTGTGGCCAAGATGAAGAACGTAATGAGCAGGAAGCCCAAGTCCACCATCGGGGTCATATCTACACGCGTTGAGGCTTTCTTACTGCGGACTTTCTTATCACCGTGTCCGCCACCACCGCCTTGTGCTATTTCTGACATTTCTTTAAAATGTTAATAGTGAAACAATGTACGATGACTACTTATCAGAACTCCAACCCGCAGGCGGAGCCTCTGTCCCGGTAATCAAGTTAAATTTATTGATGTTCTGAGCTTGCAAAGACGCCATTACATCTTTGAAAACCGGGAACTTAGCTACGTTGTCACCTTTGATAGCGATACGAAGCAAATTATTAGCGCGGCGGGCTTGATAAATCCACTTGGCTAACTCGTTTTGCGCGGTTGAATCGGTTGGGATACCAGGTTGGACTATTTCCTTCATTTTGTCAGGATTGACAATTCCTGCCTGTAGCCATTGAGACAAACCACGGATAGGAACACCAAAGTTGGCTTGCAGAGAGAACATTTTCTTCTGCTTATCAGTAAACTGAACACCTTCGGTTTGGGTGATGTTCTCAAGCATCGCAAGGCGCGTTTGCTGATTGTCAACCCCAAAATAAACTTTGCCGTCCTTACCGATGCTGATAATCATAATATCCTTGTCCGGAACTTTAATCGCAGAGATAGACGAAGGCGTTTCGATGGTTGCAGCATCCTGTGCTTTGAACTGAGCCGTCAAGATAAAGAAGGTCAGAAGCAGGAAAGCCACGTCGCACATCGCCGTCATGTCCATCATCGGATAATTCCGTTTGGGTTTTATAGCAGGCATAATACGTTATGGTTTAATTGACTATACAAATGTAGAACACAAACAAATACAAAGCAAATATTTATATATAATTTTTTTATATATCATATTTACTTTGTTAGCTCACTAGTTATGAGCCGAGAAATTTTGCTGAATGCTCAACCCGATTTCGTCAATTTTGTAAGTTAACGTATCAATACGGCTGGTAAAATAGCTATACATGATGGTCGCGATAGCTGCAGTACCAATACCGAGAGCTGTGTTTACAAGGGCTTCTGAGATACCCGTTGCAAGAGCACCTGTATCAGGAGCACCTGTGTTACCCATAGCGGCAAAGGCACGAATCATACCCAATACCGTACCTAAAAGTGCAGTCAATGTAGAAACTGACGCCAAGGTAGCGATGATGGTTAAGTTTTTCTCAAGCATGGGAAGCTCAAGGCTGGTAGCTTCTTCTACTTCTTTCTGAAGAGCTGCCAATTTTTGATCTTTTGTTAATTCAGTTTCACTACGAAGCTCGATGAACTTGTGGAGAGCTGTTTTCACAACGTTTCCTACTGAACCTTTTTGTTTGTCACATTCTTTAACAGCAGCTTCAACGTCGTTTTTGTCAAGAAGGCTTTTAATTTTACGAACAAACTCATCAATCGAACCCGAACCATTTGCACGTCCAAGAATGAAAAAACGCTCAATTGAGAAAACTAATACTGTTAAAAAACAGGTAAACAACAACGGTACGATAGGTCCCCCTTCATAAACGATACCGAAATAATCACCGGACTTTGGTCCTTTTTCATGATCTCCATCTACGAAGTGACTGGCGTCACCGCAAATGAAATTGTACGCCAAAAGACCGATTACTAATAAAACAGGAATTACCAGAATGGGGTTAAGACCACCAGCTGATTTTTTTGGAGCGGCCGCCTTGGCCGGTGCGGGAGATGTAGCCTTCTTTTCCATCAGACTTACTTTTAGGGTTTAATTGAAAAAATAGTTTAAGTGTTTGCGCTGTAAAGAAAACGAAAATTTTAAATGGTTAATGCTTTCACCAAGAAAATTTTTGTTGGCTATTCTCTAAAATAGTTAGAGAAAATGTGGTACAAAGCTATAAGATTTCATAAAAAAAACGTTCAAGCTGGGTATTAGTTTTTTTTTATTTTTTTTGAAATCTGTCATTTGAAAACGCATTTTTTTTAAAATACCGACTCATAAATTTGCTTTGGCAAAGCATTGCCGAGGTTTAACTCCTCGATTATCAACCCCCAACAGTCCTCATCACAAGTATTAGCAATAAGTTATAATTTTAGAATATTGAGGTTTAATCCAAAGTAAGCAGCCATTGGATTTTACTCTATTTGTTCTTTAGCAGTTAAAAAAATAACTGATTGGATGTATGTCTATTATTTCAAATAAAATACCTGTCATAGAAAAAAATCGGGAAGCAATTCGTTGTCTTCTACGTTGGCGTATTTGTATTGGTTGAAGTCTGTAATGCCATTCTCACGTAATATGTCCTCATCCACAAAAAAATTGCCTGTACATTCCCGGCTGTTTTTGGTGAAAATCATGTAGGCTGCATCGGCCATAATTTCCGGTTTGCGACATCTTTTAATGGATTCTTCTCCTCCCAGCAAATTGTTAACAGCAGCTGTAGCAATCGCCGTTTTGGGCCATAAAGCATTAAAAGCTACCCCTTGTTTTCGAAATTCAGCTGACATCCCCAATACACACATACTCATTCCAAACTTTGCCATGGTATAGGCTACATGGGGGGCAAACCAACGGGCTTCCATGTTTAGCGGCGGTGATAGATTGAGTACATGAGGATTGTTGGCTTTCAGCAGATAAGGCAAACACGCCTTACTGGTCAGAAAGGTACCTCTCGTATTAATGCTATGCATCAAATCATAGCGCTTCATGTCGGTGGCAAGGGTAGGAGTAAGGTTGATCGCACTGGCATTGTTAATCAGAATGTCTATCCCGCCAAATACTCGGACGGTTTCTTCAACGGCAGCATAAACTTGTTCTTCTTCCCGCACATCCACCGCCAGTGGAAGGGCTTTTCCTCCCGCCGCTTCAATTTCAGCAGCAGCGGTATAGATGGTGCCCGGTAGTTTGGGATGAGGCGTCACTGTCTTGGCGGCAATGACAATATTGGCCCCTTCCTGGGCTAATCGCAGACCAATAGCCAATCCAATTCCCCTGCTTGCTCCGGTAATGAAAACGGTTTTGTCCTGAAAGTGACTCATAATTAATGGTATATTTTGGGTGAATGGGATTAAACAAAAGCATAAATAGAGCTTGGCACGATTTGTGATAAAATACTACACTGTAAGCAAAAGGCAAACTATGAAATCAATATTACTAACTGTATTATTCTCGGCATTTACCCAATTTCCTAATCTTTTGTGGGCAAATAAAACAGCTGATTGTGATAGTATCTCTGCTCCTGTAATCAGCAGCGAAAAACAGGTAAGTTGTGTTGGTCAGCCTATTATTCTTAAATCGGGCGGTTGTGATGGAACAGTAATATGGTCAAATAAAAAAACGGGTAGTACGCTTACCGTATACCCTACTAAGACAACTACGTATAAGGCCTACTGTAAAAAAGAAGATTGTAAAAGCGCCGAGTCCAATGCACTTACAATCACAATCAATATACCGAGCACTCCGCTCGTAAAGGCGAATAAAACAAAAATCTGTTTTGGTGAATCCGTTGTTTTGAATGCCACGGGATGCACAGGTGATATTATTTGGTCCAATGGAATGACGGGGAAGGAAATAACCGTTCAGCCAACTGGTACTACAAAATATACGGCTACCTGCCGCTCTGAAAGTTGTGTCAGTTGTTTTGCAGATGAGGTTATTGTGGCGGTCATGGGGGGCGAACCTTTGTTGATAAGCGCCTCAAAATCGGTGATTTGTAAAGGCGAAACCAATATTCTGGAAGCGAAAGTGAATTGTGCAGGACAGGTAAAATGGTCGAGCAACGAGATAGGCAAAACAATTACGGTTAAGCCTGAAAATACAACGGAATACTGGGCCATGTGCGAGACGGAAGGTTGTGAGCCAATTAAAAGTTTGTTTAGCGTACAGGTAACACCTCCTTTACCGCCGGTACTTAAAGTCAGTAAAACGACGGTTTGTCTTGGCGAAAAAGTAACGATTACGGCGGAGGGGTGTACTGGAGGTGTTGTGCAATGGAACAATACAATGCAGGGACGAACCTTAACTATAGAGCCTAAAGAAACTGCCCAATATACTGCGATTTGTCAGCGGGGGGATTGTCAAAGCATCGCGTCTCTTCCACTTACAGTTTCAGTCAACAGTGAAGTTCCTGCTTTACCGCAGGTAGTTGCAGAACTAAAAAATGTGTGCCCTTTTGTTACGGTAGATTTGTCATCGGCAGTAAATCAAAAACAAACGGTGGGTGTGTATTATGAGGCCAGAATGGGAACTTCTCCTGAATCTTCTCCGGTGACGGACGTAGGAGCCGTTTCTGAAAATCGTACCTATTACGTATTTGCCCGCAATGCGAATGGTTGTTATAGTGCGCCTGCGGCAATAGCAGTTACTATTACCTCTTGTGATAAACCGTTACTAGTATGTACCAATAACCCCGCAACTGCTTTTATTACTAAAACAGAGCGGACTACTGCTGGGAATTATTATCTGGAAGGCAAAGTGGGTGGGGCAGCCAATACAGGACACTGGAGTACGAACGGAACCGGTTATTTTAATACAACGAATGGGTTGTCAGTGATTTATACACCTTCTCCCGAAGACCGTCAGGCGGGAAAAGTAACTGTTCGATTTCTTAGTGATGACCCTGACGGGGAAGGCCCTTGTAAAGCAGGGTCTGATTTGACTGAGCTGAAAATTAATTCGGATACCAGTAAACCCAAAGAAATGATTGGGATCAACAAATTGGTGAAAGGCTGGACACGCCTTAATGCCAACTTGTTTGAAATAGAATACGCGATTCAGGTGGTGAATATGGGTACAAATGATTTGGTGGAAATACGAATCGTGGATAGTTTGGACAAAGTATTTAAAAATGGCTCAGTTATTGTAGGCAAGCCTGATATAAAAGCAATTGACCCGAGTACCGGTACTGAAGTAGTGTGGGGTATTGACACAAGCTATACGGGTAAAGGAGGGCTGTCTGAGTTATTAATACCCGCAAAAAGTTCATTGTTGGCAGGGCAGTCTCGCTCAGTGATTGTAAAAACAAAAGTTGATTTTACCAATGCTCAGGATAGTGTCTATTTTAATACAGCCTTGGTAACGGCCTTAGACATTAACGGAAATATTTGTGCCGACAAATCAGCCAACGGAAATTGGCCCGATGTTAATCAAAATGAGGATCCAACGGATGACACAGAAGCAACCCCTTTAGTACTTAGCAGCTTAAGAGGAAGTGATAATGACATTTTTATCCCTGAAGGGTTTTCGCCCAATTCAGATGGTATCAATGACTTTTTTGTCATAAAAAAGCCAGTCAACCTCCGAGCCGCTTTAGAAATTTATAATCGTTGGGGTGGACTGGTTTATAAAACAGAGGATTATAAAAATGATTGGAATGGTGGCGTTATCGCCCAAACCAATGTTCCTGCTGGCACCTAATTTTTATGTGATTAAATTCAATGACGGGCGGGAGTTTTCGAGATTTATGACCATAAGCCGTTAATTAATAGTGGTTCGTTAAAAATGATAATAGCCCAATTCGGGCAAAAATGCACTTACCCATGATTAAATTAAAGCATTTTTGTTTGGCAACACTCTTTTCAGTTGCTGCAATGGCACAGACACCCATTCGAGAAACGTTGTTACAGCAAGCTAATCGTCAGTTTGATACGCAATCTTACGCCAAAGCGGTTGCATTGTATCAGGAAGTACTTGACGAAGGCATGTTGCCTCTTGAGCAGCGTAAACTGGCTCAACTTAACATGGCGTATTCGTATTTTAAGTTGGGAGATAATGTCAAAGCAGAGCAATTTTATCAGGAGGGTCTTCCTGAAGAACCGCTTTCTGGGTCGTTGGCAAATCACTATTTGCATTATGCGAAAGTGTTGGCGAATAATGGAAAAATGCAGGAATCTCAGCGGTTTTTTGAACGGTATCAAAGTTCAAAATTGACAGAGAGTCGGCAGGCCCAGAATGCGGAAACTTTTACCAAAAAGAAAATTACGTATCGGATAGATTATTTGGCCATAAACACGCCTAACGCAGAATTTAGTCCTATGTATTTTCGGGATGGACTGGTTTATGTTTCGGGAAAAGCGCCCGCTGCCGTTTCTTCTGAATCTCCCGAAAAAGGCTACTTGGATTTGTTTTATGTAACCAAACCCGATGAAATAAAATCGTTAGGGTCACTTAATGCCGATGGTTCAGAAGCGGAAGCCAAAGAAACTACTCATGCAGACCGTCCTAAAAATACAAAATTGGGTAGCGATTCGTATACACGTATTACTTCTAATGATTCAAGGACCATTGGCGTTTATAATAGTTATGGCCTGAACGAACAAGTGAATAATACAACCGGAGCAGTGGCAAAACCTGGAAAGCCCGCGCCTTTCAGTAAAGAATTGAATACTCGCTTTCACGAAGGACCCGCAACTTTCAGCGCCGATGGCTCTCGAATTATTTTTACAAGAAATAATTTCAATGAAGGTCAAAAAGGGATAAGTGATGACAATAACATCAAACTCAAATTGTATACAGCACAATGGGGCAACGGAGATTGGGCAAATGTGCAGGAATTGCCTTTCAACAGCGACGAATATTCTACGGCTCACCCCTCTTTGAGTAAAGATGGTACGCTCCTTTATTTTGTGTCAGATATGCCCAAGGGTATCGGAGGAAAGGATATTTACGTATCACATTTTGAAAACGGGCAGTGGTCTAAACCCATTAATTTGGGAAAAGAACTCAACACGCGCCAAGACGAAGTTTTTCCTACGGTAGATGAGCGCGGTAATTTATATTTTTCTACTTCGGGACGAAAAGGTGGATTGGGTGGACTGGATTTGTTTTATGCAATTCTTAGCAAAGACGGCACAAAAGTGATTGAAGTAATTCATTTGGATGCTCCGATCAACTCTAAAGCAGATGATTTTGGACTCGTTACTGATGCTTCCCGTACAACAGGGTATTTCAGCAGTAACCGCCGTGAAGGAGATGATGATATTTATCGCTTTACTCGTGAAAGTTCACTTTACGAATGCCGTGAGTTGTTGTTGCGGGTATTTGATACTCAAAACATGCAGCATTTAGACAGTGCTACCATTACCATTCGCTCAAAAATAGGAGGAGAAGGGACTGATAAGATTCTCCAAACGGATGCCAACGGTTGGGCACACTTGTGCTTAGCTTCTGACAATGACTTTGTTTTTACCGTTTCTAAGGATGGTTTTATGGGGAATACAATCGGTTTTTCAACTCGTTATTTAACGGATGATAAACCTACCCGTCTGGAAGTGAGTTTGTCCAAGCCTACCATTGTTACTGAAACGGTTGCTAAAGCGTTAATTCCGGAAAAAAAAAAGACTAATCAAACCGATGCTGCCCAAAATTTGAAGCACTCTCGGGTTCGCGGAATTGTCCGCACCGAAACAGACCGTCAGCCGATTGAAGGTGTATTGGTAAAACTTCGGAATGAATGTGATAAAAAGATTTATGAGGCGATTACGGGTCCTGATGGCCGATATGATTTTGAGATTGCCGAAGGCTGTGATTATACCTTAATTTATTCAAAAGACACCTACGGAACCAATACCCTCAAAATTGGCAAAGTACCTAAAAAGGCACAGCCGAAAGTCCTGTCCAAAGACGTAGGGTTGTTGAAAAAAGGAGATATTGTTCAGTTGGATAACATCTACCATGATCAGGGAAAACAGGCAATTCGGCCGGATGCTGCCCGGGAGTTGGATAAATTAGTAGCTACCATGAAAAGATACCCTTCGCTGCAAGCCGAAATTTTATCTCATACCGATAGCCGTGGCGATGCGGGATATAATAAATCTCTTTCTCAAAAACGGGCTCAGGCAGTGGTTGATTATATGGCGGCAAAAGGGATAGCCCGCACTCGTATGCAAGCAACTGGCATGGGAGAAAGTATGCCGGTAAATGGCTGTGTAGATGGAGTAATTTGCACCGAAGGAGAGTATCAACGTAATCGAAGAACTGAATTTAAGGTTTTGGAAATCAGATAATTAACAGTAAAGCTATGTGGACTCTGTGTCTATGTGGTTACTTTTTTATTGAGCGTAAAGCATAAAACGTCTATTTTTGGTGCTTGTGTCCGTTTTTTGACGATTGACCACTAACCAATAACGACTCTACAATGGGCTTCCGCTCTTCGCTCAGTAAACCTCTGGCTCAATACATAGTCAGTCAGCAACAAAGTTGGATGTACAACGCACCGGCCGCTCAAGACCAATGGCGCCAACAGCTGGTAAATCAAGCTAAAAATACTTCTTTCGGACGAGACCATTTTTTTAAAGACATTCGTATGTACGAAGATTTTAAACAAGCCGTTCCCGTTCGGGATTACGAAGATTTAAAAGGGTACATTCATCAAATCATTGATGGTCAAGATGACGTCCTTTGGCCGGGAAAGCCTCTTTATTTTGCCAAAACTTCGGGCACCACTTCGGGCGTCAAATACATTCCTATCAGTAAAGATTCCATTTCAAATCATATCAATTCTGCCCGAGACGCGCTCTTGAATTATATCAATGAGACAGGTCGAGCGGAATTTTTGGATAATAAACTTATTTTCCTGTCGGGAAGCCCGGTTTTGGATACCAAAGGCAGCGTTCCTACAGGGCGACTGTCGGGGATTTCCAATCACCACGTTCCTGCTTACCTGCGCACCAATCAACTTCCAAGCTACGAAACCAATTGTATTGAAGAATGGGAAGAAAAACTCGAACGAATTATAGACGAGACCATTGCTCAACCGATGTCGTTGATTTCGGGGATTCCGCCTTGGGTTCAGATGTACTTTGACCGTATCATTGCTCGCACGGGCAAGCCTGTCAAAGATGTTTTTCCAGAATTTCAGTTGTTTGTATATGGCGGAGTCAATTTTGAACCGTACCGAGCTAAATTGTACGAGTCGATTGGTAAAAAAATTGACTCTATCGAAATGTATCCTGCTTCCGAAGGCTTTATTGCCTATCAGGATTCTCAACACGCAGAAGGGTTATTGCTTTTAGCTGATACGGGAATATTTTTTGAATTTATTCCTACGGAAGAATTTTTCAATGAAAACCCTACGCGTCTGAGTTTAGAGCAGGTAGAAGTGGGAAAGAATTACGCCCTTATCATCAACAATAATGCGGGACTTTGGGGGTATTCGATTGGCGATACAGTCAAATTTGTTTCTAAAGACCCGTATCGTTTGTTGGTAACGGGCCGAATAAAACACTTTATTTCGGCTTTTGGCGAGCACGTAATTGGCGAAGAAGTAGAAAAAGCACTTCAATACGCTATGCATCATCATCCTGAAACAGAGGTCGTAGAATTTACCGTAGCCCCCATGGTTACCCCAGCGGAAGGACTTCCTTATCATGAGTGGCTTGTTGAGTTTTCTACACCGCCTAACGATCTGACACGGTTTTCGTTTGATGTTGATAAGCGTTTGTCTGAACTCAATGTGTATTACGATGATTTAATTTCAGGCAGTATTTTGCGCCCTTTACGAATTACATCGCTTCCAAAAAATGCTTTCATTGATTATATGCGCTCTCAGGGAAAATTAGGGGGGCAAAACAAAGTGCCCCGTTTGGCCAATGACCGTAAAATTGCCAATGAATTAGTTGTTGATTGATTTTTTGAAAAAGGATGCCCTATCATTTTGACCTAATCGTTTCAAACTAATGGAAGAGGATTTGCCTTTGTTAGATGAAAATGAACTCTATCGTAATTCCCTTCGTCCTACTACGTTGGCAAAGCTATTGGTTAACTTTATTGTTGATTACATTATCTTTCTTGGCTTTTTCATGTTTTTGGTCGTTGCTATCGGTATCATTGCCGGATTAGTGACGGGCGACGAAGAATTTACTTTTTTCTCTGATTTGGAGCGGATGAATCCTATACTGGATCGCATCTTTACGGGAGTAATGTACTGTCTTTATTGTTTGTTTTTTGAATACGTTGCCAACGGCAAATCCATCGGAAAAATGCTGACCAAAACCAGAGTGGTAAGCATCGACGGTACTAGGCCTACTTTGAATCAGTTGATAACGCGCAATTTTTCCAGAATCGTCCCTTTCGATGGATTTAGTTTTTTAACCGAAACTCCTCAGGGCTGGCATGACCGTTGGTCTGATACTTACGTGGTAGATGACAGTTCTTTGCCCGATAAAGGCTATTTGCAATAAGTAAGTCAAGTTTTTTACGTAATAACCATAACCTTTTTACTTAACTTCATCAATGAAAAACCGCTACATTATCCCTATTCTCCTTCTTTTGGGTACTGCCTCCTTTTCCCAAAAGAAAAAATCGACAACTCAAACGCCCAAACAAGCCATCCCTCAAGCGATTTCTTCGACAACTGCCGCTGAGCGCATGGCAGGGTACGAACAACGTAAAAAGATAGATGCTTCGTCGTTGGTCAACAATGTTAAATTTCGGAGTATTGGTCCAACTAATATGAGCGGTCGGGTAGTGGATTTGGATGTAAATAATGCCAATCCTACGCATTTCTTTGTGGCGTATGCTTCGGGTGGTCTTTGGAAAACCGAAAACAATGGCATGAGTTTTACGCCTTTGTTTGATAATGAGGCTTCAATGACGATTGGAGACATTACCGTGGATTGGAAGACCAACGGTCAAACGATTTGGGTTGGGACAGGTGAAAACAACGCCAGCCGGTCTACGTATTCGGGTACAGGAATCTACAAGAGCACCAATGGCGGTAAAACGTGGCAGCATTTAGGATTGGAGGATACTCACCATATTGGACAGGTAATCCTGCACCCTACTGATCCCAATACCGTTTGGGTAGCAGCAGTAGGGCATCTTTATTCTTCCAACACAGAGCGAGGCATCTATAAAACCACCGATGGAGGGAAGACGTGGAAGAAAACGCTCTACATTGATGACAAAACGGGCGCAATTGACCTTGACCTTGACCCTTCAAATCCGGCGGTTTTATACGCATCCATGTGGCACAAAGAGCGTCGGGCGTGGAATTTTGTGGAAGGAGGAAAAACTTCAGGCATTTATAAATCAACAGACAGTGGTGAAACCTGGAAATTGCTGACGGTCGAAAACAGCGGTTTTCCAACGGGAGATGGCAACGGGCGCATTGGGTTGAGTATTTACCCGAAAAACCCCAACTTGATGTATGCATTTATCGACAATCAGGTACGTCGTAAGGAAACTCCTCCCCGAACTGCCCCTACAGGGATTACTACCCGTGCACTCAGAACTATGAATAAAGAAGATTTTCTGAAATTTTCGGATGCGGAAATCAATGAGTTTTTGGATGCGGCTAATTTTCCCGAAAAATACAACGGCAAAAAAATCCGTGAGCAAATTACAGCCGACAAACTGACGGTTAAAAATTTATACGATTACGTCACTGGCGCGAACGATGAAGTGGTTAATTCGCCTGTATCGGGAGCTGAGGTATATAAAAGCGAAGATGGAGGTCAAACTTGGAAGAAAACCCATACCGAACCTATTGACGCCGTTTCTTCTTTTGGCTATTATTTTGGGCAAATCTTTGTCAGTACTGAAAACCCTGATAGAATCATTATTTATGGTGTCCCCATACTTCAATCCATGGATGCTGGAAAAACCTGGAAAAGTTTGGATGCCTCCAATGTCCATTCTGATCACCATGCTCTTTGGTTTAACCCTAAAAACGCTGACCATATTCTGATTGGTAATGACGGCGGGCTTAACTTAACGTACGATGGAGGCAAAAACTGGTCTCATCTCAACCCGATTCCGGTAGGGCAGTTGTATGCAATTGCGGTAGATATGGAAAAACCATATAATGTATATGGCGGTATGCAGGACAATGGCGTATGGTGGGGAACTTCACAGCCGGGTGAGGAAGTAAGACCTTGGAAGTCAGTGATGGGCGGTGACGGAATGCAAATTCAGGTGGACTGGCGCGACAATTCGACGGTGTACACTGGATTTCAATTTGGAAATTATTTCAAAGTCAACAAAAACACATACCCTGCGGGGATGAAACGCCTACAAATGCCACTCGTTGATATTGGAGAAGCAAAACTTCGTTTTAACTGGCAATCACCGATTGTGGTGAGTCGTCATAATCAAGACATAGTTTATTTTGGTTCCAATAAATTTCATCGCAGTTTGGATAAGGGGGAAACCTTTCAAACACTTTCAGGCGATTTGACCAAAGGACCTAAAGAAGGGGATGTGCCTTTTGGAACGTTGACTACACTCGATGAATCTCCTAAAAAATTCGGGCTTCTCTACGCGGGCAGCGACGACGGCCTGATTCACGTATCCAAAGACGGAGGATACACTTGGACCAAAATCTCGGACGCTTTGCCGCAAAATCTGTGGATAAGTCGTGTAGTCGCGTCAACTCATAACGAGGCAGTAGTGTATGCGTCTCTCAACGGCTATCGTGATGATATTTTTAAACCTTATTTGTACGTATCGACTGATTATGGCCAGAACTGGCAACCTATTGGTACTGATTTGCCTGCGGAACCTATTAATGTTGTTCGGGAAGATCCCAAAAATGCCGCTATTTTGTACGTGGGGACCGACAATGGTGTGTATGTTTCGCTTAATCAGGGAAAGACCTTCATGCGAATGAGTAGGGGGCTCCCTGCCGTAGCTGTACATGACCTTATTGTGCATTCACGCGATAATGAATTAGTAGTGGGCACTCATGGACGCTCTATTTATATAGGGGATGTGAGTTTGATACAGCAACTGGCGGATACGCTTACAAATAAAGAAATCCACTTTTTTGCGCTCAAGCCTCTTAATTATTCGCCGAATTGGGGGAGAATGTTTGACAAATACAGTGAGCCAAGAGTTCAAAAATACGAAATTCCATTTTATACTAAAGCTTCTGGAAAAAGCAGTATTAGGATTCAAACCGATAAAGGTCTTACGTTGCGTACCCTGACTGATGACAGCGAAGCGGGATTGAATTTTGTTGATTTCGACTTGGCCATTGATACTACTGCAAAAGCAGAGTATGAAAAGTTTTTGAACGCTGCTAAGAAAAAGGACGAAAAAGAAATAAAGTTGGAAAAAGCAGACGACGGTAAACTGTACATACGTGCTGGTAAATACAAAGTGGTAGTAGAAACGACTACGGGAACAAAAGCGGAGCAAGTGCTTGAAATTAAAGCTCCGGAACGTCGCTCTTCCCGTCGAATGAATGCTGTTCCGGCCAATATTTCTACTCCGGGCGAGTTTGAAGAATGGATGGAGGAAATGGATTTGGAAGGAAAAAAATAGGCCTGAAAAAATACAATTATCGAGAGGTTGTCGTTATGGACAGCCTCTTTTTTTGTAGTTATTTGAAGGAGTATTTTGCTCTGAAATTAGGTCGTTTTGGCATAGTTTTTGTGATAAAACACAGACGCTTAAATTGCAACTATCTGATAATCTTTCAGTAATTTGTTTGCAAATTGCAACTATCTGATAATCTTTCAGTAATTTGTTTGCAAATTGTACAATATTTGAATATCTTTACGTTAACAAAGCATAATCAGCTATGGAAAAGCGGCAAAAAGTGACCTTTTGGGAATCCTTCGTCGCAATGTTTAACTAACCAAAAACAGTTTTGAAAAGAAGACAATGTATCATTCTATCAACGCTTTTGTTGTCAAGTTTAGGAGCTAAAGCCGAGGGCTTTAACGAATCCTCCTGTATCCGTTTTTGTAACGAACCGTTACCTGTTTACGAAAACCAAGTACTGACTTATTTTCAGTCTGCTTTGCGTCACACGGCAAGTCTGCCGCTTCATCAAATTAAACCTCGCGCACAGAAATTTTTTCAGGTCATTGACCCAATTCTGAAGCAGTACCAAATTCCATTGGATTTTAAATACCTGTGCGTTGTTGAAAGTGCACTTGAGTCAAAGGCAATGTCACACAAAGGCGCTTATGGATATTGGCAGTTTATGCCCCATACGGCTCGCTCCATGGGCCTTGTAGTGGAAGGTAAGGTAGATGAACGTGAAAGTTTAGTAAAATCTACTCACGCCGCCTGTCTGTACTTTTTGGATTTGTACAAGCAGCTCGGTTCTTGGTCGCTCGTTGCTGCTGCTTACAATGCAGGTCCTACGAAGGTAAAGAGATATTTGAATAACCATGGCAAAACAAGCTATTACAATTTACGAATCAGTGCCGAAAATCGGAAGTATCTGTATCGCGTGTTAGCTGCCAAAGAGTTGTTTACCCGGCCTGAAATGTATGCAGCCGTGGTAGCGGAAGAAATCACGCTTACCAAATTTATTCGACTTTACGGTCTTACAATGGGGTTGATTGCTCCGCCTAAAATTAAAATAAAGCCAAGTGCAAAAAGCGAATTGCAGATTTCTGACGTAGAAGCTACATTGGATAATGCGCTTATGACCGGTTTTGACGAATTGATTCCTTTGTCTTTCAAACGCGAAGGGGCTTTCAGAAGCATTTTTATAAAAAATGAATCAGAGTCGGAATTAGCTCAAAATACGGAGAAAAACAGGCGCCTTGTTTGGTGGCGTGCTCCTCGGGTGAATCAGCGACGTCGCAATGACCTTCAAACGTTGTTGGCGGAGTCTCGAACGAAACCCAATAGTCCACGGACCAAGTCAAAATTGGTGTAAATAAACTTCTCTTTGCAAAAAACAAGGGGCATTCTCGATGAGAATGCCCCTTGTTTTTTGCAGTTCTAATTGTTGCAATTAGCCTTGTTTTGCTATTTGAATGTTGAAGTGAAGTTTCACTTCATCACTTACTACCACACCGCCTGCTTCAGTTACGGCGCTCCAGTTTAGTCCAAAATCTTTACGATTCACTTTTCCTGAAATTTCAAAACCTGCTTTGGTATTGCCATAAAAATCAACCATTTGACCGCCGTAGGTTGCTGAAAGAGTTACTGACTTGCTTACACCTCTCATTGTCAGATCACCTACCAAAGTGTACTCATCTTCGTCTTTTTGAGTAAAAGAAGTCGATACAAAAGTTAATTTTGGATGATTTTCAGCATCAAAGAAATCGGCACTTTTCAAGTGGGCATCACGTTGTGACATGTTGGTATCAATGCTGTTCACATCCGCACTGAACTGAATGAAAGCTCCTTCAAAACTGTCTCCATCTGTTTCGAGGGTGCCCTCAAAACTTTTAAAGCTACCGGTTACGGTTGAAATCACTAAGTGCTTTACTTTGAATTGTACTTCCGAGTGGGTGGGGTCAATGGCCCAAGTGGTTTTTGCTAAAGTTTCCATGTTTTTATTTGAGTGTTTATGTGGAATCGAAATTGATGATGCAAATATATGTGTATATACATATAATGTCAAGACATTTTATTTATTTTTTTAAAAACGGTAAAAAATAAGGTGCCGCTAACAAAAAATAATTGATAGCGGCACCTTATCACCTATTGTGTTAATATATTATCCCATTTCAGCTACTGTTAGCAATGCTACAGACTTAGGTTCATTTTGTCGAATATATGTTTTGAAAAAACTTCTGATTTTTAGATACAAAACACCCAATACAGCTTCTTTAAATATCTTCGTCGACATTTTTGAAACACCTCGGGTACGATCCGTGAAAATAATGGGCACCTCATTGATTTCGTACCCATACTTCCAGGTATTAAATTTCATTTCAATTTGGAAGGCATATCCTACAAACTGAATTTCATCCAAACCAATTCCCTGTAAAACTTCACGCTTATAGCAGATAAATCCGGCAGTAGGGTCCATAATTTGCATTCCTGTTACAAAACGAACATAAACTCCCGCAAAGTAAGACATCAGTACGCGACCGATGGGCCAATTGACCACATTTACTCCCTTAATATAGCGAGAGCCAATGGCAACATCATAGCCACCTTCTGTACAGGCTTCATAAAGCCGTACCAAATCAACAGGATTATGAGAAAAATCGGCATCCATTTCAAACAAATACCGATAGCCTTTACTAATAGCCCATTTGAAACCGTGTATATAAGCCGTACCCAACCCTTGCTTGCCTTTGCGTTCCAATAGATGCAAACGCTCAGGAAACTCCAATTGCATGTCTTTCACTTTGAAGGCCGTTCCATCGGGCGAGCCATCATCAACAATCAATACATCAAACGGATGGTTGAGACTGAATACCTTACGGATAATAGCCTCAATGTTCTCAATTTCATTAAATGTCGGAATCACGACCACACACTCTTTCATAGCTTTGACCAGGTTTGGGATGTTAATAGTACTAATACAAAAACGATTCCAAACTAATGTAAGTATGTGAAAAAATCGTTAAAAAAAGTTAATTATCCTATAGAGGAGGTTTGAGCCGGTGATTCGGAATATTCTTTGACTGATTCAATGAAACAACGGACTTTATCAGGGTTCGTATCGGGATATACTCCATGACCCAAATTTGCGATGTAATGTTGTGTTCCGAAAGTTTCAATCATTTTGCGCACTTCCACTTTAATTTGACTGAAAGACGCATATAATACGCAGGGGTCAAGGTTTCCCTGTAATGTTTTGTCAGGAATTAATAAACGAGATTCGGCAGGGTCCATGTTCCAGTCTAAACCTACAACTGAACAATTAAGCTGTCCAATTTCCTGACGGGCAAAAAATGCCCCTTTGGCAAATACCGTTACAGGCACTTCGAAAATGGCATCACAAATTTGTTTGATATAGGGGAGTGAGTATTCCCGATACTGAGCAGGGGAAAGAATTCCTGCCCACGAATCAAATAATTGCACCAAATTGGCACCTGCTGCAATCTGAGCTTTTAGGTAGGCAATCGTGCTGTCGGTTATTTTTTGTAATAATGTATGAGAAAACTCGGCATCAGCATAAAGGGCTTTTTTAGCGATGGAGAACGTCTTGGAACCGCGTCCTTCCACCATATAACAAAAAATAGTGAACGGAGCACCGGCAAAGCCAATCAAAGGCACCCGACCGTTCAATTCTCGTTTCACTATTTTGATAGCATCCAAAACGTATTTTAAATCCCTTTCCGGTTCCGCTATTCGAAGCCTATCAATGTCGGCTATCGTTCTGACTACATTTGGAAACACCGGCCCACGCTTTTCTTCCATTTCATAAGGAAGTCCCATGGCTTCCGGTACCACCAGAATATCAGAAAATATGATGGCTGCATCTACTCCCAATAAATCTACCGGTTGAATGGTAACTTCAGCGGCAAGTTCGGGGTTGGTGGCCAATTGGATAAAACTTCCTGCTTTTTCGCGCACGGCGCGGTATTCGGCCAATATTCGGCCCGCTTGACGCATCATCCAGACGGGAACGCGTTCTGTTTTTTCTCCGCGTGCGGCACGCAGAAGAAGGTCATTTTGTAATAATTCCATAATGCAAATGTACGAAGAAGCGGGGAGTTGGGATTGGGTAGTTTTTATTTTACCAAAAGATTTTTGGCTACTTCATGGCTTATAAATACCGTTTGTTGATTGTCAATCAGTACATGGATGGACTTATCAAATCGGTTGATTTCCTGTACTTTCACCTGACAACCGAGCATAATACCCGATTTATCCAAGTGTTGCAGAAAAGCAGAAGAATGCTCAGATACACCCGTCACAATTACAGTATTGCCCTCGTTGATTTCAGAAAGTTTCCGATAGCGAAAGGCAGGCATTTGTCCATCAGCGTCGGGTATAGGGTCGCCGTGCGGGTCAAATTGAGGATGGCCTAAAAAAGCGTCCAGTTTTTCAACCAGCCGTTCTGAACGAATGTGCTCCAATTCTTCGGCAATAACGTGAACTTCATCCCAACCAAACTGCAATTTTTCGGCTAAGAACACTTCCCAAAGACGATGTTTTCTGATTACAAGTAAGGCAAGCCGCTCACCTTCCTCCGTAAGCCGGACGCCGCGGTACTTTTGGTAGTTGATTAACCCCTTCTCTGCCAAACGTTTCAGCATGTCCGAAACCGAAGCTGCGCGCGTATTGGTACTTTCGGCCAAGGCATTGGTCGAGACCCATACTTCGATATCTATTGACAGAAAGAAGATGGTTTTTAAATAATTTTCTTCGGTAAAGGTTTGCATTTTTAGGGTGTCAAGACAGGAATTAAAAATGAATCCTGTTTGCTCACTTTTGTTTTTGCAAAAATAATTTTTTTGAAGCTCAAATAAAAAATTTAGACTAACCTAAAAATAATATTTGGAATTGCCTATATTTGTAACGTTTACTAATTAACAAGCCATGAAAACGATAAAAAACGATGATTCCTACTTATTCACCTCACGATATGACGCCTTCTGAACATACGTCACTTTCTGAAGTCAATGCATCTATTCAAGTTCCTCTTACCAAGGGTTTTTGGAAAAATATGCGCGCTTACGTTGGCCCCGGCCTAATGGTAGCGGTAGGTTATATGGACCCGGGCAACTGGGCTACTGATATTGCAGGCGGAGCGCGATTTGGTTATACACTGCTTTCAGTGATTTTGATTTCCAATTTATTTGCGATGCTGTTGCAACATTTATCGCTCAAACTTGGCATTGCCACGGGTATGGATTTGGCACAGGCGTGTAAGGCTTATTTTCCTAAACCTGTTGCGATGGCGTTGTGGGTATTGGCCGAAATTGCCATTGCTGCCTGTGACTTGGCAGAGGTAATTGGGTCGGCAATCGCACTTAATTTGCTGTTCGGTATTCCATTAGCAGTGGGTGTTGTCATTACCACCTTAGACGTTCTGCTGATTTTATATTTTCAAAACAAAGGCTTCCGTATTATTGAAAGCATTGTGGGAGGGTTGATAGCCGTTGTTTTGATGTGTTTTGTGTATGAAGTTATCGTTTCCAATCCTGAGTGGATGGCAGTAGCCGGAGGGTTTATCCCCCAAAAAGAAGTGGTTGCCAATCCCCGTATGCTGTATGTAGCCATCGGGATTTTGGGAGCAACCGTGATGCCGCATAACTTATATCTTCATTCCAGCATCGTTCAAACCCGGGCTTACGCTCGCACAGAGGAAGGTCGTCGTTCTGCCATTCATTATGCGACTATCGACTCCACAGCTTCGTTAGGGATTGCATTTTTTATCAACGCTGCTATTTTGATTTTGGCAGCGGCTACTTTTCACAATTCAGGAAACCAAAATGTAGCGGACATTACCGATGCTCACCAACTTTTAGACCCGTTGTTGGGAAGTAGATGGGCAAGTGTACTGTTTGCCGTAGCTCTTTTGGCGGCGGGACAAAATGCGACCATTACCGGTACGCTGGCAGGACAGATTGTGATGGAAGGATTTTTGAATATTCAACTAAAACAATGGGTGCGTCAGCTTATCACACGTCTGATTGCCATTATCCCTGCTTTGTTTGTAGCCATTCAATACGGCGAACACGGCTCAAGTGAATTATTGGTTTTCAGTCAGGTAATACTTTCTGCCCAACTGAGTTTTGCCGTGATTCCCTTGATTATCTTCACCAGCAAAAGTGATTGGATGGGGCGTTTTGTAAACTCACGCTTACTCATACTCGTCAGTTGGGCTATCGCAGTGGTTATTGTAGGACTGAATATCTATTTGTTGGTAGATACGTTTAAGTAATCTCAACTGTTTTTTACAAACCCCAATCCATCGGGTGTAAGGTGACTGTTGTAGAACCGTAAGTCAATCAAATCGGGAGGTAACGTTTTGTTGTTCCAATGCCGGTGAATACTCAACGCTGCTCCTAATGAAGTTGCCTGAGCTACCGAGGCCGCGAAGATTTCCATTTCAGGAAAAGCAGCCGCGAGCAAATTCATATAGATAGGGTTTTTGCCAAAGCCGCCATCCACAAAAATACGTTTAACGCTTGAACCCGTTAGCACGAGTCCTGTCGAAACAATCTGCTGACTTACGATATCTAAAATCAATTGATGATACGCCTGTTCGTACGAATCAAACCCCGCTAAGTCACGGTAGCCAAAGAGTGTCTTGGGCATAGGTGGTTTTGAAAGTTGTTCAAAATCTATACCGTCGGTTTTCTTGTCTGATTTTAGTTGATTAATTATGGTATTGTCAAACGCTACTGTTTTGTAATAATTGGCTTCTTTTTCAAAGTGTGCAGACAGTCGTTTGGTTTGTTGTTCATGTTCGTACCCTGCAAATAAACGTGATGCCTTCACAGGCTTACGATTGTATTGCATAAAGCAGAGACAATCATACTGAAGCTCTTCGTTGGTAAGAGGCGTGTGATTAAAAGGATTGAGGCTGATGCACCATGTTCCCGTCGAAATCAATACAAAAGGTTCCTGAAAGCTAACCAAGTAGGGAATCAATGCGGCCGAGCTATCGTGTAAACCAACTCCTACCAAACGCTTCTGACCATTCATGGATTGAGTAGTGACCAAATCGCCGGGGTGGGTAGGAGCCAATTTGTCCATAATTTGTTCTTGAGTAACCCACGCATGATACTCATTTATGTCAAAATCCCAGAGGTTGGTATGGCAGCCAATGCTTGTAATGTCGGAAGCAAATTGTCCCGAAACCAAAGAAGCAACGTATTGAGGAAGATGGAGAGAATACTTAATTTGGGCAAACAATTCAGGGTTTTCGTACTTTAGTCGATAGATAATCATCCCTGAATTTAAACTTCCCAAGATAGGAGAGGCCGTTTTGCGAGAAAATTCCTGTTCTCCGCCGTACGTATCATAGAACTGCTTTTTAAGCGTTTCGGGATAGGGCTTAAGATAATTGTAAAGGGGAGCAACAGGGGTACCATCTTCACCAACGTGAACAAAACTCGCTCCGTAGGTGGAGAAATTAATCGCTTTGACATCGTACTCTTCCAAAGCCAAAATATTTTGCAACGACTGAATAACCCACTCAGTCAACAGCGAAACGTCTTCGCAAGGGTCGCCGTCTTCATCGGTAGTTTCGGGAAATTGTCCCGAGTTTTCTAAGACAATTCGGTAGTTTTCGTCAAAAAGAAAGAGTTTTTTATTGGTTTTTCCAATATCCAATACGGCACAGACGGGGATTTTCATACTACAGGCCAGTCGCTATGGTTTTAAGTCCTCTTTCAGCAATCAGATTTTCGCGCACTTTTAGACTGCGGAACAATCCTAAAGGATTTAAAGCCCCTCCTGCGCGTAAACGTGCTTCGGCAGCTAATGCCCGCACATCGGTACGGAAAGCATTTTGAAGAATTTCCTGACAACGTACTACGTCATTAATGGCTTGGGCTTCTTCTAACGCTTTTCTGTCTACCGACAATGCCTGTGCATACGACATCATAATACCTTCTACTGATTGTAGTAAGTCTTCGAGTGGGTCTTTTACGTTGTGCGACGCATCAATCATCCAGCCCAAATCAGTTGCGTGATTCATCCCACGAGCGTCCATGCCTTCTACCAATTCATTGAATATCAAAAACAATTGATAAGGCTTCATCGCACCGGCGGTAAGGTCGTCGTCACCGTATTTAGAGTCATTGAAGTGGAAACCACCCAATTTTCCTTCCATGAGCAACAAAGCCACAATTTGTTCGATGTTGGCATTGGGTAAATGGTGGCCTAAGTCAACGAGCGTAAAGGCTTTTCCCCCTAATTTTTGAACGTACGAATAGGATTGACCCCAATCACCAACGGTCGTTGAATAAAAATTAGGCTCGTAGGCTTTGTACTCCAGAAACATTTTCCAGTTTTCGGGCATCGCTGCGTAGATTTCCTGTAAACTTTCGAGGGTATTTTGATACGCTTTACGAAAATTCAATTGCCCCGGAAAGCAAGAGCCGTCCGATAGCCAAACCGTTAGTGATTCAGACCCCAATTCGACACCGTGTTTGATTACTTCAATATTGTGTTCAATAGCTTGTTTGCGTATGGCCTTGTCCACATTTTGCAATGAACCGAATTTATAGGTTAACGCCTGATCGGGTTGGTCTTGAAAGGTATTAGAATTGACCGCGTCAAATTTCAGACCGTATTGCGCGGCAAGCGCTTTAATGGCTTTGGCATCTTTTGGAATATCCCACGGAATATGCAAAGAAATAGCTCCTGACGATTGATTCAATGAATGCAGCAAGCCTACATCTTCAATTTTTTCTTCCAAACTGCGAGGCTCACCACCACCGGGGAAACGTCCGAAACGGGTTCCCCCCGTACCCAAAGCCCAAGAAGGAATGGCAATCTGGAAATCAACGAGTTTTTGGATAATGGCTTCTGCATTTTCAATTTCTGAAACGGCAAAGCTCAAACGACGCTCATGACCTTTCAATTGATCGTCGTTGTATTGTTGTATCTTGTACTTTTCGAGTTGCATGGTAATTGGTTGGGTTGGAAGAGAAAAGGATGGCTTAATTTTAAAAAATCTACCGCCTGAATTCAGGCGGTAGATTCGAGTATTAAACTAACCTATGATGAAAAAACAATCTTTAATTTAGCGAACAAAAGCCATGGCTACACCGCCGTCTACGTTCAAAACGTTGCCGGTAGATTTGCTGAGCAAGCCACCGACAAATGCAAAGCAGGCGTTGGCGATATCGTCCGGCAAAATGGTTTCGTTCAACAGGGTACGCTTGGCGTAATAAGCTGGAAGCTCTTCAATCTTAATACCGTACGCTTTGGCACGGCCTTCGGCCCAACCGCCGGCCCAAATATTGGAATCGGCAATGACGGCATCAGGATTGACGGTATTTACCCGAATCTTATCTCCTCCCAATTCGGCGGCGTTCAAACGGCTCAAGTGCAATTGAGCGGCTTTCGCCGAACCGTATCCTGCATTGTTCGGTCCTGAAACCAAGGCATTTTTGCTCACTATATTTACTATGTCTCCGCCAAAACCCTGTTTGCGCATTACTTCTACACCTGCCTGAGTAACAAGGAATTGACCTTTCACTAATATATCATATAATCTATCCCAGTCTTCAATGGTATGGTCTTGGATAGGTTTCGAAATGCTGATACCCGCGTTGTTTACGATGATATCCACTCCTCCAAATGCCAGTGCGGCAGCGTCCATTGCCGAAACAATGCTGCTGGCATCGGTTACGTTCAAAAGGGTAGTTGATACGGCGTCTTTCCCGAATTTTTTCACAAATTCTTCTTTTGCACCTGCCAAACGCTCCTCGTTAATATCGTTCAAAACCACAACGGCGCCTTCTTCGGCAAATCGTTTGGCAATTGCTTTTCCTATTCCTCCCGCACTCCCGGTTACTAATGCTACGCGTCCGGAAAGGGCTTTGGGTTTGGGCATCCGTTGAAGTTTGGCTTCTTCCAATAACCAATATTCGATGTTAAACGCTTCCTGACGGGGCAATGAAGTGTATTCAGAAACTGCTTCAGCCCCTTTCATTACGTTGACGGCATTGATGTAATATTCGGATGCCAAACGAGCCGTCGTTTTATCTTTTGAGAAAGTAAACATTCCAACTCCCGGATACAGAATTACGACCGGATTAGGGTCACGCATCGCGGGTGAGTTAGGGTGTTTGCACGTTTCGTAATAGTCGGCATAAAGCTCACGATACGCCACAAAACCAGGAGTAAGTTTCTCTTTTAATGTCGCCACATCTGACAAATCTTCGTCTGGGGCCAGATTTAATACCAACGGACTGATTTTGGTACGCAAAAAGTGATCGGGACAAGAGGTGCCGAGTGGTGCGAGTTTATCTAAATCATTGGAATTGATAAATTCCAAGACCCGTTGGTCATCTGTAAAATGACCAACCATGGTGCGGTAAGACGAACAGAAACCACGGAGTACAGGAGCTAATTTTGACGCTTGTTTTTTACGGCTTTCTTCGGGCAGGCTTTCGATTTTCGGTCCCCCAAATACAGGTCGTGTTTTTCCGTAGTTCGCCTCTAAATACTCAGCACATTTTTCAATGACTTCAAGGGTGTTGATATAACTTTCGTAGGAAGTATCTCCCCACGTAAACAAGCCATGTGAGCCCAACATAATTCCACGCAACTTAACACCGCGCGCTGCTGCTTCTTCTAAACAGGCGCGGAGTTCAAGCCCTAATTCAAAACCCGGGCGACGCCACTCAACCCAGCCAACTTCTCCGCCAAAGAGCTCGTCAGTGATTTTTTTGCCGTCTTTGGCCGCTGCAATCGCAATAGCAGCGTCCGGGTGCAAGTGATCAATGTGCGCAAACGGCAGGAAGCCGTGCAAAGGTGTATCAATAGAAGGAGCTTTGGAGGCCAAATCAAAAATGCAGTGATTGAATAACTCAACCATTTCATCTTCAAATTCAACGCCGCGATACACGTTTTCTAAATTTCTTAAGCGCTCCACGTACAAGGCTGCACAACCTGATTTTTTGAGTGTTCCAATATCGCCACCTGAACCTTTTATCCACATCACTTCCACTTTTTTGCCCGTAAGCGGGTCTTTATCAGTGATTTTCACAGATGTATTTCCGCCGCCATAGTTGGTTAAGCGCAGGTCAGCTCCGAGGAGATTAGAACGATAAATAAAGAGGGCTACTTCGTCACCCGCCAATTCGGCAGCTTTAGCTTCGTCCCAGAGGTAGCTCACATGATTGAATTGCGTGGTAGTCGCTGACATAATATTTTTTGCGATTATGATAAATGTTGTCTGTTCTTGGTATTATAACACAAAAGTATATGACATTTTTGTGGGGAGTGTCATGTACCTTCATGGAGTCATTTTATTTTTAAATTTACTAAATTTACGGCATGAAAGCCATTCTTGTTTCTCAAACTGGCGGTCCCGAAGTTTTACATCTACAAGACCGTCCCCTGCCTGTTTCTACTGATTTGGAAGTACTGATCAGAGTACATGCATCGGGCATTAATCGTGCCGATTTACTCATGCGACAGGGACGCTATGGGATTAATTCTCAACCTCCTGCTGAACCTTTAGGCCTGGAAATCGCAGGGGTTGTCGAACAGGTAGGCGCAGAGGTAACACGTTGGAAAATAGGTGACCGAGTCTGCGCGCTTATTCGTAACGGTGGTTATGCAGAATACGCTTTGGCTGATGCCCGCCACTGTTTGCCTATTCCAACGGGGCTTTCATTTGAAGAAGCGGCGTGTTTGCCCGAAACCATCATGACGGTGTGGAGTAATGTGTTTCAACGAATGCACCTTAAAGTCGGTGAAAATTTTCTGGTGCACGGCGGTACAAGCGGCATTGGAGTAACGGCTATTCAACTGGCAAAGGCGTTTGGCGCACAGGCATTTGCTACGGCGGGCAGTGATGAAAAATGTCAATTTTGCGAAACACTGGGCGCTGTAAAATGCGTCAATTACAAAACACAGGACTTTGTCGAAGAGCTTAAATCCTTTGGTATAGATGTGATTTTAGATTACGTTGGCGGGGACTACACACCTAAAAATATTCGCCTTCTGCGTCCCGATGGACGATTGTGTTTCATTGCAAGTTTAGGTGGAGCTCAAACGCAGTTCAATATTTTGGAGGTAATGAGTAAAAGGCTCACCATCACGGGCAGTATGCTTGCTCCCCGTGATGGTGATTTCAAAGCTGCGTTGGCTGCTGAAGTGGAAAAACACGTTTGGCCGTTGATTGAAACGGGACAATACAAACCGATACTTTATAAAACGTTTCCGTTGGAAGAAGCCGCTGCTGCCCATCGCTTGATGGAAAGCAGCGAACATATCGGGAAAATCGTCCTTGTAACCACATAGATGCATAGGTCACATAGATTGAATTTTGTTTCTATATGTTCTATTTTTCTATGTGGTTGCCATTACTACTCCAACGCCTGATAAATCATCAGGTCAAACTTACGGTCGAGTTCGCCGCCATAGCTCGTTGGCCACATTTGTTTCATCAAAACGGCACAGATTTTTTCCTTAGGATCAGCGAAATAGTGCGTACTGAAGGCACCGCCCCAACCGAAAGCACCTACACTGCTGTAAAGGTCGTTGGAGCGTCCTGCTTCGTTGATGACGCTAAAACCCAAACTAAAATAGCTACGGGGGTCGGGGAAGAGTGTACCACTTTGGTTGCTATTGGTAAAAAGTTCGACGCCTTTGGGACTCAATAATCGCTTGCCATTGTAAATACCTCCATTCAATAACATTTGCAAAAATACAGCATAATCATAGGCGGTACTTGACAATCCACCACCGCCGGAATAGTAAGTCTTGGCTCCTTTAATGGGATAATCAGGGTTGGCTGTCATTGAATTGGTGACATTCTTTACCAGTCCCTCTTCTTTATCTTCTGCGTACAAAGGCACTAAACGGTCTTTTTTTGCGTCCGGCAAATAAAAGTAAGTGTCTTTCATGCCCAAAGGTTCGAAAATGCGCTTTTGGAAAAATTGATCCAACGTCATTCCCGAAACTACTTCTACCAGATATCCTAACACATCAGTGCTTAATCCGTACGTCCATTTTTCTCCGGGTTGGTGGTTAAGAGGGAGCTTTGCCAATTTTTTGACATTATCCCCAATTTTTACATTCTCCAGCGTGAAAGCATCAATAATTCCTGCTTTGGTATAAATAGCCCTCATTCTTTCGTCGTTTGCAATCGAATTATAGTTGATGCCCGACATGTGGGTCAGCAAATGGCGAACCGAAATTTCTCTTTTTGCAGGAATTGTAGTGTAGCTACTGTCTTTAGGATTGAATTGGTCAAGAACTATGGGCTTGGCAAATTCAGGAATATATTTGCTGATAGGGTCATCCAGCATGATTTTTCCTTCTTCGTGTAACATCATTATCGACAGCGAAGTGATGGCCTTGGTCATAGAGGCGATGCGATAAATGGCATCTTTGGATAAAGGTTTATTAGTTTCTAGATCCGCTTTCCCAAAGGCTTTGTAGTAGACGATTTTACCGTTTCGCACCACAATCGCTACTACACCCGGAAACGCTCCTTTGTCGATATAAGACTGAATAATGCCATCTAGGCGATTGAGACGCTCAGAATCCATTCTGGCTGCTTCAGGAGCAGCTACCGACAACAGGGGAGGAGCCGGTTTTGTACTTGTTTGAGAATAAAGCGAAAGGGTCGAGAAAACCACTAACGCGAGAGTACGAAAAAGGGAACGATTATACATGAAGATGAGGGTTTGAGGATAAGCAAAATTAGGAGAAATTAAATCGCAGCCAAATCCTTTGCAAATTCTTCAAACGACTTAATCTGATACTGAGCCTGCACTTTTTGATTTAGTTCGCAGTAAATAGGATTGGCTAAATCTTTAAAAATTTGCGCCAATTGCTCTTCCGATTTTACCGCATTTTGTGGTGCCAAATCAATCAAATGGCGGTCGTTTTGATATTGGTGAATAAAACTATACAGACTCAAACCGTCTTTGGAAGTATAACCATAATCCATCATAAAAGAAGGAGTATCGGTAAAACAGGCTTCCAAACCCATCGTTGTCCCTAAATGAAAAAAGGCTTCTGCATTGGAAATTTTCTCGAATTTTTCCAGAATGTGCCCGTCCTTTACCGATAAATCCAAGGTCCTGAAACCATCGTCCATCACTACATTGGGTAAGGAGCGAAGCGTACTGTACAACTCCCAATTGCCCTGTACCGGATAAGGACGAACCACTAATTTTAAATCAGGGCGTGCTTTTGCCAATACGTTAGCGATAGACATCACTACATTGACTTCCTCTTTGACCAATTCTACCACCCCAATAGCGCAACCTACGTAGACGTATTTGAACGGATACGTCCGCGAAAGTTCTGATTGAGCGCGTCGAAACTCTTCAATGTACGCAAACTGACTTGCTCCAACTTCCTTAACTTGGGTTGACGGAATGTGCTGAAGTTCAATCACATCTTCTCTGATTCGTTCATTCCAACACACATAGTGGGCTCGTTCCGAAAAGCAGATATGTTTGCAGGCATGATCCCAACTATACACATAGACTTTTACGGGATACTTTTCGTGCAGGAGACGGGCCATCAAAAAATCGTCGGCAATGGCCGTAAAACACACAAATTGGTCAATTCCTGATAAATCGGTAGCACCTTGATATTGAAGTTGTTTTAAATAAAAATCGTAAGAAATCACTTTGGGCAGACGTCGTACCCATTTTATGATTTCGTGATTTTTTTTCAGGATTTTAGGGTCAGAAGTAAGCGAAGCCTTAAACAACTCCATCAAAAAAAAGTTGTGGCGACTTTTTGGAATCCGTTTAAAAAGAATGTAAATCTTTATCCAAAGCGTATTCCAAAGGCTCTGTTTTCTCTCATTAATGAGCCGAAATTCCAGCCCTTCGGGTAAGTGTCGTAAAATCTCGTCGCGGTTTTCGGGGCGTCCAAAAATAACTACTTCGTGCTGTTTGGCAACTTGGGCAATGACACGCCGCACGTCGTTGCGGAAATCAAAAAAAGAGACAACAAAACCAATTTTCATCTGCAATATTTTGTGGTACAGCGGTAAAGTTGCAAAAAACGGATTGTTTGCCAAAAAAAAGCGTCAGACGGTTCAAAACCGTCCGACGCTTAGATTACTGATATTTATTGATAGGTTAAAAATAATACTAACTCCAATCCCGATCCCAAGAATCTTTTGTATTCCATTCGTCGGTTGGGGCAAACCATTTTTGGTCTTTCATAAGGAAACGTTTGGCTACTTCTTCATTCAATTCTACACCAAGGCCCGGTTTGTTAGGCACGGGCGCAAATCCATTTACTACCAAAGGTTTTCCTCCGGTGACTATGTCTTCCCAACCGGCAACATCAACACCGTGGTGTTCAAGAGCCACAAAGTTTTCGGTGGCGGCGGCACAATGCACGTTGGCCATAAATGAAATCGGACTTCCAGCAAAGTGCATTGCCATCGGAATACCATGCTCTTCGGCGTAGTCACCAATTTTTTTAGTTTCCAAAATTCCACCCGAAGACGCTAAATCAGGGTGAATCATATCCACCGCTTTCGCATTGATGAGTTTAATAAATTCTTCTTTGAGGAAAATGTCTTCGCCTGTCAAAGTAGGGGTATCAATAGCATCTGAAATTTGTTTCCATTGATCGGTATAAAACCACGGCACCAAATCTTCGAGCCAAGCTAATTGATATTTTTCAACGGCTTTACCAAGGCGAATCGCCGTATTGACGTCAAAATGCCCAAAGTGGTCAGCCGCGACGGGGATGTTATAGCCTACTCCTTCGCGAATTTTACTCACGTATTCGGAAATGTAATCCAGACCTTTATCGGTTATTTGAATACGGGTAAAAGGGTGTTTGGTTGCACCGTAATTACCCACAGTTTTTGTTTTGTTGTCTTTTTGGCTGAGTTTCCAGACATTGGCTCCAATCAACATTCCCGGCTTATCGGCCAATAGCCCAATACCGAAGTCCATTTTCAGGAATGTATAGCCTTTATCCAAACGTGTTTCTTTCAATTTTTTGGCAAAATTGCTTGGGTCGTCTATTTCGGGAGTATCGGCATACATTCTGACTTCATCGCGGTATTTTCCACCCAACATTTGATACACTGGTACGTTATACGCTTTGCCGGCCAAATCCCACAGCGCCATCTCCACACCGCAAACACCGCCCGCTGCGCGACCATGTCCACCAAATTGTTTGATTTCCTTAAAAATCTTTTCAACGTTACAGGGGTTTTGTCCCAACAAACGACTTTTCAGCATCAAGGCATAATTTGGGCTGGCTCCATCGCGCACTTCTCCCCAGCCTACTAACCCCTGATTGGTATCAATCCGAATAATGGGGCTTTTAAAAGGTACTCCCTGTAAGTGAGCAATGCGTATGTCAGTAATTTTTAACTCCGCAGGTTTGGAATCGCGTTTTACTTTTTGGGTGATATACTCCATTTCCTGCTCATGCTTACCATCCAGCATTAACCCCAATGACAGGCCGCCTAATACGCCTTTTTTAAGAAAATCACGGCGTTTAGTTTCGGATTGGGCGTGGGCATCAGGGAGCTTGAATCGGTCAAATAATTTTTTCATTTGGGCTTAGAATTAAGTGCGGAGGCACGGTTATAAATGATTCTTAATTTTCAATTGTCGAGGGTCGATTGCCAATTTTCAATTTATAATTGGTAATCAATACTACCTTGGCACAAGATTAGGACAATTTTTTCTGAAAATATTTCAAAATTCACCGTTGGAAAAAGATAGAAGTATACAAAAGGTATTTGTTGGACTTTTGTAAGCCCCCTAAGCCCCGAAGGGGATTATCACTAAAAAAACTCCCCATCGGGGCGGGGCCTTTGATTATGAAAAAGCTATTTCTTTTCTCCTTGCTCCTTTCTTCCTTGTTGCTTTCTCCTGCATTTGCGCAAATTCAAGCCCCTAAAGAGCTCATCCAATTTTACACGCAGGAATGGAAAGGCGAACGCTTCCCGGACGGTCGTCCCAAAGTACCCGACGAGATTGTAAAACGTTTAGCGAACGTCTCTATCGAAGAAGCATGGGGCATTATGCGAGGCGATGGATATAACAATCAGTTTGAAGGAAACTTTCAAATCATTCACCCCGAAAAACCGCTCGTCGGACGTGTATTGACGGCTCAATACATGCCTGCTCGCCCTGACATGGAAAAGCCAATTAAGGAAAAAGGCAAAGCCGATGGTCGGAAAGGGAATACTAATTCTTGGCCTATTGACGCCCTTCAAATCAATGATGTGTACGTGGCGGATGGTTACGGAAAAATTGTGGACGGAACGCTCATTGGTGATAACCTCGGCAACTCTATCTACGCCAAATCCAAAACAGGTATCGTGTTTGATGGAAGCGTGCGAGACTTGGAAGGATTAAGCGCCATTGATGGTTTCGTCGGTTATACGCGTGGCTACGACCCCTCTGCCATTAAAGACATGACCATGACATGTATCAACTGCCCCATCCGTATTGGACGGGCGTCGGTATTGCCGGGAGATTTAGTTTTGGGAAAACCCGAAGGGGTGATTTTTATTCCGGCGCATTTGGCTGAAAAAGTAGTGAATCAGGCAGAATTCATTGCTCTGCAAGATGAATTTGGCCACAAAATGCTTCGGGAAGGGAAATATACTCCTGGTGAAATCGATATGAAATGGAACGATGCAATCAAAAATTCCTTCCGCGAACACATAAAAACCCGCTCAGGAAAAGTATACCTGACTGCGGAGCAGATTGAGAAATTCCTGGCAAGAGAGTAGGGTAATCAAAGTATTGGATAGTGCGCTCACCGGACATTAGAAACTTTTCTGATGTCCAGTGATTTGTTTTTAAATGACCGCTTCTTGCAATTCTCTCGCGTGATATTTTCTCTTAAAAAATCCAAAGGAAACGATTACCAAAACCACATATACCACCGCCAAAACGTAAGCACCGTAGATAAAAAAGTCCAGAAAACTGATGTTGGGTTGGCCGAAATTTTTGTAGAGCAATACCATGACCGTTCCCAAATAGCCCCACCAATCGGCCAAAGTCACTACAAAACTCACTGTGCTGACGTACTTGAACGAAGCTACAAACCGCTCAAAATAAAGACCGTTGCAAGGCACATACGCTAAATATAGTCCTACGCCCGTCAGGGTAAACCACACTCCCGGCGATAATAATCCCTGCTGAAACATCCAAGTGCTGACGCCTACCGTAATTCCTCCAGCAATCAGCAAAAGATTAATGAGATAAAATGCCTTCCAATTGTCTTTTACCCAACGCAGCGTAGCCATCAGCAACAAAATAAAGACCGACACAAAAGTTTCGGTTTGGGTAAAAATCAAGGGATTATCTACACCAGCAAGTTTTAATATTTCGGGCGCAAAATTGTCTCTGAAATCACGGAACGCGGTCAGGAAAACGTAGGAAACAATCAGGGTAACCAAGCCAACTGAAAAGGTGTTGATAAAGCGGCTGCGGTCGGCGGCATTCATCGGCGCTCGCTCGGTGCGCTCAGCGCGATCTTCGGCCGTCGGGGCGGGGAGTTTGGCTAAAGCCCAAATCGCCAACAGCAACGGCAACGTAAACAGCAAACCCGTAGTAAACGGCATCCAAAACTCCGAAACCCCGTTGTTGAGTAGCGTTTTGCCAATGGTTTTGACAAATCCAGACGCAAAAATGAAAGAAGCGGTCAACCCTGCCACCAACGCATCCGTTTGGCGGCGCCCCTCCAAAAAGCCTAATACTGTCCCGTACACCATGCCCAAAGGAAGCCCGTTCAGAAACAAAAAAGGAATGTTATACGGGGCTGGTACCAAGGCAAAACCCAGTAAAGCCAGTTCGGCAAAACCTACAAAAGATAACAAATAGATGGCGCGTTGGGCAGGTTTCATTTCTGAAACTACCTTAATTCCAATCAGTTTTGAAAAAGCGTAGCCCAATACTTGCAGCGTAATTAACCAAATTTTATAATTGACTCCCCAAAAAACCATTCCGTCAAACGTGGCGGCCGTTATTCCCCGCCGAAAAGCATACATACAGGCATAAGCACAAAAAGCAGCAGTCGACCCCCATACCATGAGGCGAAATTCAGAAGGTTTTTTCATAAAATGGTTTAGGAATAATAAAAAAGCGTGTTTGTTGACAAACACGCAAAAATATCAAATTCTACGTTTCGGCAATGTTATTCTTTGTGTATGCTGGGCAAGATTTGTAATCTTGCCCTAAAGTGATTGCGAATTTGTAATTCGCTCTATTTATTTCTTCACGTGGTCCAAATTAAAGTGCAGCCCCACATTTTCCCGACGCGCCATCGCCATTTTCAGTACCAGATAAGAGACGTTAATCATGTTGCGAAGCTCCATAATAGGTACGGAAACTTTTGACTGCCAATACAATTCTTCGTGTTCTTTGAAGATAAGTTCTACGCGGTCATGGGCACGCTGCAAACGGCGATTGGTACGAACAATGCCCACGTAGTTAGACATAATAGCCTCCAATTCCTTGGTCATTTCCGTTACCAGAATCGCTTCTTCGGGGTGCGTAGTTCCTTCGTCATTCCACTCAGGAATATTTTCGGGAATATGAGCATCCGGTAGGTTCTCAACGGTTTTTACAAAGGCCCGATGCGCAAAAACCACTGCCTCAAGCAACGAATTGGAAGCCAAACGATTAGCTCCGTGCAATCCTGTACAGGCACATTCGCCGGTCGCATACAAATAGAAAATATTGGTTTGTCCAAATTCATTGACTTTGATTCCGCCGCACATGTAATGTTGCGCAGGAACCACAGGAATATAATCCTTACGAACATCAATTCCCAAATTGTCGCGGCAATAGGCAGTAATGTTTGGAAAGTGCTCAATAAATTTCTCGTAATCGCAATGAGTTACATCAATATAAACGTGTTCGTCTCCGTATTTTTTCATTTCTGAGTCAATGGAACGAGCTACAATATCCCGAGGAGCAAGTGAAAGGCGAGCGTCATAATGCTCCATAAAAGTCTCTCCTTTTTTATTCCGTAAAATCCCGCCAAATCCGCGTACCGCTTCTGAAATCAGGAAGTTAGGTTTTTTGCCCGGTTGGTACAATGCCGTAGGGTGAAATTGAATAAATTCCATGTTATCACATACCCCTTTGGCCCGATATGCCATCGCAATGCCGTCACCAGTGGCAATACGCGGATTGGTCGTATTTTGGTAAATATTTCCGATTCCACCCGTCGCCAACATGGTGGTCTTGGCCAAAAATTTCTCTACTTCGCCCGTTTTAGTGTTTAAAACATACGCCCCAAAGCATTTAATATCATCGCGGTGACGATAGACAGTTTCTCCTAAATGGTGTTGGGTAATGAGGTCTACCGCAAAATAATGCGTAAAGATTTGAATGGAAGGATGCGCCTTTACTTCACTCAAAAGTGCCCGTTCAATTTCGGCCCCGGTAGCGTCTTTGAAGTGTAAAATTCGATGGTCGGAATGCCCGCCTTCCTTCGCTAAATCATATTCACCATCGGCTTCTTTGTCAAAGCGGGTTCCGTACGAAATCAGCTCCATAATGCGCTCAGGAGCTTCTGTTACCACAATTTCAACAATGTTGCGCTTGCTGATACCACCACCTGCCACCATCGTATCTTCGATGTGTTTTTCAAAAGAATCCTCTTCGGCCCACACGGCCGCGATCCCTCCCTGAGCATATTTGGTATTGGTTTCATCGGCTTGTACTTTAGTGATCACTGCAATGGAGATTTTTTCCTGTTGCGCATCAAAATGCCGCGCCAATTTGGCGGCGTAACTCAGGCCCGCAATCCCGGAGCCAATCACTAAAAAATCGAATTGAGGCATAAAAATCAATTTATGGAATAGAAGCGGTACGTCGCGCGGTTTGAATTTACAATAGAAAAGCAACTTTGTACGTAAAATACGCTGCTTTCTTTCACTGCAAGAATAAACAATAAATCAGTAAAAATTTAATTTTTAGAATCATTTTGCGATTCAAAAACCAAACCGCTATATTTGCAGTCCGATTTTTGCCTTAGAATGCCCGTTTATATAGTTAATTAATTGATTTTCAACGAAAAACACTTAGCAAAGTGGATACACTCAGTTACAGAACCGTTTCGGCAAACTCCGCTACTGTCCAAAAAGAATGGATAGTGGTAGATGCCAAAGGTGAAATCTTGGGACGTTTGGCCAGCCAGATTGCCAAAATTTTGCGCGGCAAGCACAAGCCGTATTTTACTCCGCACGTGGACTGTGGAGACAATGTGATTGTCATCAATGCCGACAAAATTCGCTTGACCGGCAAGAAGATGACTGACAAAGAATACGTTCGTCACACGGGTTATCCGGGTGGACAGCGTTTCGCTACTCCGCGTGAAATTTTGGCCAAACAACCTCACAAAGTAGTCGAAATGGCGGTGAAAGGTATGTTGCCTAAAAATCGTCTTGGTCGTAGCATTTTTACCAATTTGCACGTGTACGCTGGTGCTGAACACCCACATGCTGCTCAACAACCGAAAGAAATTAAATTCTAATCATGGAAGTTACGAACACAATAGGTAGAAGAAAAACTTCAGTAGCTCGCGTCTATGTATCTGCTGGGCAAGGCAATATCAAAATCAACGGGCGTGAATTTGTTGATTACTTTCCAATCGAAACGCTGCAAATCATTTTGAAGCAACCACTGACATTACTTAATTTGGCTGCTAACTACGACATTAAAGTAAATGTTCGTGGTGGTGGCGTTCGTGGTCAGGCAGAAGCTACTCGTATGGCAATTGCCCGCGCTTTGTGCGAAATCAACCTTGATTTTCGTCCTGCACTCAAGAAAGAAGGCTTCTTGACACGCGATGCACGTATGGTTGAGCGTAAGAAATACGGTCGCGCCAAGGCACGTCGTCGTTTCCAATTCTCGAAACGTTAATATTTTCATTAAGCAATTACCATTAAACATTTAAATAGCAAGCTAAGGGTTTGTTCCTATTTGTTTAATGATAAATGTTAATTGTTTAATGAAAAAGTCCAGACTGCGCTTATGGTGTCCGTCGCGTGGTGCTGCGTATCAGTTTATTTTATTCATCTTTTCATTTTAACAAGAAAATGGCACAATTAGAGTACAAAGACCTCTTAGATGCAGGTGTACACTTTGGTCACTTAACCCGTAAGTGGGATCCCCGGATGGCTCCGTATATCTTCATGGAGAAAAACGGAATCCATATTATTGACCTCAATAAAACAATTGCTTCCCTTGACGAAGCCTGTCACTATGTAAAAAGCGTAGTACGTTCAGGTCGCAAGGTGATGTTTGTAGCTACCAAAAAACAAGCTCAGGAAATCGTATCGGAAGAAGCGCGTCGTTTGAAGATGCCATTCGTAACTGAGCGTTGGTTGGGTGGTATGCTGACCAACTTTGCCACAATTCGTAAGTCATTGAAAAAAATGCAGACATTGGACAAGATGTTGGGAGATGAAGCGACTGCAAGCAATATCGCCAAACGCGAACGTCTCATTAAAGGCCGTGAAAAAGATAAGTTGGAGCGTTTGTTGGGCGGTGTAGCTGACCTGACTCGTTTGCCCGCAGCTTTGTTTATTGTTGATGTGAAGCGTGAGCATATTGCGGTAGCAGAAGCAAAGCGTTTGGGTATTCCGGTAATTGCTATGTGCGATACAAACTCAAACCCTAATGAGGTTGATTTTGTAATTCCGGCAAATGATGATGCCTACAAATCTATTTCTTTGATTACGCTTGCCATTGGTAAAGCCATTGAAGAAGGGTTGATTGAACGCAAGCAGGAGCGTGACGATGCACGCATGGCTGAAGAAGAAGATGCAAAACGTTCAGAAGATTCGGATGTTGTAGCAGCGCCACAAGCACAAGCCGCTATTGAGGCAGCTGACGGGGAATAAAAATACGATAAATCATACTTCCCGATCTGAATAGCCCGTAGCTGCTTCTGTGCTATGGGCTATTCCGTTTAACGATTTCATAAAATAAGTGTTGAATTGTAAATCAATACATTTTACTCACTACTAATCATTAAAAATAAAATTTCAATAAAATGGCTATTACAGCAGCAGATGTGAACAAACTTCGCCAAATGACAGGCGCCGGTATGATGGATTGCAAAAAAGCCCTTACCGAAGCTGATGGTGATTTTGAACAGGCAGTTGATATTCTTCGTAAACAAGGCCAAAAAGTGGCGGCTAAACGTGCTGATAACGTTGTATCGGAAGGTATCGTATTGGTACACGTAAGCCACGATGGTACAAATGGTAAAATCGTTGGTTTGGCTTGCGAAACCGAACCCGTTTCTAAAGTTGAAAGTTTTCAAAACTTGGCTATGAACATTATGAGCCAAGCCGTAGCTACTAACGCTGCTGACAAAGAAACTTTGTTAGCTACTACCCAAGCGGATGGTCAGACGCTTCACGCTCTAATCACCGAATTGATTGGAAAGATTGGTGAAAAAATTGAGCTTTTGGCTTATGAAAACATAACCGCAGATGTGGTTAGCTCGTATGTGCACTCAAACAACAAACGTGGTGTGCTTGTTGCCTTTACCGGCGCTAACGGAGCTGATTTGTCGGAAGTAGGACGTGATGTAGCAATGCAGGTTGCTGCTATGAAGCCAATCGCAGTGGATAAAGGTGATGTAGACGCTGCAACTATTGAGCGTGAAATCGAAGTAGGTAAAGAATTGGCCCGCAACGAAGGTAAGGCTGAAGCGATGCTCGAAAAAATCGCTTTAGGCCGTCTTAACAAATTCTACAAAGAAAGCACTTTGCTGAACCAAGAATTTATCAAAGACGGTTCTTTATCCATTGCCCAACTGCTTGAAAAAACGCAGAAAGGTTTGACAGTAAAAACGTTTAAGCACGTAGCAATCGGAGCTTAATCTGTTCTATATTCAGCATATAAAACCCGGACCTTGCTTCCGGGTTTTTTTGTATTCTTTTTCGTTAACAAATTGCAATCAAGCTTTCATTTGAGGTCTTAAAAGCTCATTTAATAAATTAGGTAGTGCTTCAATTATGGTGCTGAGAGCCCCATTGCATGATTCAAATTATGGTAGCATAAATAGAATTTGATAGCCCCAATGTGATTTTCTAATTTTTTAGAAAATGAGAGGGTTTCTCTGACCA
>Ga0247843_1001511_pt1 | contig 46741 bp, 34 predicted proteins | sample LaCruzMarch2017__FD_192420 | JGI IMG/M metagenome (GOLD analysis project Ga0247843, IMG submission 192420) | Freshwater microbial communities from meromictic Lake La Cruz, Castile-La Mancha, Spain - LaCruzMarch2017_8m | ecosystem: Environmental > Aquatic > Freshwater > Lake | place: Spain...
ACTCAACCCACCCGACGCGCAGAGCGCGGCGGCGCCGATGTCCCGGCGGCCAGGCGGCGTCCGGTCACGCCTCGTCCCCCGTCGGTCCTCCCGATCCGGCCCGGAGACGCCTACTCCGAATCCCAGTGGATCCAACCCACCTATTGCCCCGTGACCCCCGACGGGTGCATCCCTCGTCGATGCGCTCGACCCACCTGCTCATCACGCTCGGCCTCGCGCTCACCAGCGCCTGTAGCACCAACAACAGCGTCGTCGGCGGCGACGCCGCGCCCGACACCACCGACGTGGGCGCTCTCGATACGGGCGCCCTCGACGTGGGCGCTCTCGATACGGGCGCTCTCGATGCGGGCGCTCTCGATGCGGGCGCTCTCGATACGGGCGCTCTCGATACGGGCGCCCTCGACGTGGGTGTTCTCGACGTGGGCGCCCCCGATGCGGGCGCTCCCGACGTCGCCGTCGACGTCCCGCCGAGCTGCGCGGCGATGGAGACCCTCTGTGACAGCCGCTGCGTGACCACGGCCAGCGACCCGGCCCACTGCGGCGCGTGCGGCAGCGCCTGCCCGGCGGGGCAGGTCTGCGCGATGGGCGCGTGCCGGCTGTCGTGCCCGACCGGGCAGACGGCGTGCGGGGCGGCGTGCGTGACCCTCGGCACCGACGCGCGGCACTGCGGGGCGTGCGACGCCGCCTGCGCCGCGGGGCAGACCTGCGACGCGGGCGCGTGCCGGTGCCCGAGCGGACAGGTGCTGTGCGGCGACCGCTGCGTCGACACGGCGACGTCGCCCGCCCACTGCGGCATCTGCGATCGGGTCTGCGCGCTCACCAACGCCACCGCGGCCTGCGTGGCGGGCGCGTGCCGGGTCGCGGGCTGCGGGGCGGGCTTCGGCGACTGCGACGCCATGGCGGACAACGGGTGCGAGACGGCGCTCGGCGCCGACGTGGCCAACTGCGGGGCGTGCGGGCGGGTGTGCGCCCCGGCCCGCGCGACGGCGAGCTGCGCGGCGGGGGCCTGCGCGGTGGCGGCCTGCGAGGCGGGCTTCGGCGACTGCGACAACGCCGCGGGCAACGGCTGCGAGGTGGACCTGCGCAGCGACCCGCGCCACTGCGGGGCGTGCGGGACGGTCTGCGCGGACGGGGCGTGCGTGGCGGGGCGCTGCGCGCTGCCGCGGAGCTGCCAGGAGCTGAAGGCGCGGCGGCCGACGTCGCCGGACGGGCGCTACACCATCGACCCCGACGGGGCGGGCGCGGGCGCGGCGCTGGAGGTGTTCTGCAACATGACCACGGCGGGCGGAGGCTGGACCTACGTCGCCACGGTGACCAACAGCGGCGACGCAGCCAACGCGGGGAGCTGGCTGGTGGCGTCGCCGACGCCCAACGCGTGGGAGAGCGCGACGGCGACCTTCGGGGCGCTCGACCCGGCGGCCAACGCGGACTACCGCTCGCTGGCCTTCGCGACCGTCGAGGGGCGGGCGCTGATGATCACGCATCGCAACGTGTTCCTGCTGGCGACGGACGATGGGTGCCTGCAGGGGCGCTCGCTGCAGGCCTCTCTGGCGCGGCTCGACTGGACCTGCGGCGGCTCGGAGGTGTTCACGCGCCACCCGGACTGCACCCACGCGTGCGTGATCGCGAGCGCCACGCCGCGCACCGGGGACACCGCGCTGCTCAACGGGGCGGCCCGCGCGCGGCTGTACCTGAAGGCCGGCGAGGCCGACGGCGCGCAGGACGCCAACCGCGACCGGGCGTACCTGTCGACGAGCTACCGCGACAACGTGGACTTCCCGACGGGCCTCGGTGCCTTCTGCAGCGGGAGCGCGTGCAGCCCGCGCGTCGGCGAGGCAGACGTCAACGACCGCTCGGACGCGATCACGCCCACCGCGGGGTCGGAGTTCTATGGGCTCTGGGTGAGGTGAGCGGTGCTGTAGCCCCGGCCGGCGACGTTCGCGAGGTCCGTCGCGCGGGGCATACTGCGGGGCGTGGCAGCGCACTTCACGATCCCCGCTCCGAACACTGCGAAGGTCCGCGCCGCCCTCGCGTTCTGCATCGCCGCCCGCGACCTCTTCTCCTGCCAGTACTGCGGCGCGGCGAACGTCGTGATGCAGGTCGACCACGTCACGCCCCGCGCGCACTTCGCCGCGAGCGTACCGGCCCGCGTGGTCAACGCCCCGACGAACCTCGTCGCCGCGTGCCTGGGGTGCAACGCTGCCAAGGGCCCCCAGGATCTCGCCGGGTTCGCCCGGATGCTCGTCGCCCGGGGGGTCGCTCCGGCGAAGGTCGCCGCGATGCAGGCCCGGGTGACCGCCGCAACCGTCCGAGCGCTGCCCTGACCCGCGGGGCTCCCATGTTCCCCCATCTCGATGGAGAATGAGGCCATGGCCACCCTGTACACCACGAAGCTCCCGACCCCCGACGCGCTCCCGGCTGGCCTCGAGGTCCGCGTGACGGTGATGCGCAAGGGTGGGGGCGAACTCACCCGCGCAGAGCTCGAGGCCGCCGCCGCCCTCTACCCGCCGCCCGCGAAGCACCGGGCGGAGTTCAAGCGCGCACTCGACGCGGCCCCGGTCTCGTCGCCAGCGAAGGCGTCTCGCCGGGATGGCGCGACAGGCGGGGCCAGCAAGGCCGCAAAGCCGCGGGCCGCGAGCGCGTCGAGCACCGCCCCGAAGGCGTCGAAGCGCGCCGCCGCGAAGCGTCCCCGCTAGAGCCAACGCAAAGAGGTGTGCGGCGATGAGCTCGGAGCATCGGGGCTGGGGGGGCCCGCCGACGTCGCGCTCGACCCGCCGCGAGGCACGCCAGCACCTTCGCTTTGCCCTCCGGCGTGCGCGCCCCGATCGACGCCCCGCCGTGCATCCGGCAGCGCGCCTTCCAGAGCATCGTGGCAGCCTTGCAGGCGTGGCCGTCGCGACACCGGGCGCCGCACTGCGGCGGGACGTAGCGAGCGCGGGGTGCGGCTTCCTGCGTAATTCTGTCCGGGTCGCATCGGGTGTCCGCCGGCTCGACGCTCACCCCACGAACGGGTGCCGCGGGCACTCCGCCGACCGAACGTCGCGGTAGGTCGCCAGCCGGCCGACAGCTGGCGCAGGGAGCGGCGTCGAGGCGCGGCGAATGAGGCGGCCGGCGACGAAGTGCAGTCGGAGCGCGACGCAGCCGAGCAACAGTGCCAGCGCCAGTAGGTGCCCGAGATGGTGTTGCACTGCGACCAACCACGACCTGGTCGGCTCGACAGCGTCGACTGCTGTCGACGAGACCCAGCAGGGCAGGGCGAAGACCCCGATGCCCACGCCCGCTGCAATGTTCGTCAGCGACCGCGCCCACCGGGCCCATCGCTCCGCCACGCATCGAGGGCAGTCCGTCGGGTTCACCAGCGCGCGTCCGGCTACAGCGACCACAGCCCGGCGAGGTCGAGCTCCACCGCGTCGAAGGGCTCCGCGCGCACCGCGGTGTCCCCCGCGAAGGTCGCGACCAGCAGCCACCCCAGGTCGTGACGGCGGAGCACCTCGAGCGTCTGCAACGCAGGCGACGCCAGCCAGACGTGCGCGACGCCCTCGCGGCGGTACAGGTCCAGCTTGCGGCCGCGGTCGACCCGCTCGGTCGAGGGCGAGAGCACCTCGCACACCCAGTCGGGCGCGAGGGTGATGAAGGGCGGCTCGGTCCCGGCGAGGAAGTCCGCGGGGACACGCTCGCGCCTCCACCCGGCGAGGTCGGGGATCACGATGTCCGGGAGCGCACCGAAGCGCAGCTCGGGCTCGTCGAGGATCACCCACCCGCCCGGACCGCCGCGCCCTCGACGGAAGGGCGGCCCCAGCTCTTCGCCGAGCGCGGACGCCGCGTGGACGTGCTGACGGTGGGGGCGAGGCATCGTCCGCAGCTCCCCATCGATGATCTCCGCGACCATCGTCTCCGGCGCGGTGCGATAGCCCTCGACGACGTCGGGCGCGAGGTTGGGAAACTCCGGGTCGATCGTGCGCGCGGCGTCGCCTGACATGCCGCGAGCGTAGCCCACCCGCGGAGACGCCGGGGCGTGCGGGCGGCACGGTCAGGCGGAGGCTGCGGCGTCGAGGCGGCGCCCTACAGCGACCACAGCCCGGCGAGGTCGAGCTCCACGGCATCGAAGGGCTCCGCGCGCACCGCGGTGTCGCCCGCAAAGGTCGCGACCAGCAGCCACCCCAGGTCGTGACGGCGGAGCACCTCGAGGGTCTGCAACGCAGGCGACACCAGCCAGACGTGCGCGACGCCCTCGCGGCGGTACAGGTCCAGCTTGCGGCCACGGTCGACCCGCTCGGTCGAGGGCGAGAGCACCTCGCACACCCAGTCGGGCGCGAGCGACGCAAACGCGGCCTCGATGAACCCGACGGGCAACCGCTCGCGGCGCCACCCGGCGAGGTCGGGCACCAGCACGTCGGGCATGGGCCCCAGGTGCAGCTCCGCTTCGGGGAGGATCACCCAACCGCCCGGGCCATCCCGGCCGCGATCGAAGGGGCCGTCCAGATCGGCGCCCAACCGTCCCGCAGACCGCGAGTGACCCAGCCGTGGTCGCGGGAGCAGCGACAGTTGCCCGTCGAGGATCTCCGCGACCATCGTCTCCGGCGCGTTGCGGTAGCCCTCCACCACGTCGGGCGCGAGGTGGGGAAACTCCGGGTCGATCGTGCGCGCGGCGTCGCCTGACATGCCGCGAGCGTAGCCCACCCGCCCAGTGCCGGGGGGTACGTCCCTCAGCGCTGCGACTTCGCGTACTCCATCATCAGCGCCTCGGCGCTCGCGAGCGCCGCGTCGTCGATCTCCCAGATCTTCTTCCCCCCGACGCGCTCGTGGAGCTGCTTGAAGAGCGCGTCGTCGATGAAGGGGCGCACCGCGCCGCTCTGGTACTCGCGCTCCTTCTCGATATACAGCCCGAGGAAGGTCTCGTCGCGGAACCACTTGCGGTTCTGGTCGTTGAGCCGCGCCACGGTCTGGTCCGACGGGTCGCGCTGCAGGAACTCGAAGAACACCCCGCTCGGCTTCGTGCCCGGGAAGTACCACTCCCCGCTGAACACCTGGATGAGGTTCTCGTCGTCGTCCTTGAGGATGGGGGTGATGAAGTTCACCCCGCGCTCGAGCGCGTGCTGGTGGAAGGCCAGGAGGTCGGGCGTGCGCAGCGCGATGTGCTGCCAGTGCGCCGCGGCCTCGTGCGAGTCGAGCATCGTGCGGACGTGCGACGGCTGCCCCGCGGGCTCGCTCGGCTGCACCACCGCGATGATGGTGTTGCTGAGCTTCGGGTCGTCGGCGCCGTGCCCGAGCCGCACGGCGTAGGTCATCGACTGCTCCCCCTCGCCCGGCACCCACTCCTTGCGCTTGTCGTAGAGCAGCTCGTCGGGACCCACCCCGAGCACCGTCTTGAACAGCACGTACGCCACGTTGTAGAGCGCCGGCTGCAGCAGCAGGGTCATGTGGTCGACCCGGAAGTTTAGGAACGCAGGCTTCGTCGTCGTCATGGCGCGCGGAGATTAGTTCCAGCCCAGCGCGCTGACCATAGCCTTTCGGGCCGTGGGCCCACCCGTCCCCCCCCATAGGCGTTCACCGATGGATGCCGATGCGGGCGGGGCAGGGGGTGGGGGCTCGCGTACCAATCCCACGCGACCACCGCTCTAGCGCGGTGGCCTGACGGGTCTGATGCGAGACCTCACCCCCAACCCCCTCTCCATGAATGGAGAGGGGGCTAGAGCGAGACGGAATCGCTTGAATTACCGATCTTTCCCCCTCTCCATTCATGGAGAGGGGGCTGGGGGTGAGGTCTCACGAAGGTGTGTACCCAACCCATCGGGCCACCGCGCTAACGCCTATGGGGTGAAGCCCCGCCCTCTGCCCTTCAGCGCAGGGTGTCGCCCGCGCGGAGGCCCCGGAGCGCGGACTCACGCCCGGAGCACGGCCTCGAGTCCGTGTGACCCGACGCAGGCTGCTCGATCTCGTCGAGCATGGCCAGGGCGTGGGCGCGCAGCAGTCGGTGACGGAAGTGACCGGGATCAGCCACCTGGGCGCTCCAGGTGTCGATGGTCGAGAGCAGTTCAGTCATCAGCTCTCGCATCGTGGTGAGTGCTTCGTCGGCTGTATCGGTCATCGCTGTTCACTCCACCCGAGGTGCCTAGCACGGTGCGTTCCGCCCTCTCGTCCGCGCGGAGAACGCGCCCTCCGATGCGCGGCGGTGCACCCGATGCGCGCAAGGCACGCACGCCGTGCGGCGTCGTCGGCGCCGCGCCCGTGGTGTCTCGGCGCGGCAGCGATGGCACCGGGCGTGCTCGGGGGGCGAGCGACCCGACGCGCGCCAGGGAGGCCGCGCGGGTTCATTGGGAGGATCGTCATGAACATCGTGCACAAGCCCGCCAACGCCCCCACCACGGTCACCAACACGCCGAACGCGGCCAACCTGCCGAGCCTGTTCGAGCCGTTTCGCGCGATGCGCGAGCTCATGCGATTCGACCCCTTCGCGGAGATGAGCCCGTGGGGCAACGGGACGTCGGTGCAGTTCAACCCCGACTTCGAGGTGAAGGAGACGAGCGAGGGGTACCTGTTCCGCGCCGACGTCCCGGGCCTGAAGGAGAAGGACATCGAGATCTCGATGACCGGCAACCGGCTCACCATCTCCGGGCACCGCGACTCCGAGCAGCGCCAGGAGTCCGACCGGTACTACCTCTACGAGCGCTCCTACGGCTCCTTCGCGCGCTCGTTCACGCTCCCCGACGGCGTGGACACCAACAAGGTCAACGCCGAGCTCCGGGAGGGCGTGCTCACGCTCCTCGTGCCGCGCCGCCCCGACGCGCAGCCCCGCAAGATCAACATCCGCACCTGAGCGCCCCCTCCAGGTCCCCCGACGACACCCGCTCGCTCAGCCGGCCGGCAGGGCGAGCGTGAACGTCGCCCCCTGCCCCGGCTCGCTCGCCACCCGCAGCGAGCCGTGGTGCGCCTCCGCGATGCCCTTCGCGATCGCCAGGCCCAGCCCGATGCACCCCTGCGTGGGGACGTGGCCCCGCCAGAAGCGGTCGAACACCCGCGGCAGCTCGTCGGCCGGGATGCCGGGGCCGAGGTCGATGACGTCGAGCTCGACGCCGTCGCAGACCTGGCGCGTCCGCAGCACGACCGCGCTCTGCGCGGGCGCGAAGCGGATGGCGTTGCCCACGAGGTTGCTCAGGGCCTGCACGATGCGGTGGTGGTCGATGGGCACCGCGAGCAGCGCGTCGGCGGCGCGCACCTCGATCGCGACGGAGCGGACGCCGGCGAGGGGGCGGTGCAGCGCGGCGACCTCCTCCAGGAGCGGCCCGAGGGCCTCCGGGCAGCACGAGAGGGGGAGCCGCCCGGCCTCGACGGCGGTGACGGCGATGAGGTCCTGCACGAGGCGGTCGGCGCGCGCGACGGCGGCGCGGATGGCGTCGAGCTCGTCGCACGGCATCGAGCGCCGCAGCAGGCGGGCGTTGAGCTGGATGGTGTTGAGGGGGTTGCGCAGGTCGTGCGAGACGACGCCGAGCACCTCGTCGCGCCGGCGCCGCGCCTCCACCGCTTGGACGTAGAGTCGGGCGTTGTCGAGCGCGAGCGCGGCCCGGTCGGCGAGGCCCTGCGCGAGCGCGAGGTCGGCGCAGTCGTAGGGCCGGGCCGGGTCGCGCCGCAGGAGCGTGAGCGCGCCGAGGGTGGCGCCGCGGGCGACGAGCGGCACCACGATCACCGAGGTGGGGTGGTGCGCGCCGACCGCCTCGGGCCCGGCGCCGTCCTCGCCCGCGGCGCAGAGCCACTCCGCGGTCACGGAGGGCACCAGCTCGGCCTCGCCGGTGGCGAGCGCCCGCGCGGCGCCTCGGGACCGGGGCGCGGCGGGCGAGGCCATGCGCTGGGACGTGCCCCGGGCCGAGCCCGAGGCGACGACGCGTCGGACGCCCTCGTCGTCGCAGAGATCGACGACGAGCGCGTCGGCCAGCTCGGGCAGGCTGAGCCGCGCGAGGGAGGCGAGCGTGGCGTCGGTGTCGAGCGCCGACGGCAGCAGCCGGCCCGCCTCGGTGAGCAGGCGGAGCGCCTCCACGGCGCGCTTGCGCTCGGTGTCGTCGCAGAAGGAGACCGCCAGGCCCTCGCGCGACGGGAAGAGCCGCATCGAGACGTGGCGGCGGAACACCGGCGCGGACATCTCCATCTCGACCATGCGGGTGCCGGCGGCGGCGGCGCGGGCCGTGCGCTCGGTCTCGGTGCCCACGAGGCGTGGGAAGACCTCCCAGACGACCCGGCCGAGGAGCTCGTCGCGGCAGCGCTGGAGGTACATCTCGGCGCCGCGGTTGAGGAACGTGATCCGCCACGCACGATCGAGGGTGACAAACCCGTCTTCGATCTGGTCGGGCGCGCCGCGCAACGACCTCTCAGCCCGTTCGTCCTCACCCATGGAACGCCTCCTCACCACCGGGGAGGCCTCGGTCTAACACCGCGGCACAAGCCGCGCGACCCGCGGAAGGCTTGTACAGGCACGCCCGCGGCGCGGCTGGCCGGGTGCGATCGCTCCGGTCGTCAGGGAAGTGACGGGCGCCGATCGCACGCGAAGCGCTGTTTTACCGGCGCTGGTGAATCTGCGACGGGCGCCGACGGGAGGGCGGGTGGGGCGTTTTGGTACGTCGCGGTGACAACACCATGAAGAAAATAGTCTTCACGGCCCCCCTTCGGAGGAGCGGGAAAGCCCCCTCCACCGCGGGCGAGGTACGCGCCCGGGGTGGACCTTCACGGTGAAGCCCCGGGCGCTACGGCGTGACGGTGGCGAAGCCGCTGCGGTCGGGCGCCGCGCTGGCGCAGAGCGTCCCGATGCAGGCGTCGACGCGGGCCTGGCCGGGCGCGAGCGCCCAGACGAGGCCGCGCTCGAGGGTGCCGGGGTCGACCCAGAGCACGTTGGTGCCGTTGAGGTTGGTCGACGACCAGAGCGTCGAGGGGTTGGCGCTCACGTCGTCGATGGTGCCGTCGGAGTAGTGCGCCAGCGCGCGGAAGCGCGACGTGGACCACCGCGCGACGGTGAGCGAGCGCGGCGTGACCTCGACGTACGAGAGCGTCGGCGAGCCGACGAGGATGTTCATCGAGTCGCTCACCGTCCCGATGGCCGCGGTGATGGCCGTGCCGCCCGTGGCGAGGGTCGTGAGCAGGCCCTGGTGCACCGTGGCGACCGCCGGGTCGGCGCTCGACCACGCGGCGTTGGCGGCGACGCAGTATCGGCCCGCGGCGCCGTAGTCACCCACGAGCGCGAGCTGCGGACGGTTGCCGCGCGCGACCGCGAGGGGCCGCGCGCCGCCGGGGTTGATCGCGAGGCTGACGAGGGCGCCGGCGCGCACCTCGACGACGACGGAGTCGGAGATGGACGCGGCGCCCTGGATCATCGAGGCGCGCAGCAGCGTCGAGCCGGCGGCGCGGTGGAAGACCGTGCCGCGCACCGTCGGGACGTTGAGGGCCACGGCGATGGTGGGGTCGTTGGCGGTCCAGAGCACCTCGTCGGTGAGGTCGCGCACGGACTGGTCGCTGTAGGTGCCGTAGGCGCGCAGCCGGCCCACGGAGGAGACCGGCGCGCGGTACCCGGTGCCCACGTAGGCCCCGGGGTCGGTCGCGTCGCGGCACGACCCGGTGAGGTCGAGCGCCGTGACGTGGATGGCGGTCAGCGTGGCGGCCGTCACGGTGAGGGTGGTGGCGCCGGAGACGGTGCCCTGCGTGGCGGTGAGGGTGCTGGTGCCGGCCGCGCGGCCGATCACCACGCCGCCGCCGCCGAGGGTGGCCACGGCGGGGTTGCCGAGCGACCAGCTCTCGATCGCCGCGGTGACGTCGAAGAGCGTCGAGTCGGAGTACGTCCCGAACGCGCGGAACTGCATCGCGACGTTGACCGGCGTCGCGCCGCCCCCGGAGTCGCCGCGGAGGTCGATGCTCCGGAGGACGGCGGCGTTGACCGTGAGCGGGATGCGAGTGGTCACGAGGCCCGCGCAGCCCGGGATGCTCGCGGCGATGCTGGCCCCGCCGACCGCGCGCGTGGTCGAGACCTGGTAGCCATCGACCGCGTGCGGCGCCGGGCAGACGGCCTCGTCGGAGGTGGCCCACTGGACCGTGTCGCTGACGTCGACGATCGCGCCGTCGGAGTAGGTCGCCCGCGCCAGGAAGGTCACCGGCACGCGGGACGGGCGGTAGAGCACCCCGTCGGACGTGGTGACCGTCAGGGCGCGCACGCACGCGCCGGTGACCGCGAGCTGCGCCTCGCTCACGATGCCGCCGATCTCCGCGCGCACCACCGTGGCGCCCTGGGACACGCCGCGCGCGATGCCGTACTGCCCGAAGGTGTTGGCCACCACCGCCACGCGCGAGTCGCCGGTGCTCCAGCGCGCCGAGCCGGTGACGTCGCGCGCGCTGCCGTCGGAGTAGCGGCCCGCGGCCGCGAAGTTCGCCGTCTGCCCGACCCCGACCTGCGCCGTCGTCGGGACCACCGTGAGGGCCGCGAGCGTGGCGCTGTTGACGGTCACCGTCGCCGCGCCGGTCTGCCCGAGGAAGGACGCGCCCACGGTCACCGGCGTCGCGCTGGGGCTGAGCATCCACGCCATGGCGCGGTAGTCCCCGGTGGTGCCGACGGCGACCACCTGCGGGTTGGAGGTGGTCCAGTCCGCCCAGCGGGTCACGGCGCACTGCCGGCTGGCGCCGGGCAGGGCGAAGGTCCCCTCGGCGCTGAAGCGCTGCGTGAAGCCCGCCGGGAGGTTGACCGCACCGGGGGTCACGGTGACCGCCTGGAGGGCCGCGGCGTTGACGTCCACGGTGCGCGCGCCGCTGACGGCGCCGTAGCGCGCGACGATCACGGCGGAGCCCGCGGACACGCTGCGCGCGAGCCCGCGGCTGCCGCTGGCGTCGCTCACCTGCAGCACCTCGGGGTTGTTCGACGACCAGTCCACGGAGTCGGTGAAGTCCCAGCGGGCGCCGGCGGTGCCCTGGCCGTAGGCGCGGCACGGGATCACCAGCCCGGCGGGGTACGCCGGGCGCGCGGCGTCGCCGAAGTTGCAGCGGCTGACCCCCGGGTCGGTGGTGCAGTCGACGGAGATCGACGCGAGGCGCTCGTCGGTCACCTCCAGCGTGGCGCTGGCCGTGAACACCGGGTCGCGTCCGGCGCACGCCGCGCCGAGGGCCGGGCTGACCCGCGCGTTGATGGTGGTGCGCCCGACCCCGATCGGCGCGACGCTGCCCACCGGGCGACCCAGCGGGTCGATGGCGTTGAAGGCCCGGGCCACCGTTGCGGCGCCGGTGGACCAGTCCGCCGCCACCCGGGCGCGCGAGCCGTCCGAGTACGTGAGGAAGGCCATCACGTCGATCCGCACGCCCACCGGCGTGCTGGCCGCCGCGGGCTCCACCATGAGCCCGTTGGCGCACTGCCCCCGGATGGCGCCCGCGCTCACCGCGGTGACGGTGCCCATCGCGGCGCGCACGCTGGCCGGGCCGGCGCCCCCGGCGCCCGCCCGCGCGTAGCCGTCGAGGGTGATCGAGAGGCTGGCGGGCGCCGTCGCGGTCGCGGTCCACGCCACGCTCTCCGAGAGCGGGCACGACCCGGCGAAGCCGGTGAACACCCCGGCCGCGGAGAAGCGCAGGTCCGAGCCGAGGGGCATCTCCCAGCCCGACGGGGGGCTCACCTGGAGCGCGGTGAGCGTCGCCGCCGCGCCGCTCAGGGAGAAGGGCTCGCTCTGCACCGAGCCCACCACGGCGCGGAAGCGCGCGGCGCCGATGCCGAGCACCGAGACCACGCCGTTGTCGGCCACCGGGAGCGACGCGTTGTCGCCCACCCACACCGCCCCGCTCAGGGGCCGGGAGCTCATGTCCGAGAAGAACCCGGTGGCCACCAGCGGGACCCGGGCGCCCGCGGGGTAGGCCCCGGCGGGGTTGGTGCCGCAGGCGTAGGAGGGCGCGAGGCCGACGGCGATGCGCTGCAGGCGCGCGCCGCTGACGGTGATGTTCGCGAAGCCGTCGCGGGCGCCGAAGGCGGCGGTGACGATCGCGTTGCCGTCGGTGCCCGGGCTGGCCTGCACCAGGCCCGCGGAGACCGCGGCGACGGCGGCGTTGGAGCTGCTCCAGGCGGCCACCGGGGTGAGGTCGAACTGGCGCATGTCGCTGAAGGTGCCGATCGCCCGGAGCTGCGCCCGCTCGCCGCGCGCGAGGACGCGCGCCGGGGGGTCGACCGCCACGCCGGCGATGGTGGCGTCGTTGACGGTGAGCGCGAAGGTGCCGCCGGTGGCGTCGGCGCAGCGGGCCGCGACGACCACCTGGGCGGTGATCGCCGAGGCGCCGGGGCCGTTGGTGCGCACGACGCCCGTGCGCGGGTCGACGGAGGCCACGGCGTTGTTGGCCGAGACCCAGGCGGAGCCCGCGGTGACGTCGCGGCGGGTGCCGTCGCTCATGGCGGCGATGGCCCGGAAGGGGACCTCGATGCCCGCGGGCAGCGAGTCGCTCACGGCGGACACCGTGATGGTCCGGGCGCAGGCGTCGAGCACCGTGATGCGGGTGCTCGCCATGAGGGTGCCGAAGCGCGCCTGGATGTCGGCGACGGCCGAGGGGCTGGGGGCCGCGGCGGCGCGCACGAGGCCGCGCGAGCCGGCGGCGTTGCCCACCGTCAGCACGGCGGTGTTGCTGGAGGTCCAGACCGCGCGGGGCTGCGCCGTGACGTCGTACCAGGCGCTGCCGAGGGACTCGCAGCCCGCCGTCGCGGTGTCGTAGAGGGCGCGCGCGGTGAGCTGGCGCGAGGTGCCGCGGGCCAGGGTGAGCGCCGCCCCGTCGGCGATCTGCAGGGCGTTGAGCGGGCACGCGGTGACGGTGATGGGCACCGTGGCGCCGGTCACGCCGTCGAGGGTCGCGCCGACGGACGCGGCGCCGGCCATGTTGCCCGTGATGAGCCCGTGCTCGCCCGCGGCGTTGCTGATCATCGCGGCGCCGGTGGCGCTCCAGGTGACCTGCTCGGTGACGTCGCGGGAGAAGGTGGTGACGCCGTCGCTGTAGGTGCCGAAGGCCCGCGCGCGGGCGGTGAGCCCGACCGGGACGAGGGTCTGGTCGACCGCGAGGTCGAGGCGCTGGAGGGTCACGGCCATGTTGATGGTGATGGTCGCGCTCGAGGAGATGGTGCCGCGGCGGGCGGTGATGAGCACCGGGCCCGGGGCGGCGGCGGCCGCGACGGTCACCACGCCGGCCGAGCCGCGGGCGCTGGAGACCGCGGCGCGGGCCGCGTCGGCGCTCTCCCAGGAGGCCACGTCGGAGAGGTCCATGGTGGTCAGGTCGGAGAAGACGCCGGTGGCGCGCAGGCGCACGGCGCCGCCGCGGGTGACGGTCACCGCCGCGGGGGTGACGGCGATCGCCGAGAGGGTGGCGTCGGTGACGCGCAGCGCGGTGGCGGCGCTCTGCCCGGCGAACTCCGCGCGGATCTCCGCCTCGCCCGCCGCGACGCCGGTCGCGAGGCCCCGCAGGCCGGTCTCGTTGGAGATGGTGGCGACCGCGGGCATGGCGCTCGACCAGACGGTGCGGGCGTCGCCGGTGAGGTCCTCGACGTGGGCGTCGGCGTAGGTGCCCACGAGCCGGAACTGCACCGTGTACCCGCGCGGCACCGTCGACCCGACGGGCTCGAGGGCCAGCGACGTGAGCGGCGAGCGGGTCACGTGCAGGGACACCGGGATGGCGTTCACGACGGGGTTGCTCCGGTCGTCGTAGAGGGCGCCGATGTCCGTGGCGCCCTCGCCCACGCCCGTGGCGACGCCGCGCATCCCCGCGGCGACCGAGATGCTCGCGACCGCCGCGTTGGACGACGACCAGAACAGGTGCGGGTCCTCCGTGAGGTCCACCGTGGTCCCGTCGAGGTGCGTGCCCATCACGCGAAACGCGCGGGTCATCCCGACGGGCAGGTCGGCGGGCATGGCCGGGGTGATGGTGATGGTGAGCACCCGGGCCGGGGCGACGGTGAGCGTGGCCCGCGCGGACCGCTGCCCGACGGTGGCCGTGAGCGTCGCCGCCCCGGGGCCCACGCCGCGGGCGTTGCCGTCCATCGCACCGACCGTCGCGATGGCGGGGTCCGTGGTGGTCCACTGCGCCGTGGTGGTCAGGTCGGCGGTGTGGCCGTCGGAGTACTGCGCCCGCGCGCGAAATGCCCGCGTCGCGCCGACCTCCACCTGCGCGGTCGCCGGGTCGACGGTCAGCGCGGTCAGCTGTGGGGCGTCGTCGTCGGGGTCGCAGCCCGCCGCGGCGAAGCAGGCGAGCAGGACGGCGAGCTTCGGTGTGAAGCTCCAAGGATGATTCGAGGCACTCATGGCTTGCGTTCCTCCCATCGCGGACAGAGCACGCAGCGCGGCCCCATGGCTGCCGGAATGCGCCACGAATCACCGCCCCGGATACTCGTCCGTTGACGGACGACCTGAGCACCCTACATGCCACTCTGCCCCCGCGCGCCTCCGCGGCGAGTGCGCGATGACCGCGGCGCGCACTCCGTCGCTGACTGCGCGCAGGTCCTGCGAAGGTCAGGCGATGCGTCGAAGCCCGAAGTGGGGGATCTACGGGTCGATGGCGGGCAGCGCGAGGGTGAACACCGTACGGCCGGGGGCGCTCTGCACGCGCAGCTCGCCGCCGTGGTCCGTCGCGATGCGCCGGGCGATGGTGAGCCCGAGGCCGGTGCCCCACGGGCGGGTCGAGTAGAAGGGCGCGAAGACCCTCGCGGGGTCGCCCGCGATGCCCGGCCCGTCGTCCTCGACCTCGAGCTCGGTGGTCTCCTCCGCGGCGAGCACCCGCAGCGCGATGCGCCCTCCCCCGGGGAGCGCGTCGATGGCGTTGCGCACCATGTTGAAGATCGCCTGGCGGATGCAGTCCTCGTCGAAGGCTACCGGCCGGGCCGCGGGGTCGAGGTCGATGTTTAGGGTGATGCCCCGCGCCGCGACCTCGGCGGAGACCATCCGCGCCACGGCCTCGGCCGGCGAGGACAGCTGCCCCGGCTGCGTCGTGGCCGAGAGCGGCCGGGCGAACCAGAGGAAGTCCGCGAGCAGCCGGTCGATGCGCCCGAGCTCGCGCCGGGCGACCTCGACGCTCGCCAGGTCGTCCGTGCGATCGGCGCGGCGGAAGCCCCGGGCGAGCGAGGTGAGCTCCAGCATCGCGGCGTTGAGCGGGTTGCGGAGCTCGTGCGCGAGCCCGCCGGTGAGCTCGCCCACCACCGCCAGCTGCTCGACGGCACGCAGGCGACGCTCGGCCGCCCGGGCCGCCGTGACGTCCTGGCCGAACACCCACGCCAGCGGCCGGTCGGGCACCCTGCGCCACTCGACGCGCCGCTCGCCGCCGAGCGCGGTGCGCAGGGCGCGCTCCGTCGGCGCCTCGGCCGTCCACCCGTCGATGCCCTCGCTCGAGGGCGCCAGGAGGTCTTCGAAGCGCTGCCCGATGAGGGCGCTGCGGGGCAGCCCGCTCGCCGCCTCCACGGCCGGGTTGACGAGCTTGATGACCCCGTCGGAGTCGAGCCCGAGCATCAGCGTCGGCGAGGCGTCGACCAGCGCGCGGAGGCGCTTCTGCGCCCCGGCGCCGGACCGCGGGCTGGCGAGCGACGGGCGGTGCTGGGACTCGTCATCCATCGAGGTATTTCGACCCGTGGTTTGGCGGGCCGTGCCCGTCGAACGATGGAGTGCCCGAGTCGCGGCGGATGCCGTGTCGGTACTCCCGCAGCCGATATTGGATCATCCGCACGCTCACCCCCAACATGTCCGCCGCGCGGTGCGTGCTGCCCTCGCAGGCCTCCAGGGTCGACAGGATGGCGTAGCGCTCGATGTCCTCCAGGCGCGAGCCCGGCAGGGCGGGCGGCGCCACCCCCAGCGCCCCGGCGACCGGGGGCGGGGCGATCGACGCGGTCCTCGGCGCCGCGCCCGCGGTGGGCAGCGCGAGGTGCTCGCGGTCGACGCGGTCGCCGCTGCACAGCACCACCGCGCGCTCGATGGTGTTCTCGAGCTCGCGCACGTTGCCCGGCCAGTCGTGCGCCTGGAGCGCCGCCATCGCCTCGTCGGTGAAGCCCAGGAGCTCGCGGCCCGCCTCGGCCGCGAAGCGCCGCAGGAAGTGGTCGGCCAGCGGCGGGACGTCGATGCGCCGCGACCGCAGCGCCGGCAGCTGGAGGCTCACCACGTTGAGCCGGTAGTAGAGGTCTTCGCGGAAGCGGCCCTCGCGCACCATGCCCGCGAGGTCGCGGTTGGTGGCTGCCACGATGCGCACGTCGACCTTGAGGGTCTCGTTGCCGCCCACCCGCTCGAACTCCCGCTCCTGCAGCACCCGCAGCAGCTTCACCTGGATGGCCGGCGAGACCTCCGCGATCTCGTCGAGGAAGAGCGTGCCCCCGTGCGCCATCTTGAAGCGCCCCTCGCGCCGCGTACCCGCGCCGGTGAAGGCCCCGCGCTCGTGCCCGAAGAGCTCGCTCTCCAGCAGCGTCTCGGCCAGCGCCGCGCAGTGCAGCTTGATGAAGGGCGCGTCGCGCCGCGGCGAGGCCTGGTGGATCGCCTGCGCGACCCGCTCCTTGCCGGTGCCCGACTCGCCCAGCAGCAGCACCGTCGCCCGGGACGGCGCCACCTGCACCACGCTCTTGATGAGCGACTGCATGGCCACGCTGCTGCCCAGGAGGTTCTCGAAGCGGTGCTCCTGGCGCACGCGCTCGCGCAGGTGGCTGGCCTCGCGCCGCAGCGCGCGGTGCTCGTGCACGCGCCGGAGCACCAGGGCGAGCTCGTCGAGGTCGATGGGCTTGGTGACGTAGTAGTCGGCGCCCGCGCGCATGGCCTCGACCGCGTCGCGCACCGTGCCGTACGCCGTCATGATCACCACCGGGAGCCCCGGGTCGATGGCGCGCGCCCGGGTGAGGAGCTCGATCCCGTCGATGCCCGGCATGCGCACGTCCGTCAGCAGCACGTCCGGGGGCGCCGTCAGGAGCTTCTCCAGTGCCTCCTCCCCCGACCCGGCGACGTCGACCTCGTAGCCGTCCTCGGTGAGCAGCCGGGCGAGGGCGCGACGGGCCGTGGCCTCGTCGTCGACCACCAGCAGGCGCGAGGGTGCCAGGGGAATCTCGGAGGGGCTGTGGGATTCATGGCTCATGTCGATCCCGCGAACACAGCATTGAACATTCCATGCGAGCGGCGCCGGACAATATGGTCACCGCGAGCGTCAAGCGGCGCGCGATGGCTGCCGCCGCCGCACACGGTGCGCCGCCGCGACGCAGATCGTGCGCCGGGCGACCGAGGTTACGACAGATGTGCAGCGCGCGAGGCGTTGGCCCTGGCCGTGCGCCGCCAGGGCTCCCCGTGGACGGAGAACCCATGAACAGCTCGGACGGGTCGGAGGCCATGCAGCCGACCGCGGTGACCGTGGCCGTGTGCGCGGTGGACTTCTCGGGCAGGACGCGCGCAACGGGCGATCAACGGTTAACGCCTATGCCACCCATCCCCCCCCACCGGGCACGACGGGCGCACGAGCGTGCGACGCCGGTGCACACGCTGCACGAACACCGTGCGTCGCCCTCCAGGGGACACCCGCGCGGCGTACCGCCGGGAGCGTTGGCACTCCCGATGCTCGATGGGAATTCCCCAGTGGCTCGCGCGGCGTTTGAGGGACCGCGCCGATGCCCCACACGGAGGCTCCGACATGAACATCGTTCACCGGCCCACCATCCATCCGAAGCCTACGATCCGTGGGGTCTTCGACCCCCTCCGGGCCATGCGCGACCTGCTGAGCCTCGAGCCCTGCGGGGAGATGCAGCGCGCCGAGGCGACGTCGGGGTTCCGCTTCGACCCGGTGTTCGAGAAGGCCGAGACCCCAGAGGGGTACCGCCTGCGGGCCGAGCTCCAGGGCCTCAAGGAGGGCGACCTGGAGATCTCCGTCTCGGGCGATCAGCTCACCGTCTGGGGCCACCGCGAGACCGACCGACGCGAGGAGGGCGATCGGCACTACGTCTACGAGCACTCGTATGCCTCCTTCGGGCGCACCTTCACGCTGCCCGAGCGCTACGACGGCAGCCTGCTCGTGGCGACGCTCGACGACGGCGTGCTCGCGCTCCTGGTGCCCGCCCGGCGCGACGCCTGGGGGGGCGGCGACGGCGCCCGCGGCACATCGGGTGCTTGATGCCCGTTGTCCGCCGCCGAGGCGATGGGGCCATCGGGGGAATGGTTCACCGCGGCCCATGGAAGCCGGCGGGGGGCGCGGAAGAAGGAGAGGAAGCCCGATGAAGGCCAGGCCAAGGAAGCCCGACGCGCAGTTGCAGATAGACGTCCAGAAGGAGCTGCGCCGGGACACGCGGGTGAGCGTCACCGACGTGGGCGTGAGCGCACGGGAGGGGGTGGTCACCCTGACGGGCAACGTCGACAGCTGGGCCAAGCGCTACGCCGCCCAGCAGGCCGCGCACCGCGTGGCGGGCGTGCTCGACGTCGCCAACGACATCGAGGTGCACATCCCGGGGTCGCTCGAGCGCACCGACGGGGACATCGCGAAGGCCGCGCGCCAGGCCCTGGAGTGGGACGTGCGCGTGCCCGAGCAGAAGATCCAGACCACCGTCGCCCGGGGGATCATCACCCTGGAGGGCACGGTGAGCTACTGGAGCCAGCGCGCCGACGCCGAGGAGGCCGTGCGCAACCTCGCGGGCGTGCGCGGCGTGAACAACTTCCTGTCGGTCACCCCCCCGAAGGTGAGCCCGGCGGACGTGCGCCGGTCGGTCACCGACGCGCTCACCCGCCAGGCCCAGGTGGAGGCCCAGCGCTTCGAGATCGCGCTCACCGACGGGCGCGTCACCCTCAAGGGCTCGGTGCACTCCTGGGCCGAGCGGCAGGCGGCGGTCAGCGCGGCGGGGGCGACGCCGGGCGTGTGCGCGGTCGCCGACGAGCTGCGCGTCGAGCCCTGGCGCTGACGACCTGACAGGCCGCGCGGGGGCTCACGCGCCGGGGCGTGGGGATCAGGAGATCGAGCGCGCTCATGCCCGGGCGGCCAGCAATGGCTGCGCCGGGGAGGGGAGGGGAGTGGGAGGCAGCGTTACCCGAGGACCTCGGAGAGCGCGCGGCGGGGCGTCGCGGGCCCCTGCGCGCCGTAGCCGATGCGGAGGATGAGCTGCGGCGAGCCGGCGCGGCCGGTGAGCTCGCCGACGGCGCCCCGCAGGACGGGCACCTCGACGGGCTGGTTGAGGTACGCCACGCGCAGCGACTCGCTCTCGGCGCGGAGCAGCACGCGCGCGAGCGCCTCGCCGGCGCGGAGCCAGGGGAGGGCCCAGTCGCCTTCGGTGCCGATCACCGCGAGCAGCGGCGAGGCGTCGGCGAGGTGGGCGTGCTCGACGGCCTCGTGGGCGCCGCGGTCCATCAGGCGCACGGCCATGGCGGCGAAGTGCGACTCGACGTTGTCGATGCCGAAGGCGTAGCCGAAGATGCCGTCGCGGGCGGGGCTGTCGTTGGCGCGCATCCACCGGGCGAGCTCGCGGCGGAAGGGGTGGCTCTCCCACTGGAGGTGGTCGGCCTCCATGATCATCGCCACGAGGCGCACGCGCTGAGACTCCTCGGGCAGCGGGGCGAACCACGCGTCCTCGGCCTCGACGTCGCGGCGGAGGCGATCGACGAGGTCGTCCGGGACGGTGACGCCCAGGTACGGGACGCGGGACGTGGCGCGGGTCGCGATGGCGGCGCCGAGGGCGCGCTCGTCCTCGGTGGGCTCTGGGCCCGCGCGCACGGTCACCCGCGCGAGGAGGTCGGGGTGCGTGTGATCGGGCAGGCGGTCGACCTCGACGTCGAAGCCGCAGATGCGGAGGGCCGTGCGGAGGTGGAAGAGCGCGGCGCCGCAGCTGATGGTCAGCTCGCGCTGATCGGGGTCGGCCACCGGCAGCGCCCGGGTGCGATCGGCGAACAGCTCGATGGCGTCACCGTGGATGCGAAAGCGCCACGGCTGGGTGTTGTGGCTCGACGGCGCGCGCACCGCCTGCGCGATGGCCCATGCGAGCTTGTCACCGGTCGGCGGAATGGTTTCAGGGGTGGTCATCGTGGGTTGAAGGCCTCCCCTAGCAAGCGGTGTTCCACGCCTTCGTACCCCGGGCGGGCGCCAGGCCCGCGCGCGGCCGTGCACATCCTGCGCGGGCCCACGAACCCCCTGCGTGGCGCGAACCCCCTGCGTGGCGCGAACCCCCTGCGCCACGAGGGCGGTGCGGACGTTGCTCAGCCGGGGCGCGTGTCCTCGAACGCCCCCGTCGCCGCAGCCGCGCCTGATGGTGGCGCCCCCACGCCGGCGCAGCGCAGCGCGCTCGCGGCGCTGACCGTCGCCCTGGGCATTGCCGCCCTGTTCGTGCTCCGCTCGCTCTTGCCCTCCCTGGTGGTGGGCGCCTGGTTCGCGGGCCTCGCGGCGCCCCTCATCGGCCGCCTCGCGCGGCGCTTCGGGCACCGGCGCCGGCTCGCGGCCATCGCCACGGCGACGCTCGTCCTGGCCCTGCTCGCGCCGCTGCTCCTCCTGGCGCTGCCGCTCGCGGCGCTGGCGGGCGACGCGCTCACCGCCCTCACCCGCGCGGCGAGCGCCGGGACGCTCGGGCGCTGGCTCGACCTCCGCGGCGTCGGCGCCGGCGGCAGCGCGCAGGGCACGGCGCAGCGCCTCTGGGCGGCGGTGCAGCAGTTCGCCCCGAGCGCGGCGGGCATCGCGTCGCGCACCCTCGCGGCGGTCTCGACGGGCGTGCTGCAGCTGCTCACGCTGGTCGCGTCGGCGTACGTGTTCTCGGCCCACGGCGAGGCCCTCGTCGCGGTGGCCCGCCGGGGCTCGCCGCTCGCGCCGGCCCACTTCGACCGCATCGCGGGGGAGTCCCTCCGGGTGGCGCGCGCCCTCCTGGTCGGTGGACTGCTCACGTCGGCCGCCCAGGGGCTCATCGCATACGCGGTCTACCTGGCGCTCGGGATCACCAACGCCTCCGCCCTCGCGGCGCTCACGGGCGTCGCGTCGATGGTCCCGGTGGTCGGCAGCGCGCTGGTGTGGGCGCCCGTCTGCGTGGTGCTCGTCGGGGCTGGGCACGCGCGGGACGCGGCGCTCCTGGCGGCGTGCGGGGCGGGCTTCATCAGCACGGTGGACAACGTGCTGCGACCGCTGCTGGCGCGCCTGGGCGCCCACGAGGTGCACCCGCTGGTGTTGTTCCTCGGGGTGGTCGGGGGCATCAGCGCGCTCGGGCCCTCCGGGCTCATCGTCGGCCCGCTCGCGCTCTCGCTCTTCGTCAGCGCCTACCGGCTGCGGGCCGAGGCCTGGCAGTGATCGTCTCGTCCCGCGTCGCAGGGGATGTGACGGGTTGGGCCGGGCACCCGCCCAGGCCAGCAGTGCCGGGCCTCGCCGATCGAGGGGAGCGCCCGCCCAGGCCCACGGTCACCAGCCTCGCCCTCCGAGGGGAGCATCCGCCCAGGCCCGCCCAGCGCGCCCAACCCGGGGGCGACAGCCCCGGGGCTCCGGACGTCGGGCTCCGGACGGTTGGGGGACTGCCCCGGGGCTGTCGCCCCGGGTTGGGCGCGCTGGGAGGGCCTGGGCGGGTGCTCCCTCGGAGGGCGAGGCCGGTGATCGTGGGCCTGGGCGGATGCTCCCCTCGGAGGGCGAGGCCGGTGATCGCAGGCTCAGGGCGGGTTCGAGCCAGCGCTCGCGCGCGAGCGAGTCGAAAGTATCGAGGTCGGCGGGGGAGAACGGGCGGAAGATGTCGAGCCTGCGCAGCCTGGCCTGTCGGTCCGCGGGGGCGCTCACGTCGATGCCCCGAGCGATGCAGGCGCCGCCAGGAGCGCCCCCTCGCAGCCCGTCGTAGGGAGGGTCACGGTGTACCGCATCCCGCCGTCCGGGGCCGTGGTCTCCACCGCCACGCTGCCGGCGTGCAGCTCGACGAACTGCCGCACCAGGTAGAGCCCCAGCCCGGGGTTGCGCGCGCTCCGTAACCCGGGCCCGTGCGGCAGCAGGTGCGCGAAGATCGCGTCCAGCTCGCCCGCCCGCGCGCCGCGCCCGCTGTCCTCCACCGTCAGCCGCACCGAGCGACCGCCCGGCGAGCGCTCCACCTCCTCGCATCGAAGCGTCACCCGACCCCCCACCGGCGTCGAGCGCAGCGCGTGCGACAGCAGGTTGCCCACCACCAGCGTCAAGCGCAGCGAGTCCCCCAGCACCATGCTCCGCGACGGCGCCTCGCACGACAGCTCCACCGACGCCTGCTCCGCCAGCGGCGCTGCCGCCGCCGCCGCGTCGCGCACCAGCGCCCCCACGTCCAGCAGCTCGAAGCGCGGACGCGAACTCCGGTCTGGCCGACCGGCCTCGTCCAGCAGCTCGTCGACCAGCGCCGCCTGCGCCAGCGCGTGCCGCTCCACCATCGCCAGCGCCGACTCCCGCTCCTCGCCCGTCAGCCCGTCGCTGCGCAGCCGGCGCGACCACGCCACCACCACGTCCACCGGCCCGCGAAGCTCCCCCGCCAGCGCCGACCGCGCGCACGCCTGGGACTCCATGGCCGCCTGCGCGGCGGCCAGACCCTCGCGCAGCGACCGCTCGCGCACCGAGGCCTCCATGCGCTCGCGGTGCAGCTGCGCCAGCGCGTCGCCCAACGCCCGGCGCGTGCGCGCCAGCTTCCCTGCCTCGTCCCCGGCCGGGGGCGCCACGTCCTCGCGCGCAGTCCAGAGGATGCGCGACCCGTCGCCCATCAGCACGCCCCGCAGGCCCACCGACAGGCCGGACCCGCGCCGCGCCCGCAGCCGCAGCCGCACGGTGCGCTCGGCGCCGCGCTCGGCCGAGAGCTCGGCGAGCCCGTCGTGCAGGGCGGCGATGTCCGGCGCCTCGACCAGCGCCGCGAGGGGCTTGGACGCCACGAAGCGCTCCTCGGTGGCGAGCAGCCGCAGCGCCGCGACGTTGGCCTCGCGAACCACCCCCCGGCGGTCGGTGATGAGCGTCGCCTCGGGAAGCAGGTCGAGGAGCTCGCGGTAGCGCGCGCGCTCGCGCACCCTCTCCTCCTCCCACCGGGCCATCATCGCCATCTGCACCCGAAGCTCCTCCTCGGCGACCGCGAGCTCCTCGTGCTCCAAGCACAGGCGCTCCAGCACCTCCTGCAGGAGCGTGGCGTCGGCCGCCAGCTCGGGCCGGACGGGCCGGACCCGACCCGGCAGCTCGCGGTGACGCTCCAGGCATTCGACCAGCGCCCGCACCCGCAGCGCGTGAATGTCATGTGGCGCCGAACGGATCATGTCAGCCATTGCAACCCCTTATCCCTGCTACGACCCAATGCCGGATCGATCTCGTGCGTCGATGGCGCGGTCGGCCGCGGTCGCGAACACCCCCCAGGCCGACGCGCCCACACATCATCACCCTCTCGTAGGGCCGCAACCCGGTTCCGTAAGTGCACAGGCCGCGCGCATTCGGTGCGCAGCCCTGCGGGGGTCCCGCGACCGCTTTCTGGCCTCCCGGCTCCATCCTCGCCTACGAGGTCGGTTCGAGCGGGCGCTCGGCGTCGGGGTGTCAGTCCCAGCGCCCACGCGGCTTCGCTCCACCGAGCGATTAGGGGGGTTCAGCATCCGATGCCGATTCAACGTGTCTTCCTCGACTGGACCCTTCCGGGCCTCGACGCCGCCGCCGAGCACCTCGCCGCCCGCTCGTCCTCCCCGGAGTACGTCGACCTCCAGCACCTCGTGGTGGTCCTGCCCGGCGGGCGCGCGGGGCGCCGCCTGCTCGAGCTCCTCCAGCGCGGCGCCGAGGCCCGCTCGCTCCCGCTGGTGCCGCCGACCATCACCACCGTCGGCGCGCTCCCGGAGCTGCTCTTCGAGCCCGAGCGCCCCGCGGCCACGGGTCTCGCCCGCGACCTCGCCTGGCTGCGCGCCCTGGAGGCCACCGACCCCGACGACCTGCGCCTCCTCTCGCCGCGGCCGCCCGAGCGCGACGACACCCTCGCCTGGGCCGACCTCGCCGCCACCCTCGCCGGGCTGCACACCGAGCTCACGGGCGAGGGGCTCTCCTTCGCCGACGTCGCCGAGCGCTCCCGCGCGCTCCCGGCCTTCTCCGAGGGCCCGCGCTGGGGCGCCCTCGCCCGGCTCCAGCAGCGCTACCTCGACGACCTCGCCCGCCTCGACCGCGACGACCCCTACGCCGCGCGCCGCGCCGCCCTCGACGCCCGCGCCTGCCGCTCGGCCCGCGAGGTCGTGCTCGTCGGCGTCGCGGAGGTGAACGCCGTGCTACGCGCGATGCTCGTCCAGGTCGCCGACCGGGTCACCGCCCTCGTGCTCGCCCCGGCCTCCCTCGCCGACCGCTTCGACGCGCTCGGCTGCCTCCGGGTCGACGCGTGGCGCGACGCCGCGCTCCACGTCCCCGACGCGCTCCTCGACATCGTGGACACCCCCTCCGACCAGGCCGCCGCCGTCCTGCACGCCATGGCCGGCTTCGGCGGGCGCTTCGCCAGCGACGAGATCGTCGTCGGGGTGCCCGACGAGGAGGTCGTCGCGCCGCTGGAGCAGCAGCTCGCGCTCCACCGTATCGCCTCGCGCAACGCCTCGGGCATCGCCGTGTCCCGCTCGGCGCCCTTCCGCCTCCTCGCCGCCGTCGCCGACTACCTCGAACACGGTCGGCTCTCCGACCTCGCCGCGCTCGTGCGACACCCCGACCTCGAGCGCCACCTCCGCGCCGGCTTCGGCGACGACACCGAGCTCCGCCTCGGCGACTGGCTCACCTGGCTCGACGCCTGCGCGGGGCGACACCTGATGACCCGCGCCGCGCCCCCGTGGCCCCACGACCCGCAGCACCCCGGCGCCGTCGAGCGGGTCCACGCCGCCGTCGACGCCGCCGTGGCGGGCCTGCGCGGCGCCCCGCGGGCGCTGCGTGCGTGGTCCGAGCCGATGCTCGCGCTGCTCTCGACGGTGTACGGCTCGCTGCCCTCCTCCGGGGGGTCGCCGGGCGCCCGGGTGACCGCGCGCTGCTGCCTCGCCATCGCGCAGGCGGTGCACGAGCGCGAGGCCCTCGACCCCCGCGCCGACCGGGTGACCGACGGGTACCTGGCCCTGCGCTTCGCCCTGCGCGCCGTCGAGGGGTCGGCCGTCCCCGCGCCCGCGGGCGAGGCCGCGGTGGAGTTTCTCGGCTGGCTCGAGCTGCCCCTCGACGACGCGCCCGCGGTCATCGTCACGGGCCTCAACGAGGGGCGCGTGCCCGCCGCGACGGCGGTCGACCCGTGGCTCCCGGAGGCCCTGCGGCGCCACCTCGGGCTGCTCGACCAGGAGCGGCGCTACGCCCGCGACGCCTACGCCCTGAGCGTGATCAGCGGCTGCCGCCAGGCGGTGCGCTTCATCGCGGGTCGCCGCTCGCGCGCCTCCGATCCCCTCGCCCCGAGCCGGCTCCTGCTCACCGGCCCGAGCGACGCCGTCGCACGCCGGGTGCTGTCCTTCTACGAAGCGACCCCACCCATGGCCCCGCTGGTCGGGGCGATCGAGGCCGGGCGCGCGGAGTCCGCGGTGGTGCTCCCGGGGCCGACCGCGGGCCCGCCGCGCAGCGCGCTCCGGGTGAGCGAGCTCGGGCGCTACGTGAAGTGCCCGTACTCGTACTACCTGGAGTTCGTGCTCAACCTGAAGGAGTCCGACGACGCCGCGCGGGAGCTCGACGCCGGGGCCTTCGGCACCCTCGCCCACGTCGTGCTCGCCGCCTTCGGCCGCAGCGACGGCGGGCGGAGCACCGACGCGGGCGTGGTGCGCGGGGCCCTCCGGACGCTGCTCGACGCGGAGGTCGCCGCGCGCTTCGGCGAGCACACGCGGCCCGCGGTGCGGGTGCAGGTGGAGCTGCTGCGCGCGCGGCTCGACGCGCTCGCGACGTGGCAGGCCGGGTGGGCCGCCGACGGGTGGCGCATCACCCACGTCGAGGCGACGCCGCCGCCCGGCGAGGAGGCGCGCTTCGAGGTGGACGGCGAGACCATCACCCTCCGCGGGCGCATCGACCGGATCGATCGCAACGAGCTCACCGGGCAGTCGGTGATCCTCGACTACAAGACCGGCGACGGGGGAAAGACCCCGGAGGACACCCACCAGTCCAAGGCGAGCTGGATCGACTTCCAGCTCCCGATGTACCTGCACATCGCGCGCGCCCTGAAGATCGACGGACCGCTCCGGGTGGGCTTCGTCTCGCTGCCCCGCGACACCGACAAGGTACGGGTGCACCTCGCCGCCTGGAGCGACGCCGACCTGCGCGAGGCCGACGACGCCGCGCGCGACGTGGTGCGCTCCATCCTGCGGTCGGTCTTCTGGCCGCCGAAGCCGCCGAGCAGCGGGGCCTTCTTCCGCGACCGCTTCGACCCGATCGTGCGCGCCGCGGTGCCCTCGCTGCACGCCGTCCCCGAGGAGGCGGTGCGATGAGCGCGACCCCCGGGCACACGGTGATCCGCGCGTCGGCGGGCGCCGGCAAGACCTGGCGTCTCGGCAACCGGTACATCGGGCTGCTCGCCGCTGGGGTCGCGCCGGAGAACATCGTCGCGGCGACCTTCAGTCGCAAGGCGGCCGGGGAGATCCTGGAGCGCATCCTCACGCGCCTCGCGCGGGCCTCCCTCAGCGCCGAGGCGGGGGCGCGGCTGGCGGCAGAGCTCGGGCAGCCGGGGCTCACGGCGGAGTCCGCGGGCGAGCTGCTGTGCTCCCTGGCGCGCAGCCTCCATCGCCTGCGGGTGTGCACCCTCGACAGCCTCTTCGGGGACGTGGCGCGCGGCTTCGGCCCGGAGCTGGGCCTCCCCCCCGGCTGGGAGATGGCCGAGGACGACGACCACCACCGGCTTCAGGTGGAGGCCATCGACGCGGCCCTGCGCGCCTACGACGTCGACGCGCTCCTGAAGCTGCTCAACGACCTCGACGAGGGCGCGGCCGAGCAGTCGGTGATCAAGGGCTTCGACACGATCATCAAGACCCTGCACGGCGTGGCCTGCGAGTCGGAGGCCGCGGCCTGGGGGGCGGTCACGGTCGACGGCCGACTCGATGGCGCCACGCTCGACGCCGCCGTCGCGGTGCTGGGCGCCGACCCGGTCACCAACGGGCACGTCACGAAGGCGCGCGACAAGGTGCTGGGCGCCCTGGCGCGAGGCGACTGGGCCACCGTGGGCGCGGACAAGCTTCTCGCGAGCCAGACAGCGGGCGAGCCGTACCAGCGCACCCGGGTGGGGGCGCCCGCGCAGGCGGCGTGCGCGCGCATCGTGGGGCACGCGGTGGCGGAGTTGGTGGCGGCGGTGGGGCGGCGGACGGCCAGCGCCCGGCAGATGCTCGACCTCTTCGAGGGACCCTACCGGGAGGTGCAGCGACGGCGGAAGCTGCTGCGCTTCGAGGACGTCGCCCGCGCGATCGGCGAGGGCGCGCTCGACGCCCGGATGGAGGAGGTGTTCCAGCGGCTCGACGCGCGGACGGAGCACCTGCTGTTGGATGAGTTTCAGGACACCTCCCCGGCGCAGTGGCGGGTCTTGCTGCCCTTCGCGGAGGTGGCCGTGCGCGAGGGCTCGCTCTTCGTCGTCGGCGACGTGAAGCAGGCCATCTACGGCTGGCGCGGGGGCGTGGCGGAGATCTTCGACGCGGTGACCACGGCGCTGCCCGGCCTCGGCGAGGAGACCCTGGAGAAGAGCCAGCGCTCGGCCCCGGTGGTGATCGACGCCGTCAACCGGGTCTTCGCGGACATCGGGACGGCGGGCGCGCTGGGGTCCTACGCCGAGGCTGGGGGTCGCTGGGCGAAGGGCTTCCTGGCGCACACCACCGCCCGCGAGGGGCTGCGCGGGTATGTGTCCCTGCGCACGGCGCCAGAGGCCGCGGAGGGAGAGAAGCAGTCCGACGCCACGCTGGCCTGCGCGGCGGACCACATCCGCGACCTCGCCGCGGCGCACCCCGGTTGCAGCCTCGGCGTGCTGGTGCGCACCAACGACTCGGTGACGGCGCTCACCGACCTGCTGCGCGCGCGCGACGTGGCTGTGAGCGGCGAGGGCACCAGCACCCTGACGGGTTCGCGGGCCGTCGACGCGGTGCTCTCGCTGCTGCGCTTCGTCGACCACCCCGGGCACACCATCGCCCGCTACCACGTGGCCTGCTCCCCCCTCGGCGCGGTGGTCGGCTACGTCAACCACGAGGACCGCCACGCGGCCCGGCGCCTCTCCATCGAGCTGCGCGCGGCGCTGATGTCCGAGGGCTACGGCGCGTGCCTCTACGAGTGGACCCGGGGGCTGGCGTCGAGCTGCGATCCGCGCGACCTGCGGCGGCTGCTCAAGCTGGTCGAGCTGGGCTACGAGTACGACCGCGACGCCACGCTGCGGCCCACGGACTTCGTCGCCTGGGTGGAGAAGAAGCGCGTTCCCGACGCCGGGAGCGCGGACGTGCGGGTGATGAACGTCCACCAGTCCAAGGGCTTGCAGTTCGACCTCGTGGTGCTGCCGGAGCTCGACGGGTCCTTTCCGAAGGCGCCGCGGGTGTTGATCCGGCGCGACTCGCCGCTGGCGCCGATCACGGCGGTGAGCCTGCCGGGGCGCAAGGGCCAGCTCGATGGAACACCCCTCCAGGCGCTGCGCCACGCCAACGAGTGCGAGAGCGTGGTCGAGTCGATCAACCTGCTCTACGTCGCGCTCACGCGGGCGGTGCACGCGGTGCACCTCGTGGTGGCGCCAGAGCCGGCGAAGGCGAGCCGCGGCCCGACGATGGCGAAGATCGTCTGCGAGGCGCTGTGCCCCGGGGCGGAGCGCACCCCGGCGGCGCTGCTCTTGGAGCTCGGCGAGCGGGACTGGTTCACCCCTCCGGCGCCCACGGTGACGGCGGCGGCGGGGCCGGCGGCGGCGGGGCCGGTGCGGGTCGTGCTGCGGCGATCGACCGGGGCGCGGGGTCTGGAGCGGCAGAGCCCGTCGTCCCACGAGGGCGGGCGTACGCTGTCGGCGGCGCTGGCGCAGCCCAACCGCGGGGCGCTCGACCAGGGGACGCTCGTCCACGCCTTCTTCGAGCGCGTGCGGTGGATCGAGGAGGGCCTCCCGGAGCGGGCGGCGCTGCTGCGGCTGGCGCGGGCCTCGGGGCTGTCGGCCGAGGAGTCGGCGCGGAGGGTGGAGGGCTTCGAGCGGATGATCGAAGACCCGGTGGTGCGCGGGGCGCTGAGCCTGGCAGGGCAGAGCCTGGAGGCCGGGGTGGCGCTGGAGGTGCGGCGGGAGTTCCCCTTCGCGCAGCGCGAGGGCGACGCGCTGGTGAACGGCATCATCGACCGGCTGGTGCTGCACCGCCGCGGCGGGCGCACCATCGCGGCCGAGGTGATCGACTTCAAGACCGATGGGGTGTCGGCGGGGGAGGCCGAGGTCGCGGCGCGGGTGGAGGTGCACCGCGGGCAGATGGAGGCCTACCGGCGGGCGGTCGCGCGCATGGAGCGGGTGCCGCCGGAGCGCGTGCGGGCGCGGCTGCTGTTCGTGACGGCGGGCGTCGTCCGCGACGTGTGAGGTTGCGGGGGAGGGCCAACGCGCAGGCCCCGCCGCGGCTGCGTCGGAGAGAAGAACCGCAAGGGTCGCAAGGGTCGCAAGGGTCGCAAGAGAGCGATGGTCCTCGGGCGGGTGAGCCGACCCAACCGATCACCTCGTGTCGGAGTCCGGCACCGCTCCGGACCGTCTCGCGAGCCCGGTGCGCCGGCGGAACTCCTCCTTGCGACCCTTGCGACCCTTGCGGTTCTTCTTCCCCCGACGCTCGCGCAGCCCCCCCAACGAACGCGGAGGCACCTCGCGTGGGAGGGCGCTCCCCTCGGAGGGCGAGGCCGGGGGTCGTAGGCGTGGGAGGACGCTCTGCTCACCCCACTACCGCACCCTCGCGCAGCCGGCTGCGCAGCACCGTCAACGTCGCGCCCGCGCCGCCCTCCGCGCCGTCGAGCGGGAACACCTCGCTCGCCCCGTGCTCGCGCGCGAAGGCGATCAGCGCGTGCATGTGCGCGAGGCCCCGCGCGGCGTCGGGTCGGGTCATCACGTCGAAGGACGGCTCCAGCAGCGCCCTCGGCAGGAACACCACGCACTTCGCCCGCGCGCGGCTCAGCGACACGTTGAGCCGGGGCAGCGAGTAGATGAACGCCGCCTCCTGCGCCGCCGTCTCGGCGTCGCTCACGCCGTAGCTCACCAGCACCGCCAGGGCCTCCTGGCCCTGCATCTTGTCCACCGTGTCGACGAAGGGGGGATGGCGCCACCCGCGCCGCGCCGCCAGCGCCCGCCGGATCGCCCGGATCTGCGCGTGGTGCGGGCTCACGACGAACAAGCCCCGCCGCCAGAACGCCGTGTCCCCCTTGGTTCCCGCGCGGTACGGACGGCCCTTCACGGGGTTGTGCATCCGCTCGCGCAGCGCCACGGCCAGCGCCGCCACGAGCGCCGCCTCGACGCGGTTCTCGACCGCCGCCCGAACGCCGTCCGACACGCACACCACCAGCGGGTACGCCGGGTCGAGCGCGTACTCCACCAGCGCGTCGAGCGCCGTCGCGGGCGCCCGCGTCGGCGCCGCCAGCACCAGGGCCTGCGCGCCGATCGCCGCGTCGGCCGGGCGGTACGAGCGCGAGTACAGCGTCTCCGCGGAGAAGCGCGAGAGCGTGGCGTTCATGCGCCAGTTCTCGACGAGCTGCCACGTGAAGGGCCGCGCAGGATCCTGCCGCGCACGGAGGTACGCGAAGACCGAGTCGTGCACCGCGGGCAGGCCGTCGTCCGCCGCGGGGTAGCGGCCCTTGATGATGGGCGGGAGCTGCAGGTCGTCGCCTGCGAGCACCAGGCGCCCAGCGCCCGCCAGCGCGGCCGAGGCCAGCGCCAGCTCGCCGGGCTTCATCTGCGAGGCCTCGTCGATGATCAACAGCTCGAAGGGCTTCGCGCCGCCTTCGAGGAGCTTGCGCAGGCCGTGCACGGTCGAGCCCACCACCACCGCGGCGCGGTTCAGCGCGGTCGCGGTGTGCTGTGTGAGGAAGGGCAGCGAGGCCCCCTTCGGGCTCCGCGGCTCGCCGAACTTCACCACCCGCAGCGCGGGCGGCGCCTCGGCCGACTTCAGGTGCGCGGCGACGCCCGCGAGGAGGTTCTCGATGGCGGCGTGGGTGAAGGCCGCGACGACCACCCGGAGCGGGGCCCCGGTGGCGGCGCGGGCCCGCGCGAGGCGCAGGATGGCCTGGGCCAGGAAGTGGGTCTTGCCTGTACCGGGAGGTCCCCACACGAGGGTGAGCCGCCGCGCGACGAGGTGACCGAAGGCGGCGGCCTGGCTGGGCGTGAGGCCGGGCCGGGACGCCTCCCGCGCCACGGCGTCGAGGAAGTCCGCGGGCTCGGACACGGCCGCGGCGAAGTCTCGCGGCGAGCGCAGCAGCGACAGGAAGTCGCTCGCCGGGTCGGCGTCGAGCTCTTGAAGGCGCGCCACGATGCGGTCGGAGATGAAGTCCACGGTGCGCGGATGGAGCGCGCGGCGCGCCCCGAGCCCGAGCTCCGCGAGGTGGACGCCGGGTCCGCCGCGGTGGAGCGTGAGCTCGGTGACCAGCCCGGTGAGCGGGTCGACGGTCTTGTCGACGAGGTTGCAGACCTCCACCTCACCCCGCGGGGAGAAGAGGTCCCGGCGGCGGCGGTAGTCGTCGTAGGCCATCTGGGCCCGCTCGCCGGACTCGGTGTCGGGCGCGAGCAGGTGGCCCCAGAAGTCGTCGTCGTCGACCAGGGAGTCGTCGAGGGTGGAGCCCACCCGCCAGCGCCCGGCGCCGAGGTGTTCGAGGGGGATGCGGGTGCCGTCGCGCTCGCGCTCGGCCTGCGGTCGGGTGCGCGACCCGCGGCACTCCAGCGCGCCCACCAGGGACTCGTAGCGGGTGACGAAGGCCACGCGGGAGAGCTCGACGTGGGCGAGGTCGAAGCGCTGCGGGAAGCGGAACCTCGGCGGCCACGCGAAGAGCCGCTCGGCCACCGCGGCGCGCAGCCCGTCGACCACGTGGCCGACCGCGCGGAGGCGCGCCACGAGGCGGTCGTGCACCCAGGTGAGGGCCTCGGCGCGGCCGTCGTTCCAGGCCATGAAGAGGGCGTCGCTCTTGAGGGCGTTGGAGAGCTGGAAGTCGAAGAGCCCGTGGCGCTCGTAGGTGAAGGCGTAGCGGGGGTCGGGCAGCGCCGCGAGCACGTCGGCGAGGTGGAAGGCCACCGGGGCGGGGAGCGCGACGAGCTCCCGCAGCACGCTGGTGAGCACCACCACGGGGAAGGGGACCTCGGTGCCGGGCTGCTCCTTCGCGTGCACCACGCCCTCGTTCTGGAAGTGGAAGAGCAGCTCCAGGGACTCGCGCTGCGTCGCCGGGTCGGCGAGGCCCTCGAAGAGCAGGTCGTGGAGGTGGGCGTCCTCGTAGGTGTCGAAGACGAAGGTCTGGAGGGACCTCTGCGATGCCTGGTCGGCGGTCGCGGCGTTGTGGCGGTGCACCACCAGCATCTCGGCGTGCAGCGCGCGGAGGAAGTCCTGGCGGACGCGGTCGCAGTCGTCCGGGCTCGCGGCGACGAAGACCGCGGCGCGGCTGCTCTGCGGGTACATCGCCCCGCCCCACAGGCGCAGGAAGCCCGCGGCGTACACGCGCCCGCCCAGCGGCTCGGTCTGGAGCGTCACCAGGAAGCGCACGTCCTCGCCCTTCGGCAGCCGGATGGACGACCCCCCGTGGGGCACCACCCGCTGCTGCACGAGGGCGTCGACGGCGTTGAGGAGCCGGTCGCGGCGCCCGCGGAGCGAGCCGCAGTCGTCGAGGGTGCGGCCCTCGGCGTCGTCGGCGAGGTGCTCCCCGAGGGCCTCGAGGGTGTGGATGGGCGCCCCGCCGGTCCAGCGGGCCTCGCGGAGATGGGTGCGGCCGCCGACGGAGAGGTACGGGATCAGCGAGACCGAGCGGGTGGCGTCGGCCTCGGCGCGGCAGGGCTGGTAGAACTCGCACCACTCGCAGCGGTAGAAGAGGTGCCAGGCGACGTCCTCCTTCGGCGCGGAGAGCACGGCGGACACCCGATCGCGGAGGAACTCCTCCACCACGCCGACGGTGAGCGAGAGGGAGAAGCGCTCGGGGCACGGCTGCGCGAAGAGCCAGATGCCGGCCTCGTCGAGGTCGACGGGCACGGGGATCTTCGCGTGGGCGAGCACCTCGCGCAGGAGCAGCGCGTAGAGGGTCACCTGGATGCGATGGCTGGCCTTGAGGGCGTCGCTGGCCTTGACGTCGATGACCCGGAGCCGGGCCGGGCCGCGCTCGTCGGCGGCCACGTACTCGATGAGGTCGGGCCGACAGGGGGCGAAGTCGACGAGGGCGGGGTCGAGCCCGTAGCGCGCGAGGAAGGACGGCGGCGCCGCGAGCGTGGGCTGGTAGAGCAGCTCGCCGGGCGCGAGCGCGCGGAGGGCCGCGAGGGTGGCGGGGACGTCGAAGGTGCGGTCGCGGAGGCTTGTCCCGCGGGCGGGTGCGACGACGGCGCGGCCGCGGAGCAGGGTGCCCACGACGCGCTCCTCCCAGCGGAAGCCGCCCTCGAAGACGGCCGCGGTGATGGGGTTGCGGTCGAGCGCGACGTCGGGCACGCCCTCGGCGGCGCGGCGGGCGCGCGGCGTGGCGTGGTGCCGGAGGTGCCGGTCGCACTCGTGGAAGAAGTACCGCGCGACGCGGGAAGGGCTGAGATAGAAGCGGGACATCGGCTCTCCAGGGCTGTCGTTCGTCGCGGGGGGAGCGCCGGGACGGAGCGACGTGTCCCCCACCCTGATCCCCCACCCACCCGATGCCCGCGGCAATCATCCGACGGGTCCCGGAGGGGTGTCCACCGGGGGGTGGGGGACGCAGCCGCTGCGCACGGAGCGCACCGGGTGCACGGCGCGACGGGGTGTCGGGCCCCGCGCCCCGCGAAGAGAGCTCCGCGGCCCCTTCGTTGCACCTGCGTGCGCGGATGACGGACACCGTGCGCGACACCCTCGCGCTCACGCCCGAGCAGCTTGGTCTTCATGGGGTGACGGTGCCCTTCGCGTCGACGGCGGAGGTGCCGCCGCTCGACGAGCCCACCGGTCAGCGCGACGCGCTCGATGCGCTGGCCTTCGGGCTGGAGGTGCGGGGCCCCGGCTTCGGCGTCTACGTGGCCGGGGAGAACGGCACCGGGCGCTCCACGGCGGTGCACGCGCTCCTGGGTCGCCTCGCGAGCGGGTGCCCGGCGCCGCGCGACTGGGTCTATGTGCACAACTTCGACGCGCCCGACCAACCCATCGCCCTCGCGCTACCCCCCGGACAGGCGACGGACATCGCGCGCGCCGTCGACGCCTTCGTCCGCGACGCCGGGACCGCCATCCGACAGACCCTCGACAGCGAGGACCACGACCGCCGCCGGCGCGCCGCCCTCGACGCGTGCGCGGTCTCCCGCCGCGCGGTCTTCGACGAGCTCGGGGCCTCCGCGAAGGAGCACGGGTTTCGCGTCGATGTGGCGCCGGGCCGGGTGACCTCCACGCCGCTGGTCGGCGGCGAGCCCATCACCGAAGACCTCTTCAAGACCATGAGCGACGAGGCCCGCGCCGACCTCGCGCAGCGCACCGAGCGCTTCGACTATCCCCTCGGCGCCGCGGTGCGCCGGCTCCGCGAGGTGGAGCGCGACGAGGAGGAGCGCCGGCGGGCCTTCGATCGCGACGCCGCCCGCGCCGCCGCCGAGGCCCTGCTGGTCGAGCCGCGCAAGCGCTACCCCGAGCTCCCCGCGCTGCGGACCCACCTCGCGCGCATCGCCGACGACCTGGCCTCACGCTTCGCCGCGCCCGCGCTCCCGGTGGAGGGTGACGGCGAGGGCGACGGCGAGGCCGACGGCGAGGCCGACGGCGACGACGCGGGTCGGAGCGTGACCGTCGAGACCTTCGGCGGGCCCGACGCCAGCGACCGGGCGCGCTACCGGGTCAACGTGCTCATCGATCACGGCACGACGGGCGGCGCGCCGGTGGTCGTCGAGCGCCACCCCACGCCCGAGAACCTCGCGGGGCGCGTCGACTACCGCATGACGTCGAGCGGCCTCGTCGCGGACTTCCTCCAGATCCGCGCCGGCGCGCTGCACCGGGCCAACGGGGGGTTTCTCGTGCTGCGCGCCGCCGACCTGCTTCAGACCGAGTCGGCGTGGGACGTGCTCAAGCGCGCGCTGCTCGGCCCGGAGATCAGCCTGGAGGCGGGCGAGCAGGGCGCGACGCTCCCGGCCACCGCCCTGCGGCCCGCGCCGATTCCCCTCGACGTGAAGGTCGTGCTCATCGGCACCCAGGCGCTCTACCAGATGCTCTTCGAGCGAGACCCGGAGTTTCGCGAGCTCTTCAAGGTGAAGGTGGAGTTCGCGCCCGACGTGCCCTGGACCGACGAGGCCGGGCGCCTGTGCGCGGCCTTCCTGAGCGGCTGCGTGCGCGACCGCGGGCTGCGTCCCCTCGACGGCGGCGCCATCGCGCGCACCATCGAGCACGCCGCCCGCCTCGCCGGCGACCAGCGGCGCCTCTCCTCCCGCCTCGGCGAGCTCGCCGACCTGGCCACCGAGGCGAGCTTCTGGGCCGGCAAGGCCGACCGGGCGCTGGTCACCCGCGCCGACGTCGACCGGGCGCTGCACGCGCGGCGCGACCGCTCCGGGCTCCTGGAGCGGCGCATCCGGGAGCAGATGTCCCGCGGCACCATCCTGGTCGAGACCGCCGGGCAGCAGGTGGGCCAGGTCAACGGCCTCGCGGTCCTCGACGTGGGCGACAGCCGGTTTGCGCTGCCCGCGCGCATCACGGCGACGGTGTACCCCGGCCGCGGCACGCTCCTCAGCGTCGACGGCGCGGTGGAGCTGTCGGGCCCCCTCCACGACAAGGCCGTGCTCACCCTGCGCGGCTACCTGGCCCGCACCTACGGCCGGGGAGGGCCCCTGTGCCTCGCCGCCACCCTCGCCTTCGAGCAGTCCTACGACGCCATCGAAGGGGACTCGGCCTCGCTCGCCGAGCTGCTCGCGCTGCTCTCGGCCCTCGCCGACGTCCCGCTCGACCAGGGCGTGGCCGTCACCGGCGCGGTCGACCAGCGCGGACAGGTCGAGCCCGTGGGAGAGGTCACCCGCAAGGTCGAGGGGTACTTCGCCGCGTGCAGCGCCGCGGGCCTCACGGGAGCTCAGGGCGTGGTGGTCCCGGCCGCCAACCAGGCCCACCTGGTGCTCGACGAGGAGGTCGTCGAGGCCGTGCGCGCGGGGCGCTTCCACGTGTGGGCGGCGAGCACCGTCGATGAGGTCCTGGCGCTGCTCTGCGGCCGCGAGGTGGGCGTGCCGACGGCCGAGGGCGACTACCCCGACGGGAGCGTGCACGGACTCGCGGTGGCGCAGCTCCGTCGCTTCGGCTCCCAGCTCACCGCGCTGCGCGGCGGAGCGCCCTGAGAAGGTCAGCACAACCCTGCTGCGCCCCCCGATCCAGCGGTCGGCCGCGCTCGAAATACCGGCCATGCGTCGATGCTCGCGCAGACCTCACCCCCGCTGCCGCGCGCCCCTCTCCATGAATGGCGAGGGGCTCCTGGAAGGGCTGCGTTTCACGATGAGCTGTCAGGTGATCGCAGCTCCTCTCCATTCATGGAGAGGGGCGCGCGGCAGCGGGGGTGAGGTCTGCGCGAGCTTCGACGCGTGGCCGAAATCCCCACTGGCGCGACAACCCCCACGATCGCATACGTCCATTGGAATCCTGGACTTCCATCGGCGTGGGCGCGCTGCTGGTCGAGCACCGACACCCGCGAAGGGATCGGCACGAAACTTCTATCGGGCCAAAGGGTATCCCGCAGAGGCAGCGAGCATGGATGAGAAGCACACCGAGGCGCGCCGACGACCCGCGACCCGCCTGTTGAAGGCGAGGCCCAGGTCGCACGGCGTCGCGACGACCCCGTGGCGCGGCGACCACATGGGTGAGCTGACCGCGCGTCTCGCGCAGGCCTCGAAGCTCGTCGCCGCGCTGCGCGAGGGCCTCGGGCGCGTGCGGTCGGTCGGCGGTCATCACTCGGTCCGCCTCGAGCACCTCCACCAGGACCTCGTGCAGGGCTACGCGGCCTGTCGACTGAGCGTCGAGCACGCCGCCGCGGTGGGGTCGAGCGGCGCGCGGATCCTGCGCGGCGTGCACGAACACCTTGCCCGCTTCGAGCGCCTCGCCCGGGCCTGGCTGCTCCTCGCGCCCGCGCTCGACGCCCGGCTTCGGATCCACCTCCCGGTCGTGCGCCTGCGCGACCTCTGCGAGCTCTTCACCACCGAGGCCGCGATGCGGGGCATCGAGCTACAGGTGGGCGACACCACCGACCGGCCCCTGGTCGCGCCGACGCGCCGCGCGGCGTGGGCGCTCGCTCTGCGCACCGACGAGGCGATGCACCTCGCAGGGGACGGCGGCCGGCTCGCGGTGGAGTCCACGGGCGCGGGCCAGGTGACCTGGGAGGCGATGCGCGCCGACGGCGCCGCGGCGTGCCTGCACTACGACCTCCGGTCGCGCGCCGCCTGAAGCGACCCGAAGGGGCGGGCGCTCCGCGGTTCGCCGCTTCAGTGCAGCGTGAGCACGGGCACCGGGGACTGGCGCACGACGCGCTCGGCGACGCTGCCCAGCACCGCCCGCAGCAGCCCCGTCCGGCCCTCGGTGCCGAGCACCACGAGGTCGGCGCGCTGCGCCTGGGCGACCGCGATGATCTGCTCCCACGCCACGCCGGTGGCCAGCGTCGAGGTGACCGCGAGCTTGCCCGAGCGCAGCCCGTCGACCACCTCGTCGAGGCGCGCGCGCGCGGCCTGCTCGACGGGTGATCCCCAGTCCACGGTGGGCTCGATCAGGGCGCCGTCGACGAGGGGCGGCGGCTCCCAGACGTGCACCAGGTGCAGCCGGGCCTCGTAGCGCTGCGCGAGGTCGATGGCGCGCTCCAGCGCCCGATAGGAGGCCTCTCCGAAGTCCGTCGCGACGAGCACCGTCTCGACCACATCGCGCGCATCCCCTTCCCCCCCCCCTCTCCTACGACCCCCTCGATCGCCCTCCGATGGAGCCCGGTCGGAGGTTCCCCGGACGAGAGATGCGCGCGACGCACCGGCTGCGCCCGCGCACATCATGCCGTCGGATGGTTCACCCCGCGGCCAGGGCGGCGGGCTCGCCCGGGTGCTCGTGGCGGCGGTGGGCGATCGAGGCGGCCCGCTCCTGCAACCGACGGAACGCATCCACCGCCGCGAGGAAGGCCAGGACGACCTGGAGCGCCTGGATGCCCGGGCCCAGGAAGGGGATCACCAGCATGCCGCGCTCGGGACCGGCGATGGCCCGACCGAGCATCGCCAGCACGGCCCCGATGGCGCTCAGGGTGATGAGCAGGGTGAGGTTCGCGAGCGTGAGCTTCCACCCGTAGCGGAGCGCCTCGGTGTTGGAGAAGGGTCGGGCGACCTCGGGTGCGGCTGAGGATTCCATCGGCGCCAGTGGTCGCAATCACCGTACCGGCGCCGCGGAGCGACGACGGCGGGAGCAAGTCGCCCCATTGTGCGTGCACACCGTGCGGTCCCGTAGAGGCAGGTCGTGCTGCGACGGGTCTTCGCCGGGCGAACGCGGCGGCACGTCGGATGCTGTCTCGACGGGTGCCCCGGAGAACGGCGGCGACGCGAGGGGTTCGCGGCGCATGGCTGGGCGCTCCGCGGCGAACCGAGAAGGAGGAGTCCATGAAGGTGATGGCAAGGAAGTCGGACGCGCAGTTGCAGACCGACGTGCAGAACGAGCTGCGATGGGACACCCGGGTGAACGTCACCGACGTGGGCGTGAGCGCCCATGACGGTGTGGTCACGCTGAGCGGTGTCGTCGACAGCTGGGCCAAGCGCTACGCCGCGCAGCAGGCCGCCCACCATGTGGCGGGCGTGCTCGACGTCGCCAACGACATCGAGGTGCACATCCCGGGGTCGTTCGAAAGCAGCGACGCGGACATCGCGAAGGCAGCGCGCGAGGCGTTGAAATGGGATGTGCGCATCCCCGAGGAGAAGATCCAGACCACGGTGTCGAAGGGGATCCTCACCCTGGAGGGCACGGTGAGCTTCTGGAGCCAGCGCAACGACGCCGAGGAGACCGTGCGCAACCTCGCCGGCGTAACGACCGTGAACAACCTCATCACCGTCGCGCCGCCGAAGGCGAGCCCCGCGGACGTGCGCCGGGCCGTCTCCGAGGCGCTCGCCCGCCAGGCGCAGAGCGAGGCGCAGCGCTTCGACATCGAGATCCACGACGGGCGCGTCGTCCTCAAGGGCACGGTGCACTCCTGGGCGGAGCGACAGGCCGCGGTGACCGCCGCGGGCGCGACGCCGGGCGTACGCAACGTGGTCGATCACCTCCACGTCGGCGCCTGAAGACCGGATCCCACCCCGATGGCCGGCGCGTACGCAGAGGAGACGGTGACGGTGCGCCTCCCGGCGGGGGCGGTGTCCCTGGAGGCCGACCTCGCGGTGCCGCCGGGAGCCATCGGGGTGGTGCTCTTCGCGCACGGCAGCGGGTCGAGCCGCCGTAGCGAGCGCAACCGCTTCGTCGCCCGATCGCTCCGTGGTGACGGCCTCGGGACGCTCCTCCTCGACCTGCTCACGCCCGCCGAAGGCCGCGTCGACGACCGCACCGGTCACCTGCGCTTCGACATCGCCCTGCTCGCCGCGCGGCTGGTCGCCGCGACCGACTGGCTGGCGGGCGAGCCGCAGACCGCCCGGCTGCCGGTCGGATACTTCGGGGCGAGCACCGGCGGGGGCGCCGCGCTGGTGGCCGCCGCCGAGCGCCCGGAGGTCGTCGGGGCCGTAGTCTCACGCGGGGGTCGGCCCGACCTCGCGTCCGGGGCGCTGCCGTGGGTGCGCGCGCCGACGCTGCTGATCGTGGGGGGCGCCGACGAGGAGGTCATCGCCCTCAACGAGGTCGCCATGGCCGCGATGGTGGCGCCCGTGCGCCTCGCGATCGTCCCAGGCGCGACGCACCTCTTCGAAGAGCCGGGCGCGCTGGAGCAGGTCGCGAGGCTGGCGGGGCGCTGGTTCGTGGAGCACCTGGACGCCGGGCGCGGCGGCTGACCGGCGGTCTGGAGCGGCGGACTACGGCACGCGCACCGGGCGCCCCGGGCGGAACGCCTCGCAGTGCGCGGGCCCCCCTGGACCCCACGGGGAGGCCTGCCCCGCGCGCCCGGCGAGGTGCTCGCCGAACCACTCCGCGGCCAGGGCCGCGACCCGGTCGATGGCCGCCGGGGCGGGGTACAGGTGCGACGCTCCGGGCACGGTGGCGAGCGCGCACTCGCCCCGGAGCTGCGCGAGGGCGGCGCGTCCCTGCGCGGGGGCGGCCTCGCGGTCGCCGTCGACGACGAGCAGGGTCGGCGCCACGATGTGGGGGAGCACCGCGGCCACCAGGTCGAGGCGGCCCGCGTCCGAGACCACGGCGCGCACCGTCGCCGGCCGGCGGGCCGCGGCCGTGAGCGCCACCGCGGCGCCTACACCCGCGCCGAAGTACCCGATGCCCAGGGACCCGATGGCCGCCCGCGCCCGCACCGCGTCGGCCGCGTCGGCGAGGCGGGCGGCCAGGGCCTCCACATCGAAGCCGCGCGCCATCGCGGAGTGCTCGGCCGTGTCCTCGTCGTGCGTGAGGAGGTCCAGCCGCAGCGTCGCGAAGCCCGCGCGCTCCAGGGCCCGGGCGACCCCCCGATGCCGCGGGCAGCGGCCGTTGCTGCCCTCCCCGTGAGCGAACAGCACCATGCCCCGCGGCGCGTGCGGCACCGCGAGGGCGCCCTTCAGCTGGACGCCTCCCACCGCGAGCGTGACGTGGCTCCGCGCGACCGCGCCGCGTGTGGCCGAGAGGGACGCCCGCACGCTCCACCGCAGCGAGGCGTTCGGGGGGCGCGCGCCCCGCGCTGCGCAGCGGAGCCCATGGAACATCTCCGACTTCATGGCCAGTCCCCCCTTTCAGGGTGCCGTCGTCCGTCGCAATCGGCGCGCCACGGATCCGACCGCCGCCGCCATCGCCGCGGCCCCGGTGTTGCTTTGGGGCACCGACCTCGACCCGCTCGAGGCGCCCTGCGACCCCCTACGACCCCCATCGGAGCATCGATGCCTTCCAACGCTGCGCGCTCCCAGTCCCCACGTTCCCCGGTGCCCGGTTCGCGCTCCAGGGCGGCGTGATGGGCGCGCGCGTGCTGGTCGTCGATGACGACGTGATGTTCCGGCGCTCCCTCACCGGGGTGCTCGGCTCGATGGGCTACCACGTCACGTCCGTCGACTCGGGCGACGGGGCCATCGCGCTCGTCGCGCGCGAGGCCTTCGACGTGGCGCTCATCGACCACCGGATGCCCGGGATGACCGGCGTCGAGACGTGGCTGCACATCCGCGACAGCACCAACGCCCCGGGCCCGGTGCTGGTGACCGCCGCCGCCGACGGCGCGGCGCTCGCGGAGCGCAACGGGATGGCCTTCCTCGCCAAGCCCTTCGGGATGAGCGAGCTGCACACCGTGGTCGAGCGGGCGCTGGCTTGGCGCTCGGCGCGCCAGACCCCCTGACGAGGGCGTCGAGGCGCGGCGCACGACGCACGCGCTGCGCGACGGGTTGCGTGAAGCACCACGGTGGGCGACGGCCGACAGCCTCGCCGGGGGGGTCCATCGGCGACGCGCAGCGGCACGGCCCCTGCTCCCGTCCGGAGCCGAGGTGAGCACCATCGTGAACTCCCAGCCTCCAGATTTCTTGGTCCGCGAGGTCGTGAGACAGACCGGGCTCGGCGCGGCGCAGGCGCTGCGGGCGGTGCGGCAGGTCCTCGGGGCCCTCGACGAGGTGCTCGTGGACGACGAGCTCGCGGCGCTGCGGACGTCGCTCCCCCCGGGCCTGCAGGGCGCGGCGGGGCCGCGGTCGGGGCGCCCGCCGTCCTCCGCCGATCGCCTGTTCGACCGGGTGCAGCGCCGCGCGAAGGTGCGCCGGCCCGTGGCCATCGAGCGCACGGAGGTGATCTGCCGGCTGCTGGGAGCGACCCTTCCCCACGACGTCATCGCCCGATGGTCGCGCGACCTCCCTGCCCCCGTCGCGGCGCTCTTCCTGCCCGTCGACCCCATCGACCCTGCGACGACGGCCAGGGCCCCGCGCCCGCCCGATCCGCCCGCGCAGCCCGCCCCGCGCACGCTCGCCACGGGGCGCCCCGGCAGCGAGCACCCGGTGAGCGAGGCCCGGCCCGAGCGGGCGCACCGTGAGTCGGTCGCGCGCTCGGACGACCCCCACGCCGACACGAAGCTCTCCACCAGCCGCGGCCCGACGCAGGAGCGCCGGCACGAGACGCTCGCCGAGGGGGCCATCGGGGCACGGCGCCCGCGCCCAGGACCGAAGGCTCCCTGAGCGCCGTTCGCACGCGCATTGCAACCGACTTCCACGCCATGCCCTACGCCATTCAGGTCATCGCCGAGAGGGGCGTGTCGCGACGCGACGCCCTCGGCGGCTCCGTCCTCGGTCACGTGCGCCTCGTCGACGCGGCGCGGCTCACGTCCGAGCCGGTCCCGTGGAAGCTCCCGGCGCGTGCGCTGGGTCGTGCCCACGGCGGCGACGACTGGATCTTCGTCGAGGAGAACCAGGGGCCCCTGGGTGTCCGGTCCGTCGGCATCGAAGCGGCGACGGAGCGCTGGTCGGTCCTCGTGGAGGTCGACCGGCAGCCCCTGGGGCTCACCGACCCCAGCGGCCGGAGCGTACCCCTGGCGCCGCGACGGATCCTGCGCGCGATCCTCGAGATCGTCGTCGGCGTGGTCGAGGTCCATCACCTGAAGTGTCTCCGCCTCGGGATGCGCGTCGCCGTGGCGAGCGGGGCCATCCGTGACCGCCGCGGGGCCGGCACGCGCGGTCGATCGACCGGGCGCGCGATCGCCCGATCGCCGACGACCCTCGCCGGACCCGCCCGCGACGTCCGCGACCTGTCTCTCCCCGCACTGCGCCTCGAGGTCGTCCTCGAGTGCCGAAGCCGCGCCGACCGGTGAGCCACGCCGGCCGCGCACGGCGCACCACCCCACGCACCACGATCGGAGCAAAGCCCATGTCCATCCACAAGACTGATCAGCAGTTGCAGCAGGACGTCCTGCTCGAGCTCAAGGGCGACACGCGGGTGCGCGTCACCGACGTCGGCGTCACGGTGCGGTCGGGGGTGGTCACGCTCATCGGCGAGGTGGAGAGCTGGGCGAAGAGCAACGCGGCGCTGGCCGCGGCGCTGCGCGTGGCGGGCGTGCAGGACGTCGCCAACGACCTCCGGGTGCGCCGGGGCGCGAGCAGCGGGCGCAGCGACCCCGAGGTCGCCGAGGCCGTGCGCCGGGCGCTGGAGTGGGACGCGCGCGTGCCGCGGGAGAGCATCCAGACCACGGTCACCGACGGGCACGTGTCGCTCACGGGCTCGGTCGAGTACTGGAGCGAGCGCGAGGACGCCGAGGAGGCCGTGCGCTACCTCACCGGGGTCACCGGGGTCACCAACACCATCGAGGTGCGCCCGCACTTCGTCGCCCCCTCCGAGGTGCGGCTCGCCATCGCCGAGGCCCTGCACCGCCACGCGATGCGCGAGACGCGGCACATCGACCTCGCCATCGAGGACGGCGTCGTGACGCTGTCAGGCACCGTGGGCTCGTGGTCCGAGCGGCGGGCGGCGGTCGGCGCGGCGGGCGCCATCCACGGCGTGCGCTCGGTGCGCGACCAGCTGCACCTGGAGGCCAGACAGGGTCTGTAGACGCCAGCGGCACGACGCTCGCAAACCACGACGGCTCGACCATCCGAGGGAGGCGTCATGAAGAAGCAGGGGGCACCGAGGCGTTCCATGTCGCTGGGCGAGCTCGTCGCGCTGGCCTTCGACGCCGCCGGGCGCATCACGCCGAAGCCCAGGGTGGCCGCCGTGCTGGCGACCCTGAGCCTCGACGCGGTGCTGCGCGAGCAGTGCGACGGGCGCGGGGGGCCCCGCATCGCAAGGGCGCTCCAGCGATGAGCGCCGGCGCCCGCTCGGGGGCCGATCGGGTCAGGCGCCGCCGAGCGCGCGCACGGCGTGCTCGAAGGCCCAGTCCTGGGCGGCGTGCAGCCGGCGGCGGAGGGGGCCGTCGGCGTTAACCGATTGAAGCCGATGCGGGCGGGGCAAGGCTCGCCCCAACGCGGAGAGTTCTCGCTGCGTAGGGGCGGGGCTTGCCCCGCCCGCCCTTCCATCGACGGTTGATCCTACAGCCCGACCTTCGTCGAAGGGGTGCAGGTCGCTCGTTGGACGCTGGGGTTCGCGCGTTGGCGCTCACCCCAGGCTATCGAGTGCGGGCGCCCCCGCAGCGGGGGCTTTCGAACAGGAACGTCGCTTCGTTTCACACGACGCACGTCGCGGAGGGCTTTCCGGAAGGTCGATCGAACACCGGTACGAAAGCGCCCGCTGCGGGGGCGCCCGCATTCGATAGCCTGGGGTGAGCGCCAACGCGCGAACCCCAGCGTCCAACGAGCGGCGTGTCCCACCAACGGGCGGCCGCCAAGGCGGCAAGATGGGTATCGAATGAGTATCAAACCGCCCCGACGCACTGGCACTTTCCCGGCGACGACCTCTTCTCGCCGGGACAGCGGCGCACCGGCCTTCCCCTCGGCAACCTCACCTCGCAGCTCTGGGCCAACCGCTACCTCGACCCGATCGACCACCTCGTGAAGGACCGCCTCCGCCTCCGCGCGTACCTCCGCTACATGGACGACATGCTGCTCTTCCATGACGACCGTGCGGCGCTGCAACGCCTCGGCCGCACCATCGAAGAGGCGTGCTGGTCGCTGCGGCTGCGCCTGCACCCGTGGGAGGTGCGGCCCACGCACGGCGGCGTGAGCTTCGTCGGCTACCGCGTGCGCGACGATCATGTGCGGGTGCGCCGATCGACGGTCGCGCGGGCCGAGGGGCGGTTCGCGGAGATGCTCCGGCAGGTCGAGGGCGGCTCGATGCCCGCGTCGGCGCTCTACGAGAGCCTTCGCTCTACCTTCGGGCACTGGTCCCACGCCGACACCTGGCGGCTGAAGGCCCGCACGCTGCGACGCCTCGGGCTGCTGTACGACCCCAACGAAGATCTGTAGGTTCGCCCCCGCCCCGGGCACCACCGCGTGCATCGCGGCGGGTCGTGGAACAACACGACCGCCATCAACGTGCGCGCGGCGTATCGCAACGACAACCCGCCGACGAACCGTAACAACAACATCGGGTTTCGCTGCGCGCGCGCCAGGAACGCCCGCGTCCCGGCGGCCAAGGCTGTCGGGAGAGTGCATCTCCTGCCCCCGCCCACGCGGGTTCGCGCGATCGGCCTGAAAACCCTTCGCGTGGACGATCGCCCGGCCCCGGTGCGCTCCTTCCCGAAAGGGCCGGACGCACCGGGCCGCGGGCCCTATTTTTCCGGCGCTCGCTCCGCTCGCGTTTCCGAAAATAGTCAACCGGAAAGTATCAGTTCGCTGCGATTCCTGATCGCGTTCGCGCGTACTGCTTGAAGGTGGAAAAGCAAAAGGGGGTAGCGCTAAATCGCCCCGCGCGCGCAGCGAAACCCGATGTTGCTGCTACGGTACGACGGCGTGTTGCCGCGGCGAAAGGCCGCGCGCACGCCGGTGGCGGTCGTGTGGACCCCGACCCGCCGCGAAACACGCGGTTCGCTCCCGAAGTCGGACCGGTCGGATCAATCGCAGCCGGCGATGTGTAACTCGCATAGAAGTCCCGTGTCCACTCCCAAACATTGCCCGCCATGTCGAATAAGCCGAATGGCGAGTTGCCGGCTGGATAGGACTGCACCGGGCACGTCGATGTTCGGCCTGTAACACCGCTCCAACACAGCTGAGAAGCCGGTGCCGCGTTGCCCCAGGGGTAGATGTGATTGACTACATCGCTCCCGCGAGCCGCGTACTCCCACTGGGCCTCGGTCGGGAGATCGCCGCCGCGCGATTGGCAATACGCGCGCGATTGATTCCAATCCACACAGTTGATCGGATGATTGTCTCGACCCGTGACACCCCAGTTGCAAGAGCTACCGGTGCTCGGCGTGGTGCACCCGGGCGCGGTGCACAAGCGATAGGCCGCCACCGTCACCTCCGTCAGATCCATGCAGTAGGCCGACAGCTGCACCATGTGCGGAGGCTGCGCCTGGTAGCTCAGCGTATCCGCGTCGCCCATCAGGAAGCTGCCTGCGGGGATGTATGCCATGCCAGCCGGGCAAGACGACACGCAAGCGCCACCGCTGCAAGTCTGGCCGCTGGTGCACGCCCGGCCGCACGCCCCGCAGTTGGCTGTGGTGTTAAGCGCGATGCACGCCCCGCCGCAGAGGCTCGTCGCGCTCGGGCACGACTGACCGCAGGCGCCGCCGGAGCACGTCGCACTACCGCCCGTCGGCACTGGGCACGCCGTACACGCCGACCCGCACGACGTCACCGCCGTGTCCGACACGCAGCTGTTCCCGCAGCGGTGCGTACCGCTCCCGCAGACCAGCGCAGCGCCCGTGTCGGCCACGCCCGAGTCGCTCACGGTCCCGGTGTCCGCCGTCGGCGCATCCGGAGTCGGCGCGGCGTCCAGCAGCGCGGCGTCCTGCGCCGGGAGTCCGGCATCGCCGGTCGCCGCATCGGACCGGCGCGAGGACGTCGGCAGCGATACGCAGCCCAATGCGAGGCAGGCCAGGACGGCGAACGCGCGCACGCTGCGGCGTCGATCGAGGGGTGTGTCTGTGCTCTTCACGACTCTCTCCCGTCGGGCACCCACCACACCGCCCCCGACGAACGCCCACCGCGGCGCCCGAACGCGGAACCGTCCGCGGCAGATCGCAGACCCGACACACCCCGTTACCATCAATGCCGGGGCGTGGAAATCCCCCGATTGCGGCAAGCCAGGGTCGGCCAATCAAACGTTGCGTCGCGCGGCGATGGCCT